>Ga0164298_10000584_pt1 | contig 10182 bp, 4 predicted proteins | sample Whisoiple_216_MG_FD_109713 | JGI IMG/M metagenome (GOLD analysis project Ga0164298, IMG submission 109713) | Unamended control soil microbial communities from upstate New York, USA - Whitman soil sample_216_MG | ecosystem: Environmental > Terrestrial > Soil > Agricultural land ... | reverse complement strand
TACTCCACGTTCAGGTTGAAGCCGCCATTGCTCAGGCCCACGCGCACGGCGCCGGCACCCACGTTTTCGGGCAGCACTAGGGCCGGGTCGTCGTCGGCCTGGTACTTGCTGATGAAGCTGCCGCCGATGGTGAGGCGGGTGGCCGCCGAGTCCATGGCCGGAATAAGCTCGTTGAGGCTTACCTCGCCGTCGATGCCGCGCACCGTGGCCGGGCTCAGCTCGAAGAAGCGGCGCTGCTTGCCGATGATGCCCGTCAGGCGCAGGCCCGGTACGGGCTGGGCCCGCACCCGCAGCCCGTCGATGGAGTTGTCGATGCCGAGGTTGCGCTCTTCATACGCCCGGAAGATAAGGCCGCTGCCAAACTGCTCGTAGAAGTTGCCCACTGTCACGGCAATGCGGCCGGCGTCGTAGGTGGCGTAGCGGTAAGGCACGCCCTGGCCCCGGTAGCGCGGGTCGAAGCCCTGCAGCTGGGGCAGGTAGGCTTCGTAGCGGGCCCCGGCCGTGAACTTGCCGGCCGTCAGAATCAGGTTGGCGAAGGTGTTGCTACGCAGCCGCTCCGGCACGTCGGGCGCCCCAATGGCGGGGTCGGACTTGTAGGTTTGCACGTCGGTCTGGAAGTCGCCGTGGAGTTGGGCGCCACTCAGGCCGCCATTCTGAGCGTAGCCAAGCGCGGGCAAAAACAGCAGGCCCGTGCCCCAAACCAGAGCACTTGAACACCTGTGGTAGACGTTTATCATCCGATTACAAAAGGTAATGCCTGCCGAAAGATACGCTTCCGGCAGGCATTCTTGATGGATACACATGTAGGCTACTGGCTGATTTTTTCGCCGTTGGCTACTTTCCGCACCAGCTCCACCAGGTGGTTTTCGTCACCTTCGTTGTAGGCATTGTGCTGCCATACAATTTCACCGGCGCCATTCAGCAGAAAGGTGTGCGGCACGTTATTCACGTTCAGGGCCCGCTTCAAATCCTGGTTCTGGTCCAGGTACACCGGGTATTCCCAGCCGCGCCCCTTAGCCAGTGGGCCCACTTTGGCCGCATTACGGGCATCGTCGATGCTGATGGCAATAAGCTGGGCACCAGTTTCCTTCTGGAGGTCGGGGAATAGCTCGTGGATGTTGGTCAGCTCGGCAATGCAGGGCTTGCACCAGGTAGCCCAGAAGCTGATGATGACCGGCTTGCCTTGTCCTACGCCTGGCAGGGCGGCGGTGCTTACCGGCTTGCCATCAAGGGTGCGTACCGTGACGGCCGGCAGGCGCCGGGTTTTTAGGTCGGCGTCGTTCGGAGTAGCAGCTTGCGCCGGGGCCGAGGAGCCCGATTGGGCCCGGGCAGCCGGGGCAGCCAGGGCCAGCAAACCTCCCAGCAGGAGCAGTGAGAATTTCTTTTTCATGGATGGGTGAAGAGGAGAAAAAAGAAGCCCGGCCAGCCGGGGTGGCAACTGGCCGGGCTTAAGAATGGGCTACTGTACAAACATTATTCCAGGGTCAGCTTGCTGGTGCGAACGCCGTCGTTGGTCACCAGGCGCACGGTGTAGAGGCCCGCTGCTTGGTGGCTCAGGTCGAGCGGCACTTCCTGGGTACCGCTGCCCAGGGCCAGCTGCTTGCGCTCCAGCACTACGCGGCCCAGCACGTCGAGCACCTCCACGCGCACCGTTTCGGGGCGGGTCAGGGTGGTCAGCAAGGTGGTATAGCCGGTGGTCGGGTTCGGCGCCAGCTCAAATGCGGTGCCGCTCTGGGCGTTGCGGGTGCCGGTGGGGTTCAGCAGGGTCATGTACGCGCCCTGGTAAACTTCCTTAGTCACCAGGTCTTGCACAAACACTACCACGCGCAGGCTGTCGAAATGCTCCACGGCCTGCGTGATAGGAAGCGTAGTCACGTTAAACGACTGGCTGAGCACAAAATTCTGACCCGAAGTCAGGGCAGGCACCGGGGTACCGTTCTGGTTGGGCAGCATCTTCTTCATCACCTGGAAAAACAGGGTTTCGCCGTTGGTGCGCTGATTCAGCATGGTGCGGCGCTCGGTGATGGCCATGTGCGCCACAAAGCGCCCGGCCGGCACATCGAAGAAAGGCCGGATGGTAGCGGACGCGTTTACCGTGGTGCCGCGCGAGAGGGTGTAGTCGCCTTTGATGCGCATCACGGCCGGCTTGCTCTGGAAGGAGTTCAGAATGGCCGTGGTAAACGAGTTGGAATTGTCTTTCCAGCCGCCGTCGAGCATCATGTACGGAATGGCATTGATGCCGTAGTACTGGCGACGCAGCCCGGCCTCCTGGGTGTAGTACGGGTCATTGCCCGGGGCCGGGAAGTTCTGCTGGTACTTGATAACTACCTGCTTGCCCGGGGCAGCGCTGTTTACCGACTCAATCCGCTGGTTGCCGGGCAGGCAGGGCGGGCAGGTGCTGCTGGTGAAGCACTCTTCCACCACCAGGCGGCGCATCGTAGAGTCGCCTACCATTACCGTGGTGCGCAGGGTGTCATTCGAATGGTCAAAATCCGGCTGGCCGTTGGGGTTCGACAGCCACACCTTCAAGGCGTAGCGACCATTGGTGGCGGGTTGCCAGGGGTTGGGGTGCGTAACCGGCGCACTGGCCAGGGTGGCTACGTTAGCGCCGGTTACGTTGCCCGTAACTACTGCGCCATTGTTTACCTGGTAGTTTACCGTGTAGCTATTCAGCGTTTGAGCGCCCAGGTTTTCCAGCGTGCCAGCTACCGGAATCGGGTTCTGGCGCGAGGCTACGGCGGGGATGTTCAGCGCGCGCAGCGCCACGTCGTAGGCTGGGCGCTGGCCGGGCGTGAAGCTGTAGTAGGTGTTATCAACCGGGGTACTGTCGTCAGTGAAAGTGGTAGTGGTATTCACGTTGGGCGAAGCCAGCAGCTGCTCGGCCGTGGTGGCATTCACCTGCACGCCCACCGTCAGGGTGAGGGCTGGGGCTGTGTTGTTGTAGCCCGTGTGCTGGTCAACGACGTATATCTTGTTGCTGCCTTCTTCCAGCACAATGGCCCAGTTGGTATACAGGACGTTGCTGTTGCCTGGCTCGCTGTAGCTGTTAAACTGTATCCAGTGCTGGCGGTTGGGAGCGGTGCCGAAAGTTTTGGTGTAGATATAGTCCCCTGAGCGGGCGCCGAGGCCCCACACGCACACCGATTTGTCCGGTATCTGCGCCGACGGCAGCGTCGTGTTGGTTCCGTTGGGCACCGCAGTAGCCGTTACGTCAAAGGTGAGCACGCCACTCGACGACACCTTATAGTTAGTAACCGGCTGCCCTGCAAAGTCAAAGGCAAAAGGCAGCGCCTGGTCGGGCGTCCAAATCGGCGTAGTCGCCATGCTGTTCAAGCCAAACAGTATCCGGGACCAGCCGGGCTGGTTCGACTCTTCCAGGTCATTGTTCAGCCCACCCGGATTGCGTCCGGCATTGGGGAAGGAAGTGGAGTAGTACTGAGCCGCGGCCGGTTGGCTGGCCAGCCAGCCCAGGGCAAACCCCATTATGAGGAAAAGTTTTTTCATGCGTAATGAAAGGGAAATAGGTGGGTGGTAAAATGAAAGGGAACAGCTGGATATCCAGCTGGCTTACACTCTTTGGCTCTAAAAATAGGGCTAATTTCCGAAATGCTAATTCCTGATTCTCATATCGTCGCCAAGTTGTAGCTTTGCTCGTAAACCCTCCCACCCCAGGAACTTCCCAGGGTTATTCCTTATCCCCTTTCCCACCTCCAATACCATGAAAAAAATCTTACTCGCTGCCTCACTTATTTGCGGCTTTGCTGCTACTGCCGTGGCCGGCCAGCTGCAGGGCGTCACCCTGAGCAGCGGCTCCCTCATCACCGTGTACGGCGGCTACGACCAGCTCACGCCCCTGCAGGCTACGTTCAACATCACGAACAACTCCGGCCGTACTATTCGCCTGGGCCTGCAGCGCCAAATACTGCAGGAAGTGCCCGGCACCGAAAACAACTTCTGCTTCGGCCCAAACTGCTACCCGCCGAATGTTGGCACCTCCCCCGCTCCTATTATCCTCGCGGATGGCGCCACCGACACCAACACGATACTGGACTACACGCCCAACGGCCTGGCCGGCATCACCATCATCCGCTACGCCGTGTACGAAACGGGCACAACTGATTCCGCCTACGTTACCGTGCGCTTCGATGCTTCGCAGCGCCTGCTGGCCACGGCCGCCAGCCACGCCCCCGAAACGGTGCTGAGCCAACCCTGGCCCAACCCCGCATCGGCCGGCGCAGCGGCTGACCTGCGCTACCAGCTACCCCAGGGTAGCCGGGGTGCTCACCTCGTCCTCATTTCCCTGGCCGATGGGCGCCGCGTCCGCGACATCGTCCTCCCCGTCACCCTCGCCGAAGGCAGCGTCCGCATCGGCACCGAAGGCCTCGCCGCCGGGCTCTATGCCTGTCTGCTCGTTGAGGGTGCCGAGGGCCGCGGCCAGCTCCTGGCGGCGCGCCGTCTGCTGGTCAAGTAGCGCCATCAGCCCCTCGGGCGTGGCCAGCGCCAGCTGGGCTTCGTCCCGCTTGTAGAAGTCCTTATGCACGTTTACGACCGGCTCGCCTTCGGCGGGCCGCTGTCGTATATAGGCCCCATCTTCCCGCATCTGATAGCTGTTCTGGTTGTCCAGCATGTTCAGCATCAGCACATTGATAGCCTCGCGCTTCAACTGCGGGTTTACTATCAGAAACAGGGCTTCGATGCGCCGGTCAAAGGAGCGCACCATCACGTCGGCCGAGCCGGCGTACACCTTGGCGTCGCCCCCGTTGTGGAAGTAAAACAGGCGGGCGTGCTCCAGATACTCGCCCACGATGCTGCGCACCTCAATGTTGTCGCTGAGCCCCGGGCGGCCCGGCCGCAGGTAGCAGATGCCGCGCACAATAAAGCGAATCGGCACACCCGCCTTGGCGGCCTTGTAGAACTCGTCAATTAGCTCCTTGTCCTCCAGGGAGTTCATCTTCATCACGATACCGCTCGGCAGGCCTTTTTTAGCGTGCTTCACCTCCTCCCGAATGAGGTGGATGAGCTGCTGCCGCATGTCCTTGGGCGCTGTGATGAGGTACTCGTAGTCGTCGGGCTGCGAGTGGCCGGTTATCACGTTGAAGAACTCCGACACGTCGTGCCCGTACGTGTCGTTCGTCGTCAGCAGACTGATGTCGGTGTAAAGGCGTGAGGTCTGCTCGTTGTAGTTGCCCGAGCCGATGTGGACGTAGCGCGTTACCTTCTCCCCTTCCTTGCGGATAATCATCAGCAGCTTGGTGTGCGTCTTGTACTTGCTCACCCCGTAGATGACGAAGCAGCCGGCCTTTTCCAGCTTGGCTCCTTCGCGGATGTTCTTCTCCTCATCGAAGCGGGCCTTCACTTCAAACAGCACCGATACGTGCTTGCCGTTTTCGGCCGCCTTTAGCAGCGCCGCCGACACGCGGGAGTCATCAGCCAAGCGGTAGATGGTTTGCTTGATGCCCAGCACATGCGGGTCTTCGGCGGCTTTTTCCAGCAGGCGCACCACCGGCTCAATGCTGTTGTACGGGTGGTGCAGCAGCACATCGTGGTGCTTGAGGTACTCAAACAGGTTTTCCTCGGCGCCTTCGGGCAGGCTCAGCGGCTGCACCGGCGCCGGCGACTTGGCGCCCTTGCCCCGGAAGTTGGGATGACGCACAATCTGCCACAGCCCTTTCAGGTCAATCAGTGAGTTGATAACGAAGATGTTGCCGTTGTCGATGTTCCACCGCTCGCGCAGCACTTCCATCATTACCGGCGAAGCGTTGGGCTCGACTTCCACCCGCACCACGCGGCCGCGCTTGCGCGTTTTCAGGCCCACCTGAATTTCCTTGATAAAGTCGGAGTCGATGTAGTCCGATTCTTCCAGCGTGAAGTCCCCGTTGCGGGTAATGCGGAACAGGTTAGCCGCCAAAATCTCTACGTTGCGGAACAGGCGCGGCAGGTACTCGCGCACAATCTCCTCAATCGGCACGAAAATGACCTTATCCTTGCGGTTGAGCTCGAAAAACCGGGTCAGGTTCTGCGGTAGCTGCACGAAGGTGAGACGCTCCTGCCCTTTGTCGGGCTCCCCATCGAGGCCCAGGCTATTGCCAATGCGCGTCACCACCCCGAAGATGAGCATTTGGTTCATCATCAGCGGAAACCCGTGGTACGAGTCGTACACCATGGGCGTGAGCAGCGGGAAGATGGTGTTCTTGAAATAGCCATCTACCTTTTTCAGCTCCAGCTCGGTCAGGTCGGCAATGCGCAGGATGTTGAAGCCGTTCTTCTCAAACTGCGGCTTCAGCTCGTTGAGGTAAGTCAACGACTGGTCATTCACAAACCGGTGGGCAAAATCCAGCAGCTTGCGCCGAAACGGCAGCTCCCGCAGTCCTGAATAATCTACCCGCTCCTTGCCGTAGTCGATGTAGTTGTAGAGCGAGCCCACGCGAATCATGAAAAATTCGTCGAGGTTGGAGCTGGTAATAGCCAGAAACTTCAGCTTATCGAACAGGCTGCGGTTGGGGTCCTGCGCCTGGTCGAGCACGCGGTAGTTGAAGCGCAGCCAGCTTAGGTCGCGGCTGATATACTTGCTTTTGCGGATTAGGTCGGCGGACTTGAACAACTTCATAAAATCGCTGATTTTGCTGATTAGACTGATTACGCGGATTCGCTTGCCTCTGTCCAGTTGGCGGGCAAAATAACGACGTACAGACCGTCGGACAGGCGGCTTTCTTAATAAAAAATATTAGCTCAACACCGCTTTCCGAAATTTGCACTGCCCATCTCTGCTTTCGATAAGCCCAGTGCTTCCCCTTTGGCCATTTGGTGCAACATCTTTACCAGCCCAATGGAGCGCATACGATTTTCAGGACGATGATGATTATCTAAAAAAAACGCCGCCCGTTTGGGCGGCGTTTTTTTAATACAGTCACCTAGCTATTTGCTGCCAAGGCGATGCTAAAATTAAACGTCCAGCTTCGCGTATTTGGCGTTGCGCTCGATGAAGTCACGGCGCGGAGCTACTTCGTCGCCCATCAGCATCGAGAAGAGGTGGTCGGCTTCGGCGGCCGACTCCACCGTCACCTGCTTCAGGGTGCGGGTCATGGGCTGCATGGTGGTGGTCCAAAGCTGCTCGGCGTTCATTTCACCGAGGCCTTTGTAACGCTGCACACCCACGGTTTCGGGCTTACCGCGACCAAGCTCTTCTTGGGCCTGGGCGCGCTCTTCTTCGGTCCAGCAGTAGCGCTCTTCCTTGCCGCGCTTCACGAGGTAGAGCGGCGGCAGGGCGATGTAGATGTAGCCCCGGTCCACCAGCTCGCGCATGTAACGGAAGAAGAAGGTCAGAATGAGAGTACGGATGTGCGAACCGTCGATATCAGCATCGGTCATGATGATGATTTTGTGGTAGCGCAGCTTGTCGAAGTTCAGCGGGCCGGTTTCGTTGCCTTCGTCGTCGGTGCCGAAAGCCAGCGACTTCCGCTCGTTGAAGGTGACGCCCAGCGCCGTAATCATGTTCTTAATTTCCTCGTTTTCGAGGATTTTGTGCTCCTGGGCTTTCTCCACGTTCAGGATTTTGCCGCGCAGCGGCAGAATGGCCTGGAAGGCGCGGTTGCGGCCCTGCTTGGCCGTGCCACCGGCCGAATCCCCTTCGACGAGGTACAGCTCGCAGATTTCGGGGTCCGAGTCGGAGCAGTCGGCCAGCTTGCCCGGCAGCGAGGTAGAGCCCAGCACGTTCTTGCGCTGCACCATGTCCTTGGCCTTGCGGGCGGCGATGCGGGCCTTGGCGGCCAGAATCACCTTCTCCATGATTTTGTTGGCCTGGTTGGGGTTTTCCTCCAGGTACTCGGTCAGGATTTCGCCCACCACGGAGTTCACCGCGCCGCTCACTTCGGAGTTGCCCAGCTTGGTCTTGGTTTGGCCCTCAAACTGCGGCTCGGCTACTTTCACCGAAATAACGGCCGTGAGGCCTTCGCGGAAGTCGTCGCCAGTGATTTCCACCTTGGCCTTCTCGAATAGCTTGTTCTTGTCGCCGTAGGACTTGAGCACCCGCGTCACGGCCGAGCGGAAGCCCGCTACGTGCGTGCCGCCTTCGATGGTGTTGATGTTGTTGACGTAGGAGTAGACGTTTTCCTGGTACGAGGTATTGTACTGCAGGGCCACTTCCACGGGCGTGCCACCCTTCTCGCTCTCTACGTAGATGGGCTCGGAGAGCAGCGAAGGCCGCTCCTTGCCGTCGAGGTACTGCACAAAGTCGCGCAGGCCGCCTTCGGAGTAAAACTCCTCGTAGCGGAACCCACCGCCTTCCACGGGCTCGCGGCGGTCGGTGAGGGTGATACGTATGCCTTTGTTCAGATACGACAGGTCGCGCAGGCGGCCGGCAATGGTATCGTAGCGGTACTCGGTTTCGGAGAAGATGGTCGGGTCGGGCAGGAACTGCACCTCGGTGCCGTGCTCGTCGGTGTCGCCAATTTCCTTCACGTCGTACTGCGGGAAGCCAATCTGGTACTCCTGCTGGTAGATGTGGCCATTGCGGCGCACGGTCACCTTCAGGTCGGTGCTAAGCGCGTTCACGCAGCTCACGCCCACACCGTGCAGACCGCCCGACACTTTGTACGAGCCTTTGTCGAACTTACCGCCGGCGTGCAGCACCGTCAGCACTACTTCCAGGGCCGACTTTTGCTCCTTGGCGTGCCAGTCAACGGGAATGCCGCGGCCATTGTCGCGGACGGTAATGGAGTTGTTTTCGTTGATGGTGACGTTAATCAGGTCGCAGTGCCCGGCCAGGGCTTCGTCGATGGAGTTGTCGACTACTTCCCACACCACATGGTGCAGTCCTTTTACGCCAGTATCGCCGATGTACATGCTGGGACGCTTGCGTACGGCCTCCAGGCCTTCCAGCACCTGAATGCTATCAGCGGAATACTCAGCGGGGGCCTTTTTCTCTTGTGTTTCGCTCATGAGGGCGGGGTTAAATCAAGTATTATGCGGCCGTTTGGCTCGCCTGTTACTGAACAATCAAAAGTACCAATTTAATCCCATTTAGGCTATTTTTTAGCGGTTTTTTCCCAATAAAAACACGTTTTTTATCCGCCTCTATCGAGTGCTTTTTTTAATTGTATCACCCCGGGTGCCCAAGCCCGAAAAAGCCCCTCTAAAATGGAGGGGCCGTTAGCTAAATTCACTTCTCCACTCATAGTCCCGAACCTTACGGCAGGCCGGATTCTACGGGGCAAGGCTACTGAATTACCAGCTTTTGAGTAGCAGAGCCCGTCACTGTGCTTACCCGCAGCAGATACACGCCTGCTGGCAGCTTGCGCAGGTCCAGGCTGGCCGTTGCGTCAGGAGCGGAAGTACCCCGCAGCAGGAGGGCAGCCACCTGCCGGCCCAGGGCATCCGTCACCGTGAGGGCTGCGTCGTGGCCGGCCCAAACCCAGCCCCCGAGCCGAAACAAGCCGTCCGTGCTGGGGTTGGGGTACACCTGCAATTGCGGCTCCTTGGCAGCAAGCTGGTTACTAAGTGCAAAGCCCGAGCCCCACTTGAATACACCCTCGTTGGTAGTGGTGCTATACCGACCGGCTCCGTACACCACCGTAGGGCTGATGGCATCAATTTCCGGTCCCATAAAAACGTTAGCCGTAGTCAGTCCCCGCTGAATATCACGCCAGGTGATGCCGTCGCTGCTGAATGAAAAGCCGAAGTCGGTGATGGTATTCATCGTTATTAACCGGGGGCCAATACTTAGGTAACCATTGCCCCCGGGTACCGCATCGAGGCCGTGCAGGTAGAAGCATCCGGTTGGCGAGTTCAGCGGGGTTATTGCTTGCCACGTCAGGCCTCCGTCGGTGGTACGAGCCAGGAAGTTGCTACCAACGGTGGCCCCCGTAGGCATAATACTGCTGGCTAAGCCGTTCAGCGAGTCTTTAAAAGCAATACCGTGCACGGCTCCGGGCAGCGGGGTAAATGCCGCCGTCCAGGTGTGGCCCCGGTCCGTTGACTTAAAGATGCGCACGGGCTGGTTTCCATTGCCCGTGGTGCGGGCAGTGCCGGCCCAGACGGTGTTGCCCAGTCCGAAGAAGGTGCTAACCCCATACTCGTACGCATTCAGCGGCGCCGGCAAATTGGCCGCGGGCAGCCTGGTCCAGGTATTGCCCCCATTGCTGGTGCGCAGCACTTCGAAGCTGCCGCCGTGCCGGATGACGGTGT
>Ga0164298_10000583_pt1 | contig 10182 bp, 10 predicted proteins | sample Whisoiple_216_MG_FD_109713 | JGI IMG/M metagenome (GOLD analysis project Ga0164298, IMG submission 109713) | Unamended control soil microbial communities from upstate New York, USA - Whitman soil sample_216_MG | ecosystem: Environmental > Terrestrial > Soil > Agricultural land ... | reverse complement strand
ACAACTACGAAGTTCTTTGCAATTGCTTGTTAACTTTTTGAATTTTCTTAGCAAAATACTCTTGTCTGTGTCCCAATTTTTTAGCCACGTCCAACCCTTTTTGATAGGATTCCAAAGCTTTATCGTAAGCCTTCATCTCCTGATAAACTTGACCGAGATTGTCGTAAGCGTTCATCAATCCGTAGAAATTGTAAGCCCGCTCTTCTAACAGCAACTGCATTTGATAAATTCGCAAAGTCGGCTCCCACTGCTTTTGCGCTCGGTAAAGCAATGCTAATTTATCCAAAGCTTCGCTAGCCTGAGCATACTGTTGAATGGGAACTGCTAAATTGTAGGCTTCCTGATAGTATTGAGCTGCTAAATTGATTTGACCTATGGTTTGGTAATCGCTGGCGATCGCAATTTTGAGCGGTGGTATAGCGCTCGGATTTTGCAGGTTGACATACACTGATGCTAGCTTTTCCCTGGCTGCGATCGCCTTTAGGGGTTGTTTCGACTGCTGGTAAACGTAGGCCAACTGTCTCAGAGTCTCTACCTCAGTTGGAGGAGTGACAGGCTGCGGCGGCGCACCGTTTCCCGCAACAACAGCAGAATTTTGCACAGCAGAATTAGCAGCAAATAAAGCGCGGTTTTCCTGAATTAAAGTAGCCAGTTCCTCATACACGGGAGCAGCTTTATCGTAACTCAACCAATTGATGTGAATTAGCCCGATCGCCTTCAAAATCTGACCTTCAGCCAATATATCTTGGTTTTGGCGCGCATTTTCGAGCATTTCTTGGTAAACTTCTACAGTCGGGCCTTTAGCGCGCACCTGCTGAAAAGCCGCAGCGAAGGCGGGGAGCAACTCAGTATTAAGTGGTACTTGGGATTTGACTTGTTTTTGAATTGCTTGCAACCGTTTGGTAATAAGCTGTAGTTCCAGGTTTTTACTGTTACTCCAAGCAACACTTCCCACCCGACTCAAAGCAGCAATTTCCGCCGCCGGGCCCAGATACCTCCGCAGCCGCAATTCTCGGAACCAAATTTCAAAAGCACCAGCCCCATCTCCAGCTTCCAATTTAGCCAATGCTTCTAAGTTTAACTCTTCCAAAGCCGCTGTCAGTTCGTCCCGCTGAGTGCTGCTCAAAGATTCGTTAGCGGGAGCGAGGGGATCGGGTGTGGTAATTTCTAGAGGATTAGGAGAAAATTGATCGAGGCCTGGTGGATTAGTTTGGGCGCTAGCAATAGAACCAGCACACAGCCACAAAAAAAGCAAGCACCCAATTGGCACAGAACTTCTCATTCTCAAAATTTGGTTGCCGCGATTCGGCATCTTTTCTGGAAACATCAAGTTTTGCATATCTACAAAACGGTATAAATTATGTCACAAAGATGGCACAAAAGCAAACTGTTCAACAAGAGCAACAAAATAAATGTCACCGCACTGAGCAATTATTGGGATTTAAAGACCCTGGGCGATCCTCTTCGAGGGCTTCGCCAACGCATTTTACGCTTATTCAATCTAGCCCTAATTCTATTAACTGTTTGCACAGCTTGCGCCCCCCCTCCCGCAGTTGCAAAAGACCGCTCTTTTCCAGAAATGTCCCTCGAATTTTTGGGCGAGTACCAATTGCCAAAAATCAATTTTGAAGGAGTACCAGTCGGCGGTTTGTCAGGAATTACCTACGACCCCAAAGGTATTAGCGAAGTCACTTCCAAAGCTTATCGTTTTTACGCTCTTTCCGACGACCCCAGCGAAAACGGAGAAGCCAGATTTTACAGTCTCCGACTCGACCTCACATCAAACGACCCAGCAAATATTCGCCTGAAAAAAGTTACCGTTGAAGGCGTTACATCCCTCAAAAAAGCAGACGGTGAAACCTTCTCTTGGGGTTCCATCAATCCCGAAGGCATCGCCCTTTCTCCCCGCAATTCAGTATTTGTCGCCAGCGAAGGCGTTACTCATGTGGGCATCCCTCCTTTTCTCGGTGAATTCGACCTCAAAACAGGGCAAATGCGGGGAAATTTGCCGATTCCCAAGCGCTACATTGCCGATGCCAGCGATGAAAAACAGCAGCAAGGAGTCGTTGACAATTTAGGTTTTGAATCTTTAAGTATTGACCCAGAAACCTTTAGTCCGGGCGGTCTCGATCCGTTTCGTTTGTTTGCAGCTACGGAAGCGCCGCTAATGCAAGATTTAGACCCGGAACAGGCAAGCAAACTCCGTTTGTTACATTATATCATTGTAGATAAAACGCCGCAATTAGTCTCGGAAAATCTTTACATTCTCGACCAAGTTCCCATGACTATTTTGAACGGTTTAACAGAATTAGTAACTGTCGGCGGCGGTCAGATGCTGAGTTTAGAACGTTCTTTTGGGCTGTCGGGATACAGCGCTAGGATTTATCAAGTAGCGGTTGGGGCGGCTACAGATACTTCGAGAATCCAGAGTTTTAAAGGGCCAACTGCAATGATAGAACCTGTCAAGAAAAAGTTGCTGCTGGACTTGAGCCAACTCGGAATTCCGCTGTACAATTTAGAGGGAATGACTCTCGGCCCGCAGTTGCCCGATGGCAGCAAAAGTCTAGTTTTGGTCAGTGATGACAATTTTGATGAAGCGCAAAAAACTCAGTTTATTTTGTTGAGTTTAAAAAGCAAAAATTAGGTCAGAAGGGCGGGCTAGAAGCCCACCCCACAAGAAGAAGACTTATTCTTTGTGAAAGAAGCCAGAAAGCCTGTTTAGGAAAACCGTACAATAAAATTCACTCTTTGTGGAACAGGCATCTTGCCTGTTCATAAAATAGTATAAATGAGGTCAAATCAAATTTATCCAACTATAAAATAGCCTAATTATGCTAACTCGTAATACTTTGCACTTACCAGAAATCGAACTTTCTTACCTAGAATGGCAGCCAGAAACAGGCAAAGAAAAAGTTCCGCGTTTGCTGCTGGTGCACGGTTTAGCAGATAGTGCGTGTGTCTGGACTAGCTTGGGCAATTACTTGTCGAAGCGCTATCATATTGTAGCGCCAGATATGCGCGGTCACGGAGAGAGCAGCAAACCGAAAACCGGCTATACTTTTGAAAGTGCGATCGCAGATTTAGAAGCTTTGATGGTACATCTCAACTGGCCTGACGCACATATTTTAGGACATTCTTGGACGGGAAAACTAGCACCGATTTGGGCGAGGCAAAATCCCGATCGCTTTTGCAGTATGATTTTAGTAGACCCCATCTTCATCACCAAACTGCCCGCCGCGCTTAAACTCACCCTGCCAATTGTTTACCGAAAATTAGACTGTCTCAAATGTGTGGGCCCGTTTGCGAGTTTATCCCAAGCAGAAGCAGCAGCAAAACAATCGGGAGAATACGCAGATTGGAGTGAGGTGCAACAAATGCTATTCCAACACCAAATCGAACAAAAATCAGACGGAAGTTGGGGCAGTAAATTTGCGATTGCAGCCAGAAATCAGATATTTGCAGAAGTGATGAAAGTTGCCGGTTTAACTGAAAATATTTATATCCCGACTTTGTTTGTACAGCCGGAAAAAGGCGTAAATCGCATGGCTTGGCAAATGCAGCCATACAAGAGATACTTGAAAAATATTACTGTGGCAAAAGTACCGGGAAATCACTGGTCTTTTTTGACTGAACCGGAAACTTTTAATCAAACTGTGGCAGATTTTTTAGAGGGCACAAGACAGTGAATTTAGAAATTATCGCACATCGGGGATTTTCGGCGATCGCCCCCGAGAATACTTTAGCAGCTTTTGAACTGGCGATCGCCCGCGGGGCTGATTCGATCGAATTTGACATCCAGCTATCCGCCGACAACGTACCAGTGATTTTTCACGACGCCACATTAGATAGAATCACGGGAGTTTCTGGCAAAGTTAGGGAAACAACCCTGTCTCAATTGCAGACACTTAATGCAGGAAAATGGTTTAGCGATGAATTTTCACAAGAAAAAATTCCTACCTTAAAAGAATCATTAGCTATCCTCAAAAATGTTGGCAAATTTCTTTACTTTGATGTCAAGCCTCACTGCGAGTGGTCGGATGCAGATGTCGCGGATTTTGTCAATACTTTGAAGGGCAAAGAAATCCAACACAAATGCGTTATTACCTCCTTTAACGATAAATTTCTGGAACAAGTGCGGCGGCTATCGGGCGATTTGGCGATCGGACACATTGTTGCTAATCTAGAAGCATACAAAACTCAATTTGCTCAAGCTGTGGCGCATCGGGATAATTTGATTAGCAGCCAGTACCGCGTGTTGCTGGAAAACCCCGCACTAATTCCAGAAAGCCGGAGTCAGGGTGTTGACATTGTGGCCTGGACGGTGGACGATCGAGCAGATATGCAAAAGTTAATTGATTTGGGTATAACGCGGATAGTCACTAATTGTTTGATATAATCTTTTTAACTTGATATCTTGCGCCATTATCAAGAACGGGCAAGATGCCCGTTCCACAAAACTCAATTAATAGATGAATTACTTTCGCAAAACCATCCACCAAATGTCTGGCTATGTGCCGGGGGAACAGCCACCGCTAGGCACAAAAATTATTAAACTAAATTCTAATGAAAATCCCTATCCGCCTTCTCCCAAAGCCTTAAAAGTGCTTCAGGAAATAGACGGAGAAATGCTGCGGCGCTATCCTGATCCAACTGGCAAACTTTTCCGCATTGCTGCTAGTAAAGTGTTAGGAGTACCTGACGATTGGATTGCGGTAGGTAATGGCAGCGACGATTTATTAAACTTGATAGTTCGCGCTGTGGGCGAAGCCGGTAAACCAGTTGTTTGTCCTGTGCCTACCTACGTTTTATACCGCACTTTGGCAGAAATTCAAGAGGCAGAATTTGTTGAAGTTCCTTATCCAGATGACTACAAGTTACCAGTCGATTTGTTAATAGCAGCCAGAGGTGCAGTAACCTTTGTAGCCTCGCCCAACAGTCCATCGGGAACAGCCATATCTGTTGCCGATTTGGATAAACTGGCTAAAGAGTTATCGGGCCTTCTTGTCATCGACGAAGCTTATGTAGATTTCGCAGAAAATAATGCTTTGGAATTGACAAAGAAGTACAATAATGTTATAGTATTGAGGACGCTTTCTAAAGGTTATTCCCTAGCAGGATTGAGGTTAGGTTTTGCCATAGCAAATCCGGCGTTGCTGGCAGAATTAAATAAAATCAAAGATAGCTATAATGTGGATGCTTTAGCCTATGCAGTGGGGGCGGCTGCGATCGCCGATCGAGACCACAAAACAGCCAACGCCGAAAAGATTAAGGCTTCGCGAGCAAAACTAGCCATTAGCTTCAGGGAATTAGGCTTTGACGTTTGGCCGTCGCAAACCAACTTTTTGTTAGTTAGGCCACCAAACGGCGATGCAGAAAGGATTTATCAAACACTCAAAGTACGGGGAATATTGATTCGATACTTCAATCAGCCGCGATTAGAAGACAAATTGCGGATTAGTGTAGGTACGGAGGAACAGAATCAAATCTTAGTGAAAACTTTGAAAGAAATTCTCTAAATAACGATCGCACTCAAATTAGTTGCTAGTGATGACTTTAGTCCTCTGATTTGTAGGAAGACTTGCATTCCTCACTACCAACAGCTTGATTACGGATAATTATTAGGATTATCCGTCGCCAACCCTGCCAACTGAGCAATATCCAGCAATCTGTTGTCCGCCGAAACAAAAATCAGTCGAGTTTCTGGCATTGATGTTAAAACAGATTCAACGCGCAAAGCAGCCGCTAATTGCACAGCATCATAAGCCCGGAGTGGATATTGAACAATCAATTCACCCGCCCTTTCAACCAGTGCCAAATCAACTTCGATAACTCTATACCGACTATTGAATTCGGAGCGAAACTTTGCAATAAGTGCAGCAACTTCCGCAGCAGTTATACCGCCTTCACGTTGTCTGCGTGCAAAAGCACTAAGAACTTCCACCCAGGTGATGCGGACTACAAGCAGCGAGTTACCAGTCTGGGAATCCGTGAGCGTTTTTATCCAAGGGCTGCCAATTTCAACCACATATCTTTTGATGAGGGCGCTGCTATCCAAAAAATAAATGTTTACCACGGGCCGCGATCCTCGATAATCATTTCTGACAGAGGCTTGCCCGGTTTAGCCCCTAACCTTTTAGCCAATTCATACACATCTTCATCGGTGACAGCCTCGACGTTGTGGGGAGCATTAGGTAGTGGAGTCACCAATCCTCGGTCAACTAAAAACTGGATTGCCAATTCTGCCTGCTTTTTTGGATCATCGGGCCAGAGTTGAATCTGCACAGTTTCCCCATCCTTGAAAGACACAGCACTCAAGGGACGAAAAACCCCGTTTTCGTAGATAGCAGTAATAGTTTCTGGCATAATTAGCCTCTTAATTAAATGCTTTGACTTATTGTACTTCTTTTAGAGTTTTCAGTAGGGTGAGTCAGTTGTGATTATTTTTGCTCCAAACAAACCATCTCGGAACTGACGCACCTGACAACAAATGGTGCGTCGGAATAATACTTTCGGCGCTGATTTAAAATCTCAAAACTGACGCACCCTACCACTGATATCATCATTCATTCCCGATTCTTTAATCGAAAATCCAAAATCTAAAATCTAAAATCGTCTTACTTCGTTGCCACCACAGCCAAATTCCAAGCCAAGCGCTTCATCAAAGGCAACTTTTTCAAAAAGCCATCCAACTCTTCTAACCGAGAGTATTCCGGTTTCAATCTCTCTTGTTCAATGATAATCTTTTTCCAATAACGCTCATCATTCGGATGCACTTGTTCTATCAAATAAAAGCGCAAAAAAATCCACAGCGATGTCAGCCAAAACGTATCGTAAGCGGTCTCGGAAAACAAAGATTTGACAAAATTTACAATATTAATATCCAAAGGACTTTCATCCTCTGTCCGCACCTTAGTCGCCATCCTGCGGTAAACATTAATCACCGGATTGTGCTTCATCGGGTCCCAAAAACAAGCTTTACCCCCAGGCTTTAGCACGCGGTGCATATCGCGAATTGCCTTGGATGGTTCCGGCAAATGGTGCAGCAAATTAGAAGCGTAAACAATATCAAAACTGTTGTCCGGGAAATCCATAGCCATTGCATTCACCGTGCAGCCGTCTATTTTGACGCCGTTTTTCTCTGCCAATTTCAGAGCAACTTCTACCATGCCCTGAGAATAGTCGGCCGCCACACAATTGGCACCTTTTTTCGCAAAATAAACGCTGTTTTCTCCCGCGCCGCAGCCTAAATCTAAGAGGCGTTTGCCTGTAATATCGCCCATTTGCTGGACGATAAATCTATTTTCTGGGGCGGTACAAGCTTCAAAGTAATCATTAACTCGAATGCCGTCAATATCGATTGTGGATGCCCAAGCATCGTGGAATTGTCGCTCTTTTTTTAAAGTTTCTTCTTGCATTTTTTAGGCTTTGTTGTTGCTAAAAAAGATTTTAATTTTTAACCGCAGATGAACGCGGATTAACGCAGATTTATTGAGATATATCTGCTGTTATGTGCGTTCGTCTGCGGTTTGTTTCAAGAAAAATGGCTGACAATAAATTTATCAGCGCTGTGCTTTTGCAACAACTTGATTTCCGATCGCAGTTGGCTGTTCCGAGGCTTTTTCAGCACTATGCTGCAATGCCTGATACAGGCGATTTAAAGCGCTGATGTATGCTTCTGCAGACGCTACGATAATGTCGGTATTTGCTGAGTGACCGGAAAATACTTTGCCTTCGTGGCGCAAGCGAATTGTTACTTCGCCGATCGCATCTATGCCCGCTGTTACCGATTGTACAGAAAACTCGATCAACTCGTTCGGTACGTTTACCACCCGGTTAATTGCCCTGTAAATCGCATCCACAGGCCCGGTGCCGATCGCAGCATCGGTCAATTCTTCGCCTGCCGGATTCCGCACCGTTACGGTTGCTGTCGGGCGAGATTTATCACCGCAGGAAACCTGCACCAATTCTAACCGGAATAATTCCGGTGCTTGGTGCACTTCGTTATTGGCGATCGCCTCTAAATCCCAATCAGTAATCTCTTTTTTCTTGTCCGCTAAATCTTTGAACTTGACAAAAGCCTTATTTAGCTCATCGTCGGCCATTTCAAAACCCAACTCTTTCAAGCGAGTGTGAAATGCGTGGCGGCCGGATAATTTGCCCAAGACGATTTGATTTTCAGTTAAGCCGATCGACTCAGCGTCCATAATCTCGTATGTCCGCTTATTTTTCAGCACCCCATCTTGGTGAATTCCCGACTCGTGAGCGAAAGCATTTGCCCCGACAATCGCCTTATTTGGCTGCACCAACATCCCCGTCAAAGTGGAAACCAAGCGCGAGGTTTTGTAAATTTGGCGCGAGTCAATATTTGTCAGCGGTTCCTCAGAATCCGCGGCCCTGCCCAAGAACGGATTATAATATTTGCGCCGCACGTAAAGCGCCATTACCAACTCTTCCAGAGCTGCATTTCCCGCCCGTTCGCCAATCCCGTTAATCGTGCATTCTAACTGTCTGGCACCATTTTTCACAGCTTCCAAAAAGTTAGCAACAGCCAATCCTAAGTCATTGTGACCGTGAACCGAAATAATTGCGCGATCGATATTCGGCACATTTTCCTTAATTCCGCGAATCAAAGCCCCAAATTCGCTCGGAGTCGTGTAGCCGACAGTATCGGGAATATTCACAGTAGTCGCACCGGCTGCGATCGCCCGTTCCAGAACCTGATACAAAAACTCCGGTTCCGATCGACAAGCATCTTCCGGCGAAAACTCCACATCATCCACAAAAGACTTAGCGTAAGCCACCATTTCCGGCACAATTTCCAGAACCTCAGCCCGCGTCTTTTTCAGCTTATACTCCAAGTGAATATCGGACGTAGCCAGAAACGTATGAATTCGCGAATTTACGGCGGGTTTGAGAGCCTCGGCTGCTGTTTTAATATCTTCCTTTCTCGCCCTCGCTAAACCGCAAATTGTCGGCCCATTTTCTGTGCCAACCGATCGGGCTATTTTTTGGACTGCCTCAAAATCTCCCGTGCTGGTGAAAGGGAAACCCGCTTCAATCACATCTACGCCCAATCTCGCTAACTGGCGAGCGATCGTCAGCTTTTCATCCACATTCAGAGATGCACCCGGAGATTGTTCTCCGTCCCGCAAAGTCGTATCGAAAATAATAATCCGGTCTTGACTTGGTTTAGTTTTCATAGCTCTCAAAAATTGTTTTCCTGATTTTTACTTGTCTGTTTTTCGGGATTTTTAGCCTCCAGTCAGTCGATTTTAGATTTGAGATTTTAGATTTGAGATTTACTCCACAGATGAATCTGGGAACTTGAACCTTAGTCTCAACTTTTGGGCTACTGGCGACTCCTATCGGAAAGCAAGTATGCGTTTTTGGGCGGGGGCACCAGTCCCGTGTTTCGCGCCAATAACGAATAATTAATAACCCATAACCCATAACCCATAACTAATGACTGCTGACTAATGACTAATGACTAATAACTACTAACTACTGACTAATGACTAATAACTACTAACTACTGACTAATAATCCATCTTCTCGATATGTTCCCTAATTTCATTTAGGTCTATATACCTATCTGTAGCATTTCGTAACTCTCTAGCAATCATTCCTTCGGTTGATACCACAGTAATATGAGTATTTTTCGAGCGGAGCAGCTCGATCGCCCGCTCAAAATCCCCATCCCCGCTAAACAGCACAACTTGGTCGTATTGATCCACGGTATTAAACATATCAACCACAATTTCTATGTCTAAATTAGCCTTTTGAGAATATCTGCCCGAAGCATCGTCGTAATATTCCTTAAGAATTTTAGTGCGAACCGTGTAACCTAGACTGATTAAAGCATCTCGAAATCCCCTTTGATCTTGGGGGTCTTTCAGACCCGTATACCAGAAAGCATTGATCAAGATGACATTCGGCTGCGAAGTTTTGAAATATTCGAGCACCCTGCGAGGATCAAAAAACCAACCGTTCTTTTGTTGAGCGTAGAACATATTGTTCCCGTCCACAAAAATAGAAAGGCGGTTCATTAAGTTTGTCATAGAAACTTAGACCTAATAATTGTAGAAAGAAGTTAATCTAAATATCACATTTTAGCAACATGGAGCTAACTGAGGCAATAGATTAGACTTCAGAAAACTCCATCTCCCCAGTATTTCATATTTT
>Ga0164298_10000582_pt1 | contig 10194 bp, 7 predicted proteins | sample Whisoiple_216_MG_FD_109713 | JGI IMG/M metagenome (GOLD analysis project Ga0164298, IMG submission 109713) | Unamended control soil microbial communities from upstate New York, USA - Whitman soil sample_216_MG | ecosystem: Environmental > Terrestrial > Soil > Agricultural land ... | reverse complement strand
GCAAGCACGCCGCTATTGATCGCTTCGTGCCGCCGGAGGAGTTCGCGGAGCTGCGCGCCGCTGGAGAGGCGAGGGGCTTCCTGCTCATGGCGGCGAGCCCGTTGACGCGGTCCTCCTATCATGCGGCCGAGGACTTCTCCCGCCTCAAGGCTGCCCGCGCGGCCGCGCCCGCGCGCCGGCCCGCGCCTGGCCGCTAGGGACCCGACTGTCGGTTGTCATGCACGTCTTCGAGACCAAGCACACGATCGCCCACCCGGCCGACGATATGTTCAGGCTCGTCGCCGATGTGGAGAGCTATCCCAGATTCCTGCCGCTGTGCGAGGAGCTGAGATTGAGGCGCCGCGAGCGCCGGGACGGCAAGGAGGCGCTCATCGCCACCATGACCGTCGGCTACAAACTCATCCGCGAGAGCTTCACCACCGAGGTGATCCTCGACGCCGACGCCCACACCATCGTCGTGCATTATCTCGACGGGCCGTTCTCGTTTCTGGAGAACCGCTGGAGATTTCTTTCCCTCACACCAAGAAGCTGCGAGGTCGATTTCTGCATCGCCTACAGCTTTCGCTCGCGCTTGCTTGAACGGCTGATGGGAGGACTGTTCGACAAGGCGGTGCGGAAATACGCCGACGCGTTCGAGACACGTGCCAACGCGGTCTATGGCGCCAGCCCGGCCTCGCCTGCATCACAGCAATGAGGCGAGGAGCGCAAGCGCGTGGCGGACGCATTCCCGCCGGATCTCGCCGCGCCCGATAGCGCCGAGCAGAAGCCGCTCGTGCTTGACCGGCGCATCACGCCGTGCCGCCGCAAGATGCACGAGCCCGACCGGTTTCTCCACCGTTCCACCCCCGGGACCGGCAATGCCGGTGATGGCGACGGCGCGCGTGGCGCGAGAATAAGTGAGCGCGCCGCCGACCATGGCGCGGGCCACGTCCTCGCTCACCGAGCCGTGCCGCTCGATCAGCCAGACCGGAACGCCGAGCATCTCGCTCTTCGCCGTGTTCGAATAGGTGACGAAGCCGCGCTCGACCACGTCGGAGGAGCCGGGGATAGCGGTCAGCGTGGCGGCCAGCAGCCCGCCGGTGCAGGATTCTGCGGTGGCGAGCAAATCCCCCTGCTCGCGGCAGGCGTCAAGGAGTGCAGCAGCCTCGGCAATGAGGCGCGCGTCGATCAGAAGCTGCTCCGTCATGCGCGGCCCATCATGGCAGGCGCACCGTGGCGGTGGCTATCGCCGCGATCCCTTCGCTACGCCCGATGAACCCGAGGCCTTCGTTGGTGGTCGCCTTGATGCTCACCTGGCCAACATCGAGACCAAGGCATTCGGCGATCTTTAGGCGCATCGCGAGGCGATGGGGCCCGATGCGCGGCGCCTCGCAGATGAAGCTAAGGTCCACGTGCACAATCTTGCCGTCCCGTTCTCTGATCCTCGCCGCGGCGTCCTTGAGGAACAGCTCGGACGCCACACCGCGCCACCGCGCGTCGGACGGCGGGAAGTGAACACCGATATCGCCGTCGGCTATTGCGCCAAGCAGAGCGTCGGTGAGCGCATGCATGCCGACATCGGCATCGCTGTGGCCGACGAGCGTCTTCTCATGCGGAATGAGCACGCCGCATAGAATCACCGCATCGCCAGGCCCGAAGGCATGCACGTCGTAGCCGGTAGCGACGCGCTGCGCGCCGAGCGCCCGCTGAGCGCGAAGCTGCAGCAGCTCGTCGGCGCTCGCGATGTCTTCCGCCGAGGTCAGCTTGCGATTGCCTTCAGACCCCTCAACCAGGGCGACATCGAGACCGTACCATTCGGCAATGCCGGCATCGTCGGTGAACGCCGCACGCGCCTCCTTCGCCGCGGCGCGATGGGCGGCGAGGATCGCATCGAAGTGGAAACCTTGCGGGGTCTGTGCGCGCCACAACTCCTCGCGCTGCAGCGTGCCGGTCATGCGGCCGGCATTCGCGCGTGTCAAAGTGTCGGTCACGGGAAGGCATGGCAGAACACCAGCATAGACATCGAGGCTGCTTATGACGCGGCCGATCAACTCGGCGTCGACGAAGGGCCGCGCCCCATCATGGATGAGGACGTGGGCAGGCGGGTTGGCGGTCAGCGCCTCAAGCCCGGCGTAAACAGAGTCCTGGCGATGCGGGCCGCCTACAGCCGGCGGCCGCAAGCATGCGGCAAAGTGCGTTGCAACAGACTCGTAGAGCGCGGTATCGTTGGGATGGATTACCACGATAACGTCGTCCACGCTCGGGTGACCGGCAAACGCGCCGATGGTCCGAGTCAGTATCTGCATGCCGCCAACTGGCAAATACTGCTTTGGAGTCAGAATGTTACTGCTCGCAGCTCTGGCCCCGCGGCCGGCCGCAACAATCAGCGCCGTGACGCTCATGACAAGGCACCGCACAGCGTGACCGAGGCCACGCAACCTTTTGTGCACTGCGGCAATAGTCTTGTTGCTACCGCTTCAAATCCCTCATATCCTGCATAATAAAAGATCATGGGGCAGTGTTGCATATTCTTTGTGCATCTCCCAGTTTGTTGCGGTGGCGAGGATACACCGCTTGAGCGCCTCCACCAAAAGGCCAGCTGCGCGGCGTCTCGTGCAACCGGTGCCGATTCTGACCGAAGCGCTGCTTAATGCGCTGCCACATCCGCTGTTGTTGATTGGCGCGGGCCTGCGCATCGAATACGTCAACGCCGCCGCCGAAGATTTCTTCCAGATGAGCGCCGCGGTTCTCCGCCGGCGCCAGCTCACCGATGTCGTGGCCTTCGGCAGTCCGCTCATCGCGCTCGTGGAGCAGGTGCAGCGGAACGAGACCCACGTCAATGAGTATGGCGTCGACCTCGGCTCCTTCCGCTTCGATGCGCCGAAGCTCGTCGATCTCTACTGCGGTCCGTTGCCGGAGGCGCCGGGCCGCGTGCTGGTGTTGCTGCAACAGCGCAGCATGGCGCAGATGATCGAGCGTCAGCTTACCCATCGCAGCGCGGCGCGCTCGGTCTCCGCCCTCGCCGCAGTGCTCGCGCATGAGATCAAGAACCCGCTGTCCGGCATCAGGGGCGCTGCGCAGCTCATTGAAAGCGAGCGGCCTGACTCCGACCGCACGCTCACGCAACTGATCTGCGCCGAGTCCGATCGCATCTGCAAGCTGGTCGATCGCATGGAGATTTTCGGCGACGAGCGGCCATTGCTGCGGCAGGCCGTCAACATTCACGACGTGCTCGACCATGTGAAGCAGATCGCGGTGAGCGGCTTCGCGCGCCAGATCAAAATCGTCGAGCATTACGACCCGTCGCTGCCGTCAGTGCCGGGGAACCGCGACAAGCTGATCCAAGTCTTCCTCAACCTCGTCAAGAACGCCGCGGAGGCCATCGGCGAGGAGCGCCCTGACGGCCAGATCATTCTCACCACTTCGTTCCGCCCCGGCGTGCGCCTTTCGGTTCCGGGCAGCCAGGCGCGCGTGAGCCTGCCGCTTGAGATCGCTGTGGAAGACAACGGCGCAGGCGTCCCGACCGACCTCATGCCGCATCTCTTCGATCCCTTCGTCACCAGCAAACCCTCGGGAACCGGGCTCGGCCTTGCGCTCGTGGCCAAGATCATCGGCGACCACGGCGGCATCATCGAATGTGACTCGCGCCCTCGGCAGACCGTGTTCCGTGCGCTGATGCCGATGGCCGACAGCGAAACAACGCATTCAGGACATGCTTAAGACAATGGCCAAAGGCAATATTCTCATCGCCGACGACGATGCCGCGATCCGCACGGTGTTGAACCAGGCCCTGGCGCGTGCCGGCTATGCACCACGCGCCACCGGCAACGCGGCGACGCTGTGGCGCTGGATCAGCCAGGGCGAGGGGGACCTCGTCATCACCGATGTGCTGATGCCGGACGAGAGCGCCTTCGACCTCATCCCGCGCGTAAAGAAATTCAGGCCGGACCTGCCGATCATCGTCATGAGCGCGCAGAACACGTTCATGACCGCGATCACCGCGGCAGAACGGGGCGCCTACGAATATCTGCCGAAGCCTTTCGACCTGAACGAGCTGATCGCCGTGGTCGGCCGCGCGCTTGCCGAGCCTCGGCGCAAATCGCAGCGGCTTGCCCCCGAGTTGAGTGAAGGCCTGCCGCTGATCGGCCGCTGCGCGGCGATGCAGGAGATCTACCGCGTGCTCGCCAGGCTCACGCAAATGGACCTGACGGTGATGATCACCGGCGAGTCGGGAACCGGCAAGGAGCTGGTTGCCCGCGCGCTGCACGAATACGGCAAGCGCCGCAATGGACCTTTCGTCGCCATCAACATGGCCGCCATTCCGCGCGAGCTGATCGAGTCAGAGCTGTTCGGCCACGAGAAGGGCGCCTTCACCGGCGCGCAGACCCGTCACGTCGGACGCTTCGAGCAGGCCGAAGGCGGCACGCTATTTCTCGACGAGATCGGCGACATGCCCATGGAGGCGCAGACGCGTCTCCTGCGCGTGCTCCAGCAAGGCGAATACACGACCGTCGGCGGGCGCACGCCGATCCGCACCAATGTCAGGATCATCGCGGCGACCAATCGGGACCTGCAGCAGCAGATCGATCAGGGTCTGTTCCGCGAGGATCTGTTCTATCGACTCAATGTCGTGCCGCTCCGCCTACCGCCGCTGCGCGAGCGGCTCGAGGACATCCCAGACCTCGTGCGCCACTTCCTCAACATCGCAGAGCAGGAAGGCCTTCCTTCCAAGAGCTTCGAGCATGCAGCCGTAGAGCGGCTCAAGCGTTACCACTGGCCGGGAAATGTGCGCGAGCTCGAGAACCTCGTGCGCCGTCTCTCAGCGATCTACGCGCAGGATACCGTCACCGGCGAGATGGTGGACAACGAACTCGCAAACGTGAGCCGGGCGCCCTTCGCCGACACGCCGAAGCGGACTGGTGACCTGTCGGAAGCGGTCGAGCGCATCCTATCGGACTATTTCATGAGCTTCGGCCAGGAGCTGCCGCCCTCCGGCCTCTACACCCGCATCTTGCGCAAGATCGAATTCCCCCTGATCACCGCCGCCCTCGCGGCGACACGGGGTAATCAGATCCGGGCAGCAGACCTGCTTGGGCTCAATCGCAACACTTTACGTAAAAAAATTCGCGACCTCGGCATCAAGGTCATACGCACCCCGGGGCTCTAGCCGTCTGGAATTTAAGCGAAAATTGAACAACTTGGCCCTGGCTGATGCCAAATCGCCACACTTGTGCTTATGTCGCCAAACCGCCACATTGTGATTTTATTGCACCAGAGTTGAGGCCGGCGTCCATCATTGCGGGACAAGCGAGCGGGGAGAGGGTTGAGTAGCTTCCTGCATTCTTTGCGAAAAATTCCTGAAGGCTTCTGGCTTTGGCGTCCGCGGCAAAGCAAATCGACTGTGCGCGCCGAGGAAACTCGGGCCGTTCCCGAGTCTTCGCTCGCTGCCGGCGCAACCAGCGGAGCCGCCCGGTCGCGGCGGCGACTTCCCTTCACCATCGGCCTGATCACCATGATGTTGTCGCTCGGCTCAGGCCTTGCGACCTATGCCATCCTGACCGGCCTCACCCCGATCATACCGACCCACCTCGTCGTGGTCGGCATGCTCCTCATCAATCTCGTGCTCGTGCTTGCCATGGTGATGATCATCGCCTGGCAGGTGACGGGGCTCTGGCTCGCCCGCCGCCGCCAGGTCGCCGGCGCGCAGCTGCATGTTCGCATCGTCAGCCTGTTCAGCGTCATCGCCGTTGTGCCGGCGATCCTGCTAGCGATCTTCGCCAGCGTGTCGCTCGACCGTGGGCTCGACCGCTGGTTCTCCACGCGCACCAAATCCATCATTCAGAACTCCGTCGACGTCGCGACCGCCTACGTCCAGGAACACGGCCAAGTCATCCGCGCCGACACCGTCGGCATGGCAAAGGACATCGACGAGGCCGTCAATCTCGTGAAGTCGCGGCCGCAGGCCTTTGGCAACTTCCTTGCCGCGCAGGCGTCGATCCGCGCGCTGCCCATCGCCTATCTGATCGACGGGCAGGGCAAGATCCTCGCGACCGCGGCGACCTTGAAGGACGTGCCCTATCAGGCGCCGCCGCAACAGGCCATGGACCTTGCCAAGGACGGTCAGGCGATCGTCATCGCGCCGGGCAAGACGGCCCTGGTTGGCGCCATCAAGGCGCTCGAGAATTTCAACGACACCTACCTCTATGTGATCCGGCCGGTGAACGCCCAGGTGCTGCAGCAGCTGCGCGAGACCCGCGCCAATGTCGCCGAATATCAACTGCTCGAGCAGCGCCGCGCCGGCGTGCAGGTCGCCTTCGCGCTCATGTATGTGGCCATGGCGCTGACTTTTTTGCTCTCCGCCATCTGGATCGGCATGTGGTTCGCCAACCGCCTGGTGGCCCCGATCCGCCAGTTGATGGGGGCGGCGCAGCAGATCTCGGAAGGCAATCTCGACGTCGCCGTCAACACCACGCCCGCCGACGGGGACCTCGCCGTGCTCGGCTCGACCTTCAATACCATGACCTCGGAGCTCAAGAGCCAGCGGGACGCGCTGGTCGGCGCCAACACCACGCTCGACGAGCGGCGCCGCTTCATGGAGGCGGTGCTGTCTGGCGTGACCGCTGGCGTGGTCGGACTGGACGCCGACGGGACCGTTACGCTCGTCAACCGCTCCGCCGAGGAATTGCTGGGGGCGAAGGAGAGGAATCTCGTCGGCAAGCAGCTCGCCGACGCGGTTCCCGAATTCGGCGCCTTGATGAAGCGCAACCAGAAGCAGGGGAAGCGCCTGGTCACCGACCAAATCTCGCTTCTGCGCGGCGGGTCGGAACGCAACTTCGCGGTTCGGGTCACCACGGAAGGAACCGCGCAGCAGGCGCAAGGCTATGTCGTGACCTTCGACGACATCACCGAGCTGGTCAGCGCCCAGCGCAGCACCGCCTGGGCTGACGTGGCCCGGCGCATCGCGCACGAGATCAAAAACCCGCTCACACCGATCCAGCTCTCCGCCGAGCGCATCCGCCGAAAATATGGCGACTCCATCACCAAGGATCGCGAGGTGTTCGATCAGTGCACCGACACCATCATCCGCCAGGTGTCGGACATCGGCCGAATGGTCGACGAGTTTTCGGCGTTCGCACGCATGCCGAAGCCGATGATGGAGCTGCACGACATCCGCGACATCGTACGCGAGGCGGTGTTCCTGTTTCAGGTGAGCCGGCCCGAGATCACCTTCGAGCTCGACCTGCCCAACAAGCCCGCTGTAATGCTGTCGGACCGGCGGCTGTTGACCCAAGCCGTCACCAACCTCGTCAAGAATGCGAGCGAGGCCATCGACACGGCGATGGAAGCCCAGCCGGAACGCGCCGACAAAGGTCACGTTGTCGCCAAGGTGCGTGCCAAGGGCGACCGGATGCAAATCACCGTCATCGACAATGGCTGCGGGCTGCCGAAGGAGAACCGCCAGCGGCTGGTCGAGCCGTACATGACCACGCGCGCCAAAGGCACTGGCCTTGGTCTCGCCATCGTGCAGCGGATCACCGAACAGCATGGCGGCACGTTACAGCTGGCCGATGCACCGAAACGGAACGGCAAGGTGCCAGGAGCGTCGGTTCGCATGGACCTCCCAATTCGGGAGTTGGATGAAATACAGGCGCCGGAGACCAGCGTTGCGGACGGCGCCCAGCATCAGGCAAAAACACCCGAGGCGGCAGAGTAGGGAGGGAACAGTCCATGGCATCCGACATCCTCATCGTCGACGACGAGGCCGACATCAGAGAGTTGATCTCCGGCATCCTCGAGGACGAAGGCCATGGTACGCGGCTCGCCAAGGATAGCGACGAGACGCTCGCCGCGGTCGAGGAGCGCAAACCCTCTTTGGTGATTCTCGATATTTGGCTGCAGGGCTCGAAGCTTGACGGGCTCGAGCTGCTCGACCGCATCAAGCGTGGCCATCCCGACTTGCCGGTGGTGATTATCAGCGGTCACGGCAACATCGAGACTGCCGTCGCCGCCATCAAGCGCGGCGCCTACGACTATATCGAGAAGCCGTTCAAGGCCGACCGGCTGGTGCTCATCGTCGCACGCGCTCTTGAAGCTTCGAAGCTGAGGCGCGAGAACCGGGAATTGCGCGAGCGGAGCGCCTACAGCTTCGAGATGATCGGCCGCTCGACCGCCATCAATCAGCTCCGCCAGGCGATCGAGAAGGTGGCCCCGACCAACAGCCGCGTGCTCATCACCGGCCCATCGGGCTGCGGCAAGGAGCTTGCCGCGCGCGTCATGCACATGAAGTCCGCCCGCGCCGACGGACCCTTTGTGGTGCTCAACGCCGCGGCCATGGTCCCGGATCGCGTGGAGCTCGAGCTGTTTGGCACGGAGGAGGGGCTCGGCTCGGGTCCCCGCAAGGTCGGGGCGCTGGAAGAAGCGCATATGGGCTCGCTCTATATCGACGAAGTGAGCGACATGCCGCTCGAGACGCAAGGGAAGGTCCTGCGCGTGCTCGTGGAGCAGCGCTTCCAGCGACTCGGCGGCGGACCCAAGGTGCATGTGGACGTGCGCGTCATTTCCTCAACGAGCCGCGAGCTGCAGAAGGAAATGTCGTCGGGCCGCTTGCGCGAAGATCTCTTCCACCGCCTGAACGTGGTTCCAATCAAGGTCCCCGGGCTTTCCGAGCGCCGCGAGGACATTCCGGAGCTCGTCCGTTATTTCGTGCAGGCGATCTCGGTCGCCTCCGGGCTCGTGCCGCGCCGCATCGGCGAGGACGCCATGGCGGTGCTGCAATCCCACGATTGGCCCGGCAATGTGCGCCAGTTGCGAAACAACATCGAGAGGCTGATGATTCTCGTCGGCGGCGACGCCGACTCGATCATCACCGCCGACATGCTGCCGGAGGAGATCATCTCGCCAGTGCCGCTGTCGCCAAATGGGGCAGGGGGGGAGCACCTTATGTCGCTGCCCCTGCGCGACGCGCGGGAGATTTTCGAGCGCGAATATCTGCTGGCCCAGGTCAACCGATTCGGCGGCAATATCTCGCGCACGGCCGAGTTCGTGGGCATGGAGCGCTCTGCGCTCCACCGCAAACTTCGGGCCTTGGGGGTCAACTCCACCGAACGCGGAGCGGCGCTTCGCTAGGATTAACCATGTTTTTCCAGCGGGTTCGACAAGGGCAACCATATCAGGGCCCTTGCGGTGACGCCTCGCAATCGCGTCTAATATGCCCCGGCCCTTCAAGGGAGACCAATTTGGGGCCGCAAATCAGCATAAGCGTGGACCTAAGGGACGGGGAAGCCCATGGCAACAGAACGCACGCAAAGTCTGCAAGACACGTTTCTCAATCACGTACGCAAGCAAAAGACGCCGCTGACCATATTTCTGGTGAACGGAGTGAAGCTGCAGGGCGTTGTCACTTGGTTTGACAATTTCTGTGTGCTGCTACGCCGCGATGGTCATTCGCAGCTCGTGTACAAGCATGCCATTTCGACGATCATGCCCGGTCAACCCATCCAGCTGACCGAGTTCGGCGACGCGGAAGGTGCCGGAGACTTGTTGCGCCCGATTGATCCGAAAGCGCTGAAGCGCAAGAAGCGGCCTGCCGCCGACCGCGCGAAGAATGGTGCATGCCATCCCACCAAGGCAGTGGTGCTCGAGCCGGTGCTCAGGCGGGACTTGGCGCGGGGCAGAAGCACAGGGGAGCGGCATGCAGCGCCTTTGCGCTCACCAGAAGCTCGCCTCGAAGAGACACTGGGCTTGGCGCGCGCGATCAACCTCGATGTGCGGGCGCAAGGTCTCGTGCCCTTGCCACAACCTCGTCCGGCCACCCTATTCGGCTCAGGCAAAGTCTCCGAGCTCGAGGGGCTGATCCGCGCCGAGGGTGCGGAGCTCGTCATAGTCGACCATCCGCTCACTCCGGTGCAGCAGCGCAATCTGGAGACCGCGTGGAGCACCAAGGTGCTCGATCGCACCCAACTCATTCTCGAGATTTTCGGCGCGCGAGCGCGCACGCGGGAAGGGCGCTTGCAGGTCGAGCTTGCTCACCTCGTCTACCAGAAGAGCCGGCTGGTGCGCTCCTGGACGCACCTTGAGCGCCAGCGCGGCGGCTTTGGCTTTCTCGGCGGTCCCGGCGAAACTCAGATCGAAACCGACCGGCGCATCATCGGCGAGCGCATCGAGAACATTCGTAGCGAGCTCGAGCAGGTTCGCCGCACTCGCGCTCTGCATCGG
>Ga0164298_10000579_pt1 | contig 10219 bp, 8 predicted proteins | sample Whisoiple_216_MG_FD_109713 | JGI IMG/M metagenome (GOLD analysis project Ga0164298, IMG submission 109713) | Unamended control soil microbial communities from upstate New York, USA - Whitman soil sample_216_MG | ecosystem: Environmental > Terrestrial > Soil > Agricultural land ... | reverse complement strand
TCGGTCAGCTCCACCGAGCAGTCCGGGGCACCCGGTGAGGCCGGGCCGCCGCCCGAGCGTTCGATCGGGAACCTGGCGATCCGCCGGCGCTTGCTCACCCGCCGCCAGGCCGACCCCTCAAGCGGGTGCGAGAGGTCGACCCCGCCGGGAAGCGGAATCGACCGCTTGATCCACGAGTCGATGTTGCCCGCGGCCGCGGCTGCGATGTCAAGCGCTCCCACCACGCCGCGGTACTGTTTCACCTCGAAGCTCGCGCCGCCGCGGATCTTGATGGACAGGCCCGGCATGCGGGGGGAGATCAGATAGTCGTCGTCGCGCGTCTCGGGCACCTGCGAGAAGCGCGAGAACCAGCGGTCGATCTCGCTGCCGTAGCGGCCGGGGCGAATCCATCGCACCTCGCACGTGCGCTCCTGGGCCGGTCGGCGCTGATGGGAGTCTCCCTGGGTCATGGCTCCTGTCGCATCCAACGCGCGCCGGTCTGCTCCTGGTAGGCGGTGACGGCGCTGTCGAGCGTCGGGTAGAAGTGGTTCGGGTCGATGGTGCGGGTCAGTTCGTACGCCAGGATCTTGGCACGGACGGGGTCCTTCATCTCGGCGAACACGAGCGAGATCCCCCGAGCGTTGATCGCCTCGTCGAGATCCTCCAGCATGTCGGCCGCCGTCGTGTCGACATCGGTGATCGGTTCGGCCGCAATCAGGATCCAGGCGGGCGCCGGTTCGCGTGAGGCCAGCAGCAGGATCTGCTCGCGGAAGGTGCGGGTGTTCGCGAAGAACAGCGGGGCATCGAAGCGGAACATGACCAACCCGGGAAGCACCTCAGCATCGGGGTAGCTGGTGAGGTCGTGGTAACCGGGCAGGTTCTGCACGCGACCGAGCACGGCGTGGTAGGGCAGCCAGGAGCGCCGGAACAGGTTCATCACCGAGAGCGCGACGGCGACCACGATGCCGGGCAACACGCCGAGAAAGGCGACGCCGAGAAAGGCGGCGATGGAAAGCGCGCACTCGGACCGCCGCTGCTTCCAGAGCCGGACCGTGCCCGGTATGTCGGCGAGCGACAGCGAGGCCGTGATCACCACCGCGGCGAGCGTCGGTTGCGGCAGGTCGCGGAACATGCCGGGGAAGAACAGCAGCATGGCGGCGATCAGGATCGCGCCGACCAGTCCGGTCACCTGCGTCTTTGCGCCGGCCTGCTCCGCCACGGCCGTGCGCGACCCGCTGGTGCTGACCGGGAAGCCCTGGAAGAACCCGGCACCAAGGTTGGCGACGCCGATTCCGACCATCTCCCGGTTGCCGTCCACCTCCTCGCCCGACCTGCCGGCGAATGCCGACGACGTCGCGATGGTGTCGGCGAGCGACACGAGTGCGATACCGAACGCGCCACCCAGCAGCGGCAGCAGGTCGGAGCGGTGCACGTCCGGGACGGTCAGCGGCGGGAACCCCTCGGGCAGCGTGCCCACCAGCTTGACACCGTGCTGCTCGAGCCCGAAGCCCGCGGCGACGGCGATCGACACGACCACTGCCACCAGCACGTTCGGCACGCGCGGCAGCGTTCTGCGCAAGACGGCGATCACCGCCAGCGCCAGCACGCCGACGGCGAGCGCAGCACCCACCGTTTCGCCGTCCTGGACTCCGTCGACGAATGCCCGCGTCTCATCGAGGAGGCCATTCGCGTCGGTAGAGAAGCCGAACAGCTTCGGGAGCTGTCCGACCAGGATGGTGATCGCAAGGCCGTTCATGTAGCCGATCATGGTCGGCTTCGACAGCAGATCCGCGACGAACCCGAGCTTGGCCATGCCTCCGACGACCATGATCACGCCCACGATCAAGGCCAGCATCGAGGCCAGCGCGACGGCTCGGGCGGGGTCGCCGTTGGCCGCGATCAGCGGCAGGGTCGTCGCCGCGATCATGGGACCGAGTGAGGAGTCCGGGCCGAGCACGAGGATCTTCGACGGGCCGAAGATCGCATAGCCCACGAGGCACAGGATCGAGGTGTACAGGCCGGTGATGGCCGGGAGGCCGGCCAGCTCCGCGTACGCCATGCCTTGCGGCACCAGCAGCGTCGCCAGCACCAGCCCCGCCACCACATCCTTCGGCAACCACTCCCGCCGGTATTCGCGCAGCATGCGAACCCCGGCCGGGCCTGTGATCGAGTTCGGTGTCTTCTCCCCAGCCGCCTCAGCCACGGCGACAACGATCGGCGTTTCTCATTCGGCTCGCTTCATCGGTGGCGTCGCGCAGCGCGCGAAGGCAAGGATCTCACACCCCCCGATCCCGGCGGCGTTCCAGGCTGTCTGGCCACCTATACGATCGGCAGGGTGCGAACACCCTCGCATGAAGGCTCAGACGACGGCGGAGCCGCCACCATCGTCGCGGTCGCGATCTCGGCGGCGTGCTGGATCGTCTTCGCAGCGCTGGCGATCGTTGTCTCGACCAGCGACACCCTGTCGGTCGACCAATCGGTGCTGACGTGGGTCGGCGAGCACCGCAGCTCGGGCGTGACGTCGGCGATGCGAACCGTAACGTGGCTCGGATCCGCGGCCGTGCTCTATCCCGCGACGCTCGCGCTGGCGCTCTACTGGTGGCGGCGCGATCGCGATTGGCGGGCGGGAGCGATGCTGGCCGCTGGCCTGGCCGGATCGACCGTGCTCTACAACGTCTTCAAGCGGATCACCGAGCGGCCGAGACCGCCGGCAGCCGACGCGCTCGGGACGTACTCGCACGGGTCGTTCCCGTCCGGTCACGCCACGCAGAGCATGGCCTTCCTTGCCATGCTGCTCGTCCTCGCCTGGCTCGCAGGGCGGCCGCGGCTGCGGCTGTGGGCGATCGCCGCCGCGGTTGTGGCGCTCGCGGTAGGCACCTCGCGCATCTATCTCGGCGCGCACTGGTTCACGGACGTGCTGGGAGGCTACGCGCTGGGCGGGGCATGGGTCTCGCTGCTAACCGCGGCCGGCCTGAAGAACATCCTTCGGGCACCGCCACGGGACCGATAGGATCAGTCCATGCGGGGGATCGTGAGGCAGGTGAAGCAGGTCAAGGCGAGGGCGACGTCGCTGGCCCGCCTGATCTTGGAGCTGGGCCAGCTGGAGGCAAAGCGCAAGGCGGCGGCGCTCGGCAAGGCTGCCGCGTCTGCCGTCACCGCCGGCGTGCTTGCCTTCTACGCGGTCGGGTTCCTGCTCGCCGCGGCGGCCGCGGGGTTGAACGAGACGCTGTCGCTGTGGCTTTCGCTGTTGATCGTGGCAGTCGCGGTGCTGCTGGTCGCGGCTGTGCTCGTCCTGCTCGCAGTACGGTTCGCCCGCGCCGCCTCACCACCGGTGCCCAGCCAGGCCGTCGACGAGGCCAGGCGCACCGCCGACACGCTGAAGACGCATGCCTGAACGCAGCGCTGAGCAGATCCGGCTGGAGATCGCGGCCGAGCGGCAACGCCTGGTCGAAGACGTGGCCGAGCTGCGCAGGGAGGCGAAGATCGTGATTCCCGTCGCCGCGGCTGCGCTGGTCGCCGTCACCGTCCTCTCGCGTACCAAAGCCCCGACCCGCGCAGCCAAGCTGCTCTGGAGGATGCGCTAGGCGGCGCAGGTCCTGTCTCTCGCGGAGCCGCGAGAACCGCCATGATGTCTCCGATGGAGTGGGCCCTGGTCATGGTGTCGCTTGCGTTCCTCGGCGTTGCAGCCGTCTCGCGCAGGCTGGTTGGCACGCCGATCACGCCGGCGATGCTGTTCGTCGGCTTCGGGCTGCTGGTCGGCCCAAAGGCACTCGACGGGATCGACATGTCGAGCACGGGCTCGGTGGTGCGGATCCTGGCGGAGGCGACGCTGGCGCTGGTCCTGTTCAGCGACGCTTCCCGCGTCGATCTCAGTCATCTTCGCCGCGCGGTGGGCGTGCCGCTGCGGCTGCTGGCGGTCGGCCTGCCGCTGACGATCCTGCTGGGCGCCGTTGCGGCGGCCGTGCTGTTCGGCGAGCTCACCGCCGCGGAGGCGGTGATCCTGGGCATCGTGCTGGCCCCGACCGACGCCGCGCTGGGGCAGGCGGTCGTGACCGAGCCGCGCGTCCCGCAACGGATCCGCCAGGGGCTCAACGTCGAGAGCGGCCTCAACGACGGCATCTGCGTGCCGTTGCTGTTCGCCGCCGTCGCCGTCGCCGACCTGGAGTCGGACATCTCCGGTGGCCGCAGCACGGCCAGACTGCTGTTCGAGGAGATCGGCTACGGGGTGGCAGGCGGAGTGATTGCAGGCGTCGCGATCGCCGTGATCATCCGCGCCGCAGGGCGGCGGGACCTGATCGCCACCCAGTGGTATCCGGTCATCCCCGCAGCCGGCGCCGGCCTCGCTTACGGGATCGCCAGCGCGCTGGGCGGGTCGGGCTTCATCGCAGCCTTCGTGGCGGGTGTCGTCTTCCGGCTCGCGCTGGGACGTGACCCGGAGCAGCTGAATCGGCTGACCGAAGAGGTGGGCGACGTCCTCAGCGGCGTCACCTTCATCCTGTTCGGCGCGCTCCTGCTCGGCCCCACGCTCACCGCGTTGAGCTGGCAGCTGATCTTCTACGCGGTGCTCAGCCTGACGCTGGTGCGCATGATCCCGGTCGCGATCGCGATGTGGGGCACCCATGCGGGGCGTCCCACGCTGGGCTTCCTCGGGTGGTTCGGCCCTCGCGGCCTGGCATCGATCGTATTCGCCGTGATCGTGGTCGAGGAGTCACGACTGCCGGACGAGCACCTGATCGTGCTCGCCGTCTACCTGACCGTCGGGCTCTCCGTGCTCGCCCACGGCCTCACGGCCGGCCCGCTTGCCGCCCGCTACGCGACCTGGTACGAGTCCCATCCCCGGGACCGGCGCCCGGCCATGGAAAGCGCTGCGACCGAGATGACCCGGCCACGCGGCCATGCCACCACCGCCGCGTTGCCTGAACCGGCGGGACGCGAACCTTTCTGACGAACACGCTGGGTGCGCCACTGCTAGCGTTCGCGGAGGGCTCATGAAAGACACTCCGGCCCCCACAGACATGGAAGCGCGGTGGCAGCGCTGGGCCGCCCAGACTCGTGCATGGGGGCCGCCGGGGAACGAGCGGCTGACGACGTCGGTCGGGCTGGTGCTGCTCGTCCTGCTCGGGATCGAGACGCTGACAACGCTGGCGCTCAGCTCCTATCTGCCCGAGCACATCTTCCTGGGGCTGCTCCTGATCCCGCCCGTTGCCCTCAAGCTCACCAGCACCGGCTGGCGATTCGTCCGCTACTACACCAACAGCCGGCCGTACCGGCTCGCAGGGCCGCCTCAACTGTTCCTGCGGCTGATCGCGCCGGTGCTGGTCGTATCGACCCTGACGCTGTTCGGAAGCGGGGTCGCCCTCATCATCCACGGACACGGTGGCGGACCGCTGCTCCAGCTGCACGCGATCAGCTTCGCGGTCTGGGGCGTGCTGGTCGCGATCCATATCCTCGCCTACCTGACCCGGGCGCTACGCGAGGGCCCGGCGGACTGGCGCCGCCATGCCGACAGGGTGGCGGGAGACGGTGGCCGTCGCGCCGCGCTGCTCGGCGCCGTCCTCGCCGGCGTGATCCTGGCGCTGGCGACCTATTCGGCCCAGGACTCCTGGCTCGACCACCGCCACGAGCACCGGCACGCCGACGACGTGGCACACGCTGCGTCGGTCCCAGCGCGAACAGAGGAGAGGTGAGACGTGCAGTACGGGCTGTCACTGCCGACCGGAGGGGAGTGCGGAGACCCGCGCTTCCTCGTCGACCTGGCCGAGCGAGCTGAGGCCGCCGGGTGGGACGGCCTGTTCCTCGAGGACTACGTCTGCTACGGCGGCGATCGGGCGACGCCGACGTGCAACGTGTGGGCGGTGCTGGCGGCCGTGGCGGTGCGCACCCGGCGCATGCGGCTGGGCACGGAGGTGACGCCGCTGACGCGGCGGCGGCCATGGAACGTTGCCCGCGAGGCGGCGGCGGTGGACCAGCTCTCAGGCGGGCGCATGGTGCTTGGTGTCGGGCTGGGCGACACCGGCGAAGCGATCACCGCCGACCCCAGCTACGTGTCATTTGGCGAGGAGCAGGACGCGCGGACACGCGGCGAGATGCTGGACGAGGGGCTCGAGATCGTCGCCGGGCTCTGGACCGGCAGGCCGTTCAGCTTTCGCGGCAAGCACTTCCAGGTCGACGACGTGACGTTTCTGCCGCGTCCGGTGCAGGAGCCGCGGATTCCGATCTGGATCGGCGGCGGCTACCCGAATCCGCGCCCGACGCGCCGGGCGCTGCGATGGGATGGCTCCTGCCTGTACAAGGAGACCCATGGCGGCCCGTGGGAGGACATGTCCCCCGACGACGTGCGGGCCCTCCGCGCGGCCGCCGGCGATCGCCCGTTCACGATCGCCGTCGGAGGAAGCGGGCGCCGGGACGACTGGGAGGCCGAGCGCGACCACATCCGGGCGGTCGCGGCGGCGGGTGCCGACTGGTGGATCGAGTGGGTCCCGCCGGGAGAGCGCGAGGCCATGGTCGCCGCGGTCGAGCGAGGCAGCCTGCGACCGTCGTCGGATGTGGTCCCCGTAGACTGACCGTGTATGGTGATCGCGTGCCCCGTGTGCGGCCAGCAGAACCCTGACGGCTTCAGGTTCTGCGGCGCCTGCGGGAGCCCGCTTCCCCTCGCTGCGGGCACGTCCGCTCGCGAAGTGCGAAAGACGGTGACGGTCGTCTTCTGCGACATGGCCGGCTCGACGGAGCTCGCCGACGGCACCGACCCGGAGCGAGTGCGGGCCCTGATGGGCCGCTACCACGACGTCGCCCGAAGGGTGCTGGAGTCGCACGGGGCGACCATCGAGAAGTTCATCGGCGACGCGGTGATGGCCGTGTTTGGGGTGCCGACGGTGCGCGAGGACGACGCGCTTCGGGCCGTGCGAGCTGCATGCGAGCTGCGAGACGAGCTGGGCGCGATCGGCGTCCCGGTGCGGATCGGGGTCAACACCGGGGAGGTGGTGGCCGGAGGCGGGGAGGCGCTGGTGACCGGAGACGCGGTCAACGTCGCTGCCCGGCTCGAGCAGGGAGCCGGCGTGGGTGAGGTGTGGATCGGCGACACCACCCATCGGCTGACGCGGGAGGCCGTCCACAGCGAGCCGATTGCGGTGGCGGTGAAGGGGAAGCGGGCGCCGCTGGCCGCGCACCGCCTTCTGTCCGTGAGCGCCCATGCGCAGGCGATCCCGCGCCGGATCGACTCCGTCCTGGTCGGGCGCGCGCTCGAGGTCAACATGCTGTCCGAGGCGTTTGAGCGGGCTGCCTCTGAAAACCGCTGCCACATGTTCACCGTGATGGGAGCGCCCGGCGTTGGCAAGTCCCGGCTGGCCGCCGAGCTGGCCGATGGGGCGGCGTCGGAGGCGAACGTGTTGGTCGGACAGTGCCTGCCCTACGGTGACGGGATCACGTTCTGGCCGGTCGCTGAGATGCTGCGGACGGCGGCTCAGATCGGCGAGCGCGACGATCGGACAACTGCCCGCACGGCACTGGAACGGCTGGTCGCAGACGACGAGGACGGGCTCCTCGTTTCCGAGCGGGTCGCCAGGGCGATCGGTCTGGGCGGGATTCCGGCCGCGGTCGAGGAGGTGTTCTGGGCGATTCGCCGGACGTTCGAGATCATCGCCCGGCGGCGGCCCACGGTGCTGGTGTTCGAGGACATCCACTGGGCCGAGCCGACCCTGCTCGACCTGATCGAGCACGTGGCCGACTGGGCCCGCGGGTGTGCGCTGCTGGTCCTGTGCACAGCCCGACCCGATCTGCTGGACGTGCGGGCCGGATGGGGCGGGGGAAAGACCAATGCCACCACGATCATGCTGGAGCGGCTGCCGGCGAAGGACTGCGCACGGCTGCTCGAGGATCTGGCGGGCGAGACGCTGACCTCCGAGCAGCGCGAGCGGGTGGTCGCTGCCTCCGAGGGCAACCCGCTGTTCGTCGAGCAGATGCTGGCGATGCTGAGCGAAGACGAACGAGCCGGCTCCGACGTCCCGCTGACCATCCAGGCGCTCCTGGCCGCGCGGCTCGATCGGCTGGGCGGCGAGGAACGGCGGGTGGTGGAGAGCGCCTCGGTGGAGGGCCGGGTGTTCCACCGGTCGGCCCTGGCGGCGCTGACGTCGGACGCGGAGCGGCCCGCGCTCGCTGCCCACCTCCAGCGGCTCATGCGGCGCGAGCTGATCGACCCTGACAGGTCGCTGTTCGAGGGAGACAGCGCCTACCGCTTCCAGCACGTCCTGATCCGCGACGCGGCCTACGCGTCGTTGCCCAAGCGGGCGCGCGCGGAGCTGCACGAGCGGTTCGCCGATTGGCTCGAGGAACGAGCCGCGAACCGTGTCGACGAATACCGCGAGATCCTCGCCTACCACCTCGAGCAGGCGTACCTGCTCCTGGTCGACGTGGCCCCGGAGGACACGCGGTTGGCGGCCCTCAAGACGCGCGGCGTCGATGCTCTGGTGGCCGCCGCGGGGCAGGCACACGAGCGAGGCGACGACCGGTCGGCGTTCGCCGCCTACACGCGCGCGACCTCGCTACGCCGCGAGCCGACGGTGCAGGCTCTCGACCTGATGCTGGAGGCGCTTCGGGTGGGATGGTTCGCCACCTCGCCGGACGAGTTGTTGGGCGTCTCGAGGCGGGCGCGCGCGCTTGCCGCAGAGCTGGGCGACGAGTCACGCGAGTTACACGCGCGGGTACTGGCGATGGATGCGGAGCTGATGGCGGACACGGACTTCTCCACCGCCGATGCGCGGCGGATCGGGGAGCAGGCGGCGGCGCGGTTCGCGGCCGAGGGCGAGTCCCTGCGGCTGTTCGACGCGTTGCACGCGATCGCGACCGCATACCACCACGAGGGTCACTGGAGCCCGATGAACGAGGCGCTGATGCGGGCCGCAGCGATCGCCCGCGATCTGGGCGACGACCTGCGGGAGCAGGACAGCGACAGCGCTCGGTTGGGGGCCTACTACTGGGGCGACAGCCGGGCCACCCTGGGACTGGATCTGTGTACGCAGTTGCAGGAGCGATGGCCGTCCTCGCCCGTCATGCAATCCCGCGTGGTGTGCTTCAAGGGCCGGTTCCTGGCCATGCTGGGCAGGTCGGACGAGGCCCACCGTGCCATCGCCGAGTGGCTGCGGTCGGCGGAGGACCTGGGCGATCGCTATTCGCTCAACTCGCGCGCGTTCACCACCGCTACCATCGCCGACATCGAGGGCGATGTGGAGACCGCGCTGTCCGAGGTCGCCTTGTCGATCGAGCGTTTGGAGGCGGCCGGTCAGAGAGGTCTGGTGTCCACGCTGTACGGGCTTCAGGGCATCTACCTGGCGCGCGTCGGGCGCTGGGATGAGGTCGTTGAATCGGCGCGCCGGGGGCGTGAACAGTCGCACCCCGACGACCTCGACTCGGAGGCCCTGTGGCGATGGGCCGACGCGCTGGTGACGGCGCACCGTGGCGACCCCGAGGCCGGACAGGCGCTGCTCCACGAGGCAATCGCGATCATCGACCGCAGCGACGAGACGATGTTCCAGGCCAACGCGCGGACGGCGCTCGCCGAGATGCTCGAGAGCCAGGGCGACAAGGCCAGCGCTCGGGCCGCGCTTCAGGAGGCGCTGGAGCTGTACCGGGCCAAGGAGGTCGTTCCCAGCATCGCGCGCGCCGAGCGGCGACTGGCGGCACTGGCCTGAGCCATCGCCGGGCTCCGCATGCTGGTGCCACATTGGCCCGGCCGGGGGGTCGAGGCTACGCTCAAGCGATGGATGCCGTTCTGGATGCCTACTCGCGTGCCGTGATCAGCGTGGTGGAGCGAGTGTCGCCGTCGGTGGCGAACTTGCGTGTTCGCCTGCGCTCGCGTTCGCGCGTGCGGGAGGCTGGCGGAGCGGCCGTCGTGATCACCGAGGACCGGCTCGTCACCAACGCACACGTGGTGCCGGCGGCGACGCGGGAGGGGTGGGCATCGTTTCCGGACGGGCGCGAGTTTCGCTTCTCGGTGGTCGGTCGCGACCCCTTCAGCGACCTGGCGGTGATCGCCATCGACGGGAGCGCCCTGCATCCGGCAGAGCTGGGTGACGCGTCGACGCTGCAGGTGGGCCAGCTGGTGGTCGCGATCGGCAATCCGCATGGGTTCGCCGGATCCGTGACCGCCGGCGTGGTCTCGGCCGTCGGCCGGTCGCTGCCCGCGCGCGCCGGCGGCACGCTGCGGATGATCGACAACGTGATTCAGACGGACGCGAGCCTGAACCCC
>Ga0164298_10000578_pt1 | contig 10221 bp, 2 predicted proteins | sample Whisoiple_216_MG_FD_109713 | JGI IMG/M metagenome (GOLD analysis project Ga0164298, IMG submission 109713) | Unamended control soil microbial communities from upstate New York, USA - Whitman soil sample_216_MG | ecosystem: Environmental > Terrestrial > Soil > Agricultural land ... | reverse complement strand
TGTTAGGAGGTAGCGGTAACGATGCCCTATTGGGCGGGAATTTTGATGACTTCATCTCTGGCAACTTTGGGAACAATACCCTCGTTGGAGGTCAAGGAACAGACTCGCTGCACGGTAGTCAAGGCAGCGACATACTTACAGGTTCTGATGGTCAAGACAGTTCGGTTAGCAATGTGGGTGGAGACACGGTAATTGGTGGTAGTGGCAATGACTCTTTTGTACCCCAAACCGAACGAAAAGCAGCAGCAGTAGGATTAACAGACCTCGGTACCCTGAAAAATTCAATTAGCCTGAATGGCTTCGTAGGTGAAAACAACTTCAGACATATTTACACTTTCACCACTGAAACACTCAGCAGTCTCACATTGGGACTCAACGGTTTGAGTGCGGACGCTAATTTATTGTTTGCGAGGGATGCTAATCGCGATGGTAGCCCAAATGGAGAGGAATTTTCTACCTCCATAAATCTTGGAAGTCTGCCAGAAGTAATTGAAAATCGCTTTCTTGTACCCAGCAGATACTTTGTCTACGTTCAACAGGGTGTCGCGGGAGCTAACACCAGCTACAACCTGGATATAACTGTAACTGTCAATCCAATCTTGCTGAATGAAGCTAATCCTCTTGTTGGCACATTTAGCAGCGGAGTTAACTATTCGTTGGACGACGTTGTTTATGAAAAAAAACCTGCGAAACTCTACAAATTTGATCTCCCACAGCCCAGCAACCTTCAAGTCAACTTGCGGGGGATGTCTACGGGTACAGATGCGGATTTAGTGTTGTTTCAGGATGTCAACCAAGACAACAAGGTTGATTTTGGTGAAATTGTTGGCGCTCCTCAAAAGCAAGGCAACAATCCAGAGGAGATTTCCTTTAAAGGTTTGTCGGCAGGTACTTATTTTCTCGGAGTCAACTCTTTTGTAGGCAGCACACCCTACAACCTCAGCATCTTAGCTACACCTACCACAGATAAGTTCAACAGCTTGTTTGGCTATGGACTGGTGGATGCAGCAGCGGCCGTTGCGACTGCCAATAAACAGCAGTTGGATGCTGCTAACCCGCTCACCAGTGCAGCTAAATTCAATAACATAGGGGAATTAAACCAGATCGATGTTGCCCCAGCCTGGAAGGCAGGATACACGGGTAAAGGAGTTGTGGTTGCGGTACTGGATAGTGGCGTTGACTTGAGTCATCCCGATTTAAGGAGCAATATCTGGCGGAATCCTAAAGAAATTCCGGGGGATGGTATTGATAACGATGGCAACGGAAAAACTGATGATGTCAATGGGTGGGATTTTGTAGATAACGATGCCAATCCCTCCCCAGATTTAACAGATCCGGAACAGAATCACGGAACTGATGTAGCAGGAATCATTGGGGCAAAAAGAAATGGAATTGACCTCAATTCTCCCAATAATACCCTGGAAATGAATGGGGTTGCTTATGATGCTCAGATTATGCCGATTAGGGTGCTAGGTTTTGGAGGTCGAAGTCAGCCAGATAATGTCGCTGCTGGCATTTACTATGCGGTTAACAATGGCGCAAATGTTATTAACATGAGTTTGGGCGGACCAAAAGCCTCGCCGGAATTACGAACAGCCCTAAAATATGCCAAGGAAAAAGGAGTTTTTGTAGTGATGTCATCGGGGAATGACAGGGCCCAACTCAACCCTAGCGAACCAAGTTTTCCAGCATTTTATGCTTTCGATAATTTGGGAATAGCTGTCGGAGCAGTAACAACTCCAGGCAAACAGGTGACAACTTTTTCCAATCCTGCTGGTTCGATACCAATAAATTTTGTGGTTGCTCCGGGTCATGACGGCATATCTACAGTTCCGATTAAGCCGGGAAAAGGAACTTATGACATATTTAGCGGAACGTCTATGGCTGCTCCCTATGTTGCAGGTGTAGTTGCTCTAATGCTTCAGGCGAATCCAAAGTTAACTCCTGACCAAATTTTGGAATTTCTGACTAAAACAGCAAAACCTGAAGGAATTACCCCGGAAGTTCGTGAGACTAGTTAACAACTACTGGGAAATTTCTCCAACCCCGGTTTCTCTCCAAGAAACCCGGGTTTTGTTTCCGTCTACCATTCTTCGCTCCTGAGCCGGCGACCCGCTAAGGCCCGCACTTGCTCGTCGGCGTCGGAAACTGCAAGCATCGTGCAGCGGGCGAAGCAAGACCAGGCTTTTCGGGAACATTTGCTCACGTGGGAGAAAACGGCTTCGGAGTGCGTTGGCTGTTTGGTAATGGGGGAAGCGGTGCGGTTTGGGATGCCCTTTTGTGGGAATGAATACACACAAAATCTTACCCCATTAAAAATCCTCCAACCCGCTCTCGATTTAACGCTGCGGTTAATTAGAATATAGCTCAGTTTCCTCCTTCAAAAGATTACACAAGTCATTCAAATCTTTCTTACTGTTTTGAATCAGTTTTTCAGCTCGCTCCTCAAGGTGCTCAATATTACTGGGACTTGCGTTGTCCATTTGGTCGTGACCATTCTCGCTACTCAATTGAAGTTGAAAACGATAGTAGTTTCTGTTATTTTCTTGGTCTCCTTTAGTCACCATTAGCTGCTGAAGCTGATACGCTACAGATTCGCTTTGACCATCTAAAACAACGTTAAGTAAGGGAAGCGCCCATTTGATTTGTCCCCAATTTTTGGCATCTCTATACTTATACCTCCTGGTTACTGATCCAGTACCCAAAGAAACAACCAGCGTATCCTTACGGTGTAGTTCTTCACGAGTCTTGTTCTTGTAAGAAATCATCGCCTCCATCATTGCAAGTGAGGAAGGATTATTTGCAAAAACTCCACCGTCTACCAAAGCGTAATATCCCTCATCGGTAGTATGTGCCGTGTCGAGTTGGTAGGGTGGAAAGAATGTCGGTGCAGCAGAAGTTGCCATTGCTGCCTCCCACATTTTGAATCCGCTACATACTTTACGGCTATGAATACTTTCGGGTTCCTCTGCGTCCGGATTGCTTGTAAAAAAAACTGGTGCTCTCAGTTCGATATCATAGCTCGGGATGAAAATTTCTCGTAATGCATCTTCAACCTTAGCTTCACCTAGAAGATCCTTTAAAACTTCTTGCTTACCTTTTGGGTTGTGCTTGGGTTGTAGCAAATCATCAAAGTCCCCTAGAACATACTCATTAAAAACCTTTTGTCCATATTGGCGATAGAAATTTACAAGTTCGGCAGCGGTATACTCGGGCTCATTATTGATGCTAGAGTCTGAGTTCTTTCTAGTTAAACCCAGTGCTAAAATTCCTCCGGTTGAAGTGCCGGCAATAAAATCAAACATTGTTGCTATGCGTTTTCCTGTGCGCTCTTCAATGTAGTTGAGAACGATCGCAGGAATAATACCCCGAATACCCCCACCATCAATTGAGAGAATTCTTCTCTTGAATTTAGTACCCATCACACGTACTCCTTTAGATATTGCTTAAATGGCAAACATAAATGAAACAAACTTCTACAGCATCAAAATATCAACACCCAAGGTCATCATCTGGTTTCCGGTTGCATCGGCATCATAAAAATGAGTCAACAATCAACAGTCAATCATTCAGATTTTCGACTCAGAGTCAACTGTCAACAGTCAACAATTATTTGGCTCGTGCAACCGGAATTGATATTAATCCAACCCGTCATTAGTGCGGTAATTTGCTGAGGGCGTGCCAAGTTCTGTAGCCGACAATTCCATCTTGCTGTAAAGTCTTGCTCAGTTGCAATTGTCGCACTGCTACATCTGTCATCGTCCCGAAGAATCCGTCAATGGAGCCGAAATAGTATCCATTGATTTTCAAGACATTCTGAACAATTTTAACAGCATTACCAGAACTGCCCTTCATGACTACCGGCATATTCACAGGTGCACCAGAGTATAGTGCTTCCCAAGTGAGAGAGCCGACAATCCCATCTTCTTGTAAGAAGACGCGGTGTTGATAGCCTTTGACTGCCTTTTGAACTTGGACGCCGAAAATACCGTCAATCGGCCCGAAATAATATGCCCAATGATATAGAAGCTGTTGTAGTTCCTTGACAGCTTGACCTGTTGAACCGATTTGTAAAGTGGGTTTGTTTATGGCAGTGGTTTCAGCAAATGCAAGACTTGATTGAGCAGTAGTATCGGCGACGAGAGCCATAGTTTCATTGTTCAAGCTTCTTTCTTCGGTGTACATAATGTAGTTCCTCTCAATATTTAAGTTTTGGTCTTTGATATTTCAGGTATAACTGGTGGAATTTGTGGATGGACAGTCACTTTTTCGAGTGTCACTCATTTGAGTGTCACTCATTTGAGTTAGTCCCAGTGTTAACTGTTAATATCTCTTCCGCCTGCGCCGGAATGATATACTGAAAGAATTTTAAGAGTGCAACGAAGACAAGTTATGCCTAAACGTCTAGTGCGATTCGTTGAAGAGTGAAGCGGCGGTGAAAGTCCGTACATAACCCTTCCAGCCACAAGGCTGAACTCTCGGTCTGATAAGGGTGCAAGTCCCTTCTGCCAGACTCAGGTATGACTCCCTATCTGCCCACACTGACCAAGCTCGATTGTTGGAGGGTGAAGCTGGGAACAGGAGGCAATCAGATATCTATTGTGAGGTGACACTGGCGTTAATGGGAAGCTCCAATGGTGAAACTGAGCCTAAAAAAGTAACTTATTAGGAAGCGGGGCCCAGACTACCAACCCAGACTTTACTGGAGATTATTCCCGCCGAGTCTTGGGCGGACATCGGTAAGAGTCTAGGGAATCCAGTAGTGAAATTGGCTACACCTCAAGGGGCGAAAAATCTAACCGAGGGAACGAAGAAAAACGAACTGAGAGTCAAGGGGAAGTCGAACCCTTTCGTAGGCTAGACGAACAGCGGAACCCCCTCAGATCGGGTAGGACAGACCGTAATTGGTCGCTCGGTGTTCAGAGTACACAAACTAGAGCAGAGCATGATTAGACACGACAGCAATTTAATGCCGAAACGGAACTGATACCATCGTTAATTGACTGAGCTAGGTTAGGATTTTTAACCATATTTTATCCTATTAATTTGCTTATTAAATTACACTTCAATGAACGGCTGTCATTCAATCAGAGTGAGCCTCCTTCATTTTCTACTTAGTCTCAACTCCCGTCTCAACATCTCTTACCTAAAATATTAAGTCTTGTTTTTAAAAGGGAGTTTTGATAATTTGAGCTACAAAGTAGATTAAACTAAGTAAAGTTAATCAATAGCACGGCCGATAGAGCGAAAATAGTAGATAGTAACTCTAAAAAGCTTCACGCTTGACAGAAGCAGTAGGAATAGGTAGGTATGGCTAGAATAACAAATATTTTTCAAGGATATCAGATTAATGAGCAAATATACGCAGGCAATCGAACTCTAGTTTATCGCGGCCTGCGCTCGGAAAATGGGCAGCCCGTCGCGATCAAAGTGCTGCGAAATGACTTTCCCCGCTTCAACGAACTCGTTCACTTCCGCAACCAGTACGTCATTGCTAAAAACTTAGAGATCCCCGGCACTGTCAAGGCATACAGCCTGGAGACTTACCATAACCACTATGCTCTGGTGATGGAAGACTTTGGCGGAATTTCCTTAAGTAGCTACCTCGCTAGTCTAGTGTTCGCCAGCAACGAACCCCTAAAAGGCTTGCCTATTAACGAGTTTCTTCCCATTGCAATTCAAATTGCCAACTCGCTCGACGGACTTTATCGGTACCACGTCATCCATAAAGACCTCAAACCCGCGAACATTTTAATTAACCCTGTCAGCAAACAAGTTAAGCTGATTGACTTCAGCATCGCTTCCCTGTTGCCGCGCCAAACCCAAGAAATTCAAAATCCCAACCTCCTCGAAGGCACTTTACCTTACATATCTCCCGAACAAACTGGGCGAATGAATCGAGGCATTGATTACCGCACGGATTTCTACTCGCTGGGAGTTACATTCTACGAACTGCTGACGAGACAGTTGCCTTTCCAAAGCGAAGATCCGATAGAGTTAGTACACTGTCACCTTGCCAAGCAGCCTATTCCAGTCCATCACCTTAACAAAAGCGTTCCCTTGGTGCTGTCTGAAATTGTTAGCAAACTGATGGCGAAGAATGCTGAAGATAGGTATCAAAGTGCGATCGGACTCAAGTTTGATTTGGAAACTTGTTTGTACCAGTGGCAAAAAACTGGAGAAATCGCCTCTTTTAAACTAGGGCAGCGAGATTTGTGCGATCGCTTCATCATTCCCGAAAAATTATATGGTAGAGAGAACGAAGTATTCTCCCTACTGGCAGCCTTCGATCGCGTGAGTGCCGGAAGCGCGGAAATGATGCTGGTGGCTGGCTTCTCAGGTATTGGCAAAACCGCCGTAGTGAACGAAGTTCACAAACCGATTGTCGCAGCTAGAGGCTACTTCATCAAAGGCAAATTCGACCAATTTGGACGCAGCCAACCATTCTCAGCTTTTGTACAAGCTTTTCGCGATTTAATGAAGCAATTGCTGAGCGAAACAGATGCTAAAGTTGACCAGTGGAAGACTCAAATCCTGGCAGCATTGGGCGAGAATGCTCAGGTAATCGTTGAGGTAATTCCTGAACTAGAACGGATTATCGGAGAGCAACCACCCGCACCAGAGCTTTCGGGCAGTGCTGCCCAAAATCGCTTCAATCGGTTACTCGAGAACTTCATTCAACTCTTCACAACCAAAGAACATCCCCTCGTCATCTTCTTAGACGACTTGCAATGGGCAGACTCAGCCTCATTAAAGTTGATTCAACTTTTGACGAGCGATCGCGATCGGCGGTATCTCTTTTTAATTGGAGCGTATCGAGATAACGAAGTCAGTCCCGTACACCCTTTGGTGGTGACATTATCCGAAATTCAACAAACAGGAGCTACTGTAAACACCATTACCCTCGCGCCGCTCGATTGCGTCAATTTGAATTGTTTGATTGCCGATACCTTAGCTTGTTCTACAGCGTTGGCTATGCCATTAACAGAACTGGTCGATCAAAAAACCCAAGGCAATCCATTTTTCAGCACGCAATTTATTAAATCTTTGCATGAAGATGGGCTAATTACGTTTAATTTTGAGGCTCGGTATTGGCAGTGCGATATCGCGAGAGTGCGAACCTTGGCACTAACGGATGATGTTGTCGAGTTCATGGCGATTCAATTGCAAAAGTTGCCAATCCAGACGCAAGAAGTTTTAAAGTTAGCTGCCTGCATTGGTAACGAATTCGATATAGCAACGCTGGCGGTAGTTTGTGAAAAATCTTCTTCGGATACGGCTGCCAACTTGTGGCCGGCTTTGCAAGCAGGGTTAATTCTCCCACTAACTGAAGTTTATAAATTTTTTACTTCAGAGGAGTTTGAATTCGGCAATCATAATTCAGAAACAGAAAGCAATACTTCTGACTCGTGGTTTCAGAATGCAGACTCCTGTTATTACAAATTTCTGCACGATCGCGTACAGCAAGCAGCTTACGTTTTGATTCCCGAATCCCAGAAACAATCCACTCACCTCAATATTGGTCAACTTTTGTTGATTAATACTCCAACAACAGAAAGGGAAGAGAAAATTTTTAATATAGTCAACCAGTTGAATTATGGTGTTGATTTAATTACCGAGCCAACAGAGCGTTACCAACTGGCTGAGTTGAATTTGATCGCGGGACACAAGGCGAAGACTGCTACCGCTTATGCTGCGGCACGCAAATATTTAAGTTTTGGCAGGCAAATCCTAGCTCCCGATAGCTGGCACACTCACTATGAAACAGCTCTGGAACTGCACGTATTAGGGGCAGAAACTGCATACCTGAGCTATGATTTTCAGGAAATGGAGGAATTAGCAGCTTTAGTCCTGCACAATGCCAGAACGCTGCTGGATAAGGTCAAAGTTTATGAAATCGAGCTTTCTGCTTGTACGGCGCAAGTCAAACCCAAACAAGCCGTTGAAATGGGGTTAGCAGTTCTCAAACTCTTGGGAATCTGCTTTCCCGAAAATCCAACTCCGGCAGATATTCAGCAGGGACTAGAACAAACCGCGTCACTTTTTGCTGGCAAAAAAATTGCGGACTTTATTGATTTGCCAGAAATGGAAAATCTCCAAAAGCAAGCAGCCTTGCGAATTTTATCAGCTTTAGTTTCTCCAGCCTACATCACGGCTCCACTTCTCCTGCCACTGGTTATTGTGGAAATGGTTCATTTGTCGGTTAGTTATGGGAATGCTCCCTTATCTGCTTTTGCTTACGGCTTGTATGGATTGGTATTAAGCGGTGTACTTCAAGACATTGAAACAGGGTTTGAATTTGGGCAATTGGCGTTAAATATTGTTGATTTATTTAATGCTAATTACCTCAAGACAAAAGTATATTATACAGTCGGCGTTCACATCATACATGGCAAACATCATGTTAAAGAAACCATCCCTCTTTTAAAAGAGGGTTACGCCAGAGGCCTGGAAACAGGAGAGCTAGAATTAGGATATTCAGCCAAAGAAATCTCTCAGTATTCATATTTAATCGGTCGGGAAATTGCGGGACTCGAAGAGGAGGTAGCGACCTACTGCAAGGCGTTGGTTCAATTTAAACAAGAAGCAGCGTTAAATTATACTCAAATCGTTCATCAGGCTTTATTAAATCTGCTGGGGCGATCGGAAAATCCCTGTCAATTTCTGGGAGATGCCTACAATGAACAAACAATGCTCCCATTTCACATCCAAGCAAACGATCGCAACGGACTCCACTATTTGTACTTCCATAAACTGCTTGTGTGTTACCTGTTTGGAGAAACCGAGCAAGCTTTAGAAAATGCTCGGCAAGCCGAACAGTATTTAGACGCGGTGACGGGTATGCTCAATGTGCCGATGTTCTACTTTTATGACTCTCTAGCACGGCTGGGAGGTTGTACCGAGCTGGGTTCATCGGAAGAGAAACAAGAACATCTGCAAAAAGTGAAAAACAACCAGGAAACCCTTCATAAATGGGCACATCATGCCCCCATGAATTTCTCTCACAAATGTTACCTAGTGGAAGCCGAACTGTTCCGAGTGCTGGGTGAAAATGTGCAGGCGATGGAGAGTTACGATCGCGCCATTTTTCTTGCTAAAGAAAACGATTATCTCAACGAAGAAGCTCTGGCGAATGAATTGGCTGCTAAATTCTACCTGGTATGGGGCAAAGAAAAAGTTGCCCAGGTATATCTAATAGATGCTTACTATGCTTATGCTCGTTGGGGAGCGAAAGCAAAAATCGACGCTCTAGAACAACGCTATCCCGAACTTCTGGCTCCTATCTTCAAACAGGAGAAAGCTGGTTCGTTCGAGGAAGGTACTACCTCCAATGAGACTTCATTGATTTCTAGTCATCGCCAAACGATTGCTGGCAGTACCAGTACCACAGTAATAGATTTACCCACGGTTATCAAAGCTTATCAAGCTTTGTCTAGCGAAATTAAGCTGGAACAATTGCTCACTACCCTGATGGAAGTAGCGATTCAGAATGCAGGCGCTCAAACAGGAGTATTAATTTTGAAAGAAGAGGACAAGTGGACAATCGCCGTCCACTGTAGCGATCGCCAAGGCTGTCTTCTGCAAGAAACTATTGGGATCGAGGAGAGCGAATCAATTCCCCAGACTGTCATTAATTACGTCAAACGCACCCAGAAAACCCTAGTTTTCGATGATGTCAAGACTGAATTAATATTTGCTTCTGACCCCTATATCAAGCAGCACCAACCTAAGAGCATCCTATGTACTCCGATTACCCATCAAGGCAAAATGATGGCTATTCTGTATTTGGAAAATAATCTGACGATGGGGGCATTCACTGGCGATCGCGTTGCCCTCCTTAACATCCTCTGCTCGCAAGCTGCTATCTCGCTGGAAAACGCGGGCTTGTATCAGCAATCTCAACAGCTTTATCAACAATCCCAGGAATATGCCCAAAAACTAGAGCAGTCTATTCAGGATCTCAAACAGATGCAGTTGCAATTGGTGCAGGGTGAGAAAATGTCTGCTCTCGGAAATTTAGTTGCAGGGGTAGCCCACGAAATTAACAATCCCGTAGGCTTTATCGCCGGCAACTTGCAACCCGCTCAAGAATACGTGGGGGATTTATTCAACTTGATCGATCTCTATCAAGAAAAATTTCCCAATCCGGGAGGGGAAATTGAAGCAGAAATTGAGGATATGGACTTGGAGTATTTGCGAGAAGATTTGCCCAAATTGATT
>Ga0164298_10000576_pt1 | contig 10234 bp, 7 predicted proteins | sample Whisoiple_216_MG_FD_109713 | JGI IMG/M metagenome (GOLD analysis project Ga0164298, IMG submission 109713) | Unamended control soil microbial communities from upstate New York, USA - Whitman soil sample_216_MG | ecosystem: Environmental > Terrestrial > Soil > Agricultural land ... | reverse complement strand
CCGAGCTGCTGGCGCTGACGGCCCTCGAGGCCCACGAGGCGATGGTCGCGGGGGAGCTCGACGCGGCCGAGTACGCCGATGCCTGGCGTCGGGCGGCCGCGGGCGACGAGCTCAACGCCTACCTCTGGCGCGATGGCAATGGCGACGGCGACGGCGCCGCGATCGCGGTCGAGCGGCCCAGTGTCGCCCCGGTCGCGGTCAAGGACATCTTCTGCACCGAGGACGTGCCGACGACGGCCGGCTCGCGCATCCTCGAGGGCTACCGGCCGCCCTACACCGCGACCGCGGTGCGACGCTTGCTCGAGGCGGGGGCGCCGGTCCTCGGCAAGACCAACATGGACGAGTTCGCGATGGGCTCCTCGAACGAGAACTCCGCCTACGGCCCGGTGCTCAACCCCTGGGACCACGGTCGCGTTCCCGGCGGCTCCTCCGGCGGCTCGGCCGCGGTGGTCGCCGGCGGCCTCGCGCCCTGGGCGATCGGCACCGACACCGGCGGCTCGATCCGCCAGCCCGCGGCGCTCTGTGGCATCGTCGGGCTCAAGCCCACCTACGGGGCGATCTCGCGCTACGGGATGATCGCCTTCGCCTCCTCGCTGGACCAGTGCGGCCCGCTCACCCGCGACGTCAGCGACGCCGCCCTGATGCTGGCGATGCTGCAGGGCGGCGATCCCTGCGACTCGACCTCGGTCGGCTTGCCCAAATCGCCGAGCCTGCCCGACCGCGAGGACCTGGCCGGCCTGCGCTTTGGTGTTCCGGCCGAACTGGCCAGCGACGCGATCGAGCCCGGCGTGCGCGAGGTCTTCGAGGCGACCCTGGCGAAGATCGAGCAGCTCGGTGGTGAGATCGCCGAGATCGCGCTGCCGCACGCCGAACACGGCATCTCCGCCTACTACGTGATCGCGCCCGCCGAGGCCTCCTCGAACCTCGCCCGCTACGACGGCGTCCGCTACGGGATGCGGGCCGAGTCGAGCGGCGACGTGATCGAGATGTACGAGCAGACCCGGGCGCAGGGGTTCGGCGACGAGGTCAAGCGGCGGATCATGCTCGGCACCTACGCGCTCTCCTCCGGCTACTACGAGGCCTACTACGGCCAGGCCCAGAAGGTGCGGACCAAGATCGCCACCGATTTCGCCACCGCCTTCGCCGACTGCGACTTCGTCGTCACGCCGACTTCGCCCTCGGTCGCCTTCAAGCTCGGCGAGAAGACCGACGACCCCCTGGCGATGTACCTCAACGACTTCTTCACCGTGCCGATGAGCCTCGCCGGCATCCCGGCGATCTCGATTCCCGCCGGCCTGGCCGAGCCCGCTGGCGGCGGCCCGCAATTGCCGGTCGGCTTCCAGATCGCCGCCCCAGCCTTCGCCGAGCAGAAGCTGCTGGGCGCCGCCTACGCCCTCGAGCAAGGCATCGGCTTCGACGCCCGTCCTTCCGGTGCGCCTTATGCACCTGGGGGGAGTAAAAAGCGCACCGGAACCGGGGGTGGGGACGGTGGCTGAGTTGGAGGCGGTGATCGGGTTGGAGATCCACGTTCAGCTCGCCACGAAGACGAAGATGTTCTGCGGCTGCGAGCTCTCCTTCGGCGACGAGCCCAACCTGCACACCTGCCCCGTCTGCCTCGCCCACCCCGGCGTGCTGCCGGTGGTCAACGAGCAGGCGATCCACTACGCGCTCAAGATCGCCGCGGCGCTGGAGTGCGAGGTGGCGCCGCGCTCGATCTTTCACCGCAAGAACTACTTCTATCCCGACAGCCCCAAGGCCTATCAGATCAGCCAGTACGACATTCCGATTGCCGGTGCCGGGCGGCTCGGCGACATCCGCATCCACCGTGCCCATCTCGAGGAGGACGCGGCGAAGATGATCCACGTCGGCGAGTCGGGGCGGATCCACGGCTCCGGCGCCTCGCTGGTCGACTTCAACCGCGGCGGCACGCCGCTGGTCGAGATCGTCACCGAGCCCGACCTGCGCAGCGCCGCCGAGGCGGCCGCCTGGGCCCGGCTGCTGCGCGAGACCGTGCGCCAGCTCGGCGTCTCCGACGTCAACATGGAGGAGGGCAGCTTGCGCGTCGACGGCAACATCTCGGTGCGGCCGGCCGGCAGCGAGGAGCTCGGCACCAAGACCGAGCTGAAGAACATGAACAGCTTCCGCTTCCTCGAGCGCGGGATCGAAGCCGAGCTGGCGCGCCAGCGCGAGCTGATCGAAGCGGGGGGGAAGGTCGAGCAGGAGACCCTCCACTTCCACCCTGAGGACGGCAGCCTGCACCCGCTGCGCTCGAAGGAGGAAGCGCACGACTACCGCTACTTCCCCGAGCCGGACCTGGTTCCGATCGCCCCGACTGAGGCGATGCTGCGCGAGGCCCGCGAGTCGCTGCCGGAGCTGCCGGCCGCCCGCGCCGAGCGCTACCGCGAGCAGCTCGGCCTGGCCGACGACGTGGCGGTGCTGCTGGCGGCCGATCCGGAGACCGCCACCTACTTCGAGCAGGTGAGCGCCGCGGCCGACGGGGTCGAGCCGCGGATCGTCGCCAACTGGGTCACCGGCGAGCTGGCGGCGGCGCTCCGCCAGGAGGGGGGAGAGGCGAGCGCCGGCGAGTCGAAGGTCGAGCCCGGCGCCCTGGCCGCCCTCGTCGCGATGGTTCAGGAGAAGAAGATCTCGCACGGCAGCGGCAAGACCGTGCTGAGCGCCTTGGTCGCCGCGGGCGGCGACCCCGCCGTGATCGTCGAGCGCGAGGGCCTCGCCCAGATCTCCGACAGCGGCGAGCTGGAGGCGATCGTCGCCGCCGCGGTCGACGCCAACCCAGATGCCGCCGAGCAGATCCGCGCCGGCAACCAGAAGGCGATCGGCGCCATCGTCGGCGCCGTGATGAAGGAGACCAAGGGCCGCGCCGACGGCGGCGAGGTCAACCGGCTGATCAGGGAGAAGCTGGACCTCTAGCTGGGATCGACAAGGGGCGCGTTAGGTGGTTCCAGTCATTAGACCTGAGTGGAAACACACGAAACGGTGGTTCTCCTCGTCTACGCGGGGGTGATGCGGGCGCTGATCGCGCTCGCATCGAAGCTCGCGGATCGCTAGGAGAGGCCGCCAAAAGAAACGGCCCCGGGACAGTCCCCGGGGCCGTTCAAGTGTGGAAACCCATGAACTGCCCGGAATGTTAGCGCTGCATCCGGCTCGGTGTCCGATCGCGAACAAAGTATCTTCCGATACTTTGTAACAAGTTGTTACAAAGTGCTAGATTTGATTCGTGGCCTGGAATGTCGTCATCGCCGGAGGTGGTTTTGGCGGAGCGATGGCCGCGCGCGAGTTGGAGCGGATCATGCCGCGGCAGTCGACCCGGCTGGTCTTGGTCAACGACGCCAACTTCATGCTCTACACGCCGTTCCTGCCCGAGGCGGCCGCTGGCACGCTGGAGCCGCGCCACGTGGTCACGCCGCTGCGCGAGATCCTCAGCCGCACCTACCTGCGCCTCGGCTCGGTGGCCGCGCACGACCCTGTGGCGAAGACGGTTGAGCTGCGTACCCGTGAGGGCGACGTCGAGCAGTTGCCCTACGACCAGCTTCTGCTCGCCCTCGGCTCGGTCTCGCGCGTGCTGCCGGTGCCGGGCCTCTCCGAGCACGCGATCGGGTTCAAGAGCCTGGCCGACGCGATCTGGCTGCGCAACCACGTGATCGAGACGCTCGAGGCGGCCAACGCGACCGAAGACGCGGCCCGCCGCGACGAGCTGCTCACCTACGTCTTCGTCGGCGGCGGCTACGCCGGCCTGGAGGCGCTCGCCGAGCTGCAGGACTTCGCCGCCGACGCGATCGAGAGCTACCCGCGGGCGCGCCTGCACGGCATGCGCTGGGTCTTGGTGGAGGCTTCCGAACGCGTGCTGCCGGAGATCGACGCCGAGCTTGCCGACTACGCGTTGGGAGAGCTGCGCGGTCGCGGCATCGACGTCCGCCTCGGCACGACCCTCGAGGAGGTGCGAGCCGACAGCGCCCGCATTGCCACCGGCGAGACGCTGCCGACGCGGACCGTGGTCTGGACCGCCGGCGTGGCGCCACACCCGAGCCTGCGCCAGCTCTCGCTGCCGCTTGACGAGCGCGGCCGGGTGCCGGTCGACGAGCACCTGCGCGTCAAGGGGCTCGACTCGGTCTGGGCGATCGGCGACTGCGCCGCCGCGCCCGATCCGCGCGGCGGCCTTTGCCCGCCGACCGCCCAGCACGCCGTGCGTCAGGGCCCGGTGGCCGCGCGCAACATCGCCGCTGAGCTCGGCATCGGCAGCGCCAGCCGCTTCACCTACAAGGGCAACGCGGCCTTCGTCAACCTCGGCCGCTACAAGGCGGTGGGCAAGGTCGGCGGCCGCACCTTCCGCGGCTTCCCCGCCTGGTGGATGGCGCGGACCTACCACATGAGCCAGATTCCGGGCGCGGCTCGCAAGGCGCGGGCGGTGATCGACTGGACCGCCAGCCTGCCCTTCCGGCGCGACATCTCCGAGGTCGGCTCGATCGGGCACCCGAAGCCGCTGGAGGCGACAATAGGGCCATGGGATTCGAGTACCTCCTCATCGCCTTCTCCTTCGGACTAGCGACGGCGCTCATCGGCAGGGCGAAGGGCAGCTCGTTCTGGCTCTGGCTCGTGATCGGCACCGTCCTGCCGCCGCTCGGCCTGATCGCCGTGATCCTCTACCGGACCGAGAAGGACGAACCCGAACGCCAGTGCCCGAACTGCCACAAGGCGCTCAAGCTCTACGTCCAGGTCTGCCCGCGCTGTGGCACCGACCTCTACCTGCCCGATCCCGCCGCGGTCCGTCATCCGGGGGTTCGGTAGCGACCGGGGCTGGGTAGAGACTGAGCGCAGTCGACGAGGAGATCGTGTGCGCCGCTTCGCCATAGCCGCAGTTCTCGCCTTCGCCCTCGCGCTCGGCTGCGCGTCCGCCCAGGCGGCCTCCTTGCGGCCGATCGGCAGCTTCAACCAGCCGGTCTACATCACCTCGGGCCCGGTCAATCCGGACCGTCTGTTGATCGTCGAGCGCCAAGGTTTGATCGTCGAACGCAGCCCCTCGGGGACTCGGCAGCTTGCCGACCTGACTGAACTAGTCAGTTGCTGCGACGTAGAGCGGGGGATGCTCTCGATCGCGCCGGCCCCCGATTTCGAAGGCAGCGGGCGCGTCTACGTGACGTACACGGGCACCGCCCAGGCGGGAGGGGCCGTCGGCGACGTTCACCTCGACTCCCTTCGCCTCAGTGCCAATGGCGGGGCGCCGATCCGCGAACCTATTCTCACCGTTGGTCACGAAGAGGAACCCAACCACAACGGCGGGCAGCTCCAGTTCGGTCCCGACGGCCACCTCTACCTGTCCCTGGGCGATGGCGGCGGCACCGGTGATCCCTTCGAAAACGGCCAGGACACCGAAGCGCTGCTGGGCAAGCTGCTCCGCATCGATCCGCGGCCGGGCCAGACTCCGGCCTACACGATCCCGGTCGGAAACCCCTTTGTCGGGACGGTCGGACGCGACGAGATCTGGTCTTACGGGCTGCGCAACCCCTGGCGCTTCTCCTTTGACCGGGCGAGCGGTGACCTGGTGATCGCCGACGTCGGCCAGGGTGCCCGCGAGGAGGTCGACTTCGCGCCGAGTCCGGCTGCCGGCGTCGTCGGCGGTGCCGGCCTCAACTACGGCTGGAACTGTCGCGAGGGCTTGATCGCCTACTCGGGAGCCCCGGCCGGCTGCGCGCCGAGCGGTTTCGCCGAGCCCGTCTTCGACTACCCGCATGCCGATCCCGGCGGGGGCGCTGCCTTCGGCTGCTCGATCATCGGTGGCTACGTGGCCCGGGACGCCGGCCTCCCCGAGCTCTACGGTCGCTACCTCTACACCGACTACTGCACGAAAGAGATCCGCTCGCTCGTCCTGCCCGGCGCCGGCGGCTCGGCCAGCGACGATCGCTCCGAGGGTCTCAGCGTCGCCAAGCCGACTTCATTCGGCGAAGACGCTTGCGGGCGGCTCTACATCGCCTCCGCTGAAGGCCCCGTCTACCGACTCGAAGGGGCGCTCCCCACCGACTGCCCGCGGCAGGCCGGAGGCGACCAGGGCGGCGGGGCCGCTGGCGCGTCCAGCCAGAGCGGCCAGGCGGATCACTTGCCACGAGCCCGGGACTTCCAACTATTCCTCTCGGCCAAGCGCTTGCGGCCGGGTGGCTCGCGCTTCCGGGTCAAGGTCCGGCTCGCCCCCTGCCGGGATGGCGTCGGCCAGCCGCTGCAGCTGAACCGCAGCGGCAACAGCTTCGCCGGCAAAGCCCTCAACCGCCGCTGCCGCGCCCGCTTCCTGCTCACCGTCGCCAAACCGACGCCGATCAGGGCATTCGTTCGTCTCGACGACGATGCCGGTCGGGTCGGTTCGCGCCGGTTGGTCTTGCTGCCGCCGTCGCGCTAGCGCAGCCAGGTGCGGACGATCGCGTTGGCGAAGCCCATGCCGTAGCGGAACACGGCGGGCTTCTTCGAGTGGCCGTGCAGTCGCTGCTCGACCGTGATCGGCACCTCGCGGGCGGGGATTTCGCGCTTGATCGCCTCGATCATGAACTCCGAGGTGTGGAACTGCTCCTGGCGCAGGACCAGTTGGGGCAGGACGGTGGTGCGCACGGCGCGGTAGCCGTTGGAGCAGTCGGTGACGTGGGTGCGGGTGATCGCCGAGACGAGGCGGTTGAAGAAGACGATGCCGAGCTCGCGGGCGAAGTGGTTGCGGTCGGCCTGGCCGAGCACGCGGGAGCCGTGGGCGACGTCGACTTCGCCGTCGAGCACCGGTTTGACCAGCCGCTCCATCTCCGCAGGCAGGTGCTGTCCGTCGGCGTCGAGGGTGACGACGATCTCGGCGCCCGATTCGACCATCAGCCGGTAGCCGGTGCGCAGCGCCGCGCCGCCGCCGCGGTTGGTCACGTGGCGGGCAACGGCGGCGCCGTGCTCGGCGGCGACGTCGCCGGTGCCGTCGCGCGAGCCGTCGTCGACGACGAGCACCGCGGTCGCCGCGCCGCAGACCTCGCTCGGCATCAGGTCGAGGACGTAGCCGATGTTCTCGGCCTCGTTGTAGGCGGGGACGAGGATCGCGATCTTGCCCCGGAAGCGCTCCGGCAGCTTCGCCTGGCGGAACTCCTCCCAGGCGAGGCCCTCGAGCGCCGCCGAGAGCTGGCGCGCGTTGCGCGCGCCCTGGGAGAGGGCGCGCAGGATCAGCAGGAAGAGGATGAAGATCGCGAAGACGGCGAGGCCGAGGATGCGACCGCCGTTGCCCTTCTCGAAGGAGAAGGCGGAGAGCAGCTTGTCGGTGATTTCGGTGCCGGAGACGAGCGCCAGGCCGAGGCCGGCGGCGAGCAGGATCAGCACGTCGGCGTTGCGCAGCGAGCGCCGCCGCGCCGCGGCGTAGATCACGAGGGCGATCCCGCCGATCAGGCCGACGCTGCGCAGCGCCGTCAGTTCGGCCGGAAAGATGCCTGCATAAGGAGCCATTACCGCTTGGACAATAGGGCGGCCGTCCCCCGTGAGAGCGCCGCCGCGGCGAGCGGAAAGATCAGCGTCATCAGCACCTCGTTGCGCCGCGGCGCGGCCAGCGAGATGACGCCGACCGCGGTGACGAGGGCGATTGGGGTCGCCATCGCGACCAGCTCCCACCACCAGCGCCGCCAGGCGAGCACCGCCAGGCCGGCGAGGGCGAGGACGACGATCAACGTCTGGACGATCCGGCCCGTCGTGCTTTCCATCGCTTCGCCGATCCCGGCGCTCCACATCCGCCAGGCCTTGCGCGCGGTCATCGCCAGGTAGCCGATCGGGTCTTGATCGAAGTAGTGGGAGAGGTTCTGCTTGCCGATCTTGCCCAGGGCCGAGTCGCGCGGCAGGTCGGGGTAACGGGCGGCGACCCGATCGAAGAGTGGCTTGGGGTCGACCGCTTCGAGTGCTCGCGAGCGCGGATCGTACTCGCGCTGCAGGTAGCGCTTGGCGAGGATCGCCTTGACCCGCTGGTATTCGCCGTCGGCCGGCAGGAAGGTGCCGACGTAGAGCGCCTTGCCGCCGCCGGTCGAGATCGGCACCGTGCGGTGCAGCGTGACCTGGTTGCGGATCGCCCAGGGGACGATCGGCAGCAGCAGCGCGGCGATCAGCAGCGCTGCGCCGGCGAGGCCCGGCTTCCAGCCACGGGCGCGGCCAATCCTGATCAGAGCCAGTACCGCGAACGCCACTCCGACGAGCAGATACTCGGGCCTGATCAGGGCGGTGAGGCCGAAGAGGAAGCCGGGGAGGAGCCACCTGGCAGGCGAGGAGCGAGCGTCCAGCCCGTCCCCGGCCCAGAGGAAGGCCAGAACCGCGGCCGGAAGCGTGAGCATCGCTGGGGGCTCGGAGTAGAGGGCGCCGACGGAGTGGATGAACGGGGGATAGATGGCAACCGCGAAGGCTGCGAGCAGGCCCGCGGGGCGGCAGGAGATGCGGCGGCCGAGCAGGTAGGCGACGACGATCGTCGCCAGGCCGAGCAGGAGCTCGACGATGCGGCCGGTCCCTTCACGTGCGCCGCCGGTGGCGTAGAAGCTGGCGGCGTAGAGCAGTGGCGCGCCTGGGGACCAGTCGCTGGGATCCTCGAAGTTCGGCCCGCCAAAGCTGCCTTCCGCATAGAGCGACTTGGAGAGGGCGTAGTAGGCGTGGGCGTCGTCGCCGGGCACGGGCAGCGGCTCGACCACGCGGTAGGCGCGCAGGCCGAAGCCAAGCAGCAGGATCGCCGCCAGCACGATCAGCGTCTTGCGCCCGTGGCGCTGCGGTAGCCCGCGCAGCCAGCCTTTCAGCGAGGTCATCGCGGCAGGCTATCCCGGGTCGCGCATCCGACATCGACCCCGCTCCAGTGTGGTCAACGTCGGATGCGCGCTCGCAGCAGGTCGCGAGTGGTCATCGCTCCGACGCCGGCCAGGGCGGCTACGAGCGGCATCATCACCAGCACCCGCCGTGGCGAGGCGACGAGCAGGGCGCTGATCGCGGTGATCGCGAGGAAGATCGTCGCCACCAGCAACGCCTCCCAGCGCCGCTGGGAGGCCAGGACGGCGAGGCCGATCAAGCCGAAGCCGACCAGTGCCCAGTGCAGCAGCTCCCATCCCGGTTTCCGCATCACGCTCCGCGGCCCGTGCGACCAGATCCGCCCGATCTTGGTCGCGACGAAGCCGACGTACTCGAGCGGCTCTTCGCCGATGTCGTCCCAGAGCTGTTCCTTGCCCATCTTCGAGAGCGCCTTGTCGGTTTCCATCCCCAGATAACGCTGCTCGGCCAGGCGCGCCAGGATCTGCTCGAGCCGGAGTTGCCGCGGGGCATGCGGCCCGAATAGCCCGGGATGGCGCTCGACCACCTCTTCGCCCACCTTTTCCGGGTCCCCGTCCGATGGCAGGTAGGTCCCGGCGAACAGCACCTGCCCGCCACCGGTGGAGACCGGCACGAAGCGATCGAGCGCGATCGCGTTGCGCACGGTCCAGGGCGCGACGATCACGGCCACCCCGCCGAGCACCAACAGGGCTTGAATCAGTGTTCGAGACCAGTCGCGCCTGCCGTTCCTGAGCAGAACGACCAGGCTGACGAGCACCGCGACGCCCAGGTACTCCGGGCGCACCAGGGCCAGGGCTCCAAGCAGGGCGCCGGGCAATAGCCACATTGCCTGTTTTGTCGTGTCACTCGCCCAAAACGTTGCCAGCACGGCCCCGGATAGAAGCGCCGCAGCGAGCGGCTCTCCCATCAACATCCCCTGATACTCGAGCAGGGCGGGATAGACGGCGACCGCGGCCGCGCCGATCAGCCCGGCCGCCGGTCCCGAGAGGCGGCGCCCGATCAGGTAGGTGAAGAGAACCGCCAGCGTGCCGAGCAGGGCGAGCAGGAGCCGCGCGGTGCGTTCGTGGACGCCGCCGGTGAGCTCGTAGGCCCCGGCCACGAGCAGCGGCAGGCCAGGGGAGTAGTTGCTCGCCGGCTGGGTCGCGGCGGCGCCCAGGGTGAAGCCCTCGTCGCGGTCTAGATTGGCCGCGATCGTCGCGTAGGCGGCCGCGTCGAAGACCGGCGGGCGGCCGTCCCAGGCCTCGTCGACCCTGAGGCCGAGGGCAAGCAGGAGGACGAGGCTGAGGACGGCAATTCCCGCTCTGCCGCCGTTTCGCTCCGCCAAGCCCCGTGTCATCGGTTGCTCCTATGTCAAGCCGCCACCGCGAATTGCGGGGTCAGCTTGCCTCTCTGAGTGTCGACGGTGGTCATGGATATCTCTCTT
>Ga0164298_10000573_pt1 | contig 10251 bp, 8 predicted proteins | sample Whisoiple_216_MG_FD_109713 | JGI IMG/M metagenome (GOLD analysis project Ga0164298, IMG submission 109713) | Unamended control soil microbial communities from upstate New York, USA - Whitman soil sample_216_MG | ecosystem: Environmental > Terrestrial > Soil > Agricultural land ... | reverse complement strand
TGGAATACGACGAGGCCACGTACAAAGAGACGCTGGAAATGGCCGTCAAAGCGATCGACGTGCCCTCCTTCCGCAAGCGTCAGAGCGAAGCGCGCGCCAAGGGCCGTTACCTCGGGATCGGCCTTGCGACTTTTTCAGAACGCACCGGCTATGGCAGCCCGGCATTCGCTGCGCGCGGGATGGAAATCACGCCCGGGTGGGAAACCGTCATTGTTTCCGTCGATCCATCCGGCTTTGTCGAAGCTCGCATCGGGTCATCGCCGCACGGCCAGGGCCTGCACACCACGCTTGCGCAGATCATTGCCGACGAGCTTGGCATCGTGCCTTCGATGATCAAGGTGGTGCACGGCGACACTGATCGTGCGCCCTACGGTTGGGGCACCTTCGCCAGCCGGTCCTTGGTGATTTCGGGAGGGGCCACGCTGATCGCCGCACGAAAGGTCCGCGCCAAGCTGCTCAAGATAGCAAGCCATCTGCTCGAGGCTGCATCCGACGACATCGTGCTCGCTGACGGGGTGGCCAAAGTCGCCGGAACAGACCGCACAATCCCGATCGCGAAGCTCGCGCGCGAGGCTTACACGCAGACGCATCGCTTCAAGGGCGAGATTGAGCCCGGCATCACCGAGACAGGTCACTACGATCCCCCGGGTACTTTTTCCAACGCCTGCCACATCGCAATCGTCGACGTCGACGTGGAGACCGGCCACGTAAAGGTCGAGAAGTTTTTGGTAGCGGAGGATGCAGGCCGGATCATCAATCCCATGATCGCGGACGGTCAGGTGCAGGGCGGCATCGCGCAGGGGATCGGCAACGCATTGCTCGAGGAAATAATCTACGACGAAAACGGTGGCATTCTAACCGCCACGCTGGCCGACTATCTGCCGCCGACCGCCCGCGAAATCCCGGCCATCGAACTCCACCACATCGAAACCCCGAGCGTGAATTCGCTCACTCAGGCGAAGGGGTTGGGCGAAGGCGGCACAATCGGTGCACCGGCAGCGGTGATCAACGCGGTCAACGATGCGCTTTCGCCGTTCGGAGTGGAAATCAACGAGATGCCGGCGACTCCCCAGCGCATCCGCGCCGTTTTGCGCAAAGCTGAGAAGGCCGCATGAGCGAGAAAACCGCGATCACGGTGAATATCAATGGCCGCGACCACGCGATCGCTGTCGAACCGCGGCGCACCCTGGCCGATGCCATCCGTGAAGATTGCGGACAGACCGGAACGCACATTGGTTGCGAGCACGGTGTGTGCGGTGCCTGCACGGTTATTGTCGACGGGGAACCAATGCGCTCCTGTCTGATGTTCGCCGTGCAGGCCGATGGCAAGAAAATCCGCACCGTCGAGGGTCTGGCTGACGGCGACAAGCTGCATCCGATGCAGCAGGCCTTCATGGATCATCACGCGCTGCAATGCGGTTTCTGCACTCCGGGTTTCTTGATGCTGGCGGTCGGAGTTCTAGAGCGCGATCCGGATATCAGCGACGAAGATCTTGTCGACGTGCTTTCGTCCAACCTCTGCCGCTGCACCGGCTACCAGAACATCATCAAGGCGGTGCGCGCGGCAGCGATTGAGATGCAAAAAAGATGAGCGGCTCCGCTCATGTCCGATAAACGGAAATTCATCGGCCGTTCGGTGCCGCGTCTGGAAGACCGGCCGCTGCTGCTGGGGCTTGGCCGCTTTGCCGCCGACATTTCGTTCCCGGGTCAGTTATGCATGCGCGTCGTACGCTCAGACGTCGCGCACGGGAAAATAACCGCGATCGATACCGAGGCCGCACGAGCGCTGCCTGGCGTCCACGCCGTATGGACGCATGCGGACGTGGCCGATATCCCGCAAATTCCGTTCCGACTGACCGGCCTCAAACCGCTGGAGCCCTATCAGCAGCCGGTCCTGGCGAAGAGTGTCGTGCGTTACATCGGTGAACCCGTTGCAGCTGTTTTTGCCGAGGATCCGTACCTCGCCGAAGATGCCGCTGACCTCGTGGCGCTCTCCATCGAGGCACGTCCGGCGACCACCTCGGCAAGCGCGCCGCCGGGCCAGTACGAGCAAGGACTGACGACAGAGCCCGGGGTCATTCAGAAATCATACGGCGATGTCGACGCCGTATTCCGCACTGCGCCTGCGATCGTCTCGCTGGAACTGTCCATCGGACGGCACTCCGGCGTGCCGATCGAGACGCGCGGAGCGATCGCGCGCTACGACGAGGCACGCGATGTGCTGGAATTGCACGGCGCTGCAAAGGTCCCGCATTGGAATCGCGACACAATCGCAAGGATGTTGAAACGGACACCAGAGTCCGTCCAGCTCTACGAGGGTCACGTTGGCGGCGGGTTCGGCGTCCGTGGTGAACTTTATCCCGAGGATCTTCTGGTCTGCGCCGCCGCGCTGAAGTTTCGCCGTCCGATTAAATGGATCGAGGATCGGCGCGAACACCTGACCGCGGCCAATCATTCGCGCGACCAGAGCCACCATGTCCGTGCTGCGATCGATGCACAGGGCCGAATTCTCGCGATCGAAGACGAATTCTTCCACGATAACGGCGCCTATATGCGCACGCACGCGGCAACCGTCCCCGATCTTGCCGCCGCGATGCTGCCTGGTCCTTATCGGGTGCCGGCGTATCGTGCGCTCGGGCACATTCGCCTCACCAACAAGACACCCTGCGGCACCTATCGCGCGCCCGGCCGCTACGAATCCACCTTCGTGCGCGAACGTCTTCTGGATGCAATCGCGGCGAAGGTCGGGATCGACCGTGTTGAAGTTCGCAAGCGGAACCTCATCGGCAAAGGTGCGATGCCTTATGCGCTCGGCCTCGACACGCTCGGCACAAAAATCGTCTACGATTCCGGTGACTATGCGCTTCTGCTCGACAAGGCGCTGAAAGCCGCGCACTGGGACGAGCTTCAGGAGCAGCTTCGCAAGCGGCGCAAGAACGGCGAGAAGGTCGGGGCCGGCGTCGCAATGTTCGTCGAGAAAAGCGGACTTGGTCCGTTCGATACGGTTCGGATCGAAGTGACACTCGACGGCACCCTTGAAGTGATCACCGGCGTTGCTTCGATTGGCCAGGGCGTGGAGACGGTCATCGCGCAGATCTGCGCCGACACGGTCGGCATCGACTACACCAACATCCGGGTTATTCATGGCCAGACCGACAGAATCGCCCGCGGCATGGGCGCGTTCGCCTCACGCGTCACGGTGATGTGCGGGGAAGCCTCGCGACTTGCTGCAACAGAGCTACGCGCTCGTGCGTTGAGCGCCGCCGCGGAACTGATGCAGACACCGGCGGAAACGCTGGACGTCGTCAATGGAGAAATCGTTCGCGTCGACGCGCCGGGCCCATCGATGCGGTTAGCCGATCTCGCGCGTACTTTGCCTGACGGCCTGAGTGCCGAAGCAACTTTCGAGTCGACTCACATGGTCTATCCTTACGGCGTGCACGTCGCTGCCGTACGTGTCGATCCAGAAACCGGCAGCGTTGCTGTCGAGCGCTATGTGATCGCCTACGACGTCGGAAAAGCCGTCAACCCGAAGCTGGTTGAGGGCCAGATTGCCGGCGGTCTGGCGCAAGGCATCGGCGGCGCCCTGCTGGAGGAGTTCCGATATGACGCGGCGGGCGAGCCTCTTTCCGTGACTTTCGCCGACTATCTGATGCCAACGGCACGCGAGGTGCCGGAGATCTCGATCGTGGTCTCCGAGGATGCGCCTAGCCCGCTCAACCCTCTGGGGTTGAAAGGCGCAGGTGAAGGCGGCGCCAATCCCGTCGGTGCAGTCATAGCCTCGGCGATCGACGACGCCCTTCAGCGCCCCGGCACCGTGACACAACTTCCGGTCACGCCGCAGCGGCTGAAGGCCATCATGTAAGATTGTCTACCCGTCCCCTCAGCCCTTGGTTACACTTCCAGACGACCCTTCGAGGGTCGCGAGAAACAAAAAGATATCGGGGTAGGAACAATGACAATCATTAGCAGACGGGGACTGGCCATTGTGGCCGGCGCCCTGGCCTTGTCGTTCAATGCCAACGCCCAGGAGCGCCACTACCGCTTCGCGCACGATCAGCAGCTCAACTCTGGCTACAGCGTCGCCTATGACATTTTTTCGGCCAAGCTCAAGGAATTGAGCGGCGGAAAAATGCTGGTTGACCAATATCCCGGAGCGCAGCTCGGACAGGAGCCGCAGCTTCTTCAGCTCGTCAAATCCGGCGATCTCGATTTTGCGATCGTTTCCTCAGCAAACACCGCGACGATCTCGCCGCAAGCGGGAGTCATGTCCCTGCATTTTCTGTTTCGCGGTGAGGACCATATGGTCAAGGCGCTGGCCGACCCGCAAGTGTTCGAAGCAATACGCGACATGATCGACCAGACGGTGCAAGGGATCCATGTCATCGGCCTTGGCACGCAGGGCCTTCGCAACATGTACAGCAAGAGAGAGATCCGCAAGATTGAAGATATCAAAGGTCTGAAAATCCGCGTGCAGGCGACCGCGACCGAGGACGCAACCTTCGCGGCTTACGGTGCCCAGACCGTTCACATGCCGTTCGGCAGCGTTTACACCTCACTTCAGACCGGCGTCGTCGATGTCGGCGAGAACTCGGTCAACGTGTATCTCATCAATAAGCACTACGAACCTGCGCCCGTGCTCTCACTGACACAGCATGAGGCCAACAACGCCATCCTATGGATCAGCGACAAGCTGTGGCAGAGCCTGAATGACGACCAGAAGAAATGGGTGCTCCAGGCCGGTCGCGACGTCTCAACGCAAGAGCCGAAGAAGGCCTTCGATCTCGAGCGATCGGCTGCCGACAAGCTCAAGGCGATCGGCATCAAGATCGTACCCGATGTCGACAAGTCCGGTTTCAGCAAAATCTCGGATCCGATGCTCGACAAGCTCGCCAAGGAGCTCGGACCCCACGCCGACAAAATCAAAACACTGATCAAATCAATCCAGTAGCGGTCCGCGAACCGGAGCGAAACATGGAGAGGCCCGACCGGCCTCTCCAGATTGACGGATGCGTCTAATGAGCATCGCCGACAGACTGGTCCTGCAGCGCCAGCGCCACCTTAAATGGAGGGCGCTTGATCCACTTGAATTGATCCTGATGATCATCTGCGGCCTGACGCTGTTTGGTTTTTCGATGTCGGTTTGCGCCGACATCACCACTCGCATCATTGGCCGCCCCTGGCTCTGGCTGCAGGAGGTTACGTCCACTCTTTTCATATACGGAATTTTCATCGGCGCGGCGGTCGCGACACGCCGTAACGATCACCTCTATCTCACGGCCGTAGCGGAATCGATGCACGGCCGGTCACGTCTGATCGCGGAGCTCGTCATCCGCCTGATCGTGCTCGCGGTCGCTTTCTGCCTCATCTATTACGGTTACCTCAATTACTTGCGTGGCTTCGGCAGCTTCCGCTTACCGTCGAACACGCCCATCGCCTCACTTTATGCCGCGATTCCTATCTGTGGCGCGCTCATCGCGTTGTTCACAGTCGAGCAGATCGTCAATGGCTGCCGCAACGGGTTCGACCATCCGGAGCCGCAGGAGCCCGAGCATTCGGCCGCCTTCGGCGCATCGAGGCCGGAGGCAACCCCGTGAGCGCGCCGATCATCCTTGCGTTGATGACGACCTGCTTTCTGTGCTTCGGCTATCTCGGCGTCCCCGTGCCGTTCGCCCTGCTGGGAGGGGTCTTCGTCGGTGCGATGCTCGCGGATGTCTCGCTCGCCGCGATCATTCAGAAGGTCTTCGACGGGGTCGATAACGAAGCCCTGCTTGCCATCCCGTTCTTTCTCCTGGTCGGCGAACTGATGAGTTCGGCGAATGTGGTCGTCCGCATAGCGAATCTGTCGATGGCGCTCGTGGGCCACATGCGTGGCGGCCTGTCCCAGGTCGTCACGGTCTTCAGCATGTTCTTTTCCGAAATGTCGGGTTCGACCACCGCCGACGTCGCGGTGATGAGCCGCGCGCTTGCCGGTCCGATGAAGAAGGAAGGGTACGGAGGCCCCTTCATCGCCGCCATCATCGCCGCGGCATCGACGATTGCGGCACTGGTGCCGCCGAGCATCACTGCCGTCGTTTACGGCGCGACCGGCAACGTATCAATTGCAGGTCTGTTCATGGCCGGCTTCATGCCCGGTCTGATGATCGGCTTTGGATTGATGATCTATTGCTATTTCTTCGGGCCGGTTGGATTTAGACGACCGCGCGCTTCGTTCGGAATGATTGCACGCGCGACCCAAGAGGCCGCGCTCCCGCTGATGATTCCGGTCATTCTGCTCGGTGGCATCCTGACCGGATGGTTCACGCCAACCGAAGCCGGTGTCGTCGCGGCAGCCTGGATCATCATCGTCGTCATCCCCGCCCTCAATCCCAGGCACATCTGGAACCTGCCGTACGATTTCTGTCTGGCGGGCCTGATTTTCTCGCTGCCCCTGATCACCATCGGCGCCGCCAATGCATTCGGCTACCTGCTTGCCTATCTGCGCGGAGCGATCGTGATATCCGACTGGATCATCGGCATCGCGGGCACCGATCCGCATCTCATCATGCTGATGATGGTGCTTCTGTTCACGATCGTCGGTGACTTCATTGAGCCGGTGCCGACTATCATCATCTTCATGCCGCTCGTGAATGCGCTGACAGCGGCCGGTCATATCAATCCGGTGCACATGGGCGTCGTGCTGATTGCGACACTCGCGTTCGGCTTGATTAAGACACCTTCCGGACTTGTGCTGCTGATGGCTTCGACGTTAGTCGCGGTGAGCTTTTCGCAGGCGTTACGTGCGGCGTTGCCGATCTACGTCGTCTTTTTCGCAACGATCGCATTCTGCATATACTTTCCCGAGGTGGTGCTCTGGCTGCCGAAACAAGTTTTGCCGGCCTCGGTCGGATGCTTCCAGAGCCCGAGTGGAACAGGGCTGATCTGCCCACAGGGGTGACCGTGCCAATCGATAGCGACGTAAAACCAAGACTGAAGGCGCCTGCGGGTCTTTGCGACACCCACATGCACGCCTACGACGGAAGCTATCCAACAGCCTCGACGGCGAAATTCGTGCCGCCGGATGCGCCCATTTCCGCATATCAGAAGATGTGCCGCAGGGTCGGCATAGAGCGCACGGTGGTCGTGCAACCCTCGACCTACGGCAAAGACAACCGATGCACGTTGAAGGCGGTGGCGGACATCGGTCCAAATGCACGGTGCATTGTCGTCGTCGATGAAACTGTTACCGACGCGGAGCTGGACCGGCTCACAAAGCTCGGCGCGCGCGGCATCCGCTTTTTCATGCTGCCGGGAGCTCCCCTGCCCTGGGAAATTCTCGAAACCATGTCGGCGCGGGTAGCGCCATTCGGCTGGCATGTGCAACTGCAACTCGACGGCCGCAACCTTCCGGAACACGAGATCGCACTTAAGCGGTTGACCAGCACGCTCGTCGTTGATCACGTCGGAAAATTTCTCGAGCCGATTCCGCTCGATCACCCCGGATTCCGAACTTTGCTGAATTTGCTCGAAGGCGGCCGTACCTGGGTGAAGCTGTCGGCCCCCTACGAAGTCTCCAAGGTTGGTCCGCCGTACTACGACGATGTCGGCAAGCTCGCCAAGGTGTTGGCTAAAACAGCGCCCGAACGAATGCTATGGGCATCCAATTGGCCCCATCCGACCCCGAACGTGGTCATTCCGGACGACGCCTTGATGCTCGATATGCTGCTGGACTGGATTCCGGACGAACGCGCGCGCAACAAGGCGCTCGTCGATAATCCGGCCGCGCTCTACGGATTCTGATCAGGGCGGAAAATTCGGTCGATACCCTTTTTCAGCCGCTTCGATGCGGCCGGCAAACGGCAGGCCTACATGGCCCGGAAACACCAACGCGCCGCTCGAGGCGCAATAGTCCAGCACTTTACGCCGGCTGACCTTCGCCTGCGCCGCGTCGGAATTCTTCGGGAAGTTCCAGTCCGGATAGTAGACTTGCAGGAGGTGATGCCACACGTCCCCGATGAAGGCCGCGCGGTGACCCTTGCTTTCCAGTTTGAAGAACACATGCCCAGGCGAATGGCCCGGCGCTGAGTCGATCTCGATAAACTCGTTGAGCCGATGGGGCCCGCCGCTGACCAGATCGGCTTTCTCGTGTTCGAGAATAGGGACGACGCATTCGCGAAATGTACCGAGTTCGGCTGGACCTTCTTTCGGGTCGGCATCAATCCGTGAGAAGTAGTCGACATCCGGCTTGGAGAACACGTAGCGGGCATTCGGAAATGTCGGCACCCATTTTCCGTCCTTCTGCAGAGTGTTCCAGCCGACATGATCGTGATGCAGATGCGTGCACATGACGAGGTCGATTTCCTCCGCTCGCACGCCGGCAGCGGCGAGCCGCTCGAGATAAGGCAAATTGAGCATGTGCCAGAAGGGCCGCCCCGGCTTGACCTTGTTGTTGCCGCAGCACGAGTCGATCAGGATTCTCTTGCCACCGACCTGCAACAGCCAGCTGTGAACGGCGAGTCTGATGCGCCCGGATTCGGCCTCGTAATGATGAGGCGCAAGCCACGACCCGTGTTCCGCCAGGTGCGCGTCACTGAATTCCGGAAAGATTTCGCGAAGCGGATAAGTCGGAAGATTTGTCTCCTCGACACGGACAATGGTGGCGTCACCTACGCTGAACAACATCTTGCCCTCGCAATCAGCCCAGCTTGCGCAGCAGCTTGGTAATTTGTCGCTGTTCGTCCGCCGTCAGAGGCCCGAGCGTCGCCGCGGTAATCTCGGACGCGACGGTCATGGCTGCCTCCGTCACGGTTCTGCCGCGCTCTGTCAGCGTGACAGCCCTACGGCGGCGATCCTTGGGGTCGTTGAGGGCGGTAACAAAGCCGCGCAAATGCAGCCGGTCGACGACCCCCTTGATGGTTGCGGCGTCGAGGTAGATCAGCCGGCCAAGATAATTCTGCGAGCAGGGGCCGACCTCGTACAGTTTGGCCAAGGCGGCAAACTGGGTCTGTGTCAGCCCTTCGATCATACGCGAGGTGAAGATCGACGTGTGACGCTGCGTCGCGACGCGCATGAGGAAGCCAGCCTGGTCGTCGAGAACGTAGCGTCCGTCCGACGCATCGGTCTGCGTCACGACTTTCAGTTTTTCTCTGTGCAACGATCTCATGTGGTCACCATGCTACACCGTCAGATAAGTCCTTTGAACCTCGGGGTTGCGGTCGAGTTCTTCGACAGACCCCTTCCAGTGAATCTGACCCTTCTCGAGCACGTAGACGCGATCAGATACCAACCGGGCGAAGTGAATATTCTGTTCGGACAACAAAATCGACAAGCCCTGCTTCTTGAGCGCGAGAATGGTGTTCGCCATTTGCTCGACGATCAAGGGTGCCACGCCTTCGGATGGCTCGTCGAGTAGCACCAGCAGCGGATTTCCCATCAGCGTGCGCGCGACCGTGAGCATTTGCTGCTCGCCGCCGCTCATGCGCCCGCCGGGCCGATCGGGCATCTCGGCGAGATTGGGGAAAAGTGTGAACAACTGCTCCGGCGTCCATGACGGCGCCGGCGTACCATCGGCAAAAAGGCGCTGCGGTTGACGGCCGATGTCGAGATTTTCCATGACCGTCAGATCGACAAAAATGCGACGGTCTTCGGGCGTGAAGCCAAGACCCCGGCGCGCAATCTCGAAAGGCTTCCGGGCTGAAATATCCTCGTCGTTAAAGCGCACCAAACCTTTACGCTGGGCGAGGAGCCCCATCACCGCCTTCATCGTAGTCGATTTACCGGCACCATTGCGTCCCATCAGCGCGACCACTTCGCCGCGGCCAACGTCGAAGCTCAGGTCATACAGAATGCGCGCCGCGCCATACCAGGCGCTGAGGGATTCCACGGTCAGCATCGCTTCGGTCACGATGTGGCTCCCGCAAAAGTCTTGCCGGTGCCGAAATAGACTTCACGCACTTGCGCGTTGTCGCGGATCCCCGCTGGATCGCCGTCCGCGATCAGCCGTCCCCTCGCCAGAACGATGACCCGATCGGCGAAGGCGAATACCACGTCCATCGAGTGCTCGGTGAAGAGAACCGAAATCCGCCGCTCGATCACCAGCCGTTTGACGAGCGCAATGAGTTCGTTGCGCTCGCGCGGTGCCATGCCCGCGGTCGGCTCATCCATCAGCAGGAGCCGCGGCTGGTTGGCGAGTGCAATGGCGAGCTCAATGCGCTTGATGTCCCCATAGGCAAGCTCGCGGCTTGGACGGTCGGCGGCTTCATGCATACCGAC
>Ga0164298_10000569_pt1 | contig 10271 bp, 8 predicted proteins | sample Whisoiple_216_MG_FD_109713 | JGI IMG/M metagenome (GOLD analysis project Ga0164298, IMG submission 109713) | Unamended control soil microbial communities from upstate New York, USA - Whitman soil sample_216_MG | ecosystem: Environmental > Terrestrial > Soil > Agricultural land ... | reverse complement strand
TAAAGCGTCCAGTACGACTACTCGATCGCCCGGATAGCTGCTGCACCAGTGATGCACAAAATTCGAGCCGATAAATCCAGCCCCGCCCGTCACCAACAATCGGCGAGGGGATCGCTCAATGCCATGATTCCCGCTGTCTGTCATAAAAATAAGAGTTTTTCCAATAACTAAGCCTTTTCAAAATTAGCCTTAAAAGTAGTTTGTCACCAAGTGTTTGCCAGCCTGTAACTAAATTGTCTACGGTCTCACCTCAGATTTTGTAATTTGGGCGCGATCGCAGTATTGGTTCACAAAACTTGAACTTCTACCGATATGTTAGCCCAAACGCTTACACAGTAACCATTTCATATTTTATACCGGGCAATTTTAAATTTGAATTGCGTGAGGCTATAGCTGACTTTTGCGATCGATCCGCGATACGGGCGGCGCGCAGAGTTGATACATTTGTAAAGAGCTGTTAGCATTAATTTTTTAATTATCCTTTACAATCTCCAGAACACAATGAAGAAGTTTCAAGTGTTAGCTGGCATTGCTTCCGTCGTCGCGATCGCAAGCAGCATCGCCATAGGTGACGCTGCATCTGCTTTCCCCTGTTCCTACAGCAAATCTGGGGCGGCTCAATCTGGATCTGGGACAACGCTCTTGGGTTCCGGGGGATCGGAGCGCATGAATCCGTGGAAATCCTACAAAACAGGAGCTCTCGGTTTCCTAGGTTTGGCTGGAGTTTTGGGTGGCGGTGCGGCCTACATGAGCTACCGTGCCGGCAAGCGCGCCTCTGCTGCTTGCGCTGCGATGACAGATAATTTTGAAGTTTTTGAAGAGCCTATCGCTCCGAGCGCAGATGCAGCCGTTCGCGAACACCTGGAAGTTCCGGCGTTGCTCGATTTGGCGGCGGCGGGTGCTGTAGCTGAGTCAGCAGATGCGGTTGCGGCCGTTCGCGAACACCCAGAAGCTCCGGGCGGCGAGCTGGATTTGCCAGTTTCGCCAGTTGCCGAGTTGAGTTCTGAAATTGCGATCGAACAAGTCCAAAGCGCGATCGTCAAATAGTTATCTCAAACTAAAGTATTCGCTTAGCGCACCTCCAATCTTGGAAGATTGGAGGTTTTTTGAGTAGAAATTATCTACCCTACAATTTCTTGTCATTGCGATCGCGAAGCACTGCAAACAATAGACAGATGAATCGATAGCACACAATATCATATTCCGGCTAAGCAAACGAGCGCTGAATTAATATAAATTAAAAAAACTATTGCTACAATCATCAATCTCCTACCAATTATTAAAAGTTGCCGCTCTCCGTCAGGACAACGCTGTGCGGTTTCCCTACTGTATTTGAAATGTATTTTATCCGATTGAAAACTTCTATAAAATTAGATGAGTCAAAGCGAAACAGTAGGCTGCCGAGGCGCTCGCTAAAAATACTCTTCAGATCAATCTGAGGGTAGACGGCAAGAGTGCAACTCCCCTGCTATGGTGGGAAATATAGCCCTACAGATTACAACTATAGGTTATTATGAATGCTTGGCGCGATCGATTCAATCAATTTACAGGTAAAACTAGATTGGCAGTTTGCCGGGTGTTCGTTCACCTAACAGGCGAAGAAGTTGCACCGCTGTTAGGAGTTCTCAACCGCACCGCCAGACAAGCAATTGATGCCGATGGCGACATAGTAGTTTTAGGAGAAGGTCTTGTAGAAATTTGCAATCACCTGTTGCAGTACGACAATTACTGGCAAGCAGCAGCCAATGAAGGCGATGTTTTTTGGAATGAAGGCGAAGCCGGCGATTATGTGGATGAACTTTTCACTGATTCAGCCGAGCGCTATCTCAGCGAGCCTCAATACAGCACATCTGTTTACGATAAAAATTCCCCCTTGTCTTTGCCGGTAACTAGAAATGTCGTAGTGATGCTGACAGTTGCTTATGAGGGCGAAGTTCCTGCCCTAGAAACAGACCTCGCTGACATCAGCGCGCTGAAAGTCGGTTTAAAAGCAATGATTAATTTACATTACCAAGAAAGGCTCCGAGCTGTGCAAGTTCACTTTTCTCCCGCACAGTTGGGAGACGAACTTACCAGCGACCAAGTGTTGGTAAATTTCCCCGAACTCATTCCTCTTTAAAAACTAGAAAAATCCCAACTATCGAAGCCGCAAATATAATTTGCTACGAAAAACAAAAGAGGTACACTCCAAGCGGATGAGCAAAAAAGAGGGAAAATAACACAGGTTTGTAGTGAGGAGGGAATTCCTCAAGCTGGGAATAAATAAGAACTCAAGTCCTGACTGCAAGCTGGATTAGCGATAGAATGTAAATCGAGTCGTTGATAATTACCAATGACCTTGATTCAGGACACGCAATTCACCGAACCCGAGCTAGAAGTTGTTTGCTTCTTCATTTTTCCTTACTAATTACCAATTACTATTTATGATGCTGCGAAAACTGACAATTTATTTAATGGCTTTAACTTTGTTATGGACGGCAACCGCCTGCGGTTCTCCTACCCCACAACCTCCTGCCAATCCGCCTGCAAATAGTAATGTTAACACGGTGCGTCCTGCTGCAAACAATAACTTGGCTCAAGGTCAATATCCCGTACAGCAAGCTACCTACAACGATGCGGATGGTGAATACAGTTTAATGTTGCTGAATACTCCCGCCGGCAGTCCCCCAGTTTACCGCACTAGGGATTTGCAAATGGCTCGCTTAACGGATGAAGAAATATCGGCTGGCAAGAAAAGTTATCTAAATCTGGATAACAATAAAGCGGTTTTGCATTTGACAGAAGATTTTAAAATTGAGTACGTTCACAACGTGACTGAAACCGTCACTAACCCTCAAACCGGTCAGCCCCAAACCGTAGTAGTGAGACAGCAATCTGGCTTCTGGGCACCGTTTGCTGGGGCTATAGCCGGTCAGGCGATCGGCAGTTTGTTATTTAGACCGCAATATTATATGCCGCCAGTCTATCAGCCGGGAATTATGACAGGATATGGCGGCTATGGCAATACTTACAGCCAAGCTGTTAACCAATATCAAACTCGCTACCGAACTCCGCCACCTGAGGTGAGAAACCGTCAAGTTTTAAGGACAACCGGCCGCTTGCGATCGCCCACATATAACCAGCCAGTAAGACCCTCAGTACGTCCCAATGGCAATCGATCGACCGGTTCGGGTTACGGCGGCAGCACTTTGAGGCGATCGCCGCAGCAACGTCAAAATCAATACAAGCGGACTCCAAGTTTTGGTAGCGGCAGGAATTCCCGTCAACCGAGTCGGAATCGCTCTTTCGGGAGTAGAAGGCGCTGAGTTAAAGATTGCTAAAATTAGCAACTGAGATCGGTAAAAGTTGATTTTATATATTCTCCCGATGCCACGCCGCCGCAGGTAGGGAGAATGAAAACTTTGGAATAATTGATTTAGCCTTCTCTGTTTCCCCCAGACCCAAAAAATATGTGATTTAATTTCTACATTGGTATGTAGGTGACAATATGTCTTCTTCACAACCCCCGTCAGGGGAAAGAAACCCTCTAGGATTGGATGAATTGATTGCTATCTTGGTTGCCTTCGGCACGGTGGGAGCAATTTTATTTTGGGTAACAGGTAAAAATCCCGATCGATTGAATGCCAGAAATTGGCAATTTCCAGCCGTTTTCTCTCAGCCTGCTGTTACGCCCGCGAGCCCGGGAATATTAACGCCTGCGCCGCCGAATTCGGATTTGCGATCGCCCGCTACAACCCCCGTTCCCTCAAAACCGGATGTCGCACCTGTTGCACCTTTAGGGCCGGTTTTACCGCAAAATCCTCCGGTGGGTGTAATCGTTGTTCCTCCTAAGCCAATTGTCCGATCGACTCCCAATCCAGCAATTACCAAACCGAAAGGCGATAAACCGAAAGCCGATAAACCGAAAGTTGGGCCCGTTATATTCTCCGATGTTCCGGACAAATATTGGGCGCGTCCGTTCATTGTAGCTTTAGTCGATCGGAAAATTTTTGCTGATTTCACCGACAGCAAATTTCGTCCCGACGAACCGATAACGCGAGCCGAACTAGCGCGGTTAATTCAGCGAATGTCCGACGACAAAGAGCCGATCCGAAAACCAATTGATTTTAAAGACGTAAAAGACAAGAGTCCTGCCTCTACTGCGATCGAGCACACCGTCAAAACTGGATATCTTAAAGGATACCCAAACAATGAGTTTCGTCCCGACAAAAATATTCCCCGTGTCGAAGTCATCGCAGCTTTAGCGAGCGGTTTGAGCCTGAAACCATCAACAAAAGCAAGCAAAACTTTACAGGTTTATACAGACAGGGCAAAAGTGCCGAAATGGGCAGTTAACAAAGTAGCCGCAGCCACAGAAGCTGGCATTGTTGTCAACCACCCGAAGCGCGCACTTTTGCAGCCTAATAGAACAGCAACTCGAGCTGAAGTAGCAGCCATGATTTACCAAGCTATGGCCAAAAAAGGCAAAGTACCTGCTAAGTCCTCCGAGTATGTTGTGAAGCCTTTAAAGTTGTCCAAATAATATTTTAGGGGCGTTGCTCTGAGCAACGCCCCACAATAACATTTAATCGTTCTTGTTTGTAGTCAGGACTGAAGCCTTCACTACGAAGCAGCTAAATTAAGCTGTTCTAGATTTAAATTGTCTGTTAAAAAACAATTCCCCGTCTTGTGGGGTGTCCCGCCCGCCCTGAATCTACAATTTAAATGCGCGACAGCTTAATCTTGAAACACCATAATACTGCCCGAATAGCAAGCTACCCAAACCTGATTAGTTTCTGGATCGTAAGTAATCCCGATCGGACTTGAATTAACATTCACTGTTTGCAGCACTTTCATATCGCTCGTCCTAACTTTGCTAACAGTATTTGAGAAATAGTTGACCACATAAAGCAGTTTTCCCTCATCGGAAATTGTCATGCTGCGAGGTGCTTTTCCTGTCGAAACTTTGTCTACAACTTTACCAGTTTTTAGGTCAATTTTTGCCACATTTCCTTCACCGTTTAAAGTGGCATAAAGATAGTTGCCCTTGGGATCGATCGTCAAATGACGCGGGGCATTGCCAATATCCCTCAGCCATTCTACCGAAAAGTCGATGAGATTCACTTTCGCAATAGCGGAAGAACCCATGATGGCAACATAGGCATTTTTTGAGTCAGGAGTGACAACAATACCCCGAGGATATGCACCCAGTTTAACCCGCTCGATTTCGAGATTTTTATTGATATCAACTACGCTCAAATCCCAACTGCACCAATTGCTAGAGAGCGCGAAGCGATTGTCAGGCGAAACAGCATTGAATTTCGGAACTGCACCTACAGGAATTACTTTTTCTATTTTTAAAGTTTGGGTATTGATGCGGTACAGAAAACTTTGGTCGTGTTTTGCCGCTGGAGAACACCTGTCGCTCCCCGGATTGCTAAACCCCGAACCGTACATTTGATAGTTGGATACGTAGGCATATTTGCCGTCAGTTGAAAAAGCAGCTTCTACGGGAGAGCCTTGATAATTGCCTTTGAATTTAGAAAAGCCGAACTTCGACAAGTTTACTGTATCGGGAATAGTCTTGACTAAATTAAACTTCCTGTCGTAAACTGTGATTGTGTGGCTGTACATCATGTTTTGGGCAAAAAACAAACCGGCTCCCGAATAAACTATTGATTTTGGCGATATCTTGCCGTAAATTATTTTTTTCAAGGTCATTTTTCCTTGAGTGTTGTCGGGAGGATTTACTAGCTTGGTGGTTGGTAATTCACTTTTTTTATCCTCGGAAGTTTCTGTTTTAAAGGGTGGCAAAGAAGGTTCTTGAAATAGAGGTTCTTGGGGCTGAGTTTTAGTTGTATCTTCGAGTTTGTTTGTGTTTTCTGTGGCGCTAGGAGATGGCGAGGGTCGATCGACGTTTGGCGCGATTTTTTTCGCAGCTTCAATACTCGCCTCTTCCGACTTACCTTTCAGCGCTGACAAGGTTTTAGGGCCAACAATTCCGTCAACTTTCAGGTTGTTCTCTGCTTGAAACTTTTTCACAGCAGCGCGAGTGAGAGAACCATAAAATCCTGTAGCCTTACCGTCAAAATATCCTGCTGCTTGCAGAGTTTTCTGGAGGTTTGCAACTTCCGGGCCTGAATCGCCTTTTTTGAGGGCGAGTGCGGGATTGACTAAATTTAAAATTGTGAGAGCGATCGTAAAGAAAAGTAAAGGAGTTGAGGCTAAATTCAGGTGCATTTTTGAGTTGGTCGATCGAGTTTGACCCGCAGCCGTTTCCCAAGTTTTAGCTAAATGTAGGTAGGCTAGTCCGTCCATAGTTTTTACCGGGTATTTTTGGTGCTATGATACACCAGTTAATACCATTTTAGATTTTAGATTTTAGATTTTAGATGGGGAATGACTGATGAAATCTGGGTTTGCAGCTTGCCTACAGTTGCATTCTTTTTTTAAACTTGTATAACATTGATTAAAGGAAAAATCTTATTATAATCAAACGTAGGGTAAAATATCCGAGCAGTTTTTAATGGTGTAAGCAAGTAGGAGCGATCGACAATGTTGAGTTGGGAACAAACAGCCGCAGAATCACCGACAAAAGAATCCCGCCAGACGTTGCTGTGGGACGGTGACGGGGAACTTTGCCAGCGGGCTTGGGTAGAAATCGATTTAGCAGCTTTAACTCACAATGTAAAACAGCTTAAAAAGCTCTTATCTCCCCACACAGAACTGATGGCAGTTGTGAAAGCGGATGCTTACGGGCACGGTGCTGTTGCAGTCAGTCAAACAGCATTGCAAGCAGGTGCTAGTTGGCTGGGAGTGGCGACAATTCCCGAAGGAATAGAATTGCGAGAAGCTGGCATAGAAGCGCCGATTTTGTTGTTGGGGGCAACCCATACAGCCCAACAGGTAAAGGCGATCGCCCAATGGCAATTGCAGCCCACTATTTGTACTGCCAAACAAGCCCTAATTTTTTCGGAAGTTCTCGCTGGTCTTAACCAATCTTTGCCCGTTCACGCTAAGTTAGATACGGGAATGTCTCGCTTGGGTACGCCCTGGCAGGAAGCTACAGAATTTGTGCAATTAGTCAAGGGGTTGCCCAATTTAAAATTAGCCAGCATTTACTCTCACTTGGCGACAGCCGACAGTCCCGATCCCGCAGTTATGAGAGAGCAGCACCAGCGGTTTCAACGGGCGATCGAGCAAATTAAAATAGCAGGAATTAACCCCCCTCGCCTCCACTTGGCAAACTCTGCAGCCGCCCTCGCTGACCCGGATTTGCACTACGATTTAGTGCGAGTCGGTTTAGCTACCTACGGTCTATATCCAGCGCCTCACTTGCAGTCGAGATCCAATTTGAAGCCCGCAATGCAGGTAAAAGCTAGGGTAACGCAGGTGAAAACAATTGAAGCAGGAACCGGCGTCAGTTACGGCTATCAATTTATAGCTCAGCGGCAGACACAGATTGCCGTAATTGGTATCGGCTATGCAGATGGTATTCCGCGCAATCTTTCTAATAAAATGCAGGTTTTAGTCAGGGGTGAATTTGTGCGGCAAGTGGGAGCCGTAACGATGGATCAATTAATGCTGGATGTAACCGATTTTCCCGATTTAGAAGTCGGTGAAGTGGTGACTCTGTTGGGCAAAGATGGGGAAAATCAAATTACTGCTGACGATTGGGCAGTAATTTTAGGAACTATTTCGTGGGAAATTCTCTGCGGTTTTAAACACCGATTGCCCCGCGTAGCAGTACACTATTAACAATAGTCCGGCAGGGGTTTAAACCCCTGCCTCATAGCAAAAGTCGGTTTAAACCGACTCAAGAGTTTGAAGGATAAAATTATCGACTTTAGGAATGAAAAATAAATAAGGTGACTAATAGAGCAATAGTTTACCTTGGCTCAAGGCTTCTGGGGTTTAATTGTGCAAGTTATTGATTTTTCATTCCTTAGTCCTCTTTTAGAGGACTTCCGCTATGAGACAGGGGTTAAAAACCCCTGTCGGACTCTCGGAGTGAGCGATAAAAATGAGACTGCAATTCTCAATTTTCAATTCCCAATTCCCAATTGATATGACAGTTATTCAGACGTTTTCACCAATAGCCCAAACCTTCTATTCTCAGCTAAATGCAGAAAGAACACAAGCCTTGGAAGTAGCCCAAGAATTCTCGAAAAAATTCGTAGAATTGGGGTTTAAAATTGTGCCTCAACTGCTGTGGGCGATCGGCATTTTGTTAATTACGCGATTTGCGATCGGCTTTGCGGGGCGCGTGACTCGCCGAGCACTGAGTCGCACCGAAGCCACGCTGCGGAAATTCTTAGTTCAAGCTGCTGAAATTACGATTTTGGTAGTGGGAGTAGTCGCCACTTTGAATCAGTTGGGAATTCAAACTACCAGCGTGGTTGCGGTGGTGGGTGCAGCGGGTTTGGCAATCGGTTTGGCGTGGCAAAATACTTTGTCGCACTTTGCTGCTGGGGTAATGTTGATTAGTTTGCGGCCCTTTGAAGTCGGGGATGGGATTGAAGCTGGCGATGTTAAGGGAGTGGTGGACAGCATCGGGATTTTTTCAACAACCGTGGTGACAGACGATCGCATAAAAATTATTGTCCCGAACAATCAGTTGTTTAACGGTACACTGAAAAATACAACGGCAATGGGAACGAGGCGAGTAGACTTGAAGATTGATATTGGCGATCGGCCAATTCGTCCGACAGTAGCTGAGTTATTAGAAATTGCCCACTCTCACCCGCTGGTGCTGGAGAATCCGCCCCCGACTTGTTTGGTAGCCGAGATTACTCCAGATACAACTATTTTATCTCTCCGGCCTTGGTGCGCGTCGGTGGCCTACGAACAAGTGCGATCGCAAGTTCAACAATACGTCAAAGAGGCAATGGATGCCGACAAAAAGCCAGAACCATAGATATCTATCTAAAATCTAAAATCCCCAATTGATCGGAGGTATTTTCCATGAGTCAGTGGTATCCGCAGCAAATTTTGCAAGAACCCGGTGTCAGAATGACCGCCACCGAAAAACAAACAATTCTCAGCAAATTTCCGCCTCCCGACGAAAACGGTCAAATCTATGCCGACGGGGTTTTTGAAGGCGGCGGCGTGCGCGGAGTTGCGTTTTTAGGAGCACTCAGGTGCTGTAGCGATTTGGGCATCCGGTGGCGAAAATTGGCCGGCACTTCGGCAGGTGCAATTACTGCCGCAGTATTGGCAACAGACTTGTCAATTGATGATTTAGAGGAAATTTTAGGACAGCTCGATTACAGCCTATTTTTAACTCAAAAAAACAGTCCTCTAATTTTAAACGGCGACCCCGCAGACGACTTGCAATCTCCTGCTTGGACGCTGCTTTTCCTAACAATTAGCCGTCAAATGGGAGAATATTCGGCGCAGCCGTTCCGGCAGTGGCTGGAAGCAATGCTCGGTCGAGGTAACTTGCACACTTTTGCCGATGTCAAAAAAATCGTAAAAGAGCGGGAATTAAAAGTAGTAATATCCAACCTCACTCGCGGTGAAATGTTGGTAATTCCAGATGACTTGCGACGGCAGGAATCTGCCGATTCCGATGCTTTATACCAGCAGTTGCGACTTGCAAATCCCGAAGACTTTAGCGTAGCTGAAGCTGTGCGGTTGTCGATGAGTATTCCCCTATTTTTTGAACCGGGAAAACTGGGCGATGACTTAATTGTAGATGGCGGAATTTTGAGCAATTTCCCCCTGTGGATTTATGACAAACAATCCGTCGGTTCGACTCCGGCGGCGCCCCGCTGGTTTACCTTTGGGTTTCGATTAGTCGATACTGGAATTGAGAGTAAAGTTAAGATTGATACTCCCCTGTCGATGCTGGCGGCGATGTTCAGAACGATGATGAAAGCAAGAGACCGCTATCACCAGCGGGAAATGGATAAGGGCAGGGTGATTAATATTGATGTGACTGAAGCTGGGGTGACGACGACGGACTTTAATCTCGATGGCGATCGCAAGGCTCACCTGTACCGCTTGGGGTATTTGTATACTAAGAGGTTCTTTTTGAGTTCCAATTTTAGTTGGGAGAAGCACTTGAAGGCTAGGGGCTTTGGGGAAGAGGCTGGAGGTTGAGGTCGCGAAAAGTATACAGAGTAAGGGATTGAGGAATTTTTAAATTAGGGCTTGGCAAGAATAAGATGTGTGTGCTATAGTTAGTTACTGTCATCTTGGAGAGGTGGCTGAGTGGTCGAAAGCGGCAGATTGCTAATCTGTTAAGGGTGTTAACATCCTTCGAGGGTTCAAATCCCTCCCTCTCCGTT
>Ga0164298_10000567_pt1 | contig 10273 bp, 8 predicted proteins | sample Whisoiple_216_MG_FD_109713 | JGI IMG/M metagenome (GOLD analysis project Ga0164298, IMG submission 109713) | Unamended control soil microbial communities from upstate New York, USA - Whitman soil sample_216_MG | ecosystem: Environmental > Terrestrial > Soil > Agricultural land ... | reverse complement strand
GACGTTTGCTACTAGCGCCATTTCGGGGCAAAATCGCTTATCGGCGATTTTCATCTCGTGGCGAGGATGACTGACTGGGCGCTAGTCGCGTCCCGTCGGCTCGCGCGATTGGGTCGTTTGGGCTCGATCGCGGCGGTGGTCTTCTGCGGCGCTGCGGCGCTGATGGCCGTCTGGGCGCTGCTCTCGTGGGAGGGCGGCTACCACACCAAGTCGCTCGACGAGATCGGCTACCTGGTGTGCCTGGTCTTCGCGGCGGGCTGTGCCGCCATGGCCGCCCGCTCGGCCACGGGTCGCCTCCGGTACGGCTGGCTCGCGCTCGTCGTCGCACTCTCGGCGTGGGCGCTCGGCATGGTCGTCCGGATATTCGAGGAGATCCGGGTCGACGGCCATCTCTACCACCCGACTCTGTCACAGGGCGTCCTGATGGTCTTTCCGGTGGCGGCCTATGCGTGTCTGCTGCTGATGGGGGATCTCGACAAGGCTCCGCGGAGACGGATGGTGCTCGACGGGATCATCGTGGCGACGTCGTTGTTCGCCGTTTCATGGGTGTGCGTGCTGAGAAACCTGCCCGATGAAGTGAGCGGTGTGACGATCCTGCACATCACGACCGACGTGGTCCTGATGACCACTGCGATCCTGGTGTGGTCGCGGCCGCTTGCCCGCTTGAGCGTCACCGTCCTTGCGGCGGGTATCACCACCATTGAGATTGCCGACATCGCAGGCATCTACATGACCGGTGTCGGCGGCTATCACGACGGCGGCCTTGTCGACGTCGCTCGGGTGGCGGGATTCGGCATGTTGGCGTTTGCGGCGCTGTTCAGCATGGATGAGCGGCCCATCGAACCGTCGGCGATGAATTTGCAGCCCGGTGTCCGGGTGTGGTTGCCGTATCTGCCGCTGCTGGCGGCGGGGATCGCGGTGATCGCGTTCGAGTTCGGCCATCGGAGCCATCGAGTGCTGCTCGTCGCGGAGGGCATTCTCGTTGTGACAGTTCTGCTGCGGCAGTTCTTCGTGCTCCTGGAGAACCAACGGCTGCTGGCCGAGGTCGCCCGCGAGGCGTTTCACGACAACCTGACCGGTCTGGCGAACCGCGCGAACTTCCTCGACCGGCTGGACCGCGCGATGGCGCGGCGCCGCCGCAGCGGCGCACCGGTGGCGGTGCTGTGCCTCGATCTCGACAACTTCAAGGCCGTCAACGATGCGCTGGGCCACCCAGCGGGCGACGAGCTGCTGATCCGGGTCGCAGGTCGCTTGACGAGCATGCTCGGTGACACGTGGACGGTCGCGCGTCTCGGTGGCGATGAATTCGCGGCGCTGCACGAGGGGCACATCGACGCGTTGGCGGCGTCGAACAGCGTGCTCGATGCGTTCAGTACGCCGATCATCGTCGGCGGTGTCCCGCAGACGGTTCGGCCGAGCGTCGGGCTGACGGTCGCCGCCACCAAGTCGGTGCAGACATCGGACGATCTCCTGCTGAACGCCGACCTGGCGATGTATGCGGCGAAACGGGACGGCGGAGGGTGTGTGCGCAGTTTCGTGCCCGATCTTCCGGTCCCGTGGGAACTGCAGCAGCTCACCGAAGACCCTGTGGAGCAACGGGATTCGGCATCACTCACCGTCGGCGTAGCTGAACCCCGATCCGGTGGCGGACGCGAGGCCGACAAGGAATCGGCTCGAGGCGGATGGCCGTCACGGGGGATCTGCGTGGGGCTCGGTGTCCTGACGCTCGTGGTCTTGGTCTTCACGGCTTCGACCCTGTTGCGCGACCATGCGGGTCGCATCGTGGTGCTCGACAGCGTCTTGTATACGGCGCTCAACATCGCGGCGGCGGCGTTCGTGTTCTACCGCGCGTTTCTGGTCCGCGCCGAGCGCTGGCCGTGCCTGCTCATCGGTGCGGGGATGGCGAGCACTGCGGCAGGCGATGTGGTCTATGCCGCCTGGGTTCCGGAAGGTCAGGTGCCGTCGCTCGCCGATCCGCTGTACCTTGCGTTCTATCCGCTGGTCTACGCGGGCATCGTCCTGCTGATGCGCGAGCGGCTGAGGCGCGTTCCGACCGCGTTTCGGCTCGATGCGCTGATCTGCGGCCTGACGCTCGGAGCGGTCGCCGCGGCTGTCGCGACAGGTCCGATCAATGCGGCGATGCAGGGCGAACCCGCGACGGTATTTGTCGGCCTCGCCTATCCCGTGGGTGACCTGCTGTTGTTGGCCCTGACCGCGGGAATGCTTCCCATCCTCGGCTGGCGCGCCGAACTGCGATGGGGCTTTCTCGTCGCCGGTTTCATGGCGTTCGCGATCGCCGACACGGTCTACCTGTTCCAGACATCGGCAGGCACCTATCTGGAGGGCACCTGGATCGACGCCTGCTGGCCGGCCGCCTCGCTCCTCATCGCCGCCGCGGGGTGGCTGCCGACGTCGGGTGTCAGCCCCCGTCCGAAGCCCGGTCTTGCGGCTTATATTCCGGCTATCGTCTGCGGCGGAATTGCGTTGGCCGTGGCCGTGCTGGCCAACCACACCCGAGTCGCGGTGGCGCTGGCGGCGCTGACCTTGATCGCCGTCGCCTGGCGGTTCGCCGTCACCTTCCGCGATGTCAGCGCCACGGCGGAAGCACACCGCCAGCTGATGACCGACGAGCTGACCGGGCTGCCCAACCGGATGTCGCTGGCGACGACGTTGACGGCCGTGTCGATCGACGAGTCGTCGGCGTTGTTCCGGACCCGGTCGAGCCGCGCCCTCCTTCTGCTGGACATCGACCAGTTCAAGGAGATCAACTATTTCGCAGGACGACATGTCGGGGACCAATTGCTCAATCGCATCGCAGAGCGACTGTCCCGGGCGGTCCGGCCGGGCGATGTGATCGCCCGAACGGGTGGTGACGAGTTCGCCATCCTGTTCGCCGACAACGTCGACATCACCACCGCGCGGGCGCGGGCGGGAGCAATGCTCGAGGCGTTGCGTGCTCCGTTCGAGCTCGATCCGATCACCCTGCAGGTCGAAGCGAGCATCTCGATTGCGTTGTGCCCCGACCATTGTGAGCATCCCAACGACCTGTTGAACTGCGTCGAGACGACGCTGCCGCATGCCAAGACCGGGCCGACCAAGATCGTCGTGCACGATCCGGGCAAGGTGCGGTTGGAGAAGGACAACGACGACTACCTCGTGGAAGAGTTGCGCGCAGCACTGTCCAACGGCGAGCTGACGTGTCACTACCAGCCCAAGATTCGCGCCGAGGACGGCCGCGTGCACAGCGTCGAGGCGCTGCTCCGGTGGCACCACCCGAGTCGGGGTCTGCTCCTTCCGGAGAAGTTCCTCGCCGCCGCCGAACGGGCAGGTTTGATGCGTCAGATCGCCAACTGCGTGGTCAACCTGGCGCTCGGCCAGGTGCGATCCTGGTACGACAACGGCGTCCGGATGACCGTCGCGGTCAACTTGTCGGTGGCCAACCTGCTGGACCTCGACCTGGTCGACACCATCGATCGGCTGCTGACGACTCACGCGGTGCCTCCGGAAGCCTTGATCCTGGAGATCACCGAAGGCACTTTCGCCAACGACTCGGCTCGGTCCCGCAACACCGTCTATGCCCTGCGACGCCTCGGGGTGCGGATCTCACTCGACGACTACGGCACAGGCTGGTCGTCGTTGGCCCGCCTGCAGGATCTGTCGGTCGACGAGCTCAAGCTCGATCGCGTGTTCGTTTCGCGGCTGGCTGAAGACCCGCGGTCGATCGCCATCGTGCGGTCGACGGTGGCGCTGGCGCACAGCCTGGGGGCGGACCTGGTCGCCGAAGGCGTCGAGGACCAAGCCACCCTGCAGGCGCTGCGCCGATACGGCTGCAATATCACCCAGGGCTACGTACACACGCCGCCGCTGCCCGCCGGGGAACTGCTCGCCTGGATCGGACGCTGCACACCCCAGCTCTCCCTCAGCGATTTGGCTCTGCACCCTGACCTTCGGTAACGTTGCGTTCACCCGACGCGGGGTGGAGCAGCTCGGTAGCTCGCTGGGCTCATAACCCAGAGGTCGCAGGTTCGAATCCTGTCCCCGCTACTCAATGAAACGGCCCCCGGAGGACACTCCGGGGGCCGTTTTCATCGGGTTCGGGAACACACCTGGGAACTTTCGCGTCGCTAATGAGCCGCGATCTACATCTTGGCTGTGCGACCCTCAGCACCCGCTGGAGGTGACGAACGACCGCCCGCCGGCCCAGACTACGATCGCGATTCATGACCCGAGGAGCAACTGGACCTGCGTCGGCGCGAGCCGAGGCTGGCGAGGTTCCCCCGCTCGACGTCGCGGGCTCCGGAGTCCTCCCCCCGGTCGCTGCCAAAGTGCGCCGACTTTTTTGGCTGCTCGAGCGGCTGGCACCCACTCTGGGTTCGCGGTGGGCAGTCGAGTTGTGGTGCACCCCACCGGTTCTCGAATCGAGTCTGCGCATGCCGCCAGGTGTGTCCTCGGGAAGGGCAATAGAAGCGTTTTGGGATGGGCATCGGGTCGCTGGTGAGGAATGGGGCGAGGGGTCGCCGATATATCTGGTACACGGTTGGGGCGGGCAGCGCGCGCATTTGGCAGTGTTCGTCAAACCGCTGGTGGAGGCGGGGTATCGGGTCATTGCGTTCGACTTGCCTAGCCACAACGAATCCGATCCGGGTGAGCTCGCGCCCGGGCGTACCACCGCCATCGAGTGCGCCAAGGCGATCGCGGCCATGATCGAGACCCACGGGACCGCCCACGCTGTAGTAGCTCACTCACTCGGAGCGAACGCGACTGCTTTGGCGGCTGCGGAGGGCGCGCACGTGGGGCGCCTGGTCTTCTTAGCGCCCATGGGCGATTTTCCGCTCTATCTCGACCTATTCGCCGCCCGCCACGGCTTCGGCCGCCGGATCCGCGCGGGCCTGCACCGTCGGCTGGAAAACCGAATCGCCATGCCGCTACACGAGACGAACATGACGCGGATCGGTCGACGAGCCGACTATCCGCCGTTACTTCTCATCCATGACCCCGACGACCCGGACAGTCCTTATGCCGCCAGTGAGCGCCTGGCCACGTCATGGCCAGGCGCACAATTACTGACCACGCGAGGGCTCGGCCGTCTAGCTCACTACCGAATACTGCGCCACCGCAGTGCTATTCGCGCCGGGCTGGAGTTCATCGGCCACCAAACGGCCGGCACGAGCGCCACAGACCAACCCAGCCCAACCTAGGCCCGGACGCGCAATCGGAAGACACTTCGCCAGCGCCGAATCCGTCGACCAGGGTCAAGTTCGGGGTGACAACCCAACCCCTCGACTTGGGAGGACTTGCAAGCGGCAGAGCGGCTAGCCCATAACCCAGAGGGCACATTCGAATCCTGTCCCCTCTACTAAAGAAACGGCCCTCGGAGAGAGATCTCTGGGGGCCGTTTTTATGGTCTTCACAAACGGATTGGTGGACGTCAGGCCTGCTGACCCTAGGTGAACCCATTCACGGCTGGCCTAGGATCCGACCGGACCTGACGGACCGCCGACGTCCGGGATCCGACCACGGGCCGAATGAAGTAGTCGACTACTGTAGCCGCCACATTTTCCGTCGCCGACAATTCCTTCATTCGGTCCAGACGATCACCGGATGGACAGAAGTTCGGCGGGAGGCATAGCGATGTTGGTTAAGCGCACGGCGGTTGCATTGACCGCATTCGGCATGATGACCGCAGCCATGGTCGGCTGCCACTCGCCGATCCCCGGTGTTTCTCCCGCCCCGCCAGGCCCCGGCGTTGAGCCGCAGTCCGGAGGGGTAAATCAACAATCTGTCAGTGGTCCTGCGGCCAACCAGCCGATTCCAGGAGTGCAGCCCATGCCAGGAGTGCAGTCCATTCCAGGAGGCCAGCCGATTCCGGGAGTGCAGCCCGTTCCCGACATGCCCACGGCACCAGGTAGTGGTGATGATTCATCTTCGCCGATACCGGGCGTGCCCGCAGCGCCGCCCACCGTGAATGCGAAGCCGAGCGATCCGATTCCAGGCGTGCGGCCAGAGCCGCTGCCACCGGACATCCTTCACCCTGAGGCCGTGACCGTGCCCAAGGATCTGACCGTCCCAGCGGTTTCCTCGCCATGACAAGCGCGAGCTCAGTTGGTGACGCAGCATCAGAGAGCCCTGACGAGCAGCCGCATGACGCAGCGTTCCCGGTGAAGGGTCTGCTTGAAACGCTGGGAGCGATCGCGGGGGCGAGCGCGTTGTTGTCAGCGCTGATGCTTTATTTCGGCTGGGTTCGCACCCGAGTGCTCTACGAGTACTTCGGGGTACCGGTCGGGATTCTTCGATACAGCACAACCGATTTCGTCCTGCGAAGCGCGGACGTGTTCTTCAGGCCGGTGATCTGGTCCATCCTCGCGGTCGCGGGCCTCGTCGCGGTATTGATAGGCGCGGACGTGTTGGACCGCAGGTTGGCCAGATGGTGGCTGCATCTGTGTCTGCGTGCAACGCTCGCTGCTGCCGCAGGCGCATTCGCCGTTATCGGGATACTTGGATTGGTCGACGCTGTGGATCCGTGGTCGGCGGCGGTTGCACTCTGCATCAGCGGCGTGCTGATTGTGGTGCAGTACGTCTTCTACCACCGGGCAACGGTTCTCCCGCTTCCCACGATCGTCGTTGTCATCGGGCTGGTGTTGACCGTCGCGGCAATGTTTTGGACGGTGTCGATCTATGCCGCTGGCATCGGGACCTCGATAGCCGCAGATATCGCCGCCGGTACTCTGCCTCGGCCCTCTGCAACCATTTATAGCAAGACCGATCTCGGGATAGCGGGCATTCAACAGCCGAACCTCCAAGGGCCGGTGGACAAGCAGTCGTGGCCGTTCACCTACAGCGGATACAAACTGCTCGCTTACGCGAACGACCGGTGGTTCTTGATTCCTGCGCAGTGGCAGGCGGATTCGCCGACCGTCATCTTGAGGGACAGCGATTCGCTGCGCGTGGAACTAGCCGCCTCCTAGTCGGGCGGTGCCGCTCAAATCGCCGAAGTGAGAAGTAGGCGCGAGCCCATTCCGACGGTGCTAGCCAGTGTTGCGGTGTATGCGTCGTAGAGAGGGCCGATGCGTCGCAGCTCCCACAGGGTCTGGACGTTCAACCATGCGAAGTCTCGGGCCTTCTCGATGTCCCACGAGGCGATGAGGTGCACGACGGCCTCCACACCGTCGTCGATCATGTTCTCCGCCTCAGTGAGAAATGACCGCCTGATCTCGGCTTCGACGTCGGCGAGCAGGTCGTTGACTTTGTCGTAGTCCTCGCGCACACCGGGGCTGGTGGGTGTTCGCCGGCGTGCCGCGCAGGTTGCGACCACTGCCAGGGGCAGATCGTTTTCGATGTGCGCGTTCATGCCGGCGAGCGCGAACTGGATGGGCAATATGCCTTTGTTTCTCCGCGCGGCGAACAGCGGTGCCCATGCCTTCGGCTTCACTCGTGCTGCGTCGTACGCGGTGAACCAATAGCCGGCGAACCGCACATCGAGGTCGGCAATGAACGCATCGTCGTGGAACACGCCGGGTGTCTTCAGACGATTGGCGACCATCTCGGTCACCCGTAGGTAGACGTTGTTGAATACGCCTGCGCCGTCACCATGTGGCACTTCGGCGGAGATGGCCCGCATCCGCGTGAGTACGTCAGAAACAGTAGTTGCACCCATTCGTCCATCACACCAGACGTTGGCCAGGCGGGGACTCAGTAATCCCATGTTGTCGGAACGCACCGGAAGACGTCGCCGGCGGCCTTCACCCGGCATACGGACGGGAACGGCAGGTGGGTGGCCACCATCGACTCTCCGCTGGCCGCCAGCTCCTGGAGGAGACGGATCCGGACGCGCGCCGCCTCTTCGGGGTCGTGTTCGAAGCCGTTGTGCCACTCGGGGTTGTCGAACCCAGGTGCGAACACGGCGTCGCCCGCGAACGTCAGCGCGTCGTCGCCGGACGCCAGGCGGACGATGCTGTGTCCCGGGGTGTGGCCGCCGGTTCGGGCAACGAGCACTCCGGGCGCCAACTCGTACTCCGTCTCGAAAGTTCGAATCTGGCCACGATATTCGTCCAAGAACCGCGAAGCGATGGACCGAAGCGCATCCGGCACCGGCGCAGGCATGTCGGTGTGGGAGAAGTCGGGTGACTCCCAGAACTCGGCCTCGGCGGCCGACACGTGGACCCGCAGGTCCGGGCGCAGCCGGGCCTTCAATCCATCGGCGAGCAGGCCGCCGACGTGGTCCATGTGCAGGTGGGTGAGCACCACGTCGGTGACGGCGCAGGGATCGATGCCTGCGGCCTCCAGCCGGTGGACCGTCTGCCCGGCCCGCGGAAAGTCCGGAAACTCCACCCCCAGCCCGGCATCGACGAGAATGGTTCGGTCGCCACTGCGCACCACGACCACATTCAGCGGCCAGTCGAGCACGTCATGCGGCAGGAACCTGTCATCCAGCCAGCTCCCGTACTCGGTCGCGTCGGCGTTGGTCGCCTGCGTCTTGGCGGTGATCGGCAGCACGCCGTCACTGATCACCAGCACATCGATGTCGCCGACCGAAACGGCGTAGCGCGACGGAACCAACTCGTCGAGTCCGTGCGTGCCGAGATCTGAAATGCTGCCCATGCTCATGACTTCTCCTTCTGACTGCGCGCTCGACGAACTTGTGAAATAGCCTTCTTTCCGGTCGAACGCGAGCGGGTCACGAAGGTCATCCCGATCGGCAGGCTGGTCCGTTGACGAACGCGTTGTGAAGTTCGTCGCCTAAGCGCGCGAGAGCCGCCTCGAACTCGGCTCGTCGCGATGCGTCGACGTATAGGCACTGCTGGATCATGCGGCCTTGCCCGACCAGTGGCGATCCAACCGTGTAATAGTTGAACTGCCCGTGGATCAACCGGTCGTCGACCACGAACAACCCGCTCCCGCTGACGACCGAAACCCCCGGCTCCGGCGGTGTATCGATCTCGACGACGACGATGTTCTCGGCGTTCAGCGCGCGTAGCGAAGATTCGCACAGCTGCCAAACATCCTGCGCGACAGGAATTCCTGTGAATCCGAAGACGACGATGGTTTCGCACGCGTCCCAGGTACCATCCGCCCGCTCACCGCGTACCGCGGCACTCCACGGCTCGGTCGCACCGTCACCGACATAGCTGCCCACGCGCCAGCCGGCGGGTATGCCTACCCTCGTCAACCAGTCCGGGGCCGCCGCAGCAGGAAGTGCGGTGAGATCGGTGATGGACATCAACCGAAGATCAGGGAGCCGAGGACTACGAGTATTCCCAGCCCGATGCCTCCGGCGGCCGCCGCAGGCCCAGTTCCCTCGACGGGAAGAGGCGGCGGCGGGGGCAGGCTGGGCAGGTGAATGCCGGGGTCCGGAATCGTCAGAGGTGGTTGCGCGGGAGCCGGCGCAGGTGCGGGAGCAGGCACAGGTGCGGGAGCCGGCGCGGGCACGGGTACGGGTGCGGGTGGTGGTTGTGGTGCGGGGAACTCGTGGATCTTCACGGTGGTGCCATCGGGGTACTTGATGTCTATCGTCCCGCCGCCTGACTTGCTGGTCGGGCGGTAGCTGATCCTCGTGCCGTCCGGGAGGACAGATACCTGGCCCGGGTAGGTGCCAGGGGGTATCGGTGTGCCGTTCTCGGTGAGGGTCCCGAACAGACCCGGAGTGCCACCGTTCGGCACCATCTTCACGCCAGGGCTGCGGCCGGGAGGCGACGGATCCACGATGCGGTGGACGTCTTTTTCGTTCTTCACCGATAAGGCGTCCGCGCCCGGCGGCGCCTCCGGGAAGTCCATGGTTCCGACACCCATCGCCTTCGCTGTGATGTCGGCTGCGACCTTGTGGTCGAGAGTCGCGAGTGTGCCTGCCCGAGTGCGGATATCGGTAGCCATCGTCTGGGCCTGCACCTGACGGATAGCGGCTTCAGCGGGCGAACTGACTCGCCGCGGATAGCCCACCGATAGGTCCTCTGTCACGACGTATCCGGCTGACTGCGCACTGTTGACCGCCGACAGCACGCGCTGCTTGGCCCCGTCCAACTCGAGGGCTCCGCTGCGCGCGGTCGCTGCGGCATCGTGCAATTGGTCGACGGCGGCGAGCACCTTGACCCGATCGGAGTGCGCCCGCAGAAGTGCGGCGTCGGCAGCCGCGCCCGACCACGACGTGCCGCCGGGATTGGGCATTTCGCGGTAGACGTCCGTGAACGCCGACTCCCACGTCATCGCCCGGCCCGTGCAATGCTGCGCGGCGGTGGTCAGATGGCCGGTGTCCCAGGCTTGGACGGTGGACAACGTGGGT
>Ga0164298_10000566_pt1 | contig 10283 bp, 4 predicted proteins | sample Whisoiple_216_MG_FD_109713 | JGI IMG/M metagenome (GOLD analysis project Ga0164298, IMG submission 109713) | Unamended control soil microbial communities from upstate New York, USA - Whitman soil sample_216_MG | ecosystem: Environmental > Terrestrial > Soil > Agricultural land ... | reverse complement strand
GTCGGTGTCGCCCTTCTGCTGGCAGCTGTCGGCGGTCGGCAGGTCGCTGCTCGGCCGCAGGAGGAACACGGCTCCCACGGCGACGACCGCGAGCACGACCACCGCGACCACGCCGAGCAACGCCTTGCGCAGCCCGGAGCCCGGCCGCGTGGCCGGTGAGCCAGGCGGGGCCTGGGTGGGGAACGTGCTGCTCGGCGGACCGAGCACGGGGCTCCCGACCGGCGAGGCCATGGGACCGCCGATCGGGGGCACCGCCACCGGGTTGCCCATCGGCGGCGACGCGACCGGGTTCGGGCCGGTCTGCGGCGGCCGCATGGGCTGGGCCACCGGCATGGGGCCGGACTGCTGCCCCTGCGGGTGGAAGCCACCGGTGGGCGGGGCCTGCGCGGACCCGATATTGGCCGTCCGCAGGCTGACGCCCTCCGGCGTGATGTGGTGTGCGCCGAGCGCGACGGCCGTCTCCGGCTGGTCCAGGCTCGACGGCACGACCCGCATGTTCTCGGCGATGAGCGTCGCGATCAGCGGGATGCGGCTGGACCCGCCGACGAGGTAGATGCCGACGAGCCGGTCCGGTGTCATGCCGGTGGACCGGATGGTGCTGGCGAGCAGCTCGACGCTGCGCAGCATGCTGGGCCGGATCAACGCCTCGAGCTCCACCCGGGTGACCAGGACGTCCTCGAACGGCTCCGGCAGCGGCACCTCGGTCTGCGGGTGCCGGGACAGTGCCTCCTTGGCGGCCTTGACGTCCTCGGCCATGGCGCGCCTGGCCCGGCGGTCCGCGGTGGACTCGGGACGCAGGATGCGCTGCCAGCGGCTGGGGTCGCGGATGGACACCTGGCGGCCGACGTGCTCCAGGAGCGCCTGGTCCACGTCCAGGCCGCCCAGGTCCGACAGTCCGGCCTCGGCGAGGACGGTGTAGCCGTTCTGGGTGGCCGCCACGATGGCGACGTCGAAGGTGCCGGCGCCCAGGTCGTACACGGCAAGCGCCTGCCCTGGGCCGAGCTGCTGGCCGGGGAAGGAGGCGAAGTGCGCGGCCGCCGCGACCGGCTCCGGCACGAGGACGAGGTTGGTGCCCATCCCGGCCAGGCGGGCGGCGGCGAGAAGGACGTTGCGGCGCACCGGCCCCCACTGCGCCGGGTGGGTCAGCCGGACCTCGTCGGGCTGGGCGCCGCCGAGCTGGCGTGAGGTCTCGTCGTACACGCGTCGCAGCACGGCCCCGAGCGCCTCGGTGACCGGCACGACGACGTCGCCGAGCAGCAGCGTGCCGTCGTCGATCCGCCGCTTGGGGTTGGGCTCGAACCGGGCCGGGTCCAGGCGGGCCCGCCGCTCGGCGTCCCGCCCGATCACGAGGTTCCCGTCGTCGGCCGCGAACAGCGCGGACGGCATCGTGGCGGACCCGTCCACCTCGACCACCCGCGGCGGCCTACCGTGCGCGGACAGCACGGCCACCGTGTTGGACGTACCGAGGTCAACTGACAGGACGGCCACGACTCTCCCCTCACAGCGGCTGGTCAGGGAGATGCTGCCATGCCCCGCCCGATCATGTGGGCGGACCCGCGATACTCACGCGTCCGCGGTTCGACGTGCCGGGGCCGACCGTGGGTGCGGCCGTCACGAGCCGCCGTCGCCGCCCGGCTTGATGTGCTGGTCGAAGTAGTTGACCAGGTCGCCGAGGTCGTCCGAGCCGCTGATGTCGATCTTGATGAGGACACCGGCCACCGGGGAGTCGTTGACCGAGAACACCAGCATGCCGCTGCCGGCCACGATCTCGATCGCCGTGTAGTCGCCGGACAGTCCGTCGCCGTCCCAGCTGCCTTCCTTGGGGTCGGTGCCGGACGTGCCCGTGTTCTGCAGCTGCTTGACCACGCTGTCCACGTACTGCTTGGCGGTGTCGACACCGGACTGGCGAGAGCCGTCGGCCTTGTCGCTGCTGCCGAAGTGCATGTACATGACGGAGTACGTCGAGTCGATGGTGCACGTGGCGGTCGTGGCGCCCGGCGTCTCGATCTGCTGGTCACCCGCGGTCGCGCCGGCCTTGCACTCGTTGTTCTCCGCGACCGCGCCCGCGACCTTGCGCATGCACTCGCTCATGCCCTTGCTGTCCGCGGTGCGCTCCGAGCAGTCGGTGCCGGCCACGTTGCCGGACCCACCGCCGCCACCCGAGTCGCCGGACGTCGCGATGATGATGCTGACCACGGCCACCACCACGACCGCGACCACGGCCGTCGCGATGTACCAGCCCCTGTTCGACGAGCCGTTGGCACGCGGCTGCTGCGCCGGGTACGGCTGCGGGGCCTGCAACGGCATGGGCTGCGCCGCCATGGCCGGCACCGGCGTGGGCGTGCTCGGCGGGCCCTGCATCCGCTGCGGCCCGCTGTTGGGGAAGGGGTTCTGCGCGGGCGTCGACTGGGTGGGCGGCGGAGGCGGCCCCGGGTTGAACCCGCCGACCCGCGGCGCCACCACCTGTCTGGTGCGCTGGACGTCCTCGATCGTGTTGCTGATGTCGCTGGTCCGCAGCGTGATGCCCTCCTGCGGCACGTGGTGCGCGCCGAGGGCGACAGCCGTCTCCGGCTGGTCCAGGCTGGTCGGCACGACCCGCATGTTCTCGGCGATCAGCGTCGCGATCAGCGGGATGCGCGACGACCCGCCGACCAGGTAGATGCCGACGAGGCGCTCCGGCGACATGCCCGTTGACCGGATGGTGCCGGCCAGCAGCTCGACGCTGCGCAGCAGGCCCGGCCGGATCAGCGCCTCCAGCTCGACCCGCGTGACCAGCACGTCGTCGAACGGCTCGGGTAACGGCACCTCGGTCTGCGGGTGCCGCGACAGTGACTCCTTGCCCGCCTTGACGTCCTCGCGGAGCGCTCGCTGCGCGCGCCGGTCCGCGGTCGACACCGGGCGCAGCAGGCTCTGCCAGCGGCCGGGGTCCCGGACGGACACCTGCCGGCCGACGTGTTCGAGCAGCGCCTGGTCCACGTCCAGGCCGCCCAGGTCCGGCAGGCCTGCCTCGGCGAGCACCACGAACCCGGCCTGGGTGGCGCCGACGATGGCCACGTCGAACGTGCCGGCGCCGAGGTCGTACACGGCGAGCGCCTGCCCGGGCGCCAGCGACTGCCCCGGAAAGGAGGCGAAGTGCGCGGCCGCGGCCACCGGCTCGGGCACCAGCACCAGGTTCGACCCGGCGCCCGCCTGCCGCGCGGCGGACAGCAGCACGTTGCGGCGCACCGGGCCCCACTGCGCGGGGTGGGTCAGCCGCACCTCGTCCGGCCGCTTGCCGCCGAGCTGGCGCGAGGTCTCGTCGACCACGCGCCGCAGCACGCCGGCCAGCGCGTCGGTCACCGGGACCACCTGGTCCCCGAGCAGCAGCGTGCCCTCGTCGACACGGCGCTTGGGGTTGGGTTCGAAGCGGGCCGGGTCCAGGCGGGCACGCCGCTCGGCGTCCCGGCCGACCACGAGGGTCCCGTCCTCGGCGGCGAACACGGCGGACGGCATCATCGACGCGCCGTCGACGTCCACCACACGAGGTGGCCTGCCGTGCGCGGACAGCACGGCGACCGTGTTGGACGTGCCGAGATCCACCGACAGGACGTTCACGACTCTCCCCTCGTCGCCTTGTGACTGGAGATGCTGCCAGAACGCCCCGACACTATGGGACGGGTCCCACACATCCGCCAGCGGACTCTTCCGCTCCCCGCTCCACAAAACCGCCGCTGACCTGCGGAAATGAAAATTGTCGGTGGCCGGGTTCATGATGGGTCCCGTGAGTTCCGAAGTGCTCGACCTGTTCTCGCCGGCGACCAGACAGTGGTTCACCGGCGCCTTCGCCGTGCCCACCGAGGCCCAGACGGGCGCGTGGCGGGCCGCGGCGGCGGGCGAGCACGCGCTGGTCGTGGCCCCCACGGGCTCCGGCAAGACACTGGCCGCGTTCCTCTGGGCGCTCGACCGGCTGGCCACGCAGCCGAAACCGGCGGAGCGCACGGCGCGTTGCCGCGTGCTCTACGTGTCCCCGCTGAAGGCGCTGGCCGTCGACGTGCAGCGCAACCTGCGGGCGCCGCTGGCCGGCATCAGCCAGGCGGCCCGCCGGCTCGGTGACCCGGATCCGGACATCACGGTCGGCATGCGCACCGGCGACACGCCCGCCGACGAGCGACGGTCGTTCCAGCGCACCCCGCCGGACATCCTGGTGACCACGCCGGAGTCGCTGTTCCTGCTGCTCACGTCCGCGGCCAGGGAGTCGCTGCGCGGCGTGGAGACGGTGATCGTCGACGAGGTGCACGCGGTCGCCGGCACCAAGCGCGGCGCGCACCTCGCCGTGTCGCTCGAACGGCTCGACGCGCTGCTCCCCCGCCCGGCGCAGCGCATCGGGCTGTCCGCGACGGTCCGGCCGGTGGACGAGGTCAGTTCGTTCCTCGCGGGCGGGCGGCCGGTGCGAGTGGTGGCGCCCAAGATCGGCAAGATCATCGAGATGACGGTCGTGGTGCCGGTCGAGGACATGACCGAGCTGGACGGACCACCGCCGCTGGAGGGGCCGGTCACGCCGGATCCCGACCTCGATCTCGACCTGCCGGGGGGCATCGGCACGCTGGAGGAGATGACGGGACCGGTCGGCGGCACCCGCAGACCGTCGATCTGGCCCGCGGTGGAGGAACGGGTGCTGGACCTGGTCCGCCGGCACCGGTCCACCATCGTGTTCACCAACTCGCGGCGGCTGGCGGAGCGGCTCACCTCCCGCCTCAACGAGCTGGCGGCCGAGCAGGCCGAGGGCGAGAGCGTGACGTACCCGGCGGATGTCGGCCGGTTCCCGGCGGAGGCCATCGCGGGGTCGGGCTGGGCGGCCGGCGTGGCGACGCCGGCCGTGGCCAGGGCACACCACGGCTCGATGTCCCGGGAGCAGCGCACGTCGGTGGAGGAGGCGCTCAAGTCGGGGCAGCTGCCGTGCGTGGTGGCCACGTCGTCGCTCGAGCTGGGCATCGACATGGGTGCGGTCGACCTCGTCATCCAGATCGAGGCGCCGCCGTCGGTCGCCTCGGGCATGCAGCGGATCGGCCGCGCGGGGCACCAGGTGGGCGCGGTGTCGCGGGGCGTCATGTTCCCGAAGTTCCGCGGGGACCTGGTGTCGTGCGCGGTGGTGGCGGAGCGCATGGGTGAGGGCGCGATCGAGGCCATGCGGTACCCACGCAACCCGCTCGACGTGCTGGCCCAGCACATCGTGGCGATGGTGGCGCTCGAAACGTGGTCGTTGCCGGACCTGGCGGCCCTGGTTCGGCGGGCGGCGCCGTTCGCCGCGCTGCCGGAGTCGGCACTGCACTCCGTGCTGGACATGCTGGCCGGGCGGTACCCGTCCGAGGAGTTCGGTGAGCTGCGGCCACGCATCACCTGGGACCGGATCAACGGCGAGCTGCACGGGCGCCCCGGCGCGCAGCGGCTCGCGGTGACCTCCGGCGGCACCATCCCGGACCGCGGCCTGTACACGGTGATGACCCCGGCCTCGGAAGGCGGCGCCGGCTCGCGGGTCGGCGAGCTGGACGAGGAGATGGTCTACGAGTCGCGGGTGGGCGACACGTTCCTGCTGGGCACCTCGTCGTGGCGGATCGAGGACATCACGGCGGACCGGGTGATCGCGGTGCCGGCGCCCGGCGAACCGGCGCGGATGCCGTTCTGGAAGGGCGACGCGCCGGGACGGCCGCTGGAGCTGGGCCGCGCGCTGGGGAAGTTCCTGCGCGAGGTGTCGAGCATGCCGGAGGAGGCGGCGCTGGCCAGGGCCACCGCGGCGGGGCTGGACACGTTCGCGGCCGCCAACCTGATCGCGTACCTGGCCGAGCAGAAGGAGGCGACCCGGCACGTGCCGGACGACCGGACGCTGCTCATCGAGCGGTACCGCGATGAGCTGGGTGACTGGCGGATGGTCGTGCACTCGCCGTTCGGCGCACAGGTCAACGCGCCGTGGGCGCTCGCGATCGGCGCGCGACTTCGGGAGCGGCGCGGCGTCGAGGCGCGGGTCGCGCACTCCGACGACGGCATCGTGATCCAGCTGCCGGACACGGTGGACGAGGAGGGCGCGGACGTGGTGGCGTCCGCGGAGGACGTGCTCCTGGAGCCGGACGAGATCGAGCAGATCGTGGTGGCCGAGGTCGGCGGCTCCGCGTTGTTCGCGTCGCGGTTCCGGGAGTGTGCCGCGCGGTCGCTGTTGTTGCCGCGGCGGGATCCCCGCAAGCGGACTCCCCTGTGGCGGCAGCGGCAGCGGGCGTCGCAGCTGCTGTCGGTGGCGGCGAAGTACGAGCAGTTCCCGGTGGTGCTGGAGGCCATGCGGGAGTGCCTGCAGGACGTGTACGACCTCGGTGGGCTGCGGTCGCTCATGGCCGAGGTGCGGTCGCGGAAGATGCGGGTCGTCGAGGTGCAGACGCAGACCGCGTCGCCGTTCGCGCGCGGGATGATGTTCGGCTACACGGCGATGTTCCTGTACGACGCGGACGCGCCGCTGGCCGAGCGGCGGGCGGCGGCGCTGTCGCTGGACTCGTCGCTGCTGGCGGAGCTGCTGGGGTCCGAGGCGATCCGGGAGCTGCTCGACCCGGAGGTGCTGGCCGAGGTCGAGCACTCGCTGCAGCGGCTGGAGCCCACGCGGCACGCCCGGCACGCGGAGGACGCCGCGGACCTGTTGCGGTTCCTGGGCGACCTGTCGCCGGCCGAGGCCGCGTTACGCGGCGTCGAGCCGGGCTGGCTGGACGAGTTGGAGCGGCAGCGACGGGTCATCCGGGTGCGGATCGCGAGCACGGAACGGTACGTGATCATCGAGGACGCGGGACGCATGCGGGACGCGCTCGGGGTCGCGCTGCCCGTCGGCGTGCCGGAGGCGTTCACCGAGCCGGTGGCCGACCCGTTGGGCGACCTGCTTTCCCGGTACGCGAGGACCCACGGGCCGTTCCCGCCCGCGGACGTGGCGGCGCGGTTCGGGCTGGGTGTCGCGGTGGTGACCGGGGTGCTGGACCGCATGGTCGGCACGGGCAGGCTGGTGCGTGGTGAGCTGCGGCCGGGCGGCACGCAGGTCGAGTACTGCGACGCGGACGTGCTGCGCCGGGTGCGGCGGGCCTCGCTGGCGAAGCTGCGTGCCGAGGTGGAGCCGGTCGAGCCCGCCGCGCTGGGCCGGTTCCTGCCGGTGTGGCACGGCGTCGGCAAACGATTGCGCACCGGTCCGACCGCGGACGACGTGATGTCGGTGGTGGAGCAGCTGGCGGGCGCGCCGCTGCCGGCGAGCGCGTTCGAGTCGCTGGTCCTGCCGTCGCGGTTACCCGGCTACACGCCGTCGCTGCTGGACGAGCTGACCACGGCCGGCGAGGTGACGTGGTGCGGCACGGGCGCGCTGGCGGGTGGCGACGGCTGGATCGCCCTGGCACCAACGGACGTGGCCGACCTGCTGCTGCCGGAGGTCGAGGAGGCCGTGCCGGAGACGCCACTGCACGGGGCGGTCCTGTCCGCGATGGACGGTGGCGCGCTGTTCTTCCGGCAGCTGGCCGACCGGGCGAGCGCGATGCTGCTCGACGGCGGCGCGGAGGCGCCGTCGGACGCGGATGTCGTTGCGGCACTGTGGGATCTGGTGTGGTCGGGGCTGGTCACCAACGACACGATCGCACCGCTGCGGGCGCTGGTGTCGGGGCGGGGAGCGGCACACAAGCCACGCAGGTCGACGCCGCGGGGCAGGTACGCGCGGCTGCGGGGCGCCCGCCCGGCCATGCCGAGCAGGACGGGACCGCCGACGGTCGCCGGCCGCTGGTCGCTGGTAATGCCGCGTGAGGAGGACCCGACGCGGCGTGCCCACGCGCGTGCGGAGGCGTTCCTGGAGCGGCACGGCGTGCTGACACGGGGCGCGCTCGACACCGAGCGGGTTACGGGCGGCTTCACCGGCGTGTACAAGGTGTTGCGCGCGATGGAGGAGTCGGGCCAGATCGTGCGCGGCTACGTCGTGGAAGGCCTTGGCGCGTCGCAGTTCGCGGCGCGCGGGGCGGTGGACCGACTGCGTGCGCTGTCACGTTCGGACAGTGCACTGGCGACGGACGCCGAGGCGATCGTGCTGGCGGCGGCGGACCCGGCGCAGCCGTACGGCGCGGCGCTGCCGTGGCCGGACCCGGCCGGCGAGGGAAAGCACCGCCCGGCGCGGAAAGCCGGTGCGCTGGCGGTGCTGGTGGACGGTGTGCCGGCGCTGTACGTGGAACGCGGCGGCCGTTCGCTGCTGTCGTTCACCGAGGACGATGCCGCACTGCGCGCGTCGGCGGAAGCGCTGTCGCGAGCGGTGAAGGAGGGCTGGCTGGGGCAGCTGGCGGTGCAGCGAGCGGACGGGGAGGTGGCGTTGGCGTCCAACCTGGCCGACGTCCTGCGCGACGCGGGTTTTCGTGCCACACCAAAGGGCTTGCGCCTGCGCGCCTGACCGGGGAAGGAGTGGCCCCGCCGGGTGTGGCTTCGTTCCGGCCACGCTCGGCGGGTGCCACTGGCTATTTGTCCTTCTCCTTCTCCAGCGCCGCGAGCCGCAGCTCGAGCTGGTCGACGCGGTGACGGAGCAACATCACCTGCGCCTCGAGGCTCACCTCGCGTTCCGCACGGCGCTGGATCTTCGGCGAGCGGGACGCCCGCTCGACGACCGCGTCGAGCGGCACCAGGCGCTGCGGGCCGTTGGGACCGTCGACCAGCTTGGACTCGATCTCGCCGTTGCGGTACCACGCGCGCAACGCCGACCGGGACACCCCGGTCTCCTGCTCCGCCTGCGCAAGCGTGACCCAGGGCGTTTCCTCCAGCTGCGCGAACAGCTCCAGCTCGTCCCGCCAGCGGGACAGCCGCTCATCCCAGTCCGACACACCCTGACCCTATCACTGACACTGTATTGACAGGGTCAGAAGCACGGCAGACCATCATTTGCATGTTCGAACGCTTTTCCACGAACGCTCGCGGGGTCGTCATCCAGGCACAGGAGGAGGCCCGCCAACTTCAGCACAACTACATCGGCACCGAGCACATCCTGCTCGGGCTCTTCACGGCGCCGACGAGCATCGCGGCGCAGGCGTTGCGCCAGCTGGGCGTCACCGCCCCCGCGGTGCGCGAGGCCATCGAGGCCGAGGTCGGCAGGGGCAAGGAGGCGCCGAGCGGGCACATCCCGTTCACCAAGCGCGCCAAGAAGATCCTCGAACTGGCGCTACGTGAGGCGTTGCAGCTCAAGCACAACTACATCGGCACGGAACACATCCTGCTGGCGGTGGACCGCGAGGGCGAGGGCCTGGCGGCGAAGATCCTTGCCCAGCAGGTCAACGAGCTCCGCAACATCCGCGCGACCGTCATGGACCTGCTCGGCGCCGGCCCGCGTGAACACCTCGCCGGCGAGTCCGCCCGACGCACCTCCGCGGCCGAGGAGGTGGTCACGGCCGCACAGGCCCTGGCGGGCGGCGCCCCGATGGGCAGCCACCACCTGCTGGAGGCCCTGATCCGCGCCGAAGGCAGCCTGGCCGCGAAGGTGCTGAGCGACCTGGGCATAGACCCGGCCACGGTGGCCGCGAAGGTGGACGAACTGGACACCGAGAACACCACCGACGCCACCCCGGAGGAGACCGCCGCACGAAAGATGGAGCTGCGCCTGGTGAGGGCTGGGGCGCCCCCGGCCGAGTCAGGCGGGCAGGGCGGCGAAACCGACGCCGGGACCGAAGGCCGCGCCGCGAAGACAACCGGCGACGCGGCCGGCGAGGCCGGAGGCACGCTCGGCGAGAACGCCGGCGGAGCCAAGGGACCGGGCGTGAAAGCCAGCGGAACCGAGGAGCCGAGCGGCATGAAAGCCAGCGGAACCGAGGGAACGGACGGCGTCAAAGCCGGCCATGCCGAGGCGCCGAGCGGCATCAAAGCCAGCGAGACCGAGGGAACGAGCGGCGTCAAAACCAGCGGAACCGAGGGAACGAGCGGCGTGAAAGCCGGTCGAGCCGAGAGTGCGGGTGACGAGGTGCATCTGGTGTTCCGGGACCAGGCGACGATCGACCTCGCGAAGGCGGTCGCCGAGTTGGTCGACGGGCCGATCACCGGGGCTGGGCCGGTCGCGGGCAAGTTCGTGCCGCTCTGGACCGCGACCAACGAGCTGCTGATGTCGATACTGCAGTCGGTGCGCGAAGAACCGTCCCAGGACGCCGGGGACCGCGGCAAGGCGGCGCTGCTGGTCCGCCGCGTGCTGCATGACCGGCTACGCCGTCGCGGGCGTGCGGCGGGCTGACCGGGCTCTCTGGGCTACCGGGCTCTCTGGGCTACCGGGCTCTCTGGGC
>Ga0164298_10000565_pt1 | contig 10288 bp, 8 predicted proteins | sample Whisoiple_216_MG_FD_109713 | JGI IMG/M metagenome (GOLD analysis project Ga0164298, IMG submission 109713) | Unamended control soil microbial communities from upstate New York, USA - Whitman soil sample_216_MG | ecosystem: Environmental > Terrestrial > Soil > Agricultural land ... | reverse complement strand
GTTGGCGTGGTGCCTTGTGCATGTGGCCGCCTTCGTGGTTCTGCTTCCGCTCGGCCTTTGTGAGGAAGTCCTTGCCCTTCGTGTCGCCGCCGGTGTTGACGGTCTCGGAGGCCGAGCAGCCGCTCATCACGGTCGCCACCGCCGATGCCGCTAGGACGCAGTAGCCGATTCGCTTCACTGGGGACCTCTCTCGCGGGGACTGGCACGGAGGTAATTCACAGATTGCGCAGATTTGAAACCCTGCCGTGTGTTAGGTGTGGGGAGTCAGCTCAATCGACCGGGTCCCTGCCGCTTGAACGCAGCCAGCCGCGGCTGATTAATGGGCTGGAAATCAGGGCCGGATTTCGTACCGTCATCGCGACGATGTGGCGCTTTCGATGGCCACGAGAACGTCGTCGGAAGCCTTGCGCAGCATGGCCAGCCGCTGCGGCCCCAACACGTCGATGAAGAGTTTCCGAACACGGGCTGCGTTGAGGGGAGCCGATGACTCGATCGCGTCTCGGCCCGCGCGAGTCAGCACGACGTCCGGATAACGCGCATTTGACCCGGCCGCGACCTCGCGGCGTACCAATCCGCGTTTCTCCATCCGGCTGAGGTGATGCGACAGCCGGCTCTTCTCCCATTGCGTGGCCTGACCCAGCTCGAACGCGCGCATTCGGCCGTCCGGAGCCTCGGAGAGGTTTACGAGTACCTCGAAGTCCGAGCCCGACAATCCGCACTCGCGCTGCAATTGTCCGGCGAGGTGCCGCTCCAATCGGTGATGCATGGTGACGAAGCTGCGCCACGCCGCCAACTCCTTCTCGCTCAGTTGCCCCTCATCTGCCATAACTTATATTCTAGCGCACCGAGTTGACATATCAACTCAAATCGATAGAGTTTGAATCAGCAGATGACATGTCAACTCGGAACGATTGGAGAGATCATGACCGACGGAAAGTTGATCGCTGTGGTGGGGGGCACCGGATCGCAGGGTGGCGGCCTGGTACGGGCCATCCTTGACGATCCCGCACGGGAGTTCCGGGTGCGGACGCTCACCCGTAATGCACAATCCGCGAAGGCTCGCGAACTGGCGGCCGCAGGCGCGGAAGTCGTCGAAGCCGACCTCGACGACGGGCCGAGCGTGCGCGACGCGTTCGGCGGCGCCGACGGCGCGTTCGTCGTCACCAACTACTGGGCTGAGCGCTCTCCGAAGGACGAGGCCGAAAGGACCAGGGCCGACATGGAACTCGCGCAGGCGGACATCGCCGCGCTGGCGGCCAAGCAGGCCGGCGTCAGTCACGTGATCTGGTCGACTCTCGAGGACACCCGCGACGTCCTCGGCGCCGACGACCGCGTGCCCACCGTCGATCAGCGATACAAGGTGCCACACTTCGACGCCAAGGCCGAGGCGGACGCGGTGTTCCGCGAATACGACGTCCCAACGACATTCCTCCGCACTACCTTCTTCTTCGAGGGCTTCGCTGGCGGCGTCGGCCCGACGCGGGCCGGTGACGGCACACTCGTGCTCACGCTGCCGATGGCTGACCAGCCGCTGTCCGGCATCGCCGTCACCGACATCGGCAAGACCGCGTTGGGCATCTTCAAGCGCGGCGCCGACGTCATCGGCGAGACGGTGAGCATCGCGGGCGACCACTTGACCGGCGACCAGTACGCGTCGGCGTTCAGCGATGCCTTCGGTGAAGCGGTCACCTACCGGCCAATGAGCTGGGACGACTTTCGCGCGCAGGGCTTCCCCGCCGCGGTCGAAATGGGCAACATGTTCCAGTACTACGCGCAGAACTCGGCACGGTTCGTCGGCGATCGAGAGCTCGCCGCAGTGCGCCGGCTCAATCCGGCACTGCAGTCATTTCGCGACTGGCTCGCCGGGGCCGAGCTTCAAATCCCCTGAGCCACTTCGGAAATTGCCCGGTCAATCGTCGACCCCCGGGCGGCGCAGTGGTGCCGGGCATTGGGTCAAAGCGTCGGCAGACGCTGCGCGCGCCCGCCCCGGGCCGGAGGAGCAGCGTCGCGGTGTCGTCTTTGACTCGTCGCGTCCGCCGATTAGTTCGGACCAAGGAAATTGAAACTATTTCCGATGTTGTCAACCTGGTGTGCAATCTAGGCGTTGCAGGCACAGTGCGCTCGTCAGCTCGAGATCCTCTGGGGCACTCTGGCTAGCGACATCGACCTGCGCTGACTAGGAGAGTGCCCCGGCAATGATTGCTCGGAGCGCAAACCACGTTCCCGCACTCGCAGCAGCGGCTCCGTCGCTGCGCGTCGATCAGGATGTGGCGGCTGACGCGGCGATATCGGTGCAGGGCGCCACCACAACGTTGCGGTCTCGCGGTGCGTGTGCCGCAATCGGCGATCTCGTCCTGGAGTCCGGTGCGCTTCTTCCGGACGTACGCCTGTTTTACGAGGCGTTCGGAAATCTTGCCGACGATAAGAGCAATGCGGTCTTGGTGTTCCACGGCCTCGCTGCTAACAGTCACCTTGCCCCCGACACAGTCACACGGGATCCGGGCTGGTGGTCCGGCGTGGTGGGGCCGGGCCTCGGCCTGGACACCGAACGCCTGTGCGTGATCTCCGCCAACGTCCTCGGCGGATGCTACGGATCGACGGGCCCCACGAGCATCGCACCGGACGGCCAGGACTGGGCGAGCCGGTTTCCGCCGCTGACCATCCGCGACCAGGTAGCGGCCGCGGTGCGGCTGGGCGAGACACTCGGGATCACCACATGGGCTGGGGTTGTGGGTGTGTCATTCGGTGGTATGCATGCTCTCGAATGGCATGTGGCCGAACAGGGTAGGGCCGAACGTGTGGCGGTAGTCGCGGCGCCCTGGGCGACGACCGCCGAACAACTCGCGACCAACACCATGCAGACCGAGATCGTGAAACTGGACCCGGAATTCTGCGACGGGTTCTACCTCCGACTCGGCACCCGACCGCGGGCTGGCCTTGCACTTGCCCGGCAGGTGGGGATGCTGCAGTACCGCGCTCGCGACGAGTTCAACGAGCGCTTCGGCCGCGTGCGTCAGGATGTTGACGAGGGACCGTACGCTGTCGAGTCGTATTTTCGTGCGAACGGGGTGAAATTCGCCGAATCGTTTGACGCTAACAGCTTTATCACGCTCAGCGGCGCCAAGAGCTCGCACGATATCGGGCGTGGCCGCGGGAGCCCCGAACGCGCGCTGCAATCGTCACCGGCTCCGCTACTCGTCGTCGGCATCGAATCCGACCGTCTCTTTCCGTTGGCTCAACAGCGGTTCATAGCACGGCACTCGCCCGGCAGCGTCAGCGGACATGAGCCAGTGGTGCTCCCCAGCGGGCACGGCCATGATTCGTTTCTCATCGACCAAGCGTGGATGAGTCGCACCCTCGGCGAGTTTCTGTGCTGACGGGGGTACCGGGTTCCTGTCATCTGGGCGGCTTCGATTCACCGTGCTTTTATCCGTTTCGCGGTCTACCGGGCCTTGCTAACTTGCCTATCGGCCCCCGGGCCCCTCTCCCGTGACGGTGCTCGGTCGACAGGCTGAATACGCGTGCAGGAGCGTGAAGCTCGTGCCACGCTCCCTACCGCTTTCGCACTCGCCCCTTCACCTGCGCGGGACGGCGCATCCGGGTCAGCGATGCGACCACCACTTCGAGGAAACAACGGATACCAGATAACGTGGCAACTGCTCAGAAGCGAATCTACGACGACGTCACACAAACGGTGGGAAGCACTCCCATTGTGCGTTTGAACAATCGTCTTGCAGTCGACGGCGCAGAGCTGCTGTTGAAGCTGGAGTACTACAATCCGACAGCCAGCGTGAAAGACCGACTGTCCGTGGGCGCGATCAACTTCGCGGAGAAGAGCGGGAAACTGCGACCAGGCGGCACGATTGTTGCTGCGAGCAGCGGAAACCTCGGGATCGGACTGGCCGCCGCAGGTGCCAGCCGCGGTTATCGCGTTGTCATAGTCATATACGAGGACACGAGTTACGAGCGGAAAGTCGTCGTACAGAACCTTGGGGCGGAGCTTGTCCTGACGCCGAAAGAAGACGGCGTGCGAGGGTCGGTCGAGGAAGCCGAGAGAATCGCCAGCCGCACTCCCGGCGCATTCTTCGTGAATCAGTTCATCATTCCCATCAACCGCGAAGTACATCGGGAGACGACTGGGCCTGAAATCTGGGAGGACACCGCTGGAGATGTCGACGCAGTAGTAATCGGCGTCGGGTCGGGCGGGACGATCAGCGGTGTCGGATCCTTTTTGAAGGAGAAAAATCCGGGGATCAAGGTCTTCGCGGTCGAACCGGACAATTCGGCAGTTTTGAGCGGCGAAAAGTTCAGTCCCCACAAGATTTACGGCTTGGGTCCCAACTTCAAGAGTCCCAATTTTGCAGACGAAGTAGTCGACGAAGTCCTTCGAGTCACCGAGGACGACGCGGCTGCCACCGCCAGACAGCTCGCCAGATACGCCGGAATCCCCGCCGGCCTCAGCGGCGGAGCGTCGGTAGCCGCGGCCAGGCACGTCGCCGAACGCCGAGACCCGTCCATTCGGACGATCGTCACTCTTGTTCCCGATTCCGCAGATCGCTACATATCAAGCTTTCTCTTTCAGGACGCATTCGATGAGAATGGGGTGCTTCGCGCGCATGTCGGTGTCTGAACAAGCGATCGATAATCAGAGTCAGATCACTCACGCTCAGCTTGAAGAGCGTGCGGCGCGCCTCCGGCAACCGGGCAAGCAGTTCAAACTCGGGTTCTTCACTCAGGTGCCGAGCCGAGCCGACCAGCCGGCGCGACGTACATACGACGAGCTCGTCGAAAGCATTGTGGCCGCCGAGGACATCGGATACGACAGCGTCTGGATCGGGCAGCACCATTTCAGCCCCGAGGATGGCGGCGTTCCATCTCCTCTGGTCGTGCTGGCCGCGGCGGCGGCACGGACCAAGCGGATCCATCTGGGCACAGCGGTCATCGCTTTGCCTTTCGAGCACCCGATCAGACTCGCCGAGGATCTCGCAGTGCTGGATGAGATATCCGGGGGGCGAGTCCAGATCGGACTAGGGGGAGCCCGAGGAGATCTGCAGGCTTTCAACACGTTTGGTGTCGACTTCTCGGCACGGCACGACCTGTTCGACCGGAATCTCGAAATTCTTCAGCATTTGCTAGATGGCCGGAGCTGCGCCGAGTTCGCCCAGCCTCCGAACGTCGACGTGAAGGACACCGCTACTCCCGTGGACCGCACGTCGTCAGAGGAGCTATCGGCCTCCGATTCGGTTGCCGGCCTGCAGGCTTCAGCGGACGTGGAGCCGAAGCGTCTCTTTCCCGGCGCGCCGAGTCTCCGATCCAGGGTGTGGCAGACAGCCAGCAGCGAGGACAGAGCTCGGAAGATCGCGCGAAATGGGAACGGGCTCATGATCGGTGCATTCCACGACCACGTCATTTTCCATCAGCTTCGGTTCATCGTCGGCTACCTCGAAGAATGGCTGACACTCAACGGAAATCTCGACGAGGCGCGCATAGGTGCACAGCGGTTCACGTACCACGGTCAGAGCGCAGACGCGATAGCGGCAGAACTCGGCCCTCATGTGTCGGCCACTCAGAAGACTCTGGAAGCCCGTTTCCCGCAACTCGGATCGCTGTCTCCAAGAGAGTATCTGCGGTCGGTGACGCGGTCCGGTACCTCTCGGGATATCGTTCAGCAGCTTCTAAACGATCCCGCGTTGTTGGGGTTCGTGACCGACTTCTTCCCCACGACCGGGTTGTTCCCGTCGGTCAGGGAAGGCACTTCAGGAGCCGACCTCGATGTCGAACGATTGCGTGTGTTCGCCGAGGAGATTGCGCCGGAGCTCGGCTGGAAGCCTGTTGCCCACGAATGAACGGCACGCGACCCGAGGACTCCCTGGAGCGAGACCTTCCTCACCAATCCTGCTGATAATCAGTTTGATTCGTCGGGCGCTGTTCTATTCGCCGCGATTCAAATGATTAACGCGCATGCCTGCGGTACCTACGCTTTGAGTGTCTGCCCTCTTGCTGACGGACAAGGAGTCGAGGTGCCTCGGACTCCGCGCGTTGACTAGCGCCCGGCAGTCGCCGTCACGCTTCATCCACCTAAGGAGACCTCCCTTGCCACAGCTCGAATTCATTCAGCAGTCAGGCGCACTGGGATATGCGCTGTTGTTCGGTCCGGGCGTCGTCCTTTTACTCATCGCCCTCGCGGTGAAGGGTGCCGTCAAGACGACACACAACTTCGTGATCTCGGGCCGGCTGCTCGGATTCGGGTTCGGGGTGGCGTCGCTCATCTCGGTGTGGACGTGGTCGATGGCGGTCATGCTGTCGTCCGCGCAGGCATACACCTGGGGCACCTCGGGACTCGTCTGGTTCATCGTGCCCAACGGGCTCGCGGTGATAATCATGGTGCCGTTCGCCTTGAAACTTCGCCAGAAGATGCCCGCCGGCTACACGCTTGCGGAGTTCATCAGGGCACGCTTCCAGAACAGCATCAGCAGTGTGGCGACGCTAGTCTTCCTGATCGGTGCGCTGCTCGGTGTCATCATGATCAACTTGGCCGGACTGGTGCTGGTGATGAACAAGATCTTCGGACTGACCCCGATCAGCATCGTGATCACCGGCATCATCGTCGTCACCGTCTACTCCTACTTCGGCGGGCTCACCACGTCCGCAGTGACCGGCACGTTGAACACACTTCTGCTCGGCGTCGGGTCATCGGTGGTGGTTCTCTACGCTTTGGCCAAGGCAGGCGGAGCGGGGCTGGTGTTCAACGAAGTTCAGGCACTCGGCGATCAGCACCTCAATCCCTTCAACCCGGTCACCGCTGCGAGCTTCGGTCTGGCGTTGGCACTCGGCCTGCTCACCAACGTCATTGCAGACCAGTCCTTCTGGCAGCGCGTTTGGGCGATCCGGCCCAAGGATCTCGGCCGCAGCTTCCTCTGGGCAGGCGTCTGGTTCTATCCCATTCCACTGGCGCTGGGCCTGCTGGGATTCATCGGTGTCGCCTATGGCGTGACACCCGAACAGCTGGGGTCGCTCGGGGCGGGTGCGATCGGCCCGCACGTCATCGCCAGCCTCGGCTTGCCGATATTCATCATCGCGCTCTACACCCTTGTGGTCGTCAACGCGTGCTTCGCAGCCATCGACGGCGCGCTCTCAGGTGTTACGTCGCTGGTGGCCGTCGACATCGTCCACCGCTACTGGCCGCAGGTATCCGAGCGCAAGCTCCTCACCATCACCAAGACCAGCATGATCGTCGCAGCCGCGGTCGCCGGTGGCGTGGTGCTGACAGGGATCGACTACGTGAATCTCGTTACCACGGTGTACTTCTACGGGACGAGCCTGCTCATCCCGGTCACGCTGAGCATCTTCTGGTCGCGCATGACCGGAACCGGATATGTCGCGGGCGTTGTTGCGGGCATCGTCGTCGGTGGGCCGCTGCGCGAGACGCTGGGGCCGACGTACGGCCCGCTATTCGGCATCATCGGCCTAATCGTGGCATCGGCGGTCGTATCGATCGTGGTGAGCCTGCGCGCCAACTCTCGATTCGACTTCGACAGCTTGGCGGAGGGAAAGCCTGCGCTGCTGGAGCGGGAAGGCGCGAGAGCATCGAAGAAGGTCGCCGAGGATTCTGATGAGCCCGCGGCGGCGACCGACGACGACGTCCTCGTCGAGCCCGCCGGACAGCAGTAATGACACCGCTCACCAGAAAGGCATTGTCATGACCATCTTCTACATCGGTGCGACCGTCGGTTTGGTCCTCGCCGTGATTTATCTGATCGTCGGAGCCAAGAGCTTCCTGCGGATCCGACGAGAACTGGCAAGCAACAACGACATTGTCATCGAGGAGGAGATCGATGCATCCGAGGTCGCGCTCGTTCCCGGGTTCACCTGGAAGGCGACGCTGGCGGTTCTGACATCGTTCGTCCTGTTAATCGCCGCGTCCTACAGCGGCGTGTTCTGGTACGTGCTCGCGTTGAGCGGACTGGGCACCGCGGCGGCAGTGATCATCGCGTTCGTTCTCGAGCTGCGCGGCGACCGCACCGGGTCGGTGGCATGACCAAGAAGAAGGCCCATCTGCTCGGCTTCGTCCAGCACGGGGTGATGAACCACGCGTCGACGATGTGGGCGCATCCGCGCGACAAGGTCGGCTATCACTGGTCGCGTCCTGAATACTGGCGCGACCTCGGCAGGATCATGGAGCGGGGACTATTCGACGCGATGTTCATCGCCGACGAGCTGGCTCCGTACACCACCTACAAGGGCAATTCGGATCCGGTGGTGAAGTATGCCGGGCAGTGTCCGGTTCACGAGCCCGCAACTCTGGTGCCGATCATCGGGGCGTTCACCAAACACCTCGGGATCGGCATCACGTTGTCCACTTCCTTTGTGCCGCCGTACATGATGGCCCGCCACCTCTCCACGCTCGACCACCTGACGAATGGCCGTGTCGGCTGGAACATCGTGACGTCGTACTCCAAGAGCGAGTTTCAAGCGATGGGCAAGGACAACCTGACGCCCCGCGACAAGCGCTACGAGGTGGTCGAGGAGTACATGGAGATCCTCTACCAGCTCTGGGATTCCTGGGATGACGACGCGATCGTCTACGACCGGGAGAACGGCGTCTTCGCTGACCCGTCGAAGGTGCGCGAGATCGACTTCCATGGCGAGTTCTTCAAGTCCAAGGGAAGGCATTTCGTCGCGCCGTCGCCGCAGAAGCGCCCGGTGCTGTGGCAGGCAGGTTCGTCGGATCAGGGCCGCGAATTCGCCTCCAAACACGCCGAATCCGTGTTCGGCATCTTTCCGACGCCCAAGAGCATGCGGGCGTACGCCGATGACATCCGTACTCGTGCCGACGACCACGGGCGCGATCCGGAGTCGGTGAAATTGATCTACGGCCTGCAGACCATCATCGACCGCGACAAGTCTCGCGCGAACGACAAATACGCCGAATTCGTCGAGAACGTACAGATCGAGAGTGCACTGGGAATCCTTTCGGGCCATACCGGATTCGACTTCTCCACGCTGGGGCTGGACGACAACGTCGTCGACGCCGATGTGCAGGGGATCCGTGGGCTGTTCGACGCCATCCTCGAGGCCAAGGACGGTGCACCGGTGACGGTGCGTGAGGCGGCGCAGATCTACGGTGTGTCGATGGGCGCGCCGGTCGCGGTCGGCACGCCGTCGGATGTTGCCGATCAGATGGAGCAGTACCTCGACGCGGGCGGCTGTAACGGGTTCATGTTGCTCGCCAGCGACACGCCGGGCTGCTTCAACGACGTGACCGAGTTGCTGGTGCCCGAACTGCAGCGGCGCGGACGGTATCGGACGCGCTATCCCGGAACAACGCTGCGTGAAAGCCTGCAGGAATACTGATTACGCGCGGCCATCCCGCTGTGCAGAGGGCGGCCAATCGAAATTTCGAGGCCGGCAATCCCACACGCGCTGCCGCGACTTTGTGCGAGGAGCTGGTATCAACGTGGTCGACACGGGCACCGTGACCCTGACGTCTCTGGACGCTTTCCACGACGCGAAGGCAGCGGCTCTCGCCGATGGCGCGGAGCTGTCGGTTTTCATCTTGGCGCCTGACGTCGCCCTGACGTTATCCAGGCGAAGCCACTCACCTCGGGTTCCAATGTCGGCCTGCTCGACAGCACCGGAGTAGGAGACGGCGTCACTCTCACAGGTGTCGCGGTCCTGGTCTCTACTAACGTCGCGGCAGGCAACGATTGGGGCCTTGACGGTTCTCAGGTTTTCGTTGTCCAGCGCACCGGTACGAAGGTCGTCCGCTCGACCGACGCCGCTTTCGACTACGACGCTGTGCAGGTCCGTGCGACCGTGCGAGTCTCGTTCGGATTCGCTAACCCCGCCGGTATGGTGCGGCTGTACGACAGCGTGTAAAGGCTTGTCGCGGAAGGCACCAGCTCCGCTGTCGCTTGACGCAATGAGTAACCCCAACGGGGTGGCACTACAGCCATCCCTGCGGAGACTCACCGTCGGGCTGCTACCGCCGGTTCAGCTCGGGCAGCGGGACGAATTTGATTTTGGGTGGCTGTCCCGAGATGCAGCGTTCGACTACGACGCGGTGAAATAGCACAGCTAGGGCTGGGAGCAGCGGTTAAGTCGCACCCCTGGTTGGCCGCTAGGCCGGGTTGAGGGTGGCGGTTTTGCCGGATCGGTTGGTGTAATTGACATTATCGACCGTCCAAATGCCATTGTCCGCCTGCCAGCGATCATCCACGAGGCGGAACTCGATCCGTCCTGCCGTTTCGGTCATCGACCAGCAGGACGGGCCGCAGTCCTGAGCGAC
>Ga0164298_10000561_pt1 | contig 10294 bp, 8 predicted proteins | sample Whisoiple_216_MG_FD_109713 | JGI IMG/M metagenome (GOLD analysis project Ga0164298, IMG submission 109713) | Unamended control soil microbial communities from upstate New York, USA - Whitman soil sample_216_MG | ecosystem: Environmental > Terrestrial > Soil > Agricultural land ... | reverse complement strand
CATTACTATCCTCGCTACAACTAGGATCTCCTTTCCTTGAAGTGATAGAACCATCGAAAATTGGCTTGGGCATGAAATTCGCAATCCGATTGTTTTTCTTTGCCACATTTTTGACTACGTCCTTGTATGTTTGGACATTATCTGCGCTTTTGGTTAGGCTGTTATGAACAAAATTTATTTCGATCTGGCCACTACTAGCTACCTCATGATTTAAGTTCGTTACATTTATGCAATAATAGTCCTTCAGAATCCTTGCAACTTCGAACCTGAAATCTAACAATGAATCTTGGAATGGGGGTGCATCATATCCTCCTTTGGTTCTAATCGGGTAGTTCCCCATCCCTATTTTTTCTTGAGATATAATGTCCGGGCCATCTACAGCATTTTCCCCAGAATTCTGATGATCATGAAATAGTATCTTATCAAAGATGAAACATTCGACTTCTGCTCCAACCTGACATGTTAGGCCCTTTTCAGCAAGGCGTTCCTCCATAATTTGTGAAACATATCGTGGGTCTTTGCGTAATCTACCTTGTTCATATCCTCGGTAGACGTCTGAGATAACCGAAGCTGTTATCTGCTTTGTAAACGGGAACAATCTGAGAGTATATTTATCAGGAATTAAAACCAAATCAGAGTCATTGATAGTGGTAAAGCCTTCGACAGATGAACCGTCAAGGCCTATCCCATTAGTGATCAAATTTTGTAGCTGGTCATTATCAGTCATTACGTATTTCGCGAGGAATCTGCCAAATACGTCGGTATATCTAACCTGAAGAAACTCTAGATCTTGCATATTATTGCTACTTTCACTGTGGTTGAGCGAGGAGCCAATTATAGCATCATAACTCTTGTTAGGCATAGAATTAGAAGATAACTAATCGAATATAATGTTTGTTATAAAAAATACTGACAATTGGCAATCAGTTAGGCATATTTAATAGTGTTTGTTATATCTTATCTATCTTTGGCTGTTTTAATAAAACGTACGTTAAATTTTAGTATCATGCGTTTTGGAAGATGTTCGCACGATCACGCACCAAATTAGGAGTATTGTAGTATCGTGATCAATCATTAGTAATCTTTATAGTAATCTCCACAAAATGGGAACGAAGAGGATTTATAGTCAATGACCAATTTCGGATCATAGAAACATAAGCAATTGTAAGGAGATTACAAATCAAAGCAATTTGGATGAGGCTTCTGATTTGGCTAAGAAATCTTCGTTAACAATACCTGCAGAATATTAAGATTCTTGTCAATTCATTGAAATAAAAATCATCATAGAAGAAGAATAAATGGCGGTAGAGATTTAGAAGACCAGAATTTAATATAGGACATGATATGCTTCTTGTATTGGTAACAAAGAGGTTGTTGCATTCTATCAACAATCATCTAAAAGCATTCGTGTAGGTTAAATGATGAAATATAATCTCCATAAAGGAATAACACATATTGCGACACAAGTCAGGAGACAATATCTTTTCTTACAAATCATACCGTCGATATTCTTTAATACATTCTGGATGTGACTACAGATCAGAAGAAAATGAAACGTGGATCGAATAATTACCTAACAGTAATCGGGTATTCTAAATTAAGGGTGTGCTGATTGTATATGTCTAGAGAGAACCTCTTTATCACCATACTCTTTTTGACAGTGAGGACATGCTAACATCGCTTTTTTATCTTTTAGTTGGGTGGATGCAAAGGGGTTCAGTATACACAACGATGTCGTCGCAGTCGCTGCATTGATTGTCTCCATTGCCGCTTTTTCCATTTTCGTCATTATGTCATCTCGGCTCACGATACCCAAGACGCTATTTGAAGTTGTTACAACAAGCTGTCTAATAATATGTTTTTCCATAACAGACAGGGCGTCTACGATAGACATTTCAGGAGGAATAGAGATTACCGGAGCAGACATTACTTCCTTAATCGTTATCTTGGCTGGTGATTTGTGAATCGCAACCACTTTAAAAAGTACGTCCGTTTTTGATACTAATCCAATGACTTGCTCGCCATGATCTGATACAAGGATGGAACGTACGAGGTTGTCTTTCATTGCAGTGATCGCGTCCGCAACTGTTCTAGACTGCTCTAAAATAATGACATTCGAATTCATTGCAAATGATATAGGCATTGATAATAGAGAAGATCGATTGACATTTTTATCTTCAATCATTATACTATATTATTATGAGAATTATTTAAATAAATTATGATTAGCCCTAACTATCCAGTCTGGAGTTTTCGATGCAGAAAGAATGCGTATACTGTAAATCGGTTACTCTAATTTCATTATCATCATCTGGGCTCAGCTTTGTGCTCTATCCCCAATAAAAGATATGAATCACGCTTTCATCTTGCCCTTTTCCAGATACATATTTTTAAATCCCAAGTCAAATCTAGAACAGTTAACATTAAAAGACAGGATAATACTGTGCTATGCTATGGTATGCAGTTTCTCGATCTATAACAAACATAAAAGTATAGTCCCCTTTACTATAATAAGCTTAGAATTTTGTTTGTGAATTTCGTTAATCAATAAACAACTTAAAGCTGTTAAACAACTTTTCTTGATGTACAATAACAATAACTTATCTCGTAGACAGTACGAGGTATTACAATATGTCATTTGGAAATAAATGGAGTCGACCTCAACACGGCGAAAGCGTTAGTGAGAGCGTTAGGAATAAACTTCGCGAAGGGATAAAGTCATCAGAGCCGCTAAAGCCGCGAATAGAAGAGGCTCAAAAAAAATTACAGATGCAGATTTCCAAGTTAGATGCGATATCAACGAAGATGAACGAAAAAGATAAGCTAATCTTTGATCGTGTTATCCAGGCAGTTCAAAATCATGATGGCCAATACGCCAAATTGTTGTCCAATGAATTATCTCAAGTTCGCAAAATGAACAGTATGGTTGATTCCGCTAAATTGGCCTTAGAGCAAATCCAGTTGAGGCTAAATACAATGACAGAGCTTGGAGATGTGGTAGTCACTCTAAGTCCGGCTATGTCAGTCATAAAGGGCATACAAGGAGGATTATCATCTATGATGCCAGAAGCAGATCAATCACTAGGACAAATATCAGATTTATTAGGCAATATCATGACTGGAACCGGTCAAGCCATATCATCATCTACCGTAGCTAAAGATATAGGGGTTACAAGTCTAGACGAAGAAGCTATGAAGATAATCGAAGATGCTACTGCAACCGTGGAGGAGAGTACAAGAAGCAAATTTCCTGACCTGCCGTCATCTAATGGTATTAGTTCCAGACGCACTGAAACATCTGTCTATTAGAGACGTCCAATTTTTTTATGAATCATGTGTGTTAGCCATAATAGGTAACCGTCTATTTGAACTATGGATAAGTCCAATATCAATCCCCTAATTACAATAAGCAATACTAAAAATTAAAATAAAGTCCAGATCAAAAATCGGTTAGATTATCAGATTATTGTTACCTTCAAAGCGAGCCATTTTTTATTTGCTAAAATTAGATAAATGTATTGCATTGTATTTAAATGCATTATAATTACGGTATAAGCACATATGGATCCATACCACTATAATCATGATCTATGCGTGAGTTGTGTAGCCGCTGCGGTGATCCGAACACTGATATGTATTGTTGTGAGCACACCAATGACAAATTTATCTGCAAGGTTTGCTATGAAGAAATACATTGGCTGATTAATAATTATACGAATAGAAATGAGAACTAATAGATAGAGACCATTATTATATTATTAATATATTACGTTATATTATATTTCGGTTAATTCTTTGAGTTAATCCTTAATTTTTCTTAAAATCTAGAATACTCGCATCCAGCCAAAGATGCACCTCCTATCTCCTTTAGATATTTCATCTTGATAATCTTCTTAAGTTTACTAGCTGAATATCCGAAGAGATCTAGTCCTGATATCCTAGAAATCGCAAATTCCGAGCCTATTGAAATGGCGTACGTAGATGCTGGATCAGAGGGCTTGAATTTGCGAAGTGGTTTGCCATTTATCTTGGCCCAGATATTATATGCAGCAACTTTCCCGTGCTCTTTGGCGAAATATGCATTAGTCGGTAGAGGCCGGCCGTAATTGTCTAATAAGAGAGCTGAATCACCAATTACGAAGACATCATCTCTACCAGCTGGTTGCAAGTGACTATTAACTAATACTCTGCCCTTTTCGCCTATGTTCAGCCCTATTTGTTTAAGCAGAGGACTAGCAACTACACCACCAGTCCAGATAAACAAACCGCTCCTTATTTCGATATCATTTCTGAGCCGAACCGAATCTGATCTAATTTCTACTATAGAATACTCCTTGCCTACAAGCAATCGAACGTTCAAACTATCAAGGTAAATTTTTGCCCATTTGACCGCTTCATTGGGAAAGCCACTGAGCAAGTTCGCTGATACCAATACGACCTCCGCGAGATTAGATTCAGGATTACTACCTTGTAGCGTTGCAATTTCTCCAGCAAGCTCAACCCCGGTAGCCCCACCTCCACCTACAACAATTGTTTTTCCCATTCCGATATTAGGTAAAGCTGTAGCTATTTTCTGAGCATCTTCTATGCTATTAAATTGAAATGCAAACTCATTCATACCAGGGATATGTGGAATGAATGGCCGACTTCCCAAGGATAGGACTAAAAAATCATATTCCAATGTACGAGAGATCTGTGAACTATTTACCATAGATACGGTCTTACTATCCAAACTAATATCCTTAATATCGGACTGAATGAATTCGATATTTCGATTTTTTAAGATTTCTCTATAATAAATTATGGAAAATCCTCGCTTTGAGATAATTTCAGGCAAACTTGGGAGTAGCGTGTGATATTCTCTTTTATCGATTAGCACTATTTTTGATCTTGTGCCCCTTATTAGGCGTTCCACGGTTATGGCCGTTTGCAATCCAGCGTAGCCACCTCCTGCGATTAGAACCAGTACCAAGGAAATTCTATTTTTGGTTAGGATGTTAATTGATATTAACTATTATGTTATTAGTATTAGATATAGATAAAGATAGTTATGATACACCAAATGTAAGCGAGATCGCGACTCATCAATATTTATATATAACAAATTATTAGCACTAAATCATCCATTATAGCGACGGTGTATTCCTATACAAGTAATAATTATTTCTCACGAATCAGATCTAGACGGGATATATTCGGCTTCTATTGGATTAATGCGATATCCACAAGCTTCTACCTACTTTCTCAGTTATGGGACCGAATCTTTTGGAAAATTGGCAAAATATCTTCAAACCATAATTAGTTCAACGAAAATGGCCGGGATAGTCTTAATTTCAGATTTAGGAATGAATGATGATAGTAATCTAGTTGAGATATGCAGCAAGATATTCGATTACTTAGAACAAAATAACTGGAAAGCGACTTGGATAGATCATCATCCCTGGCCAATTAATGTAGTGAATACTTTTGCCAGGCGTATCGAACTAGTTCTTGATGATTCAGGTAATAAGTGCGCTGCCGATCTGATGTACGGCTATCTTCTAAAAGATAACGTGGTGGCAGCGAAACTCGCAAGTATGGCGCATGCTATGGATTTTTTTACCAAGGAGGAATATCTAACTCCGGTGGCAGAGCTTATTCGTTATTATAGCAATTTCGAAGATTTCTATGAACGACTGACTAAGTTAGCTCGAAAAGCGTCTGAGGGAATACTCTGGGATATAGAAATGGGGATTGAATATAGCTATTATGTTAACCTGCGTGATTACGAGAAGAAAGAGTCTATATCCTCAATGAAAATTAAAGATGTAGACGGTATTAAAGTTGTATTTGTCAAATCCTCTCGTAATATTCAAAATAGTCTATTTGCTGATGAATTATTTTCGTTAACTAAAGCTGATATTGTAATGCTTTATAACTCAAAGGGAGATGTAAGTATTAGACGAAACAATGATTCGATAGCATGTAACCAGATAGCAAGCAATCTTTCTAACGGAGGAGGTCATCAGTTTGCCGCTGGAGCAAGTTTTCGTAGTAATCCACTTGACGTTGATGCCGTAATATCAGAACTAGAAGTAGCTATACGAGCTAGTCATATATAGCAAAATCGAACAGATAAATTTGTATATATCAATGGGCCAAAAAGAATTGTAACATTTCACACAAGATCAGTTATGAAATTGAAGATGGCGTCTCTATAATACTGATCTGATATATAGGGTTACTTATCATTTGAAATATTTCATACTATACTGTCTTGCCTCCAATCAAAGTTGATCCTCTTAAAGGATTGCAAAATAGTACCAATCAAATCTAACAGACCCTTCCAACTCAACCGTAATTATCTGATTTTATGGACTTCTCGAATCTATTAGGTGATAATAGATGGCGTTTATGACAGCACATGAAAATTAATACTATCGTAACACCGATATTACAAGATTGCAAAAAAAAAGGAAACGGTAAAGATCTTATTTCAAATCTTTCTTATTTTGGATATTCTAAACTCTAAATGAGTTATCGATTATCCAACCTTCTCATCTAGTTTAGATCTAGTGCTTGTTGTAATGATGCTTGTGGTGGTGATGATGGTGGTGGTGATGATGGTGGTGGTGATGATGGTGGTGGTGATGATGGTGGTGGTGGTGGTCAGAATGTTTATGTTTGTATGCTAATGCATGGCTTCCGACTAGAGGGCCAGATGCAAATAGCACTACGATTGCGGCTATTGCAACAACAGTTAAGGTTGCTGCGACGTTCTTGCTTAAATTTTGCATAGATTTGATCTAGAAAACAAACTTATTAACAGATGCATTATGGAAAATATAGTCTAAATATTAAAAAAACTTATAATTTCAGCAAAAGCCAGATAAGAATAGAACATTCACACATATTGCTGTTGTTATTAGCAATATCCGCCTAATTCAATCTCAATGATTTGTAAGAGACTCATCTACTACTAATCATATTTCCTAGACATTACTAAATATCGTCAATCTCGATGGAATTTTCTATTCAATTCATGCCTCTCATTCCGAATGTGGATCTAGGAGATGTGTAGACAGTGCGGCGGAATAAATTGCTGTTGGAAGCTGAGTGAGGAAGAATTTAATGTGAAATGTCTAGGTTAGCAAAGTGCCTCCCAAGTTTTAAGATTTTACCTCTCAATTGTTTCTGTAGTACTCTGATCGTCTGTTAATTCCAAGAACCGATATAAGACTATTTTTCTTACTGAATATTAGAATAATTAGTTCAGCAATATGTGAAAACCATAAGTTAGAATTCCAAGCCTATTTGCAACGAGTATAAATTATACGACAGCTGCACCATTCCTATTAGTTTGATTTGAAATGAAATTGCCTCACGATATCAAGAACTGGACATGGGCAAGTATTGCCGCGTTTGCAATATCATTTACAATATCATTAATTGCACATGTTCCGAAAGAACGAGCAATAGTTGGATCCACTTTGGCCGCGATATTAGTTTTTAGTGGCTTTTTCTTTAGATTCAAAGGTAGGCAAGAAAAATGAGACTTCGTGGTCGACTAAATATAGACGTGTATAACTATTGAATAAGTATCATGTAACGTATTTACGTCACCGTGATATGATATATCATCATGAAGTTGCCCTTGTAGCTGACAATTCAAGACATTTCCTTATGTCTGTGGCATATTATAATTTTAAGAACAGCTGTTATAAAAATTCGACAGTTGTTTAGCATTTGGAGATAAATATAATAATCCTAGATAATATTATTTAGATCTTGGATTAATACGTTCAGTGGTTCCTGTTAAAAGTTTCAGAATATGATAAGACAAAAATAATTTACTTTGTATAAGCAAAATCTCTCTTCGATTAACATATTATTGAGCAGCCCGCAAGCCTGAGTCAGTTAGCTAACTGACTCAGATTTCGAAAGGAGTATGGGTGCTTGTTCTGTCTAGGAACATGGCTGATCAGGTGGAAGAGAATCAGTATAGATAATAAAAATCGAGTGCAGATGAATGTACGAAAAGCAATTATAAATTATCAAATCGACATAGTTAGATAGCCAAACTTGTAATATCGCACAGATGAAGGATGGATTATACTTGTCTTATCCTCTACAATAGGAATTAGGTGATAGAAATATGGATTTTAATCGTACATTATTATTCCTAATTTTATGATCATGATAGAGGTTTCATTTACTATTAATGTCCAGTATCTGTAATTGCCTCATGTGTAGCTTCAGTATCGCCCGCTTTCCGTAAACAAAATTAGCCGAACTTTATATAAGAGGTTCGTAATTGGTTCATCTTCTTTCTATAATATAAATTACTAAATCTTTAATATCGTGTTGGTATAGAATCTAGGCAACAAAGGAAATATATGAAAAGATTAGTCTATCTGATTGAACCCGAGACAACAAGAATTGAAAAGGTTGTAGCGCATAACCATCACGTGTATAAGATTATACGGAATTGAATACTTCCATCCCGAATCACGATTGATCAACTGCACGCGCTAACGGCATAACTATCTTTGTTTGTATGAGCGCACGTTAAATTGCAATTAAGCAAAATATTCACAACTGCTCAAACCCACCAATACCACTGTATAAACAGTCTAATCAAATTCAGTCGTTACGGATGAGTTTCCTTCTAATAGTTCTTTTTTTAATAACCTTGGGCTTTGCGGCATTTTTGTCTTCAGACGGTTTTTCTCTTACAATTATTTTTGGCTCGTTGATTTTGTTACTAACATCGCTTAACTTATCAATGTTTTCCTGGTGAGTTGTGTTTCTTAACTTGTCAATCGGTATCCCATGCATTTTAGCTAAGTAATGGTTCTTTATGCCAGCCTCATTAAGTTCCTTTAATGAGTATCCTCTTCCGCTTCTAGTTGCAACAACACTTTTACTTCTGAATTTAACTATGGGTTTTTCTATCTGCAATATTCTAGGCAATTCCAATTGATATATTATTACACAATAATAAATATTTCTCGGTCTGCTATAAGAAATGAAATTAAACTCATTTATTTAGATCGCCTCGCCAATTCCGATACCAATGATTGTTGCTATTTAGCGGCAAGCCATCAATAACTTTGACAAGGTATTTAATTTGCATTAAGAAGCATGATCTCGTATGAACCAGTTTGCAGGAGAGTTAAGATAGAATGAGGCACTTCAGTACGCTTACTCTATGTCCCAAATCACTGAAAGATTTTATGTAGTCATATCGTTATTACGATCTTATTTTATTACCAGAACCGGACATGTAGAGTAGGTTGCCACTCCTAAGGCAACGCTCCCGAGCAGTAGTCTTTTGAATCCCGACAGTCCTCTGGTTCCCATCACAATCAAGTCTGCGTTTTGCTCCTCGGCATATTCTACAATTGCAGATTCAACTGATAACTGAGTATCGATTATTTCAGTCCTAAACTTGATATGGGTAGCTTCAGCATCTTGAATAACTTTTTCGAACCACTCTTTGGTTCTCAATTCTCTTTTCTCCCTATCATGTTCAGTTTCATTTGGGGCGGGTGCAAGTCCATAAGATGATAACGACTTATGAAGCACAGTTATGGCAATCAGTTCTGCTGAGCATGATTTGGCTAACTCGATTGCGTAATGAGCAGCGTCTCTAGAGGACTCCGAGCCATCGATTGCCAATAATATCTTGGAGAAGCTACCAACCGCTACACCATTTGTATTCATAGGCAAATTTGCCTCATATACGTTCACTTCTTTATGAGTAATAAATACTGTTTGCAATGAATTTAGACAAGATAGGATTAATAGATACGGCGCTAGATCAACTTTAACGTATTAAGAATATTGACATGCACGCTACCTCTAGCACTACAAGACAGTTTAGTTAAGAAGTTGATTTCTGCATCGCAAAGGTTTACATTATTTATCAAAATACGCCGAAGGGAGCCCATTGACTGTGACTCTACTTTCAAAAGCAGCAAACCATAATTATTTAATAGTACCTTACTGATTCAAAGTCCGATTCGAATGGGCAAAATCGAAAAGGGTATTAATTGCGATGTTCAGGGTTGTGACGAAAAGGCAGAAAGATCCATGAGCGGATCGAAAGCGGCTATGGCCAGTAGTTTGACTGTCAACTCCGGTAAGAGGGTCTATCTTTGTAGGACTCATTACAAAGAGTGGAAGAAAGCAACAAAGGAAGATAGAGAAACTGAAAGAGCTCGTTGGGGTTAGATAGTCAGTACTCATTTCAGTTTTTTAAGCTGCATAATCAGTACCTAAAAGATTAATATCGTTTATGAATTGATACTTT
>Ga0164298_10000560_pt1 | contig 10295 bp, 12 predicted proteins | sample Whisoiple_216_MG_FD_109713 | JGI IMG/M metagenome (GOLD analysis project Ga0164298, IMG submission 109713) | Unamended control soil microbial communities from upstate New York, USA - Whitman soil sample_216_MG | ecosystem: Environmental > Terrestrial > Soil > Agricultural land ... | reverse complement strand
CGACGCGGTCACCAATGTCACCGTGGGTGACAAGGTGATCCTGCATCCGCTGATCACCTGCGGGCTGTGCCGGGCCTGCCGGTCCGGCGACGACGTGCACTGTGAGAACAGTCAATTCCCGGGGATCGACACCAACGGTGGCTACGCGGAGTATCTGCGCACCGCCGCCCGCAGCGTGGTCAAGATCGACGATTCGCTCGAGCCCGCCGATGTAGCCGCGCTTGCCGACGCCGGTCTGACCGCCTATCACGCGGCCGCGAAGGTGGCACGGGCGACCAGCCCGGGTCAGTTCTGCGTCGTGATCGGTGCGGGTGGCCTCGGGCACATCGGAATCCAAGTGCTCAAGGCGATTTCGGGCGTAACCGTCGTGGTCGTCGACCGCAATCCCGCGGCGGTGCAGCTGGCCGTCGAGGTCGGAGCCGACAAGGGCATCGTCGCCGACGGCAGCCACGTGCAACAGGTCCTGGACCTCACCGGCGGCCACGGCGCCGAGGCCGTCCTCGACTTCGTCGGCGAGGCCGGGGCGACCAAGGAGGGTGTGGCCATGCTGCGCCGCGCCGGGAACTACTTCGTCGTCGGATACGGGGAGAACATCAACGTCCCCACCATCGACATCATCTCCACCGAGATCAACTTCATCGGCAACCTGGTCGGCTCCTACAACGACCTGCAGGAGTTGATGGTGCTCGCCGCACAGGGCAAGGTCAAGCTGCACACCAGCAAATACCCACTCGACGAATTCCAGCGCGCCCTCGACGACCTCGACGCCGGACGCGTGCGCGGGCGGGCGATCCTGGTCCCCTGAACCGCGTCGCAATCAACCGGCACGAAAGGACCGAGGTGTCCCGGCAGGCCCCCTGTACGACGTGCTGTATGCCCTGACCGCCGTGGGTCTGGTGCGGCGGATCCAGCCGTCGGCTCCGTCGCTCGCTACGAGTCGCGAGTCGGTGACAACCACCACCACGTCGTCTGCCGGTCCTGGGGGCCATCGCAGAAGTCGACTGCGCCGCCGGCGAGGCGCCCTGCCTGACCCCGTTCGACCACAACGGCTTCCTCCTCGATGAGGCCGAGGTCATCTACTGGGGGCTGTGCCCCGACTGCTTGACATCGCACACTTCGCGATCACATCGGTGATCACAGCCCGATTCCGGGCTGGTGTCCACCGCGTGGGCGTCGGCGGCAAGCGGCACCGACAAGCGTGGCGGGGCCAACGGGGCGCGGATTCGCCTTGCACCGCAGAAGGGCTGGCAGGTCAACGACCCGGCCGAACTGGCCAGGGTGCTGCACACTCTCGAGCAGATCCAGTAGGACTTCAACAACACACAGGCCGGCGAAACGAAGGTCTCGCTCGCCGACCTGATCGTCCTGGGCGGGTGCGCGGCGGTGGAGGAAGCGGCGAAGAAAGCCGGGCAAGACATCACGGTCCCGTTCGTGCCGGGCCGCACGGACGCCTCGCAGGAGCAGACCGACGTGGATTCGTTCGCCGTGCTCGAACCCAACGCCGATGGTTTCCGCAATTACCTGCGCACCGGAGAGAAGCAGCCGGCGGAGCGCCTGCTGTTGGACCAGTTCATCAACGGCACCGGGCGAGGCGTGATCGGCGGGATCACGGTGGCCACGGCGAGGTTGGCGATTCTGTGGGATGAAAGCGCAGTTCAGCGCCCTATTGCCGCCCTATCGCTGGGTCGGCCGCCCACCCCTTGCCCACATTTTGCCCACACTTTCGGCAGAGCGGGCCTCGTGCAGGGCGGTCGCGACGGCCTCCAGATCGTCGTCAAACAGGTCGGCGTACACGTCCAACGTCATCGCTGCGCTCGCGTGCCTGAGCATCCGTTGGACCGCCTTGACGTTGGCCCCCGCCGACACCGCCAGGCTGGCGGCGCTGTGCCGCAGGTCGTGGGGCGTCACCCTCGGCACGCCAGATACGGCGACGGCTTTGACGAACCACCCGTCGGTGCGCGGTCGTTTGAGGTGTCCGCCATCCTTGCCGGGGAACTGCAGATCGTCGCGGTCTCGCCCGTCGCACTGGCGGGCCAGGTAGGGCAGCAGGAACTCGGGCAGCGGCACGCTGCGCCGCTTGTGCGCCTTCGGGGTTCCCACGCAAATCTCCTGGCCCACCTGGACGGCGTTCTCCGAGATGGTGGCCCGTCGGCGCAGCATGTCCAGGTCGCGGACCCGCAGGCCGACGGCCTCACCCAGTGCAGGCCGGTGTAGGCCAGCAGCAGCAGCAGAGGCTCGTAGCGGCCGGCGGCTGCGGCCAGTTCGGCCACCTGCTGGTGGGTCAGGTAGACCGGACGCCTGCGGTGCTTGCGGGGCAGCTTGATGTCGGTGGCCGGGTTGGCCGCCAGCAGATGATCGCGAACGGCGTCGGCCAGGATCGACGCCAACACGTGGTGGGCGCGGCTCACCACGCTCGCCCCCACGGGTGTAGCGCCGTCCACACCGTGGCTCAGGTCCGACACCCACCGCTGGACCGCCGTCGGCCTGATGTCGCCGATCCCGACCTTGCCCCAGCGCGGAGCGACCCGCACCCGCCACTCGATCTCCATCACCCGGTAGCTGGAGGGTTTGAGGTGCCCACGCTGGCGGTCCAGCCACGCCGGCCCCAACTGGGCGACCGTCAGCCGCGCATGCGTTGGTGCGACGTACTCGCCGCGCATCTTGGCGACCTCCACCATGGCGGCGAACCGCTCGGCGTCCCGCTTGGTGGTGAAGCCGCGCTTGTCGGTCTGGCGGTTCTCGGGCGTGCGGTAGTGGACCCGGTAAAGGGTTGTGCCGCTTGATGTTTGGTACTTGCTGATGGTTGCCATTACTGCGCCTCTCCGGCTTTTTTCACCAGGCTGCCGCCGCCGCTGAACTGCGCATCGACGTACTGGATCAACTGCTTCTTACGAGCCGATTACGGCGAATGATTGGGGTGATCCCGGCGGCGGCGCTGCTGTAGGGCTAGTCGGGCAGTTGTACCGCGCGCACGGAGCGCTGGTAGCCGTGACATGGCAGTTGCCAGTTTCTGGGCATGGGTCAATTACGTTGGGGGTTGGCGTCAGGGCATTGGTCGTCGATCACCCGGCCCTACTACAACGTCCAGCCGCAAGTTCCATCGCAACCATTTGGTTAACCGGCTTCCCAATTTCACTGGCGAAGTCACCGCTGGGCGCCAGCACCCACTTACCGTCCTCGTAGACCATCGTGCGGGATTCCCTTCCGAACCTGATGCCCTCTAATCCCATGCGGACGATGGCCCAATCGCTGCCCTCCATGCGGACGCTCGTCACCTTGATTGGGAACCCGGTCGGTTTACAGATCTGGCTGAAGGTCACAAAGTCCGTCTCACTCATGTTGTCGCGAACTCGCTTGCTCATCAATTGCCAGACACCGGCGAAGTCGCCCGAGGTTTGGCGATCGGCGATCTCCTGAGCAGCCGCCGTGGCCGCTTCAAGCGTCTGCGGGTCGCCTCCGGTTAGCTGGGTAGGAAGGTTGATCTGGTCAGGGAGCTTCAGCCCGCAACCCGACAAGAGCATCACGAGGACGCCAGCAACGATGAAGCGGTACACAATCCTGAAGCGTAGTCGCGCTCGGTGCAGTATATCGCACACTTCCGAAGGTTCAGGCGACTCGCCTCGGCAAACGGTCACACGGACACCGGGAGAGCCCGGCCCGCGCGGATGGTCGGAACCGAAGTAAGGGGGCTGGGCCGAACGACCGGCCTCGGGTCGGCATCCTCGTCGCAGTCGGCCAGCTAGCGGTACAGCGTGGTTCGACCTATGCCGAGGGTCTGGCAGATGGTGGCGGCGGTCTCCCCAGTGGCCTTCATCCGCCGGGCCGGGGGCGGCCTGATGAGCGTTGAGCACGGGCTGCGGCTGCGCACGTTCTAGGCTGCGCCGTCCTCGGTGAGGTAGCGGTACACGGTGGCGCGGGAGACTCCCAACATCTTCGCGATGTCGTTGGCCGTGATGCCCTTGTCCCGAAGCGTTCGTGCTTTGGCGGCAGCGGCGTCGTCAACCTTGCGTGGGCGTCCGCCTTTGCGTCCGCGCAGCGTTTTGTCGGCCCTGCCGGAGACGATGCGCTTGCCGTCTGGGCTAAACGCCACGCTGTACACCTTGTCTTGGTGGCCGGTGAGCGGCTGGCCACTGGGCTGGCCGGTGTCGGCGTCCCACAGACGCACGGTGGTGTCGTTACTGCCGGAGGCGATGCGGTGCCCGTCGGGACTGAACGCCACACTGCGCACCTCGACCGTGTGGCCGGCATGGATGGCGGCGTCGCCGAGGACACCGACGCGGTGGATCAAGCGGTGGCCCCGCTGATCGCCGAGGGCCTCAGCGTGCTATCGGGCTAGAGGCCGGCCTTCAGGTTCCGCTTGGCAGCGCGGCGCAGCTGAACGATGCGCGCGGTCCCGGCGGCCACCGTCAGCAGGCCGCCGCACACCGCGGCCAACAGAACCCCCACGCCGATGGGCAGATTCCACTCCCACGCGAAGAAGTGGACAGTGGCGGAGTCGGTGTTCTGCGTGATGAACACGAGCAGCAGGATCAGGAGCACGAAACCGACGATCAGCGCCGACCACAGTGCTGCCGCGCGGGTGAATTTCACCGCCGATTCGGGCGAAACGAGATATTCGCCGGCGGTGGCCGTCGGATCCGGTGGTGTCCCTTTTGAGGAGGCCGGTGGCGGGCGCGGTTCGACGGGCTCGCTGGTCATGGCTCCATCTTTGCCCTTTCCAGCGTCGAATGAAACCACCGGTATACCTACCCACAGAAACTTTCACCGCGATTCGATCGAGTGTTTCCTGAACTAAAGCACGAGTCGAAGACACCGACGTCACCTCTTGACCATCGCGACCAATACCCCGCAACAAAGCGAGTCCGGTTGTAGGCCCACGCGGGATTCCCCTTAGAACACAAGGAGCATCACACCATGACCATCGAAAGCGACACCACCACCGGAAACACGATGGCAACGCCGGGCGGCGCGGCGGGCTCTGCCCCACCGTCGTATGTTCAAGCGAATTGGCGCGAGCGCGGCGTTGGTCGGCGTTCTCGCCGTGGCTGGTTGCGCCCCGACCGGCTCACAGGCCGCGCCTCCGCAGCCAGCGCTCGCCGGCCCGACACCGAACTTGCCCGCGGGGGACATGTCCAACGGCGCGGACAACGCGCCGGCCCTCTATGAGTGGTTTTCCAGGGAACGCAAGACCTCCCGCCTGGAACCGAGACATACACCAAGTGGGAGCACGATTCGAACGGCACCCGCCGCATCATCTGGGGAACCGCGCGCCAGGTCGACGCGACCCAGATCAGCATCCAGCCGCACGCGGTCCAGCTCGCCGACGGCTCGATCGACGTCAACACTCGCGCCCGCGGCGACCGACCAGGCATCGCGATCGACGAGACCCGCGACGGCAACACTCGGGACTGCCTGAACGTGACGCTGGACGGCGCCCGGCACCGGGTCGCCGCACTCATCGCGCTGATTGATGAGGTAGACAGGTGGGCATCCAAATGAGCGTGCCTGCGACGGTCAACCCCCTGTCCGTAACCTGCCCTATCTGTGACGCCCAACCCGGTCGGAAATGCCAGACGGCGGATAACGGGTGGATCCAGGAGACGGGGGCGCCGCACGTCTACCGATCTCAGATCGCCGCGGAGTCGTCGCAATGACCACCACCGTCAGTGCGATGCGTACGGAGAACATTCGGCTGATCCACGAAATGACGGTGCCAGTCAAGCCTAAGGACCTCACCGACGACGAACCGTCCGCGCCCACCAGTGTTATTCCATTTCAGGTCAACGCTGTTCGCTGGCGGTGAGGCCGACCCCCCGGTTCTGCCGAAAGTGAGTTCAACGGGTCGTGAACATGCGCGGATTCGCTGCGCATTACTGCCCGCTGCTGGCGCGTGACCGACCGGGCCGAGGTACCGCTCGACCTAGCGTCGCCCACCGCCACGCCGACCACCACCCCCACCGCGAGGTCGGGGTGCTGGTCCAGGACGCCCGATATTCGGTCCCCCTGGCCCGATCCCACCTGGAGGCCCCGGAGCCCCGATACCCGGAGGGCCGGGAACTGGGATATCGAGGTCGAGGTCGATGTCGGCATCGACGATATCCGGGACCCAAAGCGGCACCCACGGATCGATGTATACGGGCGGAGGTGGCGGAAACTCGCATATAACCGTAGCGAAGTTCCAGTACATGCCCGGCGGGCAAGGTGGTGGTGGTGGTTGGGCGCGGCTGACCGCTGGTGAGGCGAGTTCAATCAGCGGCAGAAGTGCCAACACGATGGCAGACACGGCGCTGCGTTGTAGCCAAGGCTTCATTGCACATCGTCTCTCGGTTGCCTTCTGCGTGGAGATTCTAAGATTCGTGCGCTGTCCGGGGGGGTCGAATCAGCGCAGACGGTGGCGACTAGGGTCACGACGGTGTGCAGGACCTTCGGTGTGCAGCACCCTGCCGGATCAGGGGTTCAACGATTTGCTGCTACATGTAGAACGGGCAGGGTAAACCGGGTTGCCACGTAGAGCGGGACGGCCGGGTTGGCGGGGTCGGGTGGGCAGACGCGGTTGCATTGGGTTCCGCCGAAGCCGAGCACGGTGACGCTGACGCAGTGGTCGTAGCTGCCATCCTCGTAGGTGCAGCCGTCGCAATACTCCCCCCACCCACAGGGTCGAGCCTCCCTGACGCTCCGCCGAGACCGGTGCGGCTAACGCGATGTTGCCGGCCGAGAATTTGTTGGCCCCGCGACACGGGTGCGGACGTCGGTATCTTTGCCACCCGAGTAGCAGCGATCTGCTGATCGCGATGCAACCAGCCCTGGGCGCGCGCGTTGTAGGACCACAGGCGCCACCCGTAGGGTCGTTGGTCGTTTGCCATTAGCTGCGAGTTGGACAGAAGCCGATCGCCGTAGTCGGGAAGCTCCGCAACGAGTCGTGACCAGGGTGCGCAGGTGCGCATCCGGTCAGCGGAGCACCACGCCGGCACAGCGGGTTGCCGCCGCTCGCCGCCATGCGATGCGATCCCGCCAAGCAACCTTCGTCGGACAAGACGAATCTGCTGCACTCTTCGAGTGCATCTGAATGGTCGACCAGCATTCCAGGCACCCGAGATTTCTGCCCGGCGACCTGTGAGGGGTTCGGACCGACCCTTCAATGGCGAATACGCTTACGCGCGCTGGTCAGTGGACTTATCCTATGCCCTCATAGGCGCGGGGAGCCCCTACCACCTATATCGCGGGAGTAGCCGTGCGATGACTTCAGCGCTACATGATGCCGGGATTGGCGTTGACGGTGGCTAACCCGTTGATCGTCGTCACCGTGCCGGCCGACTGCGGGCCGACTGGGACGACGCGGGCGAGCACCATAATGGGCGCAAGTCGAACTTCGGGCACCGACAGCGATCTCGACGTCAGTATCCATCGCGGTGCGTCTCCTGGACGGCCAGAATTCGGTCGTCCTGGGCCCCTCAACTTGAGCAACAGCCCGATGAATCCGGCCAATCACTCGATGAAGGAGAAGGTGCAATGATGTTGCCGTCAGGACGTCCTGGGCACCGGGCAGTAGTGGGAGCCGTCGGCGCCGGCGCATTGGCTGGTGCAATGTTTCTCGGCGGCGCCGCGGCTGCAAGTGCCGAGCCGCCAACGCCGCCGCCACCTGCGCCGCCGAATTGCTCCCCCGCGGATTGGGCGGGTGTCAGGGCGGGCGTTGCTGCGGCCATCTCGGCCTATCTGTTCACTCATCCCCCCGTGAACGATTTCTTCGCGACCCTCAAAGGCCAATCCAGGGATCAGATCCGTCCCCAGGTACAGGATTATTTCGACGCCAACCCGCAGGTTCGGGCCGAACTTGGGGGCATCCGGCAACCCGAAGTGGACTTCCTAGACCGCTGCGGTGTGCCGGGAACATCGCTGGGTGGCGTTGGGTCGTGAGAATCGGCAGGGCCGATCCGATGACGTGGCGACGTGGCCAAGGCGTTGGGGCCGTGGCAACGCCAGAACACTACGTCGCTGTCCTCGGCTTTAGAGGGACTGTTGCCGGTGATCAGACATCCGCCGACGCGGCGTCACGTGAATCGAGACGGCCCGAGTCCTGTTCGGGCCTGGTCGATTTGGTCGTATGCGTAGGTCGCCATCTCGGCGGCGGTAATCGTCTCGCCTTCATGGACGAGCGATTCATGCGTCTGGTCGCCGAGGACCTCGCGTAAGTCGGCGATCGCGGTGTTGATCTCGGGAACCACATTGTGGTGAGGCGATTGGGGGCGAATCCGGCAGTGATGGTCGCTGGTTCGTAGCGTCCGAGCCGATCCAGACACGCGGCGAGCGAAGCCAGAATGGCACGCACAGTGGCGGTGTTGCCGACGTCGTGGTAGTTGCGAATGGCCACGGCGGGAGTATTCGAGGGCGGCCAGCGGGTCGCCGGAGTTTGCTTCGAGTCGGGCCAGGCAGGCTGTCAGGTCGGTCTCGCGGTGGCCGCTGTCTTGTGCGATCACCAGGCCCCGACGCAGGGCGTCACGCGCACGGACAGGATCGGCGGCGCGGAAGGCGAAGCCATAGGCCTACAGCGCGAACGAGATCTCATACGGGTTGCCGGTGGCCTCGGCGGCATCGATCTAGACCGCTCGCGGCGGCCATCGCCTCATCGGCGCAACGGCGAGCGTCAGTGTGAGGAGCGGGGCTGCCCTAGTGAATGCGTGCGTGTCGTGTCCACGTGCGAGTTTGGCGCGGTGTCACTCGACCGACCGTTCGGGCTGGCCGATGAGCTGGTATGCAGTGCCGAGCAAGCCCTGCATGCCGTACGGCACCTCGTCGCTCCCACTGCCGATCACCACTGTCTCACCGGCGTCGCTGTAGCGGACAGCGGCCTCGATCCGTCCGGCCAGGTAGCACTGCGACGCCATCACGTACAAAGCTGCGAGCCGGGGATGGCCGACTGCGCGGGCGGGCTCGATGAGTTCTTCGGCCCACGCAATCGGCTCATAGGTTTGGACCGCAGTGCCGAGGAACCCCACATAGGTGGCGATGGTGGCGGCGACATCCAGATCGCCGTGGTCGCCAGCCCACCGGAATGCGGTGCGCAGATTGGCCAATTCGATGGTGAACCAGTCGTACGCCTCACGCTGGCGGCGGCTGTCCCACAGGGCCAGGATCTCGGCTTCGCGTCCGGCGAAGTAGCGCGAGTGGGCGGCCCGAATCTCGGTGGCCTCGCCGCGGGCGACGAGCTGTTCCTCGGCGAACTGGCGGATCGTCTCCAGCATCGAAAACCGGGTCCGCCCCGACGACCGATCAGCCACGAGCAGCGACTTGCGCACTAGGGCGTCCAGCAGGTCGAGAACGGCGTACTCATCGAGGTCGTCGAATCCGGCTACCGCGCAGGCGCTTTGGAGGTCAAATCCTCCGGCGAACACCGAACACCGTTCCAGCAGCGCCTTTTCCGCGTCGTCGAGGTGGTCGTAGGACCACGCAACCGCGTGGCGCAGAGTCTGGTGGCGGGCCTGGCCGCGCCGGGATCCGACCAGTAGCCGGAAGCGGTGATCGAGGCGATCGCGCACCTCGCTGGCCGTCATGGACGCCATGCGCGAGGCCGCCAGTTCGATGGCCAACGGGATCCCGTCCAAGCGGCGGCAGATCTCCACCACCGCGGCCGCCTCGTCAGGTGTGGCCACCGAAAATCGGGAGGCAACGCTATGGCCACGTTCGACAAACAGGGTCACTGCTGCCGAGTCGATACCCGCGCCGACGTCCAGCGACGGCACCAGCCACAACTGTTCGTCCGCGACCCTCAATCCTTCGCGGCTCGTGGCCAGAATCTTCACCGTCGCCGAGTGCGCGAGGACGGCCTCGACCAGATCGGCGGCGGCGTCGCGCACATGCTCGCAGTTGTCGAGCACCAACAACCGCACCCTGCCCTCTAGGGCGGCGGCCACGGACTCGCTGACGCTCTTGCCCGGCTGCTGGGTGATGCCCAGTACCGCAGCCACGGCGTCGGGCACCGCCGCCGGATCGGCAACCGCTGCCAACTCGAAAAGCCACACGCCGTCAGGGAACTCATCGGCGAGCTGCCCCGCAACCTCTGACGCAAGGCGCGTCTTGCCAACACCACCCACCCCGGTCAACGTCACCAACCGCTGCGCCCTGACCGCCGCTTCGATCTCGGTGATCTCGGACTCACGCCCGATCAACGTCGTGGTCGCAGGCCGCAGATTTCCCGGACTCGTATCCAGCGCCCGCAATGGCGGAAAATCCGTCGCCAAACCCGGCGCACGCACTTGGAACACCCCGACCGGCGTCGGCACGTCCCGCAGCCGTCGCGG
>Ga0164298_10000558_pt1 | contig 10323 bp, 16 predicted proteins | sample Whisoiple_216_MG_FD_109713 | JGI IMG/M metagenome (GOLD analysis project Ga0164298, IMG submission 109713) | Unamended control soil microbial communities from upstate New York, USA - Whitman soil sample_216_MG | ecosystem: Environmental > Terrestrial > Soil > Agricultural land ... | reverse complement strand
CCTCGTGCAGGCGCTCGGCGGCGCGCCGGGCGCGTCGTCGCATCTGCTGGCGACACTTGCCGAGGCGAACTGTCTGGTGATGATTCCCAGCGAGGCCGACGAGATCCGCACTGGCGAGATCGTCGACGTCGCGTTCCTGGCCCAGCGCGGCTGAGCGACGAACCCGGGACCCGTCATGAACCTGTGGCGCAATTCCTCCGCCCACCCGGGCTGGCCGATGACCGCGGGGCCGCTCCGGGTGCCTGCCGGTGTGGTCGAGCTGCGGCCGGTGCGGCTGCGCGACGGCGCGCAATGGAGCCGCATCAGGCTGGCCGACCGCGCGCATCTCGAGCCGTGGGAGCCCAGCACCGAGGTGAATTGGGATGTGCGGCATGGTGTTTCGCAGTGGCCGTCAGTGTGTTCCGGGCTGCGCTCAGAGGCCCGCAAAGGCCGCATGCTGCCGTATGTGATCGAGGTCGACGGAGAGTTCGGCGGGCAGCTGACCATCGGGAACGTCACCCACGGGGCGCTCAAGTCGGCGTGGATCGGGTATTGGGTGGCCAGCACGCACACCGGCGGCGGGGTGGCGACCGCGGCGCTGGCACTCGGTATGGACCACGCGTTCGGGCCGGTGCGGCTGCATCGACTCGAGGCGACGGTGCGGCCGGAGAACGCCGCGAGCCGCGCAGTCCTCGCCAAGGCGGGGTTCCGCGAAGAGGGCCTGCTGAAGCGCTACCTCGAGGTCGACGGCGCGTGGCGGGACCACCTGCTGGTGGGCATCACGGTCGAGGAGATCCACGGGTCGGTGAGCTCGCTGCTGGTCCGCGAAGGCCACGCCAGCTGGGTGTAACTGGTTTTTGCTTGGCTGGGCTTCAGGCCGGACGCCAGGATGCGCCACTGCAACCGACTCGATATCGCTGACCTTCACGTCGACTGCGTTCATCAGCGCGTCGACACGCTGGACACCCGCGACGAGTTCGAGGCGCCTGCCGACGTCGAATGCGGTGCGCGCCGCTGACGAAACGAGCATGCCGTCGACGCATCGGGTCTCGCCGTTCAGGACGTCGTCGGTATGCACGATCAGCATCGGCGGTGCTTGACGGTTGGCGTGGATCAACTCGGCGGGCAGGCCAGCTCGATCCACTTCGTGCCCAAGATCGCGGCGGCCGACAAGCCGGCGAGTACACCGCTGCGGCGGGACCATAACCGGGCGGCTCGTGCGCGCTGAGCAGCCGAAAGCTCGGCCTCACGCGCGATGTGCACGCCGGGATAGACCGGAGAATAGAAGCGCCGAAGCACGCGTACCGACAGCAGGCCGGCCTCGACGGCTTCCCACCCGCGGAGCGGCCAAGCCAATTCGTCTTCCATGGGTCGGAGCCTCGCCATCGCGACCGACACCTACCGCCCGACTGTGCCGATTTGTCCACAGGATCGGCGTTTCGCGTACGACGCCGCACAGTCGACGAATAAGAGTGCTGTGGCAAATGTGACCTAAGTGACTGATGGTGCTTGTCACCAGGGAATTACAGGTGTGTAATTGTCTCGGCGCGCCATCGACGGATGCGCTGGTCACGGACCTAGCCTGATGGGGAAAGGAGCCGGCTTCATGCCAAGCATCCCCCAATCACTCCTCTGGATCTCTCTCGTAGTGCTCTGGCTCTTCGTGCTGGTTCCGATGTTGATCAGCAAGCGCGACGCCGTGCGGCGCACGAGCGATGTGGCGTTGGCGACGCGGGTCCTCAACGGGACGAGCAGCGGCCGACTGCTCAAGCGTGCGGGACCGGCGTCCGGGCATCGAAGCGATCCGGACTGGCGGGCGTCCGAGGACGAACTCGACGAGAACTTCGACGAGGACGAATACGACGACGACGAGTACGAGCACGAGGAAGAAGAGGAAGAGGAGCCGCAGAAGACGGTGGTGCTGGCGGCACCGGTCACGGCAGACACCGAACCCGAGTACCTCGATGTCGAGGCCGCCGACGAGCCGACGGGCGCGATTGCGGTCGGCGAATCGGCCACGGAGGACGAAGAGGTCGCCGAAGCCAACGAGCTGACGCTGAACTTCGAAGAGCCGCAAGCCCAGGAGGAGAACGTCGACACCGCGATCTACGAGATCGCGACCGACGAATACGAAGACGACGATGCCGACGGCGCCGACGACGAGTACGAGTACGTCGATGACTCGTCGGGCATCGAGGCTCCCGAGGAGAGCGATCTGCGGGTCGCGGACTCGATGGTGGCCGCAAGGCGCCGCCGCTACGACCCGGCGAAAGCCGCGGTGATCAGCGCCCGCAAGTACAAGTTCCGCAAGCGGATGCTGGCGTTGATGACGCTGATGATGCTCGGGTCGGCCGCGGCGGCGTACTTCGCGGCGGCCTCGACTGCGCCTTGGGCCTGGTATGTCTGCGGAGGAACCGCCGCGGTGACGCTGCTGTACCTGGGCTACCTGCGTCGTCAGACCCGCATCGAAGAGCGGGTACGCCGTCGCCGCGCTCAGCGCGCTGCGCGTTCGCGGCTCGGTGTGGAGAACACCGAGGATCGCGACCTCGACCTGCTCCCGTCGCGGCTGCGCAGGCCCGGGTCCGTGGTATTGGAGATCGACGACGAGGACCCGATTTTCGAGCACCTGGAGTATGCGCCCGCGGCCCGCGAGTACCACCTGCCCAGAGCGGCCGGCCAGTAGGTCGGCGTCACGTCGGCCGGTTTCTGCGGCGGGCGGATTGACTGGTAGCCTGTGCTACCGACCAGGGGCTATGGCGCAGTTGGTAGCGCGCCTCGTTCGCATCGAGGAGGTCAGGGGTTCGAATCCCCTTAGCTCCACCCCCAAATGGCAGATCAGGCAACTGATCTGCCATTTTTGTAAGCAAGCCAGCCGGTTGTTTCGGGAGGCGGGCGCGCTCACATGCGCGCGGCCAGCGTCGCTTTGCCTGGGCCCGCGAGGTCGTCGATCGCCACTCCGCGGCCCGTCATCGCCATCAACAGCGCTTCTCCGCTGCCGGTGACTTCGGGTCCGCTGCCGTGCTCCCATCCGACGTCGGTGGCCCGCAGGTGCAGTCCTCTGATCCGACGCCCCGCACCAAGGCGGGGGTTGCCGGGCACCGACGGCAGAATCCGCTCCAGGCGATCAGCGGGCACGGTGCGCGGATGACCGAGCGCGCGTCGAATGTCCTGATGGTGAACGGTGCCGTCGACGAGCCCGATCATTCCGCCGAAGCCTGCCGTCAGTCCACGTGGACGGAGATGTCGGTCAAGGTGTTCCGTCAATTCGTCGGGGGAGAGCACACCGAGTTCTTTGACGCCCACCTCATTAGCCCGCACAATCCAGCCCTTGGCGAATCGCTTCACCAGGCCGACGACATTCAGTTCTTCGTAGCTGACGACATGGGCGACGACGTCTTTGACCGTCCATCGATCGCAGAGGCTGGCTGCCTTCCAATCGTCTGTCCCCAACGTCTTCAGGTATGCGGCCAGGTCGGTCCGTTCTTCGAAAGCCATGTCCATGAGCGACTTTTCGTCATTGGTCACTGCGACACCCCTGCTGTCACAATATCGACATAGCGGTGCAGGTACAGCGGCCATCCGGCATCGCCGCCGACGCCATCGGCCACCGATTGCCAGCCTGAGCCATGGCGTTCGAGGTGTCGGTGCTCCAGTTCGACGCGGGTGCGATCGGCCGACTCCGCGATGAACAGTACTTCGACCTCGCTGGTGCGGGTCGGGTCGGATTCCAGTTGCCAGGTCGGCCCGATGTCCCACGAGAAAACGAGCCGCGAGGGAGGTTCGAACACGAGCACCCGCGCCCATTCGCATCGACTGCCGTCAACACCGACGTCGTAGATGTGGCCTCCAACGCGCGGTTCGAAGACGGTCTCGGCGATGGCGACCGACAACAGATTGTGTTCGCGCGGTTTGATCGCGTCGAATTTCTCGACGAACAACGCGAACGCCCTCTCGATCCCGGCGTTGACGACGACGCTCTTCCGAATCGGGTCCACTGTCGACGACGTCACGATTCGTGCCCTCCTTCATCCGCAATCAACGCGTATGCGTCCAGCGCCTGGCCCCAGAACATGTCCAGCTCGGAGCGCAATGCCTCGACGCCTTCCCTGTTCACCCGATAGACCCGCCGCCTGCCAACGGCGCTGTCTGAGACGAGTCCGTCGCACTTGAGCACTCGGAGGTGCTGAGACACCGCAGGCCTGCTGACAGGCAGGCCGTGCGCCAGCTCACCAACCGCCATCGGGCCGCCGGCGAGGCGCTTGAAGATCGTCCTCCGGGTGCCGTCGGCCAGAGCAGCCCACGCATCGGTGCCTGCGTCGGTAACCACAACCGGTAAGTCTACGCTTACGCGTTCTACGACGGAAGCGCCCGTAACGCTTCGGCCCTTCGCGCGCACTGAGCAGATACAGGAATGTTCACGTGCTGAAGGGAGCCGATCATGACCAACACCGTGGCGCACGACGCCAGCATCGCCAGGCCCGCAACCGTGCTCGACAGTCTGGGCGCCTACCTCGCCCGCTACGGGTTGGTGATCGTCATCGGGTGGATCGGGTTGATGAAATTCACCGAGTTCGAGGCCCGCGGCATCGAGCCGCTGGTCTCCAACAGCCCGCTGATGAGCTGGATGTACGACATCTTCTCCGTAACAACGTTCTCGGCCTTGCTCGGCGTCCTCGAAGTGGCCGCGGCGGTGCTGTTGGCCGTCAAACCGTGGGCGCCCCGGCTTTCGGCCGTCGGCAGCGTCATCGCGATCGGCCTTTTCATCGCCACGCTCAGCTTCCTGTTCACCACCCCCGACGTTTTCGAGGCGTCGCAGGGCGGCTTCCCCATGCTGTCTTTGTCGGGCATGTTCCTCATCAAAGACGTTGCACTGCTTGGTCTATCGGTGTGGTCATTGGCGGACGCGCTTCGGGCGGTCAAGGCGGCAGGTTGACCGGATACGCTGTCGCCGAGATGACCAGGGCCACCGGTGAGGAAGCCGCTCTCGTCGCCGCGCTGAAGGACGGCGACGAGGCGGCCTTCGCCGAGCTGGTGGACCGCCACACTCCATCGATGTTGCGCGTCGCCCGCGGATACGTGCGAAGCCACGAAACCGCCGAGGAGGTGGTGCAGGAGGCGTGGATCGCGCTGCTGAAGGGAATCGGCAAGTTCGAAGGCCGGTCTTCTCTGCGCACATGGCTTTTCACCGTGCTGATCAATATCGCCAAGACCCGCGGAACGCGCGACCGCCGCGATACGGACGTCGAAATCCTGGCGTTCACCGGCGGCACCGTCGATCCCGCCCGTTTTCGGTCCGCGAACGATCGATATCCGGGGCACTGGCGACAGGACGAGGTCCCCGCGCCGTTTCCCGATACGCCCGAGGGTTCAGTACTCGGCAATGAACTGGTCGCCGTCGCACAGCGCGAACTCGAGAAACTTCCCGAGAATCAGCGACTGGTCGTGACGATGCGCGACATGCTGGACCTCGATTCCGCGGAGGTGCGTGAAGTGTTGGACATCAGCGTCGCCAATCAGCGGGTGCTTCTGCATCGTGGCCGCGCGGCAGTGCGGCAGGTGCTCGAGGATTATCTGAGGGAGTCGAAGTGAAGAGCGATATGGACTGCAATCAGCTCGTCGAACTCGTCACCGCGTACCTCGACGGCTCTCTGGACAGTAAGACGCGCGCGCGGTTCGACGAGCACCTGCTGGAATGCGAAGGCTGCGAGAACTATCTGCAACAGTTCCGCGGCACGGTCGACACCGTGGGCAAGATCGACACGGCGACCATCGATCCCGCGTTTCGCGACCGGCTGCTGAACGCCTTTCGCGAATTTCGGTAGCGTTCAGAGCATGTACTCGAGCAGCTCTGGGCCTTCCTCTTCATCGCTGTGCACGCGGTCGAGCGCTGTCTCTGCGACGCGTTTGGCCTGCCCGCGCAGTTCCGGCACCGCGACAGTCTCCCAGTAGGTGCCACGGATCAGCGGGCCCATCGCGAGTAACCAGGCCGACCGGTCGCCGTTGGCGGTCAACACCGTGTGATCGTCCGCGACGCTGATGCCCATGTCGGTCGCATCCGGGTGGATGAGGCCGCGGCGCAACAAGTTCTGCAGCAGCGCCGAGCTGCTGGCGGTGAGCCTGCTGGAGGGACCGGTGGCGTTGAGCACCACATCGCCCACAAGCGTTGTGCCGTCGTCCAGGTGAACGCGTATCTGGTCGGACGACTCGACCAGCTTCTCGATGCCTGCGGCGCGCACCTGTAGCTGTCCGGTGAGCTGCAGGTGAGTGAGCTGGGCGTGGAGGTCGGGAGAAATGCGATGCCGGAACACATTCCATCTGGCGGCGTGGTTCTTGGCGAAGGCCAGGCGCTCTTCGGTGCTGAAGCTCGCCCAGATGCGTTGCGTGTAGGGACGCAGCTTGTCGACGATGATGGCGGGGTTCGCGTTGCGCTCGTGAAGCGCTGCGCAATGGTACTTCACGAGTGCGACAAGGGCGTCGAGACCGATGGCCGTGAGATCGACTCCGGCGGGGGGAAATTCGGGGTATTCGATCCCCTTGAAGTGCGCCTGCGGAAGCCAACCGTGCCGCGACACTGCGTTGATGCTGCCCATCCACCCAATGGCGCGAAGCGTGATGATTGCGTCGACCGCGGTCAGCCCGGTGCCAAGAACCACCACGCTGGAGTCCCTCGGCGGCAACCGTTCTTCCCAGGCTTGCCACGGATCGCCGATCCACGCCGGGTGGTGCGCAAGGCCTTCGGCGCCAGGCAGCGACGCGGGTGTTTCGTTACCAGTCGCCAACACGACCCGATCCGCCTCGAGCGTCGTTCCGTCGGTGAGCCAGACACGGCAACCGAATTCCTGAGGCTCGATATCAATCGCTTCGCCGACGACGAACCGCGACGCGACGGGGTGTGTTCCGTCACTCGGTTTTGCCAGGTACTTCTGCGCAATCCAGCTCAGGTAGTCGCCGTAGATCTGTCGGGGAATGAACCGTTCGCGAAGATCGATCTGCGGCACCGCTTCGAACTCGGGACGGTCACTCACCCAGCGCAGGAAATGGTCGGGGTCGTCGGGGAACGCGGACATATTGCGGGCGGCGACATTCAGCAGGTATTCCGGGCGCCGACGCCGGTAGGCGACGCCCCGTGCAGGGGGCGTCCGTTCGTTGACGATGGTGATCTCGAGTGGGTCGTCGGCGAGTCGGACCAGGTTCACCGCGGTCAACGTGCCGCTGAAGCCGCCACCAATGACGACGACACGGGCAGGCCGTGCGTCGCCTCGAGCGGCGGGTTCGTCGGGCATCCTCTGTAGATCACACACCGAACCGGCTTTTGTCACCGGTTTTACGCGGCTCTGTGAAAAGTCCGCCATTGGCGGCCCTCACCTGTATCCGCCGATTGCTCCGCAACTGCGGATCATTAGTACGTTTCAAGCCGATTATGCGGATACCATGGGCGCTGTGTCCGTGATTCGGATTCGCGACGCCGCTGACCTGATGGGTGTCAGCGATGACACCGTTCGGCGCTGGATCGACGATGGGACGCTGCCCGCCGACCACGACGCGTCCGGCCGCAAAGTGATCCCGGGCGGCGCGCTCGCCGAGTTCGCCGTCGCGAATTCCGGGGCGGCGCCGAAGGAGCCGCTGGGCATCGCGAGCTCCGCGCGCAATCGCTTCACCGGCCTCGTCACCCGGGTCGTCGTCGATGGCGTCATGGCGCAGGTCGAGATGAAGTGCGGCCCGTTCACCGTCGTGTCGCTGATGAGCGCCGACGCGGCACGCGAGTTGAAGCTGGAGCCAGGAAGCGTTGCCGTGGCGGTCGTCAAAGCCACCACTGTGATCGTGGAAACCCCTGGAGGGCCTGCGTGACGCTCGTCGTGCGCGTTGCAGCGGTGACCGCTGCACTCAGCCTCGCGGTCGCCGGTTGCGGTGCGCCGAATGAGTCGCCTGCGCGCGACTCGACCGGCGATGCCGGCGGCGGGAAGCTCGTCGTGTTCGCGGCTGCCTCGTTGAAGAAGTCGTTCACTGAGATCGGAGAGCAGTTCAAGACCGACAACCCGGGCAGCGACGTCGAGTTCACCTTCGCGGGCTCCTCCGATCTGGTGACCCAGCTGACGCAGGGCGCCCCCGGCGACGTCTTCGCCTCCGCCGACACCAAGAACATGGACAAGGCGGCACAGGCCGACCTGGTGGCGGCCGACCCGGTGAACTTCGCATCCAACAGCCTGACAATCGTTACTGCACAAGGCAATCCAAAGAACGTCGCCTCCTTCAAGGACCTGTCCCGGCCGGGCCTGTCGGTGGTGGTGTGTGCGCCGCAGGTGCCGTGCGGGTCGGCCGTGCAGAAGGTCCAAAAGGCGACCGGTGTGCAACTCGACCCGGTAAGCGAAGAGTCTCAGGTGACCGACGTGCTCAACAAAGTGACCAGCGGCGAGGCGGACGCCGGCCTCGTGTACGTCACCGATGCCCTCGGCGCAGGCGACAAGGTGACGTCGGTGCCGTTCCCCGAGTCCGCCGAGGCCGTCAACACGTACCCGATCGCCGTGCTGAAGCAGGCAAGGGACCGGGTTCTGGCGGGCAAGTTCGTCGATCTCGTCATCGGCGAGGCGGGACAGAAGGTCTTGGACGCGGCGGGCTTCGCCAAGCCCTGAGCCCACTAGTCGCCGCGATGCAGGAAGCCGTGCAGTGTCGCCTGGACGAGTTCGTCGACAATCGCGTCTCGTGAGGGTGGCGTGGCTCCGAAGAACGACGAACGCAGGGCCACCATGCCGACGATCATCGCCATCGTCGAATGCGCGGGCAGCTCCGACTGGTTCGAGTGCATGCCCCGCAACTGCATGCCTTCGACACTGATCTGACCCAGAACCCGTAACGCTCGCCTGATGTCGGCGATGCCCGCGTCGGCGACTTCGTCCTCACTGAACGCCTCGGATGCGACGAGCGTCAGCAGCAGACCCCGGTGCTCGACGACAACGTCGTAGATCTGTTCGACGAAATGGCGAGCCAGTTCGTCTTCATCGGTGTCTTCGGGAACAAGCGTCTGCCACTGCAGCGCGAACTCGTCGACGATGTTCGTGAACGGAAGTACCAACGCCTCCCGGAACAGTCCGGCCTTGGACCCGAAATGCCGGAAGAGCAGATATTCCGTGACGCCTGCGCTTTCGGCGATCTCACGCGTCGTCGTGCTGCGGTAGTCCTTGCGAGCGAACAGCTCACGGGCGGCGTCGAGCAGGAGCCTGCGCGGCTCGCCGGGAGGGCGGCGGGCGGGCCGGGCCGACGTCTTCACAGCGCTCACGATAACGGCCTTGACCCAACCGCTTTAATAGTGTCCACTATTATCTTCGATGCTGGACTGCCGGAAGGGGGCACAAGGTGGGCCAAGTCATCATGCTCGGCACGCTGCTCTGGCTGATCGCGGTCATCTTCGGCGCGGTCATGTATTTCGATCGCGAAGCGCACGGCCGTGCCGGTGATGAGCACGATCGATGAGCACGGAACTGACGCCGCTGCTGACGGCGTCCGTGATCTTCGGCTGGGCCAGCGGCATTCTGTTCTTGGTCGTAGGGATCTATCTAAGCGTCCGCGACCGGCGACTGCACCCACTGCTTCTGCTGTGCATCTCGGCGATCTCGTTCTCGTGGATCGAGGCGCCCTACGACTGGGCGATGTATGCGCAGTTCCCGCCGGCACTTCCGCGCATGCCTTCGTGGTGGCCGCTGAACATGACGTGGGGCGGGCTGCCTTCGTCTGTACCTCTTGGGTACATCGGGTACTTCTGTCTACCCGCCACAATCGGCGCCGCGATCGGGCGACGGCTCATTGCACGGTTCGGATGGCGACAGCCGATCACGTACCTCACGGTTGGGCTCGTCGTCGGCTTCTGCTGGGCCTTGATTTTCAATGCAGGCATAGGAGCGCGACTCGGCGTCTTCTACTACGCCTATGTGATCCCGGGGCTCGGCCTGTTCGAAGGGACCCTGCACCAGTACCCCATCTATGACGCCATTGCGATGGGTATCCAAATGATGGTCTTCACCTACCTCCTTGGCCGGACGGACTCGCAGGGACGCAATGTCATCGAGATGTGGTCGGACAGGGTATCGAAGACCCGCGTTCAGTCGGCAATCGTGTCCGTCGTCGCCGTGATCGTCGTCGGAAATGCGCTCTACGGAGCGGTTTTCGCGCCACATCTCATCACCAAGCAACTGGGATACGTGACGTCGGGAACGGGAGAGCAGTTGTTCCCGGGCGTTCCGAACCAACCAAGATAACGCCGCAAGGGAGGTCCTGTGCCCGGTAGCCCGACTGTCGAGCTGTACTACGACCCGTTCGACCACGCAATCGACGACGATCCCTATTTGGTGT
>Ga0164298_10000557_pt1 | contig 10327 bp, 12 predicted proteins | sample Whisoiple_216_MG_FD_109713 | JGI IMG/M metagenome (GOLD analysis project Ga0164298, IMG submission 109713) | Unamended control soil microbial communities from upstate New York, USA - Whitman soil sample_216_MG | ecosystem: Environmental > Terrestrial > Soil > Agricultural land ... | reverse complement strand
TGCGGCCGGTGATGCGCTCGACCACGGCGATGAACTCATCCTCGACCGCTTCCTGGAACTTCCTGCGGGTCTCGCTGACGTGCTCGCTGGAGCCGGCGCCGATCAGCGTGCGCTCCGCCGTGGTGAAGATCTCCTCGAGGATGCAGACCGCGTAGTCGCTCTGCAGGTAGCTGCGCGCCTTGGTCGGGCCGCGCCCGTAGAGGCGCGCGTGCAGCTGCACGATCTCGCGCGAGAGCTGGGATACGAGCGCCCCCTGAGCAGGGCTTTCTGGAGAGTTGGGGCGATCCAAGCGACGGCTCCTGTGTGCGAGCCGTTTGCCCCGGCTTCGTATCTGTCGCACCCTGCACGGTGGCCTTGGAGACACCCGTGCCTGGCTGATGCTCGCCGCCGCCAGGGCACTCGAGCGGGGAAGAGCATATCGGGGGCGGCGGTGTCGATCTCGCGCCTGCCCGTTCGTCGTTGGGGTAGAGGTTCGTTCAACGACAAAGGAGAGGCACACGATGGGCAAGATCGTCGTCACCGAGTTCATATCGCTCGATGGAGTGATCGAGGATCCCGGCGGCTCCGAGGATTACCGGCACGGCGGCTGGACCTTCGAGATCGATCGCGGCGAGGAGGGCAACAAGTTCAAGCTCGACGAGCTCTTCGAAGCCGAGGCGCAGCTGCTCGGCCGGGTCACCTACGAAGGCTTCGCCGCCGCCTGGCCGGAGCGGGAAGATCCCGGCGGCTTTGCCGAGAAGATGAACTCGATGCCGAAGTACGTCGTCTCCTCGACCCTGCGGGAGGCCGGCTGGAACAACTCGACGATCCTCGGCGGTGAGCTGACCGATGAGGTGGCGAGGCTGCACCGCGAGATCGACGGCGTGATCCTCGTCGCCGGCAGCGCCCAGCTGGTTCAGGGCCTGCTCGAGCGGGACCTGGTCGACGAGCTGCGCCTGATGGTCTTCCCGGTCGTGCTCGGCGAGGGCAAGCGCCTCTTCGGCGACGTCACCGAGAAGAAGCCGCTGCGCCTGCGCGATTCGGAGTTCGTCGGCGACGGTGTCGCCGTGCTCACCTACGAGCCCGCAACCGCCTGAGCCAGGCCCGCGGCGGCCGCTCGCTCCTCGGCGAGGATCCGTTCGGCGGCGCCGGTGACCTTGCTGTCGCCGGCGCGCCGGGCGGTGCGCTCGAGCATCGCGTAGGCGGCGATCTCGAGCTGCTCGAAGGCGGCGGCGAAGCCGAGCAGCTTGGCCGCCGTGTCCGGCTGCGCGGCCAAGGAAGCACCGACCTGCATGCCCCCGATTCGCAGCACCGCGTCCTCCGCCCTGGCCGGCTTCGCGCCCCGGACCTCGAGCCGTTCGCACAGTATCCGCGCGTGCTCTTCGCTCTCGCGCAAGTGCGCGCGGAAGAGGCCCCGCAGCGCTTCGTCCTCGACCAACTTGGGCGCTATCTGGAGTAGTTGCAGCCCCTGCTTCTCGAGCGCGTGGACATCCGCCAGGCAGCGGTCGAGCTGCGCGTCGAGCTCCTCCTTGCCGTTGCCGTTCAGGCTCGCGTCGACGGCGAGGTCGAACGATGCCTCGAGGCGGTTGGCCATGCGCCGCGCTTCCTCGCCGCTCTGGCGCGCCATCGCCGCGGTTGCCTCGTCGCCGGCGACTTCGGCCGTCTTTCGCAAGAGCTCGAAAGCGGCGATCTCCATGTGCTCGTAGGAGAACGCGTGGGCGATCAGCTTCGGCGGCGTGTCTGGCCGGCTGGCGGCGAAAACGGCGAGGCCGATCCCACCGCCCCTGCCGTCCAGGCAGCCGACGTCGACGCCGTGGGCCCGCAGCCGCCCGCGCACCCGTTGCGCCTGGCCTTCGCTCTCCTCCAGGTGTGCCTTGAAGAGCTCGGCAAGCGCACCGTCGGCGACCCGCGGCGCCCGCCGCATTTGGGTCATCGCCTGCTCTCCGAGCGAGTGCGCGGCGGCGAGTCGATCGACCAGCTCGCGCTCGGCTCGGCCCCCCGCTCCGCGCTCGCGCTCGGTGCCGCTCCGCGCTTCGCCAAACCGCGCCGCCGGGGCGAGTGAGCCAAGCAGCGCCGCCGCCCCGCCGCCGTCACCGCGCAGGCCGGTGAAGAGCTCCGCCAGTGCCTCGACCGCGCTGACCCGCGGCTCCCACCCCAGCTCCCGGCTCGCTCGCTCGGAGGACATCAGCGGCAGTCGCATCGTCGTGTCGAGCCAGTCGGGAGGCGTCGGCTGCAAGCGCAGGCGCCAGCTCAGATCGGCGAGGCGCCGGGCCAGTGAGAACGGGAGGGGGAAGGTCGCGGTGCCCAACGAGGCCGCCAGGTCGTCGGCGCTCAGGGTCGGGTTGGAAGCGAGGTTGAAGGGCCCGCTCACGTCCCGGATCGTTGCCAGCGCGTAGGCACGAGCGAGGTCGGATGTGTGGACCGCCTGGAAGCAGAGGCCGGACAGCCTTGGAATCGCCGGGAGCAGGCGGTTGCGCAAGAGGAAGTCGGGGATGAATGGGCCGGCGAGGAGTTGGCACAGCTCCGTGGCCGAGTCCCCTCTGAAGGTCATCGCCGGCCGCAGGCGGATCACCTTGGTGTCGGGAGCGGCGCCTTCGAACTCGTCGAGGTGACCCTCGATCGTCGCCTTGTAGCCAGCGTGGAAGGAGGTTTCGGCGCCACTCAACGGCCAGTCCTCGCCGATCAAGCGATCCTTCGGTGCCGGTGCGTAGGCACCCACCGAAGAGGCGTAGATCAGCTTCGGCACCTTGGCCGCGGCCACCGCGTCGAAGACCCGCCTGCTGCCGGCGACGTTGAATCGCTCCAGCTGCTCGCGGTCGTGGGAGGGCTGGGTCGCCCAGGCGAGGTGGATCACCACATCGGCGCCGGCGAAGACCGGCGCCAGGTCGGAGCTGACCACGCTCGCGCTCCACCAACTCGTCTTGCTCGGACTCCAGCTCGGAGCGCTGCCAACGAGTCCGACTACCTCCCCCACCTCGTCCCGTTCGACCAGCGCTTTGACCACGCTCTTGCCGACGTTGCCCGCCGCCCCGGTGACGACCACCTTCATTGCTGGACGGCCTATCTGCATTTCTTGTTATCCATACTTCTGGTTGCCCCGCTTCGAAGTTGGCTAAACGCTCAGCCCTCTTCGATGGGTTGCGCTTAATACGGTACGGCATGGGTTTTCCAGCCGGTCGCCGCGGCTGTAGAGGCGTTCATCTAGGCCTGTTTCCCTTCCCAAAAGACGGGTATAGAGCGCCCATGCTCGACACCAAGTCGATTCCCCGTCCCGGCGAGCGCTGGCTCAGCTGCCCGCCGTACATGCTGATCGCCCACATCCTCAGGGTCGAGCAGGGGGAGCGGCTGCCGCTGGTCAGCTACGAGCTGCAGGACGACGACGGCGTGGTGATCGAGAGCGTCGAACGCGTGGTCCTGGATGACGGCTGGTGGCGGGCCTTCCAGCCGATGCGCCAGCGTTTCGGCTAGTCCGCTGCCCCATTTCGCTTGCGGCTGGGCCTCCTATAGGGTCGGCGCCAGTGCCGGGGAACGCCTCGAATAGCGCCCGCGTTGCCGCCATCTGCGCCGCGGCCCTGCTGGTTCTCGCCGTCTGGCTGGCCGCGCCCGGCCCGTCCAACATCGGCATCGGCTTCTTCTACGCGATCCCGGTCGGGATGGCGGCCTGGTGGTACGGCCGCCGCGCCGCCGCGATCGCCGTGCTCGGCTGCGGCGTTCTCTACTGCACCGGCGCGCTGCTCCAGCCGGTGCACGAGTTTGCCCTCGCCTTCGCCGTTCGCATGACCGCCCTCGTCGCCGTCGCGGCTTTGATCGCGGTCGTGCGCGAGCGCCAGCTGGTCCTCGAGCACTCGGCCGAGGAACTGGAGGCGATCCGCGCCGCGCTGACCCCGGCGGCGCTGCCGCAGCTGCCGGGGGTCGACTCGGCAGCCGCCTTCATCCCCTCCGAGTACGGCGTCTCCGGCGACTTCTACCTGCTCACCAACGGTCGCGACGGCTCCGCGATCGCGATCGTCGCCGACGTGGTCGGCCACGGTCCCCAGGCGGCCCGGCTGGCGACCTTCGTTCGCGCCCGCTTCGCCGCCTTCGCTGCCAGCACCAGCGACCCGGCGGAGTTGCTCACGCTTGCCAACGGCGCCCTTTGCGAACGACCGCGCTCCGAGCGGGAGCTGGTCAGCGCCGTCTGCCTGCGGCTCAGCGAGAGCAAGCTTTCCTGGGCAATCGCCGGCCACCCGCCACCGCTGCGGCTGCCGGGCCTCGACGAGCTCTTCCTGCGGAGCTCCACCTACCTTCTCGGTGCCGAAGCCGATCTGGCGCTGAGCAAAGGCGAGACCTCCCTGCCGAGCGACGGTGGCGTCTTCGTCTACACCGATGGCGCCACCGATGTGCGGCGCGGCGGAGAGCTGCTCGGACTCGAGGGGCTTTCCCGCTTGCTCGCGCCGTTGACGAAGCTGCCGGCGGGCGAGATCGTCAACCAGGTCGAGCGAGCGATCCTCGATTGGGCTGAGAAACCGATCCGCGACGATCTCTGCCTGCTGGTTCTGAAGCCTCGGTAAGTGGCACGCTGCGAAGTTTCGTTCTCTCGCCATCGGGGAACCCAAAAGGTTTGAAGGCGAGTTGGGACGCGACTTGGTCGCGAGCCTGGCAACGAGGACAATTCTCGATCGCTATCGCATGCATGGCGCTGTAACTGCTTCCGCACCGCTCACAGCTGAACATCATCTACCTCCCACGGACTCCCAAGTCCTTTCTGGACAACTCGACTGAATGTTCTTTACCCAATGAGACAGAGCGTCTAAACCCGCGGCCGAAGTCAGCCGAAGACAGCTGAGCAAGTGACCGCGGACAGCGCTGACATCGGGATCGAGCCGGGGTTTCGGCACGAGGCGTTGATCTACGGCGACCCCGAGCAGTTCCTTGCCGGCACGGTCCCCTTCCTCACCTCCGCGCTCGCCGGCGGTGAGCGGGCGATGGTCGCCGTGAGCGAGCGCAACACCGATCTGCTGAAGGGCGAGCTGGGCGTCGACGCGGAGGGCGTCGAGTTCTTCGCCATGGAGGAGTTGGGGCGCAACCCGGCTCGGCTGATTCCCTTCTGGCGGGATATCGCCGACCGGCGCAGGGGACTGCCGCTGCGCGGCATCGGCGAACCGATCTGGCCCGGTCGCGGGGCCGCCGAGGTCGATGAGTGCCAGCGCCACGAGTCTCTGCTCAACCTCGCCTTCTCCTCGGCCCCCGGCCTCTCGCTGCTCTGCCCGTACGATGGCGCCGCGCTTCCCGACGAGGTGCTGGGGGCGGTCTCCCACTCGCACCGATCGGTGAATCGCGACGGTGCCCACGAGCGGGGTGACCAACGCCTCGCGGAGCCCGATTGCTTTGAGGGCGAGCTGTCGAGCCATCCGCCCGATGCCGAGGCCTTCGCCTATGACCGCACCCGGCTGTCCGCCGTCCGCCGCCTCGTCAAAGCCGTGGCCGAGGAGGCCGGAATCGCCTCGCAGGGGACGTCCGATCTCGTCGTCGCCGCCAGTGAGCTCGCCGCCAACAGCGTCGCTCACGGGGGCGGTGGCGGCACCCTGCGCACCTGGCGGGAGCGCGACCGCCTGCTGATCGAGTTCGAGGATCGGGGCACGATCGACGAGCCGCTCGCCGGACGGCAGCGCCCTGCTCCCACCCAGGAAGGCGGCCGCGGCCTCTGGCTGGCGAATCAGCTCTGCGACCTGGTCCAGATCCGCTCGAACGCGCTCGGCACCACCGTGCGCCTGCGGGCGACGCTCGCCTAGATCTCGTCTCCCTTTTCCTCGCCCGGCCAGCTGCCGGTGAGCGAGGCGAAGCCGGTCCGCGCGCCGCGGTCGACCATGCCTTTGACGAGCTTGAAGATCGCCCCCTCGAGCAGGAGCGCCAAGGCGAGCTTGGGATATGAGGCCTCGCGATCCTCGGCCTGCGGCGGCTTCTCGTCGTCGACGACCGCCCAGATCCGCTCGAAGCCCTTTTTGGCAACGAAACCGGCGAGCAGACCGGCGAGGATTCCGAGCGGGGTGAAAAGCAGCTTCACCCTGGCGAGGCTACCCGAGGCGCTGCCGAGCAAACGAACAGAGCGGCCCTTGCGTTCGCAGACATTGATGTTTACCATTCTCGGTCCAACGGCAGCAGGGGCGGGGGAATGGGCAGCGGCGCACGGCAACCAGAGGATTTCGCCTTTGCCTTCGACTCTGCCTTCGCGGTACTGCAGGTGCGGATCGAGTCGGCTTGCGCGACCGCGACCGAGTGGCCAGACGGGGTCGCGGCCGGCATCCGCGCCGCCTTCGCTTGGGCAGCCGCGGAGCCGGCGGCGGCGCAACTGCTGACCAACGACGCCCTGGCCGCGGGCAGGGCCGGCTTCGAGCGCTACGAGCGGATGATCGCCTACGTCTCCGAGCTGCTCGTGCCGGGCCGCGAGCAGGCGCGCCACGGTGAGCGGCTCCCCGCGATCACCGAGCGGGCGATGGCGAGCGGCGTGGCGATGCTCGTCGCCCAACGCCTCTCGCTCGGCCAGCAGGCAGAACTGCCGGCGATCGCCGGTGAGGCGATCCAGTTCGTACTGACGCCCTACCTGGGTGGTGCCGAGGCCCGTCAGGTCGCGTTCGAGTGACCTGACTTGACATGTGACTAATTAGGGCATGTATCCCTTGACAGGGGGTAAGAATTTTGCTTGAATAGCCGCATGTCTAGCTCCTCCGATACCCCAAAGTCGCTTGAGACTGAGGTTCACAGGCTTATGGTCCAAGCCGCCAACCGCGATCCGATCATCCTCAGCGCTAAGACCGGGCTCGGAACCCCGTCCGTCGATGCCGAGGCCCAGATTGAGTTGATCTACTCGATCCTGGGGGGAATGCAGGAGGCGATTCTGCGCATCGCTCGCGAGGTTGACGAGATGAAAGCCGCCTAAGCGATGCCTCCCGTCAATCGCGCCAACCCCGTCCGTGCCAAGTCCTCAGAGTCGCGCTACTCCCTCATGGAGTTCATGCGGGAGTTCCCCGATGACGAGGCTTGCTTGCGCTGGCTCTGGCAGACCCGCCACGCGGTAGACGACGAGGGCAAGCGAGCCTTCTGCCCCAAATGCGAACTAGACCGCCCATTCCATCGCGTGAGCGGCCGACCGGCCTGGGATTGCGATTACTGCGGCTACCACCTGCACCCGACCGCAGGGACCATCTTTCACAAGTCTTCGACCTCGCTGCAACTGTGGTTTTACGCGATGTTCTTGGTCTCTCAGACGCGGTGCGGCATCAGCGCGAAACAGTTGGAGCGCGAGATCGGCGTCACATACAAGACGGCGTGGAGGATGCTGAACAAAATCCGCAACCAGTTGATGGACGAGCAGGACGATGAGCCGCTGTCGGGAGAGGTCGAGGTAGACGAGACCGCCTTCGGGGGCAGGCCGCGCGCCAGCTTGGGCCGCATGACTCGCCAGGAAGGCGTGAAGTGGGCGAAAGAGAACAAGACGACCGTTGTAGCGATGGTCGAGCGCAAGGGCCGGGTCAAGGCAACGCTGGCCGAGAACCGCGAGCATCGCCCGGTTCGCTCAATCGTGCATCAGCATGTCTTGCCTGAGTCGATCGTCTACACGGACGAGTGGGCGGGCTACCGGAAGCTGGGCGACCACTACGCCGAGCATCGGCGTATCCGCCATGCCGAGAAAATCTACGTCGAAGGGGAAGTGCATACCAACACCGTGGAGGGGTTCTTCGGCAACTTCAAGCGAGGGGTAGCCGGCACTTACCACGCGGTCTCGCGCAAATGGCTACAGGGCTATCTCAACGAGTTCACGTGGCGCTACAACCGCCGCGACGATGAGCGGGCCATGTTCCTACAACTGGCCGCGCGAGCGGCTCTCTGAAGCGGACCCGAGACCCGGCCTAAGCCTTGGGTTTCTGGTCCCGGTTCTGGCCCCGCAGCGGGCCAGCGATCTTCCGAAAGTCGGCCAAAACGCTCTCGCGCTTCCGAGCAGGGATCTCATGACCTTTAGGGGTCTTCTGGGTTCGCTTGCTCAAGGGGATCGCCTAAGCGATAGGAAGGTCACGTCTTTCCCATTGTAGGTAAAGAAGATCGACACCCTGACCAGTCCGTCGCTGGAAGGCAGTCTCAGACGGAAAACAAAGATGCCGGGAACTTCCGACTCGACACCCGCGTCGGGGTGTTCGGAGAGCAGCTGTTCTACGCCCCTGATCGCATCATCTAGACGATCAGAATCCGCTTTGAGGGCGGCGAGTTGGGCTTCGAAGCTTTGATCGTGGAATACGCCCACTACTACTACGAAATACCAAGCCTCTCGGCCAGAACCCGCGCCTCCTTCTGCTCCCACTCTTCAAGCTCGGCCCGAACATCCCAGAACACGGACTCAAATGGAATCGGATTGTGCTGGCCTTCGCCGTCCCGCCAGGCCAATTGCCAGCCGGGAAACTCATGGGCCTCGTCAATCATGACTTGACCAGTGACGAATTGATATTTGTGCAACTGGTCATCAACCAGAGAAATTTGGGCAGCGGAGAAGACCTCGAGGTCGGCGTCCTCAAGTGCAACCGGAATTTGTTGCCGATCCCACTCGTTTCGAAACTCCAAGCGACCCTCTGACTCCAAGTCGCGGGTCGCAAGTAGCTCGTCTACCGGAGAGGGTCCAAATTGGTCGGCGTGGTACTGCGTCCCCGTGATTGGCTCGCCAAACTTCCAGTAGGCGCCGAAGTCAGAACGCCAAAGCAGCTTGGCCAGCTTGATGCGGCCTCTGCCGACATGCTGATCTTCCTCCATCCTCTTTGAGAGGTAGAGGATCAACTCCTTCAGCTTTGTCTTCTCGCCCATTGTTTCTTCCCATTCAGCCTAGTGCGAACGCTGCGGCTGGTCCGTTGCTAGCTATTCTCCTTGATAACACAGGGTTCTACCTGGAGATCTACAGACCTTTCCCTGGGAAGATTACGTGGCAGGCCGGACGAGAACAGACACAACCACGATTGAAGTCAAGCGGGCCGTCAAAGAGCAATTGACTGTCTATCAAACCGCTCTGTACCGCGATTTGGGCCGTCAAACAACGATCAGCGACCTGATCGGGGCATTGCTCAGTGGAGTCCCTTCCTGGCAGGCAGAGGCCATGCTTCGGGCCTATGGAACACAGGGACAACACAGGGATGACCCTGTGAAAGACCAGGACTAAGCGCAACCGCCCGCTTCTTAGGCGCTTGTAAACCGGCCAAGCCGCACGTTTCCCGGCTTCCAGACGATCCCCTCAAAGAATTCACCGGGATCAACTTCGAGCGCGCCAGCAAGCTTGGCGACGGTATCCACGCGAGGAATGCGAAGGCCGCGCTCGACGTGGCTGATCTCGGTCCTATGAACTGACGCGCCCCAAGCCAACTCCTCTTGCGACACGCCAGCGCGCTTACGGATGCGAGCCAAGTTGGCCCCGAACTGCTTCGCGAGGCTCACGGGAGTTCCAGCCGGTCGTGCTGCAGAGCGGCGTCTGTGGCGCGAACGGTGAGGCCGCTGCATTCGAGCAGCCCGGCGCCGACAAGGCCGACGACTGCGCGCTCTGCGTCGCCCTCGCCGTCAAGCTCGCTGGCGAGTTCGGGGATAGTCAGGGGCTTCGGGTGTGCCTCTAGAACGAGACTGAGTACCGCGCGTTGAGCGGCGGCATCGCCGCGCACTCGGCGCGGCATACGATCTGCCTGCATGGGGAGCATCCCTCCTCGTGCCAGGCGCCCGGCTGTTCACGCAGCGCGGGCGCCGCTTTTTGATTGAGGCGGGCACCCTAGCGCTACATCAGGACGGGACTTTTAGGCTTCAGAAAGCCAGATATCTACCCCCAACGATGGGATACTTGCCCTAATTAGTCACCTATAGTCCTCGCCATGGACGAGGTATTCAAGGCGCTTGCCGATCCCACCCGCCGCAGCTTGCTCGACGAGCTGTTCGAGCGGGACGGCCAGTCGCTGAGCGAGCTCGAGCAGCGCCTGCCGATGACGCGCTTCGGCGTGATGAAGCACCTGCGCGTGCTCGAGGAGGCGGGCCTGGTCAAGACCCGCAAGCGCGGCCGCGAGAAGCTGCACTTCCTCAACCCCGTCCCGATCCGGCTCGTCTACGAGCGCTGGGTGAGCAAGTACGCCGAGTCCTGGGCAGCCGGGCTCAGTCAACTCAAACAAGACATCGAGGAGGAGCAGCGATGAACGCACGGGAACCGTGGGAAGTGGTGGACGGACGCGCGATGGCGGTCTTCGAGATCTACATCAAGACGACGCCGGAGCGGCTCTGGGAGGCGATCGTCGACCCCGAGCTGAGGAAGAAGTACAACTTCGGGATCGGGGTGACGTCGAGCTGGGGCGCCGGCTCG
>Ga0164298_10000556_pt1 | contig 10328 bp, 6 predicted proteins | sample Whisoiple_216_MG_FD_109713 | JGI IMG/M metagenome (GOLD analysis project Ga0164298, IMG submission 109713) | Unamended control soil microbial communities from upstate New York, USA - Whitman soil sample_216_MG | ecosystem: Environmental > Terrestrial > Soil > Agricultural land ... | reverse complement strand
TTTGCAGAGCGAGGGAGCTTTATCTCTGAAGCCATGCCGGCAAAGGGATTAACGTCAATCAGATTGCTGTTTTTCGCCCATCCGTAGCAGGTAGATAGTTGAGAGATTAACCGCTTCGCCGAATCGACAGTCAGGTTTGCCATCGCCCAATTGCGAACTGCGACGGCATCCATTTCCGGCAGATCGGAAAGTTTTGTCAGATGATTCCTGGTTGCCTGCAATTGGTGAGCTAGGTAGGACGGGCTAACTGACGGTTTCTTGAAATCGATGTATTTGTCCCACGTTTCAAGTAAATTGAGCGGTTGGCAGCTTACTGACTGGCTGACCTTGTTAAGACCTGCTAAGGCCACAGCCAGCAGCTTTTGCTGTTCGTTGATGGTTTGAGCTTGGATTTTAGCTAGCTCGATCATTTGGGCTATGTCGTACTGGGCATCTGCAATCATTTCCGACCTCCAGCAGCAAAAGTGCTAGCGTCAGAAAGCATTGAGAGTTGCGACTGCCCGGGAGAGGGTCGCACCAAAATTGGCATAATAATTTAGCTCCAAACGTTGTCGATTAACAGTTTGGGGAAGACGTGACTTGTTAAGCGGGTCCAATCGCTTAGCAGTCGCGCATCAATCTTCCTTGAATTTACGATCGCAGGTTTACCCGGAAGTGTCAAGGGTAGGAACGAATCGACCCGAATCGAATCTGGGTCGAAAGCGAATCGAACCGAATCGAAAGCGAATCGATTCATACTAGCTTTTTCCGTAGTTCAGCCGGAACGTTCCGCACCGTTCCGAGTTCTTCACTTCACTTGAAGTGCTTCCTACTTCCGGTGGAACTGTGGAAATTTTGGTTAAAGCTTGCGATCGCGCATCCTTGGGAAGTAGGGAAGTAATCTTGGAAGTATTGTTATTGCGTACTTCCAACACTTCCAACAGCACTTCCAGCACTTCGCCTGTGGTTGTAGCAACGGAAGTAACTTCCACTTCTGGCTTGCGCTTGCTGGAAATGCTTCAACGAAGGCGGTGGCTGTAAAATTTTGCATCCCAGTAAATCCCCGGATGAGCCGGGGTTTATTCTTAATTTCCCTGCGATGTGTCGTCTCAGGACTCCTCAAGTATCTCCCACAGGGTCATTACGTCGCCCAAATCGGCTTTCGCCTTCTTGCCACGCTTGGCTCTCAGTCGGTCAAGTGCCTCAGCGGGTTCCGGCAAAGATTTGCCGGCGGTGGGTGATTTTTGTGTCAGCTCCGATCGCAATTCCTCAATTTCTTTTTCCCGGTCGGTGAGTTTTGCTTCGACTTTCTCCCGATCGGCGCGCTCTGTTTCAAGTTGTGTTTCTAGCTCATGCAGTCGGGCCTGTTTTTCTGCCAGGCGTCGCGACTGAGATTCATCCCGATACTTCAAGCCTTTAAGTTCTTCCTCAAGCTTCTGCCTTTCCTCCCTGCTTTTTATATTTAGCAAGCGATTGCGCTCTTTGAGTGCCTCAATCTCTGCATAGAATTTGTGATGAGGGGTGTTATGTTCAGCCCGTAGTGATTGCAGTTCAGTCCTCAGTGCTTCATTTTCTGTTTTTAGGTTGCCTAACTCAGTCTGTAACCGTTCTGCAACCTCATAGTCAACCTTGGGCAACTCCTCAGAATCGCCCGCCTCGGACTTTCCCGGCAGTGCCTCCTGCAAGGCTTCAACCGCTTGCAATACCATAGCCATCTGTGATTCCAAAATCTCCAGCCTAGCTTGTGCAACTTCTGCAACTCTTTCTGTAACCAGTACGCTTTGTGCAACTTCTTCTGCAACTTCTGCAACCTTGTTAGCTCGTGGCACTGGAGGAATCTCTAAAGCTTCTGCAATCTCCTCAAGCTTTGCTGTACTAATCTCTGAGGTTTTGCCAATGTATTTTTTGCGTACCTTTCCTGCAACTTTTCTGCAACCGTACCAATAAATACCTGATTCCTTGCGTACCGTGTAGGGTTTGCTGTCGCCGCTGGGTTCATACCTGAAAGACCCGATCGACTCCAACCATGCCGCACCCTTTGGGGAGTCCAGCTTAAATACCTTGCCGTCCTCTGTCTCTATCAATCCTTGCATCACCGATGGAATTGCCATGAGTTGCTTAATGGGCTGCTTAATTACTTGTACAACTAACTTAAGCAACTTTTAAGCAACTGTCAAGGGTTACAGAAAATATTCTTTAATCCTCCCAAAATCCCTCAAAGCGCTGGGGTGCGAGTAACGATTCAACCTCCCAGGCATTGGCCTAGAAGGTTGAATTCACGACGGAGACTAAAGCTTGAGACAATCTTGTTATCCCTATCAAAACTGCAAGCTCATGAAAATTCCATCATGGCCCGCGCGGCTTCCTTATCCTATCTCATCCCAGCGCCCAGGGTTGTCCAGTAGCTCGAACAATCTGTCAACCATTGCGAGCGCTAGCAATGAATCACATTAAATGTCCTTCCCGGAGTTCGTGGGTGCGTACCTTATTGCTCATCCTTAATCGCGTCATAATCTCACTACTCGTAATTAAGTTTTTCAGATCCGAGACATTTGCAAGTCCCAATAATTCTTCTCTGCGGACACTTGTAAGTATTGGTGCGTGGATTGGTTCTTCAGCACTGATGGGGGTTTGGAGCCATCTTATCTGTGCATCTAAGGGAGAAACAAAGCTTTGGAAAGTTCAAATTAAATCTGTTGCAGAAGCTGTTGATACGTTAAAAATATCTTTTTTATCAGATTTAATAGCAATAGTATTTGGGTTATTTTTTCTCTTTGGTTTAAACTCCGCTCTTAAGTTGAACGAAGAAGACTCGAAAGTGCTTTTAGGGCTGACTGTATTGCTCGTGCCTGTAATTTGGTTGTTTTTAACACCCTGGCTCTATGAAAGGGCATCGAGCAAAAGAAAGTCCAAAACCCAACCAAAGACCACGCCCAGCAAAAAACCCAAACAAGCGACTCCTGAAGTTGCCGACTGGTACGTTTTCCGATCGGGTAAAGTTGAGGGGCCGTACACCGCAGTACAACTCCGGGAAGTTCAGAAAATTACAGATCGCACAAAAGTTAGGCGAGGGGGAGCTAACTGGCAGCGCGCCGGGGAAGTTTCAGAACTAGCAAAATATCTTAGCAAAAAATAGGCAACAGATTAACGTTTATTCTCAACAAACGGCTAGTCAGTCTCAACAACCGGGGTTTTTAAGCTCTCTGGGGACTGAATTAACCGCCGTTCGCCCAGTTCAAGCTCTGCATCAGAAAATGGATGTTTTCTGACGTATCCTAAAGCCGAAAGCGCGTTCGCTGCGCCTTTGACTTGGGCATCGCCAACTTCCAGATACTCTTGTAAAACGGCGAGCGATCGGTGGCCGCTGAGTTTCTGAATGACTCGCAAGGGAATGCCGGCGTTGCTCATTTGGGTTAGGGCGGTGCGGCGGAAGCTGTGGGTGCTAAATCCTTCCATCCCTACTCGCGAGCAAGCTTCTGCCAAGATGTGGCTGGCGGCTTCTGGATGGAGGTGCCGCCAGTGGTGGTTGGGGTGGCGGCCTGGGAATAAATAAGTTGCCCCGGCGTTCGGCTGCCAAGCGGAAAGTAGCGATCGCAAATCTTCGATAACGGGGATGGTTCGCGTCCCCAGTTTTCCTTTGGTGTTGGCTTTGCGGATGATGAGTTCAGGTCTCACCCGACCGTTTGTAGTGTAAACGTCTTTTGCCATCAGCGAGCAGGCTTCGGCGATGCGACAGGCTGAAAAGAGGCACACCCCGAACAAGGTGCGGTCGCGGTCTGTTAAAAATCCATCGTTGAACAGCAACTCAATTTCATCCGAGGTCAGCACCGAAGCCTGACCATGACGGTCAATTTTCACTACCACGTCCCTAACTCCTTGCAGCAATTAAACATCATGTTGGGGCATCCCATCTCATGTAACTGGGGAAAGCTAGCGCCTCATCCCATTCCCCGCATTTTGTTTGATACAGAATGCGGTAGCGCGTCCCCTCTTCACACCAGCCGAGAACCTTTGCAGCCACCCATTGACCCCAGCGGCTAACCCACCCCGTCAAGCTTGCGATCGGTGGTTCGATGGCGGGAAGTTCTAGGGAAGTAATAACTTCCACTTCTGGCGGGCAAGTAACAGCCTCTAAATTTTCCTCAAATTCGGTAACACCCCTCGCTACTTTGTCTATAGAAATGTTGGGTAGGGGTGTTACCAGCTCTACACCAGTGTTAGCAAGAGTTTCAGTCGTTATTGCTGAGCGTTTTTCTGCCTCTTTTTTTTCTACTTTTTCTTCCCATTTTTGGAGCATTTTTGAGGACACGGCGGCGTAAAGCTCGTTGAAGTCATCGGGCAAACTTCCGCCCTCGGGCTTGTAACTGTACTGTCGTTTCTCCCCCTTCCGTTGACTTCCCACAAGCTTGGTTCCAATGTGAGCCAGCAAGCTTTGCAAATATTGCATCGGACTTTGGCCGCCAATCTCTAAGCCAAACATTTTCGCTTCCTTACTCTCCCCCCACTTAGCCACCGCCAGAACTTCGGGTGAGTCATTGCAAAAAGTGCGATCGCCCTCTACTAAGAATTTTTCGAGGTCAAGTTTTTGGAGTGCTCGGAGAATCAGAGAATTTTTCTTGAAGTCAGAGCCGAAAACTTTTGTCCGCCCTTCTTCCCACCTGTAGCCGCGTAATTGCTTTGCCTTGTCTGGGTTCTGGAAAAACCACAAGTTCCGTATCCCCGATAAGAGTTTGCCCTTCTTAATTCTCAACACCAGGGCTGCTGTAATTTCTATGCCTGGTATTTGGTCGGCGATGATTGCACGGTTGGCGGCTCGAATATCTGCCTGTTTAATTTTCCTGTCGCCCTGCCTGCTAAGAATTCTTTCAGCTTCAGAGATAGGGATAATTTCCGCGCTTGCTACGGCTTCGGCGTATTCTTGCTTAACTTCCTCTTTGACCTGCGAGTGTTTCTGAGTTTCTACGCTGTCGAGGTCAAGCTCTAGAACTTCGTGGCCTGATTCCCTGAGAAGTTCGCACACAAAATCGTAGAGGTGCGGCCGCTCTAGGTTTTCTAGGACTTTCTGGTTAAACCAAGCGGCATGGTGCGGGCAGGTTTTTAGTTCCTCTAAAAGTTCAGCGTAGATTTCTTGTGCCGGTCGCGTGTCAAACTCAGAAAGTTCAGCAGTTAGACGATCGGCTAGCAATTTCTGAATTTGCGCCGCGTAAACTTCCCCCCCATCGGGTGAACGATGCCCGTGCTCAGCACAAAGTATTTTGATATTGGCGATCGGATTCCTTACCCGCCGCACCATCTGGCACACAGAATTTACTGAGACAACGCCGCCAAACATTCCGAATACTTCAGAGAAATAGTTAGGGATGGAGATATCAACCCCATCTTGTAGCAGCGGGGTCGCAACGATAAAACTCCACTGGTGCGAGGAAATAGATGCGTCGGGGTTGTCCGTAAACTCTGCCTGCCAGTCCTCTGTTGCATTGTCGGCATGAAGTAGCAGCCCCGTACTGATGCCGTGTACTTCCTCTAATTGTTTGTAAAGTGCGATCGCGTCATTTTTGGAGTCACAGAATACAGCGGGCCGTTCTGCCTTCAGAATTAAATCTTTGAAAGCCTCAATCTGTGAAGCTTTGAGCGGTGCACCGGAACCCTTAAAGATTTCTACTTTAGGTAGAGCGCCCTTGAAAGTGTTTTCATATTTTGTGAGTTCTTTGCCCGGTGCAAGTCCTGCGATGTAATTTACTGTTGCATCGGTGAGGTGGCCGTCAAGTAAAATAATGCGGCTGCAAGAATTCAGCAATCGTGCAAATTTCTCAAGAATTGCTATGCGATCAGACGCTGAAATCGTACCCCCAGCGAGGATGTGTCGCACAACGCTCTCAACTTCATCCAAAATAATTGTGCAGCTTTCGTCTGCCGCGTTATCTAGAAATTTCAGCAGCGAGTCAACGCAAGAAGCGACGCGCCCGTTGGGGTCGAGTAACATTACCTTGCCGTCGTCGAAAGTTATGTGGTAGAAGCCACACCGCTTAGAAGTCCCTCGGAGCAAAGCGTTGCGGTGTCCGAGCAAAAACATTTTACCCAGTGCTACGGCTGCAATGGTTTCTGCCAGCCATTGAGTTTTGCCCCGCCCTAAACCTGCTTTGATGCAGGTAATTGTGTTCGGGCCCGGTTCTGCCAGAGACACAAACTCGGAATTCACTCGCACTGTCGAAGTGTACTGCCGCAGCTTCTTCCACCGCCGTACAAGCTGTGTTTGCCTTGAGTCTGGCTCAAACGATAGTGGTTCTGGGTCTGCTGTGTCACGCGGTTCGCCTGAAGCCTGCGATGCAATCTCTGCATTCATCCGGCTCAAGAATTCATCCGGCCCGATCGCTTCTAAGATTTCTCGGATATCCCCTTTTTCCGGGATGTCGGGGTAAATGACTCGCGGGTCGATGATGACGCAAGGAAACTGAAGGCGATCGCAAACAGATCGAACTAAATTCGCGTTCTTGATGCCTGTAGCGTCGTTGTCGCGCAACTTCACAAGCGCGACATTCTTGCCCGTTGCCTTTAATTCCTTAACCGCTGCCTCTATTTCCGATTCAGTCCAATTAGAACCCTGTACTGTCAGTCCTGCGATGCTGTGGCTGCGTCCTAGTTCTACGTTGGGTTCCCCTTCAAGTGTGAGGACTCCGACTGCTTCCTCGTCTGGTACAGATTTTAAAGTTTCTACAACTTCAGCAATTTGATAAGCCGGCCAGCGACAATCCCCTTTGCTCCAAACTTGCTTGCCGTTGAAGTCGGTGTGAGTCTGGCGGTAAGTTTTCTCGCGACCCTTCGGAGTTTCTGGCGCTGGCCATTCAAACCGCAGAACTTTTTGAGTGCTGCTGTAGCTGTAGGTAATTTGTGCGGCGTTGTGCGGAACTTTCTCGGGGAAATACTTTGGCCGCTCAGGGCGTGGCGGTTTTCCGGGTGCGGGTAGTCTAAGAAGTCTTGCGCCGATCGCGATCGGTGCGGGCGGGTACTCTTTTTTCTTAGCCTTTGGCTTTCTGGCTTGCCGTGCGGGTCGTTCCCCTTTGCGCTCTGCCAAGAATTCAGCCAGCGGCCGAATAGCTTCGCGGATGTCAGCAGTGCTGCAACCACCGCTCCAGCATTGATATTTGCCGTTCTTGGGGTTGTTTATACCCAACCTGTGGCCTTTGCACACCGGGCAAGTATAGAAGTTCTTGGCTTTAGCTGGTTCTAGCCTGTCAAGGTAGTCGCGGATATCAAAAGTATAAGATACTTGACTAAACTGGTCAGGATTGTGTAAATTAGAAGTAGTTTGGGTCATTGTAGGATGTGGCCCAGACATCCTTTTAAGAAATTGTCAAAGTTTTCTTGAGAAGTTCAAAAAAACCTTATAGACTGGTCGTGTATTAAATTTGTTGGGCTCGGGAATCCGTAAGGAATCTGGGCTCTTTTTTTGTATTAAATTGTTGGTTCCCGGCCTCTGACATAGAAACAAGCCTAAACCAAAACTCCCTCGTGTGGGGAGTTTGGTTAGGATTTGAAGTTTTGTTAAGAAAATGAGCGAGCGGGGGCGTAAGTAGAATTACTTTGTCCTTTCAGTAAAACGCCGTTATTCCATCCCCAGCACCCATTTTTATGGGCTACTTTTGCCTTTTTGGTACACAAGTTGGCACTCGCGGTGGCGAACATCTCAAATTGCCCCTGAACAGCTTTATTTCTGGGAGCCTTGGATACGATCAAAAGCAGCCACTTTAATGCTAGGGGAATAAAAAACGGAAGGCGGTTCGTCAACTTTTGAATGCGCTTCTCCTCTGCCGGTATGAGTTCGCCATTCCAGGCTTTAGCCTTCAGTTTGAGAGCCTTCTCGATCAATTGAGCAGGAACTTCGACGTAACCAAAAGATGCCTTGATATGCGGGTTAGTCGCTTCCATCACCAGAGCCTTAAAGAGAAACTGGCTGCAGAACCCATCAGGCACTTCTGTCCCGCACCGGATCATGTTCTCCACCATCAACGGCGTTGTTAGCTGGCAAAGCCCCCATAATGCCTCCCAGTAAGAAACCTCCAACCAAACTAGATCGTAAAAATCCTGCGACATCCGTCCCTCGCTCAGCTCAAGGAAGATAGGGTCATCAGCCCCCTCAAAACGAGCTTTCCAACAGAGGGCGATACAGTCTTGTTTGAGGCTCAGTTCGAGAAAAGCTATGCGCTGGTCGTCGGTGAATAATTTTTCCTGTATGCACCGCCTGCACGGATATTGAGCGATTGTTAGTATCGCTTGTTGGATTGGTGGCAGCCCGTCGGGTATCTCTCGGTGTTTGAGCATAATTTTTAATTTTTAGATGCCTTTGGATTTTTCGCGGGAAACGCTTGCTCAGACAGGGTTTTCAGCTCATAAATATCACGTCGATGTATAACATCGACGAAATGCTTGCGAGATGAAATCCAGCGATTTTAGGACAAAGCTGTCCTAAATTTCGGATAGATTTGGTTCCGAAAATCGCCCTATTTTCCCTAACCAGTCTCGTCCGCATCGACTTTAAGGGCGACGAGTGAGTTTTTCGCGGGAAACGTAGACTAGGAAAGGATTTCAAGTAAAGCAGTTTTTGAGGTTATTTGGGTGTACCGGGCATCATTAACCCGGTAAGTCGTGACCGCCTTCCCGTGCTGCTACACTTCCACTTACAAGGATTTGTCTAGTGTTGACTTCGGAAGTCGCTACCATCTCCGCTCTCGCTTCCACTTCCTCAAGCTCTTTGCTGTAAGCACTTCCCGCACTTCCCGTTTTAATTCCACATCCTTTCTGAGGAAGCTGCACTAACTTCTCAGTCAAGAAGTAAAGATTTTGTGGAAGTTTGAGGTTCCGCAAAATCTTTACTTCTTGACCCGCAGCTTTAGACTGATTGAGCGCTGACTAATCTCAGGTCGCAACCTCTGGTCGGTTCTCCGTCATAGCAGGGATAGCAAGTACCATCACAAGTGCTATGCGTCCACCAGACGTAGTAAACCCAGGTCTTTGCAGCAAAACAGGATTCTGCTTCTGGCAACCAGCGCATACCCAGAACCTCGCCAAAATCAGTGGCAGAGTCTGGGGCATCATCGTCTTCTTCATCTGGCTCCCAGTCGCTCGCCACCAGGTCGCCAATATTAAATTCTGGTAAGGGGTAAGCTTTAGGAGTTGAAAGCTTTGGCGATGGTTCTGGGGTTGAAAGCTTTGGCGATGGTTCAGGGGTTGAAGACTTTAACGATGATTTGGGAGCTGCTACCAAAATTAGCGCTCCTCCAAATTTCTGCAATAGCTCGCGACGCGGAAACGTCAAGAATTGCGAATCCGCACTAGACATTCGTCCTGAAAATGACATAATTACTTAGCTCCAAACGTTGTCGATTAACGGCTTGGGGAAGACGTGACTTGTTAAGCGGGTCCAATCGCTTAGCAGTCGCGCATCAATCTTCCTTGTCTCTACATTGCAAGTTTTTAGTCCGGCTGTCAATAGGTAAATTGTAAAGTTTTAAACCTATTTAAAACACAAATAATATTAACAAAAACGACAAATATAGCAGCTAACAAATCGTTATTAACTACTATATTTTCTGATTTAGCAACTGTTTTAGATTTCTGGAACCTGTAAATTGTGCCTGCTGCCCGCGTAGTGTTTGTAAATAATCTCTGGGCTATTACCTACCCACCGCGCTATATCTTTGGCGTCAATCCCTTTGTCCAGGCAAAGAGTGATAAAGGTATGGCGAGTTTGATAAGGGACGCGGTACTCAAGTTCTAAACCCTGTAAAATCTTCTTCCAAACCCTCTTGCAAAAATTGCCCTGAACGATGAAGCCACCTTCAGCAGCGGGAAAAACCAAACTATCGGCATTACAAGTTAGCGGCTTGGCGTCCTCAAGTATTTGGCGCAGTTGGCCGTTAATTTTGAACCTGCGAAATGACTGAGTTTTCAGCCCCTCCTTGCGAATCCTCCCCCCAAGTGACTGAACCACTGCTTCCCGAAAAATGACAGTCTGCTTGTCAATGTCAACATTTTTCCACTGCAAGCCGATCGCCTCGCTGGGACGGCATCCCGTATAAAAAAGGAACTGCACGTAAGTCGCATAGTTGCTGTGCAGGTGGTTCCTGGAAGTGAATGGATGGCAAAACCGATTCGTTTTGAATGCGTCAATGATTAAGTCTCGCTCGGTTGCGGTAAAGGGTTCTATTCCCCTATCCCCGGTGTTGGCCTTTGCAGAGCGAGGGAGCTTTATCTCTGAAGCCATGCCGGCAAAGGGATTAACGTCAATCAGATTGCTGTTTTTCGCCCATCCGTAGCAGGTAGATAGTTGAGAGATTAACCGCTTCGCCGAA
>Ga0164298_10000552_pt1 | contig 10354 bp, 10 predicted proteins | sample Whisoiple_216_MG_FD_109713 | JGI IMG/M metagenome (GOLD analysis project Ga0164298, IMG submission 109713) | Unamended control soil microbial communities from upstate New York, USA - Whitman soil sample_216_MG | ecosystem: Environmental > Terrestrial > Soil > Agricultural land ... | reverse complement strand
GGGAGTCGTCGCAACACCCGATGTGCCCGCACGCGGCGCAGCGGCGCAGGTGGACCCACCAGCCGCCGACAGCGTCGCATTCAACGCACCCGGTGCCGCTGGGCGGAACTGTCGGATCCACAGTGGTGCTCATACGTGACGAGCCTACCGACGGCGGCGCGGCGCGCTCACAAGACTAAAAATCAATCCGATTCGATCGAAGTGAGCGAAACCAAATGCGTTGGGACAACCAGCGAATTCCCTTAATTGACGTCCTCGTTTGCGCATCGGGTCGCATTGACAGCTAACCAACGCTCTCTTACCGTGCGGCCCAAGCCTGGCGACGATGGGAATGCATGTGGGATCCGCAGAGGGCTGCTCGCGCACCGCGGCAATGATGCCGCTCTCGTCATCACGCGCGTGTGCCTCTCGGCGAATGAGGTAGACCCAATGCCGCAACCTCCCGGCGGTCGACCGTGACGGGGACCGCCTGGTCCAAGCCGGCTTTCGCCATCGGGGACTTCGTCGTCCTCGTGGGTGAGACCTTCGGTGCGATGTTTCGCAGGCCGTTCGCCTGGCGGGAGTTGCTGGATCAGATCTGGTTCGTCGCCAGGGTGTCGATCGTTCCCACACTCGTGCTCTCGATTCCGTACACGGTGCTCATCGTCTTCACGCTGAACATCGTGCTGATCGAGGTCGGCGCAGGCGACCTGTCCGGTGCCGGTGCAGCGCTGGCATCGGTTACCCAAGTCGGTCCCGTGGTGACCGCCATCGTCGTCTCCGGTGCGGGCGCCACCGCGATGTGCGCCGATCTCGGCGCCCGCACGATTCGCGAGGAGATCGACGCGATAAAGGTCATCGGCGTCAACCCCATCCAAGCTCTCGTGGTGCCACGGGTGATCGCCGCGACTTTCGTTGCGCTGATGCTCTATTCAGTAGTGGCGGTCGTCGGACTGTCGGGAAGCTATTTCTTCGTCGTGTTCGTCCAGCACGTCACGCCGGGGGCCTTCGTTGCCGGGATGACACTGCTGACCGGCCTGCCGCAGGTGGTCGTTTCTCTGGTGAAGGCGCTGCTGTTCGGTCTGTCCGCCGGCCTGATCGCCTGCTATAAGGGGCTGCACGTCGGCGGTGGACCGACAGCGGTCGGCAACGCCGTCAACGAAACCGTGGTGTTCGCCTTCATGGCACTGTTCCTCATCAACATTCTCGCCACCGCGTTCGGCGTGAAGGTGGCGCCATGACTTGCGAGCGAGAAGCGAAGCGGGATCGCGCATGACTTGCGAGCGAGAAGCGAAGCGGGATCGCGCATGACAAGCGTCGACGACACTGCGGGTGGCGGTGAGGTCCTGCATCGAGTGGTCGAAAGGACCCGTAGTCTGGGGGAGCAGACCGCCTTCTACGGCAATGCGCTCGCGGCCACCCCCGACGCCGTCACGCGCTATCCGGCCGAGGTACTGCGGTTGATCGCAGGCATGGGCATGGGCACCGGCGCGCTGGCGGTGATCGGCGGCACGGTGGCCATCATCGGTTTCCTCACGCTGTGCACCGGCGCGTTGATCGCTGCCCAGGGCTACGACACCCTGTCCAACGTCGGGATCGAAGCCCTCACCGGCTTCCTGGGTGCGTTTCTCAACGTACGGTTCATCGCGCCGGCGACCGCAGGCGTGGCGCTGGCCGCCACCATCGGCGCCGGCGCCACCGCGCAGCTCGGCGCCATGCGCATCAACGAGGAGATCGACGCGCTGGAGGTGATGGGCATCCGGCCGATCACCTACCTGGCGTCCACCCGCATCGTGGCGGGCGTGGTGGCGGTCATTCCGATCTACACCGTTCCGTCTTGATGTCGTTCCTGGCCACCCGGTTTGGGACGACGATCGTCTACGGGCAGTCGCGTGGCGTCTACGACCACTACTTCACGACGTTCCTGCAGCCGACCGACCTGTTGTGGTCCTTCGTGGAAGCGTTGTCGATGGCAGCCGCCGTGATGGCGGTGCACACCTACTACGGCTACACCGCGACCGGCGGTCCGGCCGGCGTCGGCGAGGCGGTCGGCCGTGCCGTACGCACCTCGATTACCGCCGGAGTTTTCATTCTGTTGACCATCACACTGTCGGTGTACGGGCAGTCCGGCAACTTCCACCTCTCGGGGTGAAGGGAATGGACAACGCGCCGCGACGGGGGAAGATCGATCCGATCTGGTGGGCACCCGTGCTGTTTCTAGTGATAGCGGCACTATCCACGCTGACTGCCCTGCTGTTCAACGGGACACTGCGGAAGAGCGTTCCGCTCACTCTAGTGTCCGACAGGGCCGGTCTGGTCATGGAGAACGGCGCGAAGGTGAAGTTGCGCGGCGTCCAGATAGGCGAAGTCGCATCCATCGGCGCCGAGTCCGCGGCCGGCACCGATTCTTCAAAGCTCAATCTGAGGATGGATCCCGGGCCATTTCAGAATCTGCCGAGCAACGTCGAGGCGGAGATCAAGTCGAGCACCGCGTTCGGCGCCAAGTACGTCGATCTCATCGTCCCCCCAGAGGGTGCAAGCTCCGAGTCCCTCAAGCCGGGCGCTGTGCTGCACTCGCGCAACGTAACCGTCGAGGTCAACACGGTGTTCGAGAACCTGCAGTCGGTGGTCCACTCCGTCGATCCGGCGAAGCTGAACGCGGTACTGTCGGCAGTCGCCGAATCAGTGCGCGGCAAGGGCGATCGCATCGGGCAGGCGATCGCGAATGCGAACAACGTGCTGCTCGCGGTGAACCCGAGAATGCCGACAGTGCAGCAGGACTGGCAGTTGTTCGGCAAGACCGCCGAGGCGTATTCGGATGCGGCGCAGAATATCCTGTCGATTCTCGACTCGTTTTCGACCACCAGCACGACGATCACCACGCATGCGAAGTCGCTCGACGAGCTGCTCCTCTCCGCGGTCGGGTTCTCTCAATCGGGTATCAACACGATCGGCGGAAACCAGCCAAACCTGGTGCGCGCGATGAACATCCTCGATCCGACGACCGCTCTGTTCATGAGATATTCGCCCACCTACAGGTGCCTTTTTCAGGGTGCCCAGTGGTTCCTGGACCACGGCGGCCGAGATGCGTTGGGCGGCAATGGCAAATCCGTGATCATGGATGCCGGTCTGCTGATGGGTGACGATCCATACCGCTATCCCGACAATCTGCCGATCGTCAACGCCAAGGGCGGCCCAGGCGGCAAACCGAGTTGCGGTTCGCTACCCGATGTCAGCAAGAACTTCCCGGTGAAGTACCTGGTCACCGACACAGGGTTCGGCACCGGCCTCGATATCCGGCCCAACCCCGGCATCGGATTCCCCGGCTTCGTCAACTACTTCCCCGTCACCAAAGCAATGCCGGAACCGCCGAAGATCCGTTACCCCGGCGGCCCGGCGCCGGGTCCGTGGCCGGCCTACCCGGGCGCACCTCCGTACGGCGCAACGGAATACGGGCCGGACGGAACACCGCTCTACCCGCCGCCTGGCGGTCCGCCACCACCTGAGCCACTGCCTGCACCGCCAGCGCCACCGGAGGGACAGCCATGAGGAGAAGAACCGTCCGCGCCGCCACGCGTGTGGCGCAGTTCACGGTGTTGTGCCTGGTTTCCATGTTCGCTCTGGTAACGGTGTTCGGGCAGTTCCGATTCGAATCGCGCGCCTCCTACAGCGCGGTGTTCACGAATGTGTCAGGCCTCAGAGGCGGGAACTTCGTCCGCATTGCCGGTGTCGAGGTCGGAAAGGTCGAGGACCTGACCCTGCACAGGGACGGGACCGTCACGGTCGACTTCGCCATCGACAAGGGACTGCAGCTCACCGAGGGTACCAGGGCAGCGGTGCGCTACGAGAACCTCATCGGCGACCGCTATCTATCCCTCGAAGAGGGGCCAGGATCGGTGCGGAAACTTCAACCAGGACGGACGATCCCGCTAGCGCAGACATCGCCCGCCCTCGATGTCGACGCACTCATCGGCGGCTTCCGTCCGCTGTTTCGCGCGTTGGACCCCGACCAGGTCAACGCATTGTCCGGCGAACTGCTGAAGGTGTTCCAGGGCCAGGGCGGCACCATTTCATCGGTGCTCGCCCAGACCTCCGCACTGACAACGACTCTGGCGGGCCGCGATCAGCTCATCGGCCAGGTCATCACCAACCTGAACACCGTGCTCGGCACCCTCGCCGCGCGTGACGATCAGTTCTCTGAAGGTTTGGACAAGCTGTCGCAACTCGTACAGGGACTGGCCCAGCGCAAAAGCGATATCGCGACAGGGACGGCGTACATCGACGCCGCGGCGGGCTCGGTCGCCGACCTCTTGACGGTGGCACGTCAACCGATCGAGGACACCGTGGCTCAGACGGACCGGTTCGCGGGGCAGATCATGGCCGATCACGACTACGTCGACGATCTGGTCAAGACCCTTCCGGACGCCTACCAGGTGCTGGCCCGCAACGGCCTCTACGGCGATTATTTCGGCTTCTACCTCTGCGACGCGATCCTCAAAGTGAACGGTAAAGGCGGCCAGCCCGTGTTCATCAAACTCGCCGGTCAAGACTCGGGACGGTGCACGCCGAAATGACGCGAATCAAGCTGAAGCGGCCCAGGATCAAACCGTTGGGCGAGCGTAATCGGGTCGCCGTCGGTGCGGTCGGGGCCCTCATCCTGATCGTCTTGGTGGTCGCGGTCTCCTCCTACAACAAAATTCCGTTCATCAAAGGCACCTCCGACTTCTCGGCCTATTTCGCCGAGGCCGGTGGCATCAAGCCCGGCAGTGACGTGCGGGTGTCGGGCCTCGACGTCGGCAGGGTCTCCGACATCCATTTGGACGGGACGAAGGTGCTGGTGGACTTCACGGTCCGCGACGGTGTCGAACTCGGTGACCGGACCGAGGCTGCGATCAAGACCGAAACCGTGCTCGGCACCAAGTTCCTTGAACTGACCCCGCGCGGCGACGGCAACCTCACCGGCCCGATTCCGATCGATCGGACCACTTCTCCCTACGACCTGCCGGACGCGTTGGGCGACCTGACCACAACCATCAGCGCCCTGGACACCACGCAATTGTCCTCGGCACTCACGACATTGGCGGACACCTTCAAGGACACCCCGCCTGAGCTGAAGATCGCGCTGGAAGGGGTGGCACGATTCTCCGACACCCTCAATACGCGTGACGCGCAGCTGCGCAACTTGCTGGCCAACGCGAACAAGGTCACCGCAGTGCTGGCGAAGCGCAGCGATCAGATCGCCGGTCTGGTCGTCAACACCGACGCCCTGTTGGCCGAGCTTCTGTCGCAACGCAATTCCGTCGACGCGTTGATGAACAACCTCACCGCCGTGTCACAGCAGATCTCCGGTCTCGTCAACGACAACCGGACGCAACTCCAACCTGCCGTCGACAAACTCAACGGTGTGCTGGGGATCCTGGACAACCGCAAGACGGAACTGCAGCGCACTCTGTACCTGCTTCGGCGCTACGCGATGTCGTTCGGCGAAGTGCTCGGGTCTGGGCCATTCTTCAAAGCCTCACTGGTCAACCTCGCCCCGGGACAGTTCGCCCAGCCGTTCATCGACGCCGCATTCTCCGACCTGGGTCTTGACCCGAATGTGCTGCCGCCCTCGCAACTCGTCGATCCGGGTGTCGGCCAGCCGGGCACCCCGGCGCTGCCGGTGCCCTATCCCCGTACCGGGCAAGGCGGAGAGCCGAATTTGACGCTGCCCGACGCCATTACAGGTAACGCCGACCCGAACTTGCCGGCACAGTTCCCCGGCCGTTATCCGTACCGCGAGCCCCTGCCTGCGCCCCCGCCCGGCGGCCCGCCGCCGGGACCGCCCGCACCTGCACCTGCGCCCGGCGAACTGCCGCCGCCAACCTTCGGACCACCGGTGCCGGCGCCTGCGGACGGGGGGCAGTGACAGTGTCAACGTGGTCCTCCTCTCGTCCTGGTCTCGCTCGTACCATGAGGATTGCCACCGCCGCAGTCCTAGTCGTGATCTTTGCTGTCGCGATAACTGTGGTGGCGACCCCGTGGTGGAAGAGCGTCGCCAGGAACACCTACGTCGCCTATTTCACCAACACCAACGGCCTCTATACCGGTGACGAAGTCCGCATCCTGGGTGTCGCTGTGGGAACCGTGGAGGAGATCGACCCGCAGCCGAACGCCGCGAAGGTCACCTTCTCGGTCGACAGGCAGTACCCGGTGCCGGCCGATGTCCAGGCAGCGATCCTGTCGCCGTCACTCGTATCCGCACGCGCGATCCAGCTCGTCCCCGCGTACTCCAACGGCCCGAAACTCGCTGACGGAGCAACGATTCCGAAGGAGCGCACCGCGGTTCCCGTCGAGTGGGACGACTTGCGCCGACAGTTGGAGAAGCTCACCGACTCCCTGCAGCCTACGACACCCGGCGGCCCCAGTGCGGTGGGCGAATTCATCAACAGCGCCGCGGCCAACCTGCGTGGCGAGGGTGACACGGCACGCGACACCGTCATCAAACTCTCCCAAGCGGTTTCGGCACTCGGCGACCACAGCACAGACATCTTCAGCACGGTGCGCAACCTTCAGCTGCTGGTATCCGCACTGTCCTCCAGCAGTGATCTGCTCGCCTCCTTCAACACGAACCTCGCCGACATCACCACTGTGCTGTCCAACACTCCCAACGAGGTGGCTGATGCGACGAAGGGCCTCGACGGCGCCGTGAACGACCTGCGCGGCTTCGTCGCCGAGAACCGCGAGGGCCTCGGCGTCACCGTCGACCGCCTCAATGCGGTCACCACGGCTCTGAATGACAGCCGCGCTGACGTCAAGCAGGTGCTGCACATCGCGCCGACGGTGTTCGGCAACTTCATGAACATCTACCAACCCGCGCAGAGCGCGGTCACGGGCATTCTGGCCCCGGTCAACTTCGCCAACACCGTCCAATTCATCTGCAGTGCAATCCAAGCCGCGTCGCGCGAGAACTGGGAACAATCGTCGAAGTTGTGTGTCCAGTATCTGGCGCCGATCATCAAGAACCGCCAGTACAACTTCCCGCCACTCGGGATCAATCCGTTCGCGGGAGCGTCGGCGCGGCCCAACGAGATCACCTACAGCGAAGATCGGCTGAATCCGCACTTGCCGCCTCAGACGCCGCCGGATGTCCCGGCGCCGGTGAACAACCCCACCGGACCACTGCCCGCGGAAGCGGCGTTGGCCGGTGATATACCGCCGCAGTCGATCACGACCGACCCCGGCCTGGGACTCCAGGGCCTGATGGTTGCTCCCGTAGCCGAATCGGCGCCACCCCCTGCCTTGCCGCCGCTGCCCGGGGGCACGCCGTGAAGCGCATGCTCGCCGCGGCGCTGATCGCCGCGTGCCTGGCCGCGATCCCGGGGTGTGAGTGGCGCGGGCTGAATTCGCTCAACCTGCCGGGAACTACTGGTACCGGCGACGGCTCGTACACCATCCAGGCACAGTTGCCCGATGTGGTTGTCATTCAACAGAATACCCGCGTGCGTGTCGCCGACGTCAACGTAGGCAACGTCACCAAGATCGAGGTACAGGATTGGCATGCCCTGGTGACCATGCGCATCAACGGCGATGTTCATCTGCCGGCGAACAGCACCGCCAAGGTCGGGCAGACCAGCCTGCTGGGGTCCATGCACATCGAACTGGCACCACCCACCGACGAGCCGCCGCAGGGCGAACTCAAGGACGGTTCGGTGATTCCGTTATCCAGGGCGAGCACATACCCGACCACCGAGCAGACGTTGGCGTCGGTGTCTGTTCTGCTCAACGGTGGCGGGCTGGGCCAGCTCCAGGAGATCAATCAAGCGTTCGCGAAGGCGTTGGCGGGCCGCGAGAACGACATGCGCAGCCTGCTGACCCAATTGGATACCTTCATTGGTCAGCTCAACGCCCAGACCGACGACATCATCGCCGCCACCGAGCATCTCAACGCGTTGGCGGGGCAGGTCGCGGCGAAGGACCAGACCGTCGACAAGGCGCTCACCACGATCCCGCAGGCGCTTGCCGTGCTGTCCGATTCACGCACCAAGTTGGCGGACGCGATCGATGCGCTGGGCAAGTTCAGCGCGATCGCCACCTCGACCGTCGACCAGACCAAGGAATCGTTCGTGAACAACCTGCGCAATATCGCGCCGGTGTTCCGCGAACTTGCCAACGCCGGGCCCGCCTTGACCAGGGGGCTGGACTTCCTGTCGACATACCCCTGGGTCAAGAGCACGCTTGCCAACTGGTTCCGGGGTGACTTCGCGAACATCACTCTCGTCATCGATCTGACCCTGAGCCGGATCGACAGCAGCTTGTTCACCGGGACGAGGTGGGAAGGCAACCTCACCGAACTCGAACTGCAGTGGGGCCGCACGATCGGCCAGATGCCGAGCCCGTATACCGCGGGCAACCCGTTGATCGCACCGTATCGCTGGGGGGCGTACTAGCATGCTGCGCTTGTCCCGAGCCGTATGGACGCAATTGGCAATCCTTGCGGCCATCACTATCATCGCCGTCGGTGTGATGGCGTTCGGCTTCGTCAAAGTTCCCGCCTTGTTCGGCATCGGGCGTTACACGGTGACGGCCGAGCTGCCCGCGTCCGGCGGGTTGTACCCGACGTCGGTGGTGACCTATCGCGGCACCGAGATCGGCAGAGTCAAGTCGATCGAAACCACCCGCGACGGCGTTCGAGCCGTTCTGACACTCAACTCGGCCACGCCGATCCCGTCTGACATTTCGGCGGCGGTACACAGCCGCTCCGCCGTCGGTGAACAGTTCCTCGAGCTGACCCCACAACCGGGCACGGCCGCCAATGCTCCGAAGTTGCGCGACGGCGATGTCATCCCAGTCGGCAGGGTGCAGATTCCCGCGGATATCGGAAACCTTCTGGACGCCACCAACAGAGCGCTGCAGGCGATCCCGCAGGACAATCTGCGTACCGTCGTCGACGAAGCGGATAAGGCCGTGGGCGGGCTGGGACCTGAGCTGTCACGCATCGTCGACGGATCGACGTCGTTGGCGATCGAGGCCGGCAAGACCGTCGATCCGATCACGCAGCTGATCGATCAGTCCCCGCCTGTGCTCAATTCCCAAGTGCAGACAGCGGATTCGATCGCGACATGGGCGATGCGATTGGCGTCGATCACCGGTCAGTTAAAGGCGCAGGACACGGCCTTCGCGGATCTACTCAACGTGAGCGGTCCGGCGCTGGGTGAAGGCAAGGCACTGTTCGATCGCGTCGCGCCCGCCTTGCCGGTGTTGCTGGCCAATCTGGTGAGCCTCGGCGACATCGCGGTGACCTACCGCAACGATCTCGAGCAGTTGCTTGTTCTCTTCCCGCAGGGGACCGCCGTCATGTCAGCGATCGCCGTCGCGGATTCCGGTGTCAAGCAGGCTTATCGGGGGATCTACCTCGACTTCAACCTCAACCTCAATCTTCCGCCGCCATGCAACACCGGATTCCTGCCGGTCCGGCAGCAGCGGTCGCCGTCGGATCAGGACTATCCCGAGCGGCCCGCGGGCGAGTTGTACTGCCGTCTCCCGCAGGACTCGGACATGAATGTCCGTGGTGTGCGCAACATTCCGTGCGAGACGAAGCCGGGCAAGCGCGCGCCGACGGTTGAGTTGTGCGAAAGCGATGAGCAGTACATTCCCCTGAACGACGGCCTCAACTGGAAGGGCGACCCGAATGCGACGCTCTCCGGCCAGGGGGTGCCACAGTATGCGCCGGGCCTGGACCCGCGGCTGCCGCCGCCGCAGGGCACTGGCGCGGCGCTTCCGCCCGGTGCGCCGTCGCAGGCCGCGGCACCGGTCTCCGCCGTTCCCTACGATCCCGCGACCGGCGATTACATCGGCCCGGACGGGAAACGCTACACACAGACCGATTTGGCGCATCCCGGCAACAAGACCTGGCAGTCGATGCTGGTGCCGCCTGCGCCCTAGCGCGCCATTGTCGAGTCGGGCTCCTCTGCTCGAAATTGCACTGAGGGTTGTTGCGTCAGCGATTTCACAGCCCTGGATGCGATGTTGCCACTGATTCTCGCGAGCGGCCTAGCGCGCCATCGTTGAGTTGGGTGCACTCCAGTCGGTCGACACGAAGCGGTGGCGGATCAACCAGTCGTCGCCGACGGGTACGAAGACATCGCGATAGCGGCCGAAGTGGTCGAGGCCGATCTCGCTGAAGACCGTGAAGTAGCAGGCGACTCGTGCCTCGTCCGGACGTATTTCGGTGAAGCGGATGTTCGTCACGTTGTGGCGGACGATTCGCTTGACTTTCGACGCCTCTGCGGTCGCGTTCGGTGCGGCCACGACGCCACGAGAAGCTCGACGATCGCGGCGCGTCCGCGTACCGGTTCGCCGCCGCGCAGCTCGAGCTCGCCGTCCTCGCAGAAGC
>Ga0164298_10000551_pt1 | contig 10372 bp, 10 predicted proteins | sample Whisoiple_216_MG_FD_109713 | JGI IMG/M metagenome (GOLD analysis project Ga0164298, IMG submission 109713) | Unamended control soil microbial communities from upstate New York, USA - Whitman soil sample_216_MG | ecosystem: Environmental > Terrestrial > Soil > Agricultural land ... | reverse complement strand
TGCTCGATAAAGTAAAGAACGGCAAAGGCGCGTTCGGTTTCAACGCTGCAACGGAAGAGTACGAAGATCTGGTTAAGGCTGGAATTGTCGACCCGACTAAGGTGGTTCGCACAGCCTTGCAGAACGCCTCCTCCGTTGCTGGAATGATGATTACGACGGAAGCGATGATCGCCGATAAGCCGGAGAAGAAAAAAGAGGCGCAGGCGATGCCGCATGAGCACGAAGACTACTAAGTTTTTTTCGCGCATTGCAAAAAAGGGCGCCTGGTAAACAGGCGCCCTTTTTTGTTCCACGTCAAAGTGACCGTTCAGTAATTTGATGATTCCGTGCCAGGATAAGTCGGAAAATTGACCACACAACGAGCGGAGGCAATTGCCTCCCTTGTTGTACAACGAACTGCTTGACAAGCGGTGATCGATGGCTAAGTTCACGGCGATAATCTCATGAGGAGGTAACGTCCCATGGCGCAATGGAATCCGTTTGAAGAAATGGAAATGCTCCGGCGCGAGGTCGATAAAGCCTTCGAAGGGTTTGCCGGAAGGCAGGAACCATCGCGGCGAGTCGCTTTTCTCCCTGGCAGTAGCCCGCGTCGCTATCCGCTGGTGAATCTGTTCGAGGAAAACGACAAGATCTATGTGGAAGCATTGACACCGGGCATCGATCCCGAATCTCTGAACGTAGACATCATGCACAATCGATTGACACTTTCCGGCGAAAAGATCCGCATCACTCCAGATGTCAAGCCGGAAGCGTTCCATCGCAGTGAACGAGCGAGCGGAAAATTTGTCCGCACGGTGGAGTTGCCCGTGGAAGTCGATGAACAAGGCATCCGAGCGGAATACAAAAATGGCGTGCTTCTGGTCAGTCTGCCGAAAGCCGAAAAAGCGAAGCCGAAGCAAATCAGTGTCAAGGTGGCGTAAGGAGGGACTCATCTCGCGATAGGAGGATACGTTATGGCAGAAAAAACCGTAGCCACAAATGGCCAAAACCAAAGCTTGACCAGCCGCGAAGGTACACGCAGTCAGGAACGCTACGTCACGCCGACGGTCGATATTTACGAGACGGCCGGAGGTCTCGTCGTTAAAGCTGACCTACCGGGCGTGGAGAAACAAAACCTCGATTTGCAGGTGGAAAACAATTTGCTCACGATCCGCGCGAAACCGACCCCTACGACCGCGGGCGAACCGGTCTATCGTGAATACGAGTTGGTCAATTTTTTTCGCCAGTTCGAGCTAAACGAGAAAGTCGACCAATCGAAAATATCCGCGGAGCTCAAGCACGGCGTGCTGACTTTGAAACTTCCCAAAGCAGAAGAGGCGAAACCCAGGAAGATCGAAGTTCGGGTAGAGTAACCTCAACTCGTTTCTGTCCTCTATCCCCCATTCCGACTCGGAGCGATGCATCGCGCGCCAAGAACTATTCGCGCGATGCATCGCCCGCGCAGTTCCTCTCTCCGCAAAATCTATTCAGCTTGCGGGGTAGTCGGCTTCCATCGAACCGAATCGCTTTGGAATTTTCAGCTTCAAAATGCTATGAGAATTTGCACCGGCTAAACCACTTGTAGAAAAACTTCGATGTTACTCAGCCATCGCAGCTCCAGGCAACGCTCCGCTTGGTTTTATCTGATCTTGGTCGTCGCATTGAGTGCGGCGGGCTTGATTTTCTTGAAAGACTCTTGGGTTCGCAGTGCAACGCTTTTCGATCCGCGAGCGGCGCCGCGGGCGGTTAACCCGCGAGGCGAATTGCTAAGTGATGAAAAATCGACCATCAGCCTTTTCCGGCAGGCATCGCCGTCGGTTGTCAACATTACGGCAATAGGTGTAGAGCGAGATCTTTTCACGCTCAATCTTTATCAAATTCCTCAAGGCACGGGTTCGGGATTCGTATGGGATACGAATGGCGACATCATCACTAACTTTCATGTGATTCAGCAAGCCGACGCGGCGCAGGTGACGCTCGCCGATCAATCGAATTGGAAGGCGCGCATCGTGGGAGTGGCGCCCGATAAGGACATCGCGGTATTGCGTATCGATGCACCGGCAAACCGGCTCCGTCCGATTCCGATCGGAACATCCAAAGATTTGCAGGTGGGTCAGAGTGTTTTTGCGATCGGCAATCCCTTCGGGCTCGACCAAACCTTGACGACCGGGGTGATTTCGGCGCTCAACCGCGAGATCGAGTCCGTCACGCGCCGGCCGATTCAAGGCGTGATCCAATCCGATGCGGCGATCAACCCAGGTAATTCGGGCGGTCCACTGCTCGACAGCGCGGGGCGTTTGATCGGTGTAAATACGGCCATCTACAGCCCTTCGGGCACCTCGGCCGGAATCGGCTTTGCCATTCCGGTGGACATCGTCAATCGGATCGTGCCGGAACTGATTCGTAGCGGCAAGGTGACCCGGCCGGGATTAGGAATTCAGATTGCGGACGAGCAAATCGCCGAAAGACTCGGCGTGACCGGCGTGCTGGTCGTTGATGTCACGAGCGGCGGCGCCGCAGCGAAGGCCGGCATACAGCCGACGCGACGAGACAGCGAGGGACGCCTCCGCTTGGGCGATGTCATCACCGCCATCGACGGCAAAAAAATCGAGTCCTCCAACGATCTCTATCTGATTCTGGAAAAATACAAGGTCGGCGATGCGGTGACTGTGACGATGCTACGCAACGGCAAGTCGATTCAGGCGCGGCTGACACTGGAAGAGGTTCGCTAAAGCCAAGCCAAAGATCGCTCTAAGGTGTAATTCTCTCCTGAGGTTCCTGCGTGCCTGACTGGTTCTCGTCGCGCTCGTAGGCGGTGATGATCTGCTGAACCAGATGATGGCGCGCCACATCTTTTTCGGTGAAATTAATGAAGCGAATCCCATGCACGCCTTTCAAAATGCGTGACGCTTCCTTCAGGCCCGAAGGTTTTCCCGCCGGCAAATCGATCTGCGTCGCGTCACCGGTGATCACCGCTTTCGAGCCGTAGCCCAACCGGGTGAGAAACATCTTCATCTGCTCGGGCGTGGTGTTTTGCGCTTCGTCCAGAATCACAAACGAATCGTTGAGTGTTCTTCCCCGCATGAATGCGAGCGGCGCGACCTCGATGGTGCCGCGTTCAACCAGCTTGCGCGCGCGATCGAAATCCACCATATCGTGCAAAGCATCGTACAACGGTCGGAGATAAGGGTTGACCTTTTCGGCGAGATCGCCAGGCAAAAAACCGAGCTTCTCGCCCGCTTCCACGGCTGGGCGAGTGAGAATAATCCTCACGTAATTGTTTTTCATGAGCTCGGCTACAGCCATCGCCATGGCAAGATAGGTTTTGCCGGTGCCGGCGGGGCCAATGCCGAAGACAATGTCGTACCGACGGATGGCTTCGATGTAGGCTTTCTGCGCGATGCTTTTCGGAGTGATCGTTCGTTTGTGAGCGGAAATGTAAATGGTGTCGAGAAAAATGTCCTGCAAACGAGCGCGAGAATCACCACTCAAAATCCGAATGGCATAATCGACGTCGCTGGCATACACCGGATAACCTTTTTCGAGCAAACCGTAGAGCTGGCGGAGAATTTGGCTACTGAGTTCGACCTGAAGCGGGTCGCCTTCGATCTCCACACCCGAACCGCGCACGCGAATCTTGATATGCAGGGTGTGCTGAAGAATTTTTATGTGCTGATCATGCTGTCCCAAAAGGTCGCGAAAAAGCCGTGGGTCATGAAACTCGAGAAAGTTGACGCCAACTTCGGTCACCATGTCGGCCACTGATTTTTTTTCATCTTTCACTCGGTCTCTCCTATGAGTTGGAGGATGATTTCGCGCGTGCGTGGGCGATTATCGAAATCGAGCAAGATCACTTGCTGCCAATTTCCCAGACAGACTTTGCCATTTTGGACGGATAAGGCGATGGACGGGCCAAAAAGGGCAGCCCGGAGGTGTGAAAAACCGTTGTCGTCGCCCCAACGATTGTCGTGGTGGTAGCGACGATCGCAGGGAATCAGCCGCTCGACGGATTCTTTTAAATCCTGAATCAATCCCGATTCATATTCGATGGTGGTGAGAGCGGCGGTGGAACCTGAAACAAAGGCGGTAATTAAGCCGTGGTGGATCTGTTCTTTTTCAATCGCCGCGTGAATTTTGGCCGTAATATCGATAATGTCGCAGTGGCCGGCAGTTCTTTCCGTGAATTTCTTAGTCTGTAGACTGATCACGCTATAACGCGAGTGTAGCGCTTTGTCGTTCGGTATCCAAATCCGGGATTGGCAATTGGCTCACTTCGTTGCTTGAACGAGTTGCTCCGCACGCCGTAAAGCTTCGCCTATTTTTCCCGCATGCTTACCGCCCGCCTGGGCGAATTCCGGCCGTCCGCCGCCCCCACCGCCGAGCATCGCAGCAAGCTCTTTAATGATGTTTCCGGCATGATAGCGTTTGGTGAGATATTTGGTCTCGGTGGTGACTAGATTCACATATCCAGCGCCAGCGCTCGCCAATACAACAACGCCAGAACCGAGCTTTTCCTTGAGCCGGTCGGCGATGTCGCGCAGTTGCTTTGCATCGAGATTATCGACCTGGCTGATCAAAACTTTGGCGCCGTCAATGGCGCGTTGCTTCGCCAGCAACTCACGAACCTGGTCTTGTTCGAATTGGCCGCGGAGCTTTTCGATTTCTTTTTCCAGTTCTTTCTGATGCTCTAGAAGCCTCCTCACCTTGTCCGCGGCATCTTCAGGGGTACCGCGGACCAGCGCGCCAATTTCTCTCAGTCGATCTTCATAGCTGTGAATCAGTTCCAAAGCGCCTTCGCCTGTAAAAGCCTCAACCCGTCGGACTCCGGCCGCGACGCCGCCCTCGAAATGGAGCTTGAACAACCCGATCTCACCGGAAGAGTGAACATGGGTCCCGCCGCAAAGTTCGACGGAAAAGTCGCCGATTTTCACGACTCGCACGCGATCACCGTATTTATCGCCGAAGAAGGCCAAAGCACCCTCGCGGATCGCCTCATCGTAATTAAGCTCTCGGATGGATACTTCGGCGTTTTCCCGGACGTGCTGGTTGACTGCGGTCTCGATCTTTTCGAGCTTTTCCGCGGCAATGGCTCCCGTGTGGTTGAAATCGAAGCGCAGTCGATCGGGAGCGACCAAAGATCCCGCCTGACGCACGTGGGGCCCGAGCTCCTGACGCAAAACCGAATGCAGGATATGAGTTGCCGAGTGATTAAGCCTGGTTTTCTGCCGGTACTTTGGGTCGACCTGCAGAAAGACATTGTCGCCAACCTGAACACGTCCCTTTTTCACTTTGCCCCGATGTGCAATTAGCTGGGGCGTTGGATGCTGCGTATCGAAAACTTCGATGAGATCGCCTCTGGCCGTCGTGATTGTGCCACGGTCGCCGACCTGTCCGCCGGATTCTCCGTAGAAAGGAGTTGCGGCGGTCAGCAAATCGATTTCGTCGCCTTGGACCGCCTCAGGTTGAGCGCCGTGGCTACCGTAGATCGCTAGGACAGAAGATTCGGCGCGAAGTTGATCATAACCGATAAAATAAACCGGCCGATCAAGCTGAATCTTTGATTCCATCGTCGTCACTTCGCGAGCTTCGCGCCCCCGAGTGCGTTGCGCCTCCATGAGCTGTTCGAACTCAGCCTCATCGACGGCGATATCCTCATTGCGCAGAATGTCTTCGGTCAAATCGAGCGGAAACCCGTAAGTATCGTATAGGCGAAAGGCAATCTCGCCGCTGAGAAACTGTTTTTTTTCCGATTTGAGCTTTGCCGTTGCATCTTCGAGCAAAACCAAGCCCCGCTCCAGCGTTTCGCCGAACCGCTCCTCTTCCATCCGGATGACTTCGCGGATTCGCTGTTCCTCTTTTCGCAGCTCCGGATAAGCATCGCCCATCACGGCAGATACAGTTTTCGCCACTTCGTGCAGGAAAGGCTCCTTTAGTTCCAGCAGCCGACCGTGACGAGCGGCACGACGCAGCAGGCGGCGTAAAACATAGCCGCGTCCTTCATTGCTCGGCATGACACCGTCGGCGATCAAAAAACTGACCGCGCGCACGTGGTCGTCAATGACGCGAAAAGAAATATCTGCCGCGGGATCGGCGCCGTATTTTTTATCCGCGATTCGCTCAGTAGTGGCCGTGAGCGCGCGCATATAGTCGATATCGTAATTGGAAAGAACGTTCTGTAAGACGGCGGTAATGCGCTCAAGGCCCATGCCCGTGTCGACGTGCTTCGAGGGTAGTTCTTCCAATTCGCGGTCTTCCTTGCGATTGTATTGGATAAAAACCAAATTCCAGAGCTCGATGTAACGCGCGCAGTCGCCGTTCACGCGGCATTGGTGCCCTGGGACTTCGCGCATATCACAGGCTGCCGGGCCGCGATCGAGATGAATTTCGCTGCAGGGGCCGCAGGGGCCGGTCTCACCCATCTCCCAAAAATTTTCCTTATCGCCAAAACGACGCACGCGCTCGGCGGGCAAGCCGCTGATTTTCAGCCATAGGCGCTCGGCTTCGTCGTCGTTAAGATAAACCGTCGCGTAGAGCCGGTCTTTCAGGAGCTGCCATTCGCGGGTGAGCAAGTCCGACGCCCAGGCGATCGCTTCGGCCTTGTAGTAATCGCCAAAGGACCAATTACCGAGCATCTAGAAAAAGGTATGATGATAAGTATCGCGGCCGACCGCTTCGAGATCATTGTGCTTGCCGCTGATACGCAGACATTTCTGGGCGCTTGTCGCACGCACATAGGGCAGCCGCTCTTGGCCGAGAAAAACATTTTTGAACTGCACCATTCCAGCATTGGTGAATAACAGCGTCGGGTCTTTTTCCGGAACGAGGGACGAGCTCTTCACAACGGTATGGCCCTGTTTGGAGAAAAAGTCCAAAAATGATTTACGAATTTCGTTTCCAGTCAGCATGGTTATTCGTCTTCTATGGAACAGCGTAGCAGATCGAAAATTACTTTGCCGCTATAGCCTCGGCGCTGCAAAAACGCCGCGGCGCGCCGGGCAATTCTCATCTCGCTCAGTCTTTCGCCTTTGAAACGTTTTGTCAAAAGCCGTCTGGCTTGCGCGGCTTCGTCCACCTCATCGAAGATTTCCCGCAGCGTGTTGCGGATCACAGGCGCCGCGATACCCTTGATTCTCAGTTCCTGATCGATTTTTAGTGGGCCGTATCCACGACTTTGAGCACGCGAGAGCGCCCAATTTCGCGCAAAAACTTCATCATTGAGGTAATGGAGTGAAAGGAGCCGGCGGATGGCGGCTTCCAGCGCGGGCGTCGAAAAGCCCCTTTGCTGAAGATAACGTCGAACTTCAGTTTCGCTTCGCGAACGGAATCCCAAGTACCGCAGGGCCAGTTGCAGCGCTGCTTCCGCGGTGTCCGCGCGCTCGGATTTGGCTGGAGGTTTGTTTGCCGCCGGTGAACCCGTCTAGCTTACCTGCTCTTTGCTTTTTCTTTTTTGTCCGCTGTCGGGGCAGCCGCGGGCGGGGATGGCGATTCCGGCCGTTTGATCCCGGTCTTGTCCATGACTTTCGCCATAATATCCTTGGCCGTTTCCGGGTGTTCTTTCAGAAACTGCTTTGCGGCCTCGCGTCCCTGGCCAATGCGCTCGCCTGCATAGGAATACCAGGCGCCGCTTTTTTCAACGACGCCGATCTCGCTCCCCAGATCGACGATTTCTCCATCGCGCGAAATGCCTGTGCCGTATAGAATATCAAATTCAGCCTCTTTGAACGGCGGCGCCATCTTGTTCTTGACTACTTTGACTCGGGTGCGACCGCCGACAACATTGTCGCCTTCCTTGAGCGCGCCAATACGGCGAATGTCCATTCGCACGGAGGCGTAAAACTTGAGCGCATTTCCGCCGGTTGTCGTTTCCGGATTGCCGAACATCACGCCGATTTTCATGCGAATCTGATTGATGAAAATCACCACCGTGTGCGAGCGAGAAATGGTCGCGGTCAATTTGCGCAAAGCTTGTGACATGAGTCTCGCCTGTAAACCCATGTGGGCGTCGCCCATCTCGCCTTCGATTTCGGCCTTTGGCACAAGCGCTGCGACGGAATCGACAACCAGAACATCGATGGCGCCGCTCCGTACCAGGGTCTCGGCGATTTCCAGAGCCTGCTCTCCGTGATCCGGTTGCGAAATCAGCAAGTCATCCGTCTTGACTCCGAGTTTTTTGGCATAACCCAAGTCGAGGGCGTGTTCCGCGTCGATATAGGCGCCCATTCCTCCCTGTTTTTGGGCTTCGGCGACAATGTGCAACGCGAGGGTGGTTTTGCCGGAGGACTCAGGACCATAAATCTCGATTACTCGTCCGCGCGGGACGCCGCCGATTCCAAGGGCAATATCCAGTCCGAGAGATCCCGAGGAAATCACCGGCAAGTCCTTTGGGACACCGGCTTCGCCAAGCTTCATAATGGCACCCTTACCGAATTGCCGTTCGATTTGGCTGACGGCGAGATCGAGTGCTTTCTCTCGATTTACATCCATTTACTGCCTCCTTGATTCGAGCTTTCAGTCGCCCGCCAACTCGGCGCCGAGCTGTATAGTTCTCAACTCACTGTAAGTCGCCCCTTCGGGCTTGAGCACGCTCTGGAATAAAACTATTTGACGGACGGCGCAAGCGCCAAATTCAAAATCGTTCAAACTGTCGATTTCCTGGCGCAAGTTTTTTGACGGCCGGCGACCCTCGCGCCAGCGGCCAATCGTTAGATGGGGAGTGAAAGCTCTGTTTTCGGGCGTAAACCCCAGCGGCATCAACGCCGATTCGATCTCTGCCGCCAATTGCACCAATCGATTGCCGGTCAATCCCACCCACAATATTTTTGGACGTCTGAAGTCGGGGAATACTCCCAAACCTTTAGCACTTATGGTGCAGGGCGAAAAGAGGCCCAGCGGGTGCCGGAGCGCTGTGGCAATAGGTTCGACTTGCGATTCTGCAATATTGCCGAGGAACTTGAGCGTCAGATGAAGGTTTTCTTTCCTGAGCCAGCGGATTTCGGTTATGCGCGATTTTAAAATTTCTCCGACGCTACAAATTTTGTCGATCACAGGATCATCGAGGTCGGCGGCAATAAAAGCGCGAATCACAAATTTTATCCTGAAAGGGCGAGGCGAAGCCAGTTCAGAGCAGCCTGCGAAGTCGCGCGGATGATGCGCTCGCGATCGCCGTGAAAATGGAACAATCTGGCTTCATGCCTTTTTGCTTGTGCAATGCTAATCCAAACCGTGCCTACAGGTTTTTCCGCAGTGCCACCACTGGGCCCGGCGATGCCGGTTACGCTCAGACCGAAATCGGCGCCGGTTCTCTCACGAATGCCGCGTGACATCTCGAGGGCGGTCTCCCGGCTAACGGCGCCGTGTTTCTCCAATGTCGTCGGTCTAACGCCGAGAAGCTTCATTTTAATCTCATTGGCGTACGACGTAGCGCCTCCCACATAGTAGGCCGAACTCCCCGCGATGCGCGTGATGCGATGACTAATCAAGCCTCCCGTACACGACTCGGCCAAAGACAGCGTCCGACGTTGTTCAATAAGAAGTTGACCAACCCGTTCCTCCAGGGTGGTATCGCCTTCAGCGTAGATATGGGATCCCAGTATCAGTCGGATTTTTTTGCACGCTTCGAGAAATTGCCGTTGCTCTTCGTCGCCGCCGCTTGCGGTTATGCGAAGCGTCAAGTCCGGATGGTGAGCCCGAAACGAGAGTTTGATCGGCAGCTCCAGCCCGAGGGGTCTTACGAGGTCATCGAGTTTCGACTCGGTAAGGCCATAGACTTTGAAGGCCTGTGAAAATATTTGGTCCTGCCCCGCGCGCATCGCAACAATCCAGGGCATAACCGTTTGATCGAACATTGCCGTCATTTCTTGTGGAACACCGGACAGCCATGAGAGAGTCTTATTTTCCCCTAGACTGACGCGAAATCCTGGCGCAGTGCCCAGGGGATTGGGAAGAATTTCTGCTCCCTGAGGAAACAGCGCCTGCTTAAGATTATTTGCTGTCCACGGGATACCCCGTACCTCGAAACGTTTTCTCAGCGCCGCGGCAATTTCTTCATTCTGCACCAGTGGGCAGCCAAGGAGCTCCGCAACTACCTCTGACGTTAGATCATCCGCCGTCGGCCCAAGCCCGCCAGTTCCTATCACGACCTCCCCTAAACCAGCGGCTTGCCGCATAGCCCACAGTAACTTTTCCCGGTCATCACCGACTTTCAATACCGCTGCGACTTTGATGCCGATGGAAAAAAGCCGGTCAGCTATGAACACCGAGTTTGTATCAACGACTTTGCCGGTGGTGAGCTCGTCGCCAGTGCTAAGAATTGCAGCTGTTTTTATCATGACAAGTGGCTCTTACTCTGGATACCAGAAAAGTAGAACCAGGAAAATCTACGCTGACGAAGCGG
>Ga0164298_10000548_pt1 | contig 10401 bp, 11 predicted proteins | sample Whisoiple_216_MG_FD_109713 | JGI IMG/M metagenome (GOLD analysis project Ga0164298, IMG submission 109713) | Unamended control soil microbial communities from upstate New York, USA - Whitman soil sample_216_MG | ecosystem: Environmental > Terrestrial > Soil > Agricultural land ... | reverse complement strand
GCGCTCGTCGGCGCCAAGGAGCATGCGGTCAAACAGGTCGCGGCAGGCGTGGATCTCATTGTCGCGCAAGGCACTGAGGCCGGCGGCCACTGCGGCGAGGTCACGACGATGGTGCTGATCCCCGAGGTGATCGAGGCCATCGACGCGGCGGTGCCGGTGCTGGCTGCAGGCGGGATCGTCACCGGCAGGCAGATGGCCGCGGCCGTTGCGATGGGCGCCGACGGCGCATGGACGGGATCGGTGTGGTTGACCACTGAGGAGGCCGAGACTGCCCCGCACACCAAGGACAAGTTCCTGGCTGCCACGTCGCGCGACACGATCCGTTCGACGGGCCGGACGGGAAAGCCTGCGCGGCAACTGAAGTCGGAATGGACAGACGCCTGGAAGCCGAACGACGGCGGCCACGAGACGCTGCCGCTTCCGCTGCAGTCGATGCTGTGCGAGCCGATCATCCGGCGGGTGGATGTGCTTGCCTCACAGGGACATCCGGGCGCCCAGGCGCTGGCGACCTACTTCGTCGGGCAGGGCGTCGGGTTGATGAACAAGGTCAAGCCAGCCCGCGAAGTCGTCCGCGAGTTCATCGAGGACTATCTCGCCGCAACCGAGCGGCTGAGCAACTCGCTACCCGACTGACCAGTCGATGAGCGGTGGCCGCACGGCCGCGCATTGTGGCTGACCCTTGGCGTCGGTGAGCCCGAGTCGGCCGATGAGAAGTCCCGTCTTGGCGGCCTGTGCGAGCACCTTGGCGGGCACGCCGTCGAGCATCAGCTTGGCCCGTCGGAACATGTCCATCCGGCCGTCGCCGTCGACGCTGCCCCAGTTGAGGTAGATGAACCGATCGCCGGGCCGGCCCTGAATGTGCGGTCCGCGCACATCGGAGCCGGTCACCTCGCACTCGATGGTCCAGGTCACCTCGGATGCGTCGCCCGGCTGTAGGTCCAGCAGTTCGGGCGGCCGCATCTTGCTCTGTACCGCGACGTGCACGTTCGAATAGCCGGGGAAGTTGTGGCCCGGCGGGCAGTCACGGCCAGGAAGGTCGGTGCCGACGATGCGTATCTGCACGCACCCATTCTCACCGACAGCGATTTCGGCGCGCTGGCGTGCGCCCAGCGTCGGTAAGCGCGCCGAAATCGCAGTCAGTCGAACGTGATGCGCACCGAGATGGGGTCGCTCTGCAGGGCGCGCATTCCGAGCAGGGTCGCAGACTGGCTGACCTTGCTCTTACCGCCGAAGCTGCGGGCTCTGGCCACGACATCGTCGTCGGGCACGAATGCCGCTGTGCCATTGCGCCATTCGTTGTCGACGCGGACGCGCACTTTCGGGTTCGCGGTGATGTTGTGCGCCCAGCCGGCCCGCTTTCCGTGCTGGGAGATCACCCAGACGCCACCGTCGTCGGCACGACCGGTGAGCGGCACGCGGCGCGGCTGGCCGGTTTTGGCGCCGGTGGTCTCCAACTCGACGGTCGACGACGCCCGAATGCCGATCTTGTCCAGCGCGCCGACCAGCGGATTGACGATCATGCGACCGACCTGTCGTTCGAACTTGAACTTGCGCAGAGCCTTGCGGGAATCGGCAGCAGTCATTGAGAACCTCCATCAGGCTGAACCCGAAGATAGTTGAATGATCTCTCAAATACAATAGTGAGGCGGGAAGCCGTCGGTCAGACGTCATACGGTTTCAGTGATCGCTGGCCGCATCTGGTTTTGTCGGTGCCTCGAACTAATGTTCGATGTATGAGTTCTTGCCGTGAGGACATCGAGGCGGCGTTCGCCGACCTCGATGCGGCGTTCGAGGCGGTTACCGAGTTGTCCTTCGACGTCCTCACAGCCTGCGAAAGGCAGAGGCTCCTTGCTCGACTAGAGACTCACCGTCGTCGCCTGCCCGCTGTCGAACATCCGCTGATCAACCAGCTCGCCACCGAGCCTGCTCCCGAAGCGCTCGGCGCCGCCAGCCTTGCCGAGGCGCTGGCCACGGGCTTGCGAATCAGCAAGAGCATGGCAAAGCAACGCATCTCCGAAGCAGACGAGCTGGGTCGCCGCACCGCGCTGTCGGGTGATCTCCTCAGCCCGGTGCTACCGACGGTCGCGACCGCTCAGGCGGCCGGGCTGGTGGGAGCCGAGCACATCCAAGTGATCCGCAAGTTCTTCTCAAAGTTGCCCGATGCTATCGACTATCAGACCCGCGAAGAAGCCGAAAAAGATCTGGGTCGGCTCGCCACTGAATTCGGTCCCGCCGAACTAGGCAGGGCCGCCGATCGACTGGCTTACGTGCTCGACCAGGACGGCCCCGCTCCCACCGACGCCGACCGGGCGCGGCGCCGATCTTTAACCATCGGTAAGCAGCGAGCCGACGGAATGAGCCCATTCCACGGACTGCTCGACCCCGAGGGCCGCGCGACGATGGAGGCCGTCCTGGCCAAAACGGCGGCCCCCGGGATGTGCAATCCTGACGACATCAAGCCCTGTGTTGATGAGCAACCACCAGACGCTGCCTCGCGAACCGATCTGCGCACCCAGCCTCAACGCAATCACGATGCACTCACGGCAATGGGCCGTGCAATGTTGGCGTCTGGGCAACTGGGTCAGCACAATGGATTGCCCGCCACCATTATCGTCTCCACGACTCTGAAGGATCTCGAATCGGTTGCGGGACATGGTGTTACCGCCAGCGGATCTCTACTCCCGATGGCGGATGTCATCCGGATGGCGAGCCACGCCTACCACTATCTAGTGATCTTCGATGAGCACAAGCGCGAGCCGCTCTACCTCGGCCGTTCCAAACGGCTCGCCTCGCGCGGTCAACGCATCGTTCTGCATGCGCGCGACCGCGGTTGCACCTTCCCCGGCTGCACAGTGCCCGGCTATGGCTGCCAAGTCCATCACGCCAAGCAAGGCTGGGCGCGCGGTGGCCTAACCAATGTCGACGAAGAAGTCCTCGCTTGCCCTCCCCATAATCGCCTCGTCGAAAAGGCCGGCTGGGTCACTCGAATACGGGCAGACGGTCGCGTCGAATGGATACCACCGCCGCAACTTGATTCCGGGCAAGCGCGTGTCAATGACTACCACCACCCGGAGAACTATCTGCTGTGCGACGACTAACGGCCGACGACCGCAACTAGGGTCAGTCGACGGCCAGTGGCAGCCGCACCTCGAACCGCGCGCCGGTATCCAGATTGCGCGCCGACAGCGTGCCGCGGTGTGCCTGCACGAGCCCGGCGGCGATGGCAAGGCCGAGCCCCGAGCCGCTTGGCAACGACGCGTCGGTTCGTGGCACCCGGTCGTTCGACCCCCGGTAGGCCACGTCGAACACCCTGGGCAGGTCGGCCTCATCGATACCGACCCCGGTGTCGTCGACGCGCGCCCACGCGCCGTTCTCGTCGCACCCCAGTGCCAGCTCGACTTTGCCCCCCTCTGGCGTGTGCGCGATCGCATTGGCCACCAGATTGGACAGCACCCGCACCAGGGCGCGGTCGCTGCCGACCACGCGAACCGGTTCGGTGGGTAGGTCAGCGGTCAACACGACCCCGGCGCGTTCCGCAGCGATGCGGTGCGCGGCCATCACGTCGTCGACCACCTCGTCGAGGGCCACCTTGTCGAAAGCGGGCTGAATCGAGCCCGCGTTGATCTTCGACATCTCGAACAGGTCGTCGACCATGTCGGAAAGCCGGATCGATTCCTGTTCGATGTGTTTGGCGTGGGTGCGGACTTCCTCGTCGGGCACCACACCGTCGGAGATGGCCTCGGAGATCGCGCGGATCCCGGCAAGCGGTGTGCGCAGGTCGTGGCTGACGAAGGCGACCAGCCGTCGCCGCGATACCTCGGCGGCGCGCTCCGAGTCGCGGATCTCCTGCTCCCACACGGTCCTGCGGGCCTGGTAGCGGGCCATCATGATCGCAGCGGGGATTGTCACGATCGACACGATGACCAGCACGACGGCGGTGCTCTCGAACGTCTCGGTGATCATGAACCCGCTGGCGCCCAGCACCCCGGTGAACGTCGCGATGGTCGGGATCAATACCAGTGCGACCATGCTGACAGCCAGCGACCAGGACCGGGCCAACCGGATGATGAGCGCACCTGCCAGCACTACCGGGACCGAACAGGCCAAAGCCCACCCGACGATTTCCCAGAAGTCAGTCGCCGGCACTACTGCTCCACAGGTAGCCGCGACCCCACACCGTCTGCACGCGGTGTTGGTCGCCGAGCTTCGACCGCAGCCGCTTGACGTGCACGGTCACCGTGGAGAGGTCGCCGAAGTCCCATCGCCACACCTGCTTGAGGAGCTCCTCGCGCGAGAACACCGTGTCGACGTGGGTCATGAAGAACAGCAGCAGCTCGAACTCGCGGTTGGTCAGGCTGACCGGCTCGCCCCTGACGGTCGCCGAACGCGATGCGGTGGAGACGGTCAGCTCTCCGGATGTCAGATCGACAGGTGATGCCCCGATCGGCGCCGGGGCCCTTCGCAGCAGTGAGCGCACCCGAAGCGCGAGTTCACGCGGGCTGAACGGCTTCGTCAGATAGTCGTCGGCACCCGCCTCCAGCCCCGCGATCCGGTCGTCCTCCTCGCCGAGGGCGGTCAGCAGGATCACCGGCAGCGTGTAGTCGCCGCGCTGGCGGAGGCTGCGACACAGCGCCAGGCCGTCGGGGCCGGGCATCATCACATCGAGGACCGCAACGTCGATTCGCTGCGTGCCAAGCAGCCGCAGCGCCTCGTTGCCGTCGCGCGCGATTGCGACTTCAAGGCCGTCGCGTTCTAGGTATCGGCGCACGACATCGCGGACGACGTTGTCGTCGTCGGCAATCATCACCCGTGTCATCACCTCTGAGGTTAGCTGTGTAGTCGCTGCTACCAGCACCGATGTCACGCTTTTGTCACCGTTGGCATTGGTGCCCGCGCTGGACCTGGCCTAGCGTCGGTACCTATGGCCGACGGACCTGTGACAGTGGTGCTGCCCTGTCTCAACGAGTCCGCCTCTTTGCCGGGGGTGCTCGCCGCCCTGCCAACCGGGTACAGGGCGCTTGTGGTCGACAACAACAGCACCGACGACACCGCCGAGGTGGCCCGCCGCCTCGGCGCCGACGTGGTCACCGAACGACGCCCCGGATACGGATCGGCTGTGCACGCCGGCGTGGAGGCGGCGTCGACGCCGATCGTGGCGGTCGTCGACGCCGACGGCTCACTGGACCCCGCCGAGCTCCCTGCTTTGGTGGGCGAGCTCGACCGCGGCGCCGACATGGCGATCGGCCGCCGACGCCCCGTGCCCGGGCTGCGCTGGCCGTGGCATGCGCGGCTGGGCACAGCGGCGGTGTGTTGGCGCCTACGGACCCGATACGGACTGCCGGTCCATGACATCGCCCCGATGCGGGTCGCACGCCGCGACCCATTGCTCGCGCTGGGCATCACCGATCGCAGAACCGGCTACCCGGTTGAGCTGATGGTCCGGGCGGCGGAGGCGGGCTGGACGGTCGTCGAACGCGATGTGCTCTACGGTCCGCGCACCGGCGGAAAGTCCAAGGTCAGCGGATCGCTGCGCGGCAGTATCCATGCAGGACTGGACTTCTGGCGGGCGATCTCGTGATACCTGTCACCCTGGCTGTGATCGCGAAGGCGCCGGTCGCCGGCCAGGCGAAAACCCGGCTGGCCGCCAGCGTCGGCGATCAGGCAGCGGCGGACATCGCCGCGGCCACGTTGCTGGACACCCTCGACGCCGTCGATGCGACGCCCGTGGCGAATAAGGTCGTGGCGTTGACCGGTGATCTCGGAAAGGCCAGCGGCAGCCGCCAAATCCGCTCCCGCTTGGCCGATTTGACCGTTGTGGAGCAGCGCGGCGACGACTTCTCGGCGCGATTGGCCAATGCGATCGCGGACGCGGCGGCAGCGACGGGTGACCGACCCGTGCTGTTGATCGCCTCCGACACGCCGCAGGTGACCGCGAGCCTGCTTGCCGATTGTGCGCAAGCTTTACTGCAGACTGATGTCGTGTTCGGCCTGGCCCGCGACGGTGGTTGGTGGGTGCTCGGGGTGACGGACCCGGCCATGGCTCAGTGCCTGAACACCATTCCGACGTCGCGCTCGGACACTGGACCCGCCACGCTGGAAGCGCTGCGCGACAAGGGCTTGAGTGTGACACTGGTGGCCGAGCTGTCGGACGTCGACACCGTCGACGACGTGGCGATCGTTCGAGCCGAGTGCGCACCGGATAGCCGGTTCATTCACGCGATCAAGGCTGCGGGGCTGTAGATGCTCGGAAATCTCTACGACAGGGCTCTGGGTGGTGAGCGGTGCTGGGTCCGCCACGACGACGGCGAAGTTCGACACCTCCCGGTGCGGAAATGGCTTGGTGGCAGGCATGCCGACAGCGATTTTGACCGGGCCGTATTGACGTTGTGCAAGGGGCCGACCATCGACTTGGGTTGCGGTCCAGGACGTTTGGTGACTGAGCTCGTTCGACGGGGTGTTCCGGCGCTGGGAGTCGATCAGTCTGCGACGGCCGTCGGCATGGCGCGCCGCAGCGGGGCGCCGGTGATTCGTCGGGACGTTTTCGAACCGCTGCCCGGTACCGGCCGCTGGCAGACGGTGCTGCTCGCCGACGGCAATGTCGGGCTGGGCGGTGACCCGCTTCGCGTCCTTCGACGGTCCGCCGAGTTGCTCAAGCGTGGCGGGCATTGCGTCGTCGAGTTCGAATCCGTGGTGACCGGTATCCGCACCGGTTGGGTGCGGCTCGAATCGTCGCGAACAATCGGTCCGTGGTTCCGCTGGGCCTCGGTGGGTATCGACTGCGCGGCCCAACTCGCCGAAGAAGCGGGCTTGTCCCTGACCGGAATTCACCCGATCCGCGGACGCGTCGTGGCTAGTCTGACGTTGACTTGACCCGGCGCGCTGCGGCCAACCTGACCCCGTACAGCACGGCGCTGACGGCGAACATCACCGCGGTCAACATCAGCCAACGCCCCAGGAACGGCTCCTGAGTCTGTCCGGTGGCCGCGGTATACGCAGGCGCCCCCTGCTCGATGATTCCCGGAAGGAAAACCAGCAGCGTCAAGGCTGCTCCCATCGCAGGGATCCGCACGTAGTTCAGTGCCGAGACCGACGCCTTCTCGCGCGGCCGTAATCGACTGCCTGCAACCAAGATCCGGTCGATCAACGCGTAGATGGGGAACAGCACGAGGTCGTGAGCGATGATCGCCGCCGCGAACCAGACCAGGATCGACTGCCACCAGACGTTGGTGTTCCACAGCGTCGTCGGCTTGATGGTGGCGATGACGTAACCGAACAGCGCGAAACCCGCGACGAGGGTCAACAGGTGAAGCGGATGCGAACCGTACACCGCGCGGAATCGGTCAAGCGCCGAGCGCATGTGTCAGCCCGCCCTGAAGTCGATGGAGGCGACCCACTTGGTGTTGTGAACGCCAGGCAGGCCGGGGACGACGATCCGCGCCGGATAGCCGTGATCGGGTGACAGGTCAGCGTCGTTGACGCGAAGCGCGAGAAGGGAATCCGGGTGGATCACCTGATTCGCCTGCAGGGTCGCACGGTTGAACCCGCCGCGGCGTTCAACGGATCGCACGAACGCCGACGTCGGATTCGGTACACCGGCACGCCGCGCCAACTCGGCCAGCTGTACGCCGGACCAGGTCTCGGTGGTCGACCAACCTTCCACGCAGGCGATCGGCAGCCGGGCCGTGTGCTGCGGCATCGCGGTCAAGGCTGCGCGGTCGATCACCACCTTCGTCGGCCCGCCGGTGAGGGTGAGACGCCACTGTTCACCGGTGGCGTCCGGCGTGATTCCCGCCGCCCACGCAGTCCGGTTCACCTGGAAGTCGTTGGGTCCGTCGCCGCGCGTCCGGCCGCGCGGAAGCAGCAGTGCCGCGTGCCGGGTGTATCCGCCGAGCGTCTGTCCCGCGGTGATCACCGCCATGAAGACCGCCCCGCCGCCGACCAGTGCGAGCGCTGCCCGCCTGCTCATCGTGGCGGGAGCGGGGTTCTCGGCCGCCAGGCCGTCTGGCTCGTAGGGCTCGGCCACGGTCTCTGCTCGGTTGGTGCGCAACACGTCCCGCATCGACATCGACCACAGGCCGGTCCACATCCGCGGGATCTTGATCGTGATGTGAACCACGAAGCCGGCGATGAATACCCAGGCGCCGTAGTAGTGGGCGGTGTAGAAACTGAACCCGAAGATGTAGTCGTACTGGATGTTGAGGACGCCGGTGATGATCTCGAACAGAATTCCGCCGACGAGCATCAGTAGTGAAATGCGTTCCAGCAGTTGCGCGATCGAGCGTGCCGGGGGGAAGGCGAAGAGCCGCGGGATGACCGACCACAGCTTCGCGAGCACGACGGGTATCAGGATCAGGCCGAGTCCGACGTGCAAGCCCTGGTTGAGTCGGTAGATCCACGCCGGCTCGGCCGGCCAGTCGAAGGTCGGTAGCTTCAGCCATCCCACATCGCCGGGGATGGCCTGTCCGAACTGCGGTCCGTAGGCGATATAGGACAGCAGGCCGGTGATGATCACGATGGGCAGAACGACCAGGAGCACCGAGCCGAACATCGATGTCAGCCAGAGTCCGCGCAGCGGGCTGCGCCAACGGGGAAGTTCGCGGCGGGAGTCCACCGACGGCTGCCGGCTGGGTTCGTCGTCCACCGTCATCACTCCATTCCACATCGGTTACTCGTGGTGAGTGTCCGATATGGGCCAGAGCGTTACCAGTTCGTCAGAATGAAACTGTTCACGGCGAGGGCACCGATCACGTTGAGGGACAGCCAGAAGCGGTGTGACTGCGGGGGCAGCAGGGCGGGCGCCGCGGTCAACCACATCGTGAAGGGCAGCCAGATGCGTTCGGTTTCGGCCTTGCTCAGCATGCTCAAGTCGGCGCAGACGATCGCCAGCAGCGCGCCGAGAACCAGCACGTGCAGACCTGGATTTCTACGGATGGCCGCGATGTCGAATGCCCGGCTGATGCCTGCGACGCTTCCGAGCCCGATCGCACACACCACTGACGCGAAGTTGGCCCACGACCAATACTGGAAGGGCCGGTCTAGGGCGATGCCCTGCCAATAGCGTTCTTGCACAAGGTGGTAGCCGTCGAACCACCAGAAGCCAAAGGCGAAGAACACCCCGACGACGAACCCCGCCATCACGGCGGCGGGCACGAGTGTGCGTAATGCCGATTGCCAGTCGACGGCGGTGATCAGCACTGCTAACGCCAGGAACGCGATGAGTGCGAGGCCGTAGTTGAGGAAGATCGCCCAGCCCAACAACACTCCGGCGCCGCCTGCGACGAGCAGCGGTACTCGCACCTTCTGTCTGGCGGCCAGCGCCAACAGGGCGATGCCCCACGCGGCCACGCCCGCGAAATACCCGTCGGCCGAGACGGCGACCCAGACGGCCGTCGGCGCGACCGCGACAAACGGTGCAGCGAGCCGCGCCGCCTCTTCGTCGGCCACCGCGCGGACCGCAACGATGATCGCGGTCGCCGCGCTGGACCCGACCAGCAGGCACAACAACCCGGCCCACGCACCGCCACCAAGGCCGATACGGTCCAGCCAGACGAAGGTCAGCAGCGCTCCCGGCGGATGGCCGGACACGTGCGTGATCCACGAATCGGGTTGGTAGTCGAGAATTCTGCGGGAGAAGCTGCTGAGCGCGGCGGGGATGTCGGTGATGGTCGGCACCTGGCGCAGATACTCGTGCCGCGCGGTGAGCCGGCCCGCGAAGCCGCGCTGCCAGCCGTCGATCATCGCCAGCGAGAAGGCCCACAAGCAGGACGTCGCCCACGCGGTGAGCGTCACGGCGCGCCACGGCAGCCGCTGCGCGAGGCTCGGCCCCCACAGCACCGCGGCGACACCGATCAGGATCGCCGGACCCGTGCCCCACCCCACGTGGGCCTTCCACCACCCGAAGATCGGAGCGGTTCCCGCGAAATCGCGGAAGCGTTCGGGGGTGGCGTTGATCAGCGGTGTGACGACGCTCAGGTGTAGGTGCGGGACGACGAAAGCCGCCGCCAGCAGGAGCACGGCGGCGACGACCGCCACCGACTCCTTGCGACCTATCTGCAGCTTGGGCACGACCGCCAGCGTAGGTGGCGACCCCGTGTAACGGTTCGCCCCCGGTTGGCCACTACGACCATGCGGATGTGTGCCCGCCGACTGATTGAAAGGGAAACAACGTATGTCGAACGCCCTCGCCCACTCGTTGGATCGCGCCGATCTCTCGAGGTGGTTCACCCGTGCCGGACGCCTTGTGAGCCGGTACGGCCTTGTCGTCGTGCTGGCGTGGATCGGGTTCGGCAAGTACGTGAAGATGGAGGCCAGGGTGCTGATCGAACACAGCCCGCTGATGTCGTGGATCTACGACTTTCTCAGCGCCGGCGCCGTGGCCCACGCACTCGGCACAGCGGAGAT
>Ga0164298_10000543_pt1 | contig 10422 bp, 8 predicted proteins | sample Whisoiple_216_MG_FD_109713 | JGI IMG/M metagenome (GOLD analysis project Ga0164298, IMG submission 109713) | Unamended control soil microbial communities from upstate New York, USA - Whitman soil sample_216_MG | ecosystem: Environmental > Terrestrial > Soil > Agricultural land ... | reverse complement strand
CGGCCATCGACGCAGACACCCGGAAGTCACGCCCGTCGCGGGCGTAGGTCAGTACGACAGTGCGAGAAACTCCGGTCTTGGCACCGGTGGTGTGCAACAGCAGATAGAACTCGTCACCGGGCATTTCATGTCCGATGTATACATGGGTTGTGCGATTGAGAACGGTGTGGAACTTGGAGATCCCGTGCCCGATCACCCGGCCAATTGTGCCAAAGGGGTCCATACGGCGAGTATGTCAGCGTGAGCAAGCATTGTCATATATGTAAGTTCTTACTACACAACATATATCGTGAAACGATACGCAAACGTCGTTGTAAGTCAGAGTTTTTCCTTGAGCATTTCGGATCGTGTCAGTTCGTAGTTTCCGAAGTAGACGGTGTTGGGGTTGCCGATGACCTTGTTACTTTTGCGACATGCCGCTAGCATCGATCTCGTTGAAGGTCTGTGACATAAGAGATTTAGGGCTACCGTAAGTATCGTACGCATGCGACAAGTCCTTCGCAGATGCGTTCTTTAACGCATACGACGATGTCGATAGCGGGCGGAGATCAGTATCGCTGCGCCTTCGGTAGTCGATTCCGGGGGCACCGGCCTACTCACTTCTTGTCGGACGAAGATCTGTCTATCTAAGATTGATGGTGGATGTGACGAAGAGGCGCGAAGTACAACAACCTACGGCGCCCGCATCGCGGTGGGCGTCAGCAACTCGGCGTCACCGCAACCGAATTCGACATGAGGAGCAGTTCACATGCAGCGCCACAACAACGCCCTGACGAGCTGTCACGACGGCGATGCGGCGGATGCGATTATCTGGCGAGTGCGGTGCGGGGGATGGGCGCGACTGCTTAGTTGAGTTCATCGACAAGCGTCTCGAGGGTGTGCCATGAGGTGGCGTTCGACTTGTGAAGTATGAAGTAGCTGATGCCATAGAGCTCGTGTAAGCGCCGGATGCGCTCGACGGCGTCCGCGACGGATCCGTCAAGGACGCACATCATTTGACGCAGCTCGGCTTCGGGCGTGCCCGGCAGCATCTGTTGCGCCCGTGACAGGTCGTCTTGGCGGTCAATCGATACCTGGAAGAACCCGAAGGCGAGGTCGATGTCGTCGAGCCTGGAGCCTGCTTGTCGTTTCACCAAGTCGACTTGCTCGACCAGCCGGTCTTCGTTGGCCGGCGTCGCGATCGCGACGATGTCGGCATGTTGGGCCGCCATCGAGAGCAGCTTGTTTCCCATGGCGCCAACCAGAATTGGCGGCGGTTGCTGGATCGGGGACGGGCGGTAGGCCACGTCCGACAAGCTCGAGCGGATCTCGGTGATGTGCTCGAGCAAGAATCGCACGCGGGCGTCGTGACTCATGAACGGCATTCCTGCCGCTGTGAATTCCGGCTTCACGTAGCCGGCGCCGAGGCCTATGTCGAGTCGGCCACCGGTGGCTGAATCAACGGTGGCCAGTTCACGGGCCAACAGCGCCGGCCGGTGAAAGGACGCGTTGATGACATGGGTTCCCACGCGCACGGACGGAGCAGCAGCCGCCATGGCGACCAACGGTGACAGTGGGGCGCTGAAGCCGAGATGATCAACGAGCAGCACGCTGTCGAAGCCGATCTGTTCAGCTCTCGATGCCTGGGACGCCAGCTGCGCGACATGGCCCTGTCCTGCGAGGCTGACTCCTAGACGAAGGGGGTGTGTCGTCACTGCGGTATCCGTATCTTCGGTGTGGCGTCGCCACTGCGCATCGACGGCTCACGAAGCGACATGTGCATTCGCGTGATGGAAGGCGCTTCGCACAGCGCGACCCGCCATCCGAATCCGAGTCTGCAGCTGCGCGTAATCAACAGAACGATTGACGTCCTCACAACAGTCCAAGGAGTTGCAGGTCCTCGGCGTACTTGACGATCATCTCGGGCGTCACATGAGGGATGTCTTTGTCGTGCCCGACTTTCGCATCCTGCACCGCAGCACGGAAGCGGTTAGCGGGCGCGATCGATCCGCAGATCGGGGGTTGCGGCAACTTGTAGTTGTGTAGCAGTGGCAGCAGCGAGGCCTGACGCTGCTTTTCCGGCAAGGCACGCATCGTCGTCTCGAATCGCTGCAGCCAGGCCGCGTAGTCGCTGATCCGATCGATCGGATAACCGGCCGCGACGAGCCAGTCGACGAATTCATCGAGTCCGACGCCGTCGTCGTGGGGGTTCATCACATGGTAGGTCTTAAACGAAGGGTCGGAATCGCAGCCCGTCCCCATCCGTTCGCCGAGCGTCGAGATCGCCTCGGCGATGAACTCGACGGGCAGCCCGTCGAAGTGGGCGCGTTGCCGGTTACCGTCGGCGTCGAGCTCGTAGAACGAGCCCGGGGCGATGCCGGTGGCGATCAGGCTCAGCATCAACCGGGTGAACATGTCCGGCACGTTGAGCTGGCCGGCGTAGGTGGTGTCAGCCATGATCATGTCGCATCGGAAGACCGCGGTCGGCAGCCCGCACAGATCGTTGGCTTGGCGCAGCAGCACCTCTCCGGCCCACTTGCTGTTGGAGTAGCCGTTGGCGTACCCGGTGGCGGGATTGTCATCGACTGTGCGGGTTGCGCTGAGCTTTCGAACATCACCGTCTTCGGTGAACTTCCCGGGCTCGAACCCCGAACCGACACCGACTGTGGACACATAGACGAATGGCTTTTGTCTGGTGGTCAACGCGATCCGAATCAGTTCAGCTGTGCCCACCACGTTAGGACTGAACAACTGGCTGTAGGGCAGGACGTGGTTGACCAACGCGGCGGGGTCGACGATCAGGTCGACCGTGTCGGCCAGCCGCTGCCATGTCTGTTGATCCAGACCGAGATTCGGTTCGCTTTTGTCACCGGCGATGACTTCGAGGTGGTCGGCCGCCAACTTTCGGTACCGTGTCGACAGCGTTGGGTCGTTGCTGTCAAAGGTCGCATCCAGGCGTTTCCGCGCGGCAGCATCGTCTTTGGCACGCACGAGGCAGATCAGTTTGCCATCAGTGAGATTCGTCCGTTCGAGCCATTCCAGTGCCAGGTAGCGCCCGAGGAAGCCAGTCGCGCCGGTCAGTAGCACGGTGCCGACCTCGCTCCTCGGGGGCGGCAGTGACGGAGCGGCAGTAAGCGTTGCCGTGTCGACGAACTGGTCGAGCGTCAGGTCGCGGGCCAGCACCTGCGTGATTGGTCCATCGGAGCGATGGGGGACCGAATGAAACGTTGGGCGCTTGATGCCGAGCCGCTCAGCTTCGACGTAGTCCGCCAGTCCTTGCAGATCGCTGGCCGGGCTGACGATCACACCGACGGGTATCTCGACGTCGAAGATATCCTGCAGCAGGTTCGCGAACGTCAACGCGGACAGGGAATCTCCGCCCAGATCGGTGAAGTGCGTGTCGGCTTGCAGGTCGGTTGCCGCCGCACCCAGCATTGCGCCCGCCGCGCGGCAGATCGTCTTCAGGGCTGGACCGTTGGCGCCGCCTTCGAGCAGCGTCCTCAGTTCATTTTTCTGGCCTTCGGCCAGTTGGGCGTACAGCTGTTCAAGCTCCTCGCCGTACCGTTCTTTGAGCTTGGGCCGAGCGAGCTTACGGATACCGGTTAGCAGACCGTTTTCGAGGGTGAAGGGTGTTGTCTCAACGATGAAGTCGCGTGGGATCTCATAGGACTGAAGCCCCGCGGCGCAGGCCGCGGTCTGCAGCGCAGTCCTCAGCACTGCTTTGAGCTCGCTGCCCACGTATTTGGCCAGCGTGTCGCCGGTGGGCACGATGACTGCGAGTAGATAGGAGCGTGCGCTGTTGCCATAGATGTAGATCTGGCCGATCAGCGGGCTGGTGTCAAACGCGGATTCGACCTTGGAGATGGTGACGAATTCGCCCTGCGACAGTTTGAGGACGTTGTTGCGGCGGTCGAGGTAGCGCAACTGGTCACAGCCGAGTTCGGCGACGATGTCACCGGTCCGGTAGTAGCCGTCCTCATCGAAGCAGGCGGCGGTGATCTCTGGCCGTTTGTAGTAGCCGGGGAACATCCACTCGGTCTTGACGAGCAGCTCACCTCTGGGGTGGGGACGGTCGGTGCGAAAGTAGCCGAGATCGGGTACGTCGACGAGCTTGTAATCGATCACCTGCGGCCGATTGAGCTGACCGTCGATGCAGAGCACTCCGGACTCGGTGGCGCCGTAACCCTCTGTGACATGGATGTCCAGCAGTTTTTCCACCCAGGCCAGCAGCTCTCTAGAAATCGGCGCAGAGCCAGTGATCGCTGAGACATAGCGTCCTCCCAGAACTGTGTGGCGTATCTCCTCGAGCGCCTCGGTCGCCGCCGAGGCGCGGTCTGCGCCACCGGCAGCGTGGTGCTCGAGCCGGCTTTGGTAGTCCTGGAATAGGATTTCCCAGATCCTCGGCACGAATGAGAGTTGGGTTGGTCGCACCAGCGCCATATCGTCCAGCAGGGTGGACAGGTCGCTGCGGGCCGCAAAGTAGGCGGTGCCACCACCATGAAGTGTCCCGGTCAGGATGGCGCGGCCCAGCACGTGACTCATCGGCATGAAATTCAGCGTGATCGCCGGGGTGCGATTGACGGGATCTTCCCAATCAGACAGCGCAGAGGTGCCCCACATCCTGACCAGCTGACTCTCGGGGCACATGACGCCCTTGGGGGTGCCAGTGCTGCCGGAGGTGTAGATCAGCAGGTACAGCGGGTCGTCCTCGTCGCGGATGACCGGTGCGATCGGGTCGCCGGCGGCAGCCTCCACCGCGGCATCAAAGGCACAACTGGCGAGCAGGTTTTCCAATGTCTCGATGATCACCTCACCCTCTGCTTCGGCCAGCCGGTTCGCGGCGGCCTCAAACGTCTCACGCTGGTCGTCGACGACAGGGTGATAGTCGAACACCATTATGTGCTTGGGCGCGTGCCCCGTGAGCGCGAGTTCGACGGCGTCGGAAAGGAAGTCGATGCTCGAGGCGATCACCGTGGGTTCGGTCTCGGTCACGATCGGGCGTAGCTGGGTCAGCGGTGCGCTGGTCTGCAAGGGCACCGAGACCGCGCCGAGTTGGGTCAGCGTCGTATCGACGACCATGTAGTCAACGCTGTTGAAGCCGAGGATGGCCACGCGGTCACCCGGGGCCACCGTGTCGGTGTGCCAGGCGGTCGTCAGCCTCTGCACCATGGTCAGCAGCTGTCTGTAGGTGATGGTCTGAAAGCTGGGTAGCAGTTCGAGTGTGGTGCGCCCAGTCTGTGCGTCGGTCACCTCGCGGACGGCAAGCTGCCCGAGCGCCGGTCGGTCGGCGTAGCTCGTCATCAGGATGCGCACCACTTCTGGCAGTCGCAGCCCGGGGCGCGCGAGATCCTCGCCGACGGCAGGATCTGGGGCGGCTGCGGCGAATTGCATATCGCTAGACATGAGGTCGGCGACGCGGCGGGCGGCCCGTTCGTCGCTGGCTGGATTCGCCATCTTGTAACTCCTTCGTGCCCATGTGGGTTGCAAATCGGTTGCTGGATCAGCCTGACGCCGCGTGGCGGGGCATACCAACCGCCACAGCGCGACAACATCATTCGTGCGCAACGGGTTTCGTATTGGCCATGTTCGTGGTAGGTCGGCCGCGGCCGGTATGATGCGGGGCTGTAGTAGTTGTGTTCGTTCGAGGTACTGAAATTCGATTCATCGCGCTCTGAGGTGGGCAACGACGTTGCTGGCGCGCCGTCACGAGGGAATTCACCGGTGGCGGTATGCCGTGCTCACCCCCGGCGGTGGAGGCGCAGGCGTGAAATCGCACGTTGCCCCCAGATCTTTGTGATAAATGACGAAATCGCACTCTGTGGCCAGCAGTGGTGCCAGGTTCGAGTAGGACTCGTCGATCGTGCTCCTGCGAGCGATGGTGTAGCCAATACGGTCATACCACGACGCGAGAAACTCCTTCGAGGGATGCGACCAGGTGCGCGGCACGAGAAGCTCCAGTTGCATTGTGCTGCAGCCGGAGTGGAAGCACTCGCGCTCAGCGGAACGCACCAGCCTCCGGCCTACACCTCTGCCACGTTCCTCGGGCGCTGCAGCGAGCATCCCGAACTCGCCGGTGTGTAGGTCGAGTCGTTGAACACGGACACAACCGAAGATGCGCGTCCCGATGCGCGCCACCGTGATCTCCTGGGCGTCGACATAGCCGGCGACCTCTTTCCGTGTGGTACGGGTGGCGTGCTCGACCCATAGCCCGTTCTCCGCGACGGCATAGACGCTGTTGACCAGATCTGCGATCTCCGCGACCAAAGCCGCGTCGTTGGCTTGGCGACGGGGCAGCCTAACAACGTCTACTGACGCTGTCACCACCGCTTCAGGTCCATCGCGCGACAACGGATAAACAGATCGTCCACCGTGGTGCAAGCGACGAGATGCGCAGGCTCGGTGTGCGCCCTCTCAGGTAAGTGCGTCATCAGATCTTCCATCTCTTCGGTGTTCGGTGCCACTGTGGCCCTGCATGTAGATCCAACGCATCCGCATCGAGTAATCGTGCAACTTTCCAAATATGAGTTCTTGTCACGGATTACAACGTAGCTGCGCCTACCCTGGGCCGGCATTCGTTGTTCGATAGCAGGTGATGATTTATCGAATGTAGATCGCCTACATACGCCCGCGTGGGACGCTTGCACAGCACAAACCGCGATGCAAGACCGCAAAGAGTTTTGCTTGGGATTCGCAGAACGGAGCCTATCGTTGAGACAATTTCGAACGTACGGCCCGACGCCCGCACTAGGCAACTCACTACCGTTAGGTGAATGCGAGCGGTTAACGGCGCCACCCGATCCACACGGAAGATGAATTGTGCAGATATCGAACGATATTGACAACAGGGGCCTCGACAGCCTCGACGGATACGATTCCCGGTGATGTTCAGCCGGGGCTGGGCGACGCGCGCGCAGCAGATCGCAGAGCGGACGCGACGGACAATCGAGTGGCTCTCGGGCATGGTGAACATGCCGCCAATACCGCCGTTGTTTGTGCTCAACGCCAAGGACTGTCCGCGTCCGGCGCTGATCCCGCATTACGGCCTGGCTCACGTTAACCGCTTGCGAATCGTCGTAGGGCAGGAGCTGAGGCCGTTCTTTGATCGGATCATCGACCGGCTACGTCCGAAACTGAGTGATTCCAGCCTCTCTCGGCTCGCTGGTGTCTATGGCGACCCGCTGGGCTTCTCGCCATTCGCTGACCTGCTCGTCTGCCACGAAGTGACGAATCTGGCAGATCGTCCGTCACAGCTGGACCGCGGCCAGCATGCCAACCGGGGGCAAGCATCCCCGTGTCCTGTGGTTCTGCGAGCTCTTCGCTAATGTCGGACTACAGGGTTGCATCGAAAACCACTCTGCTCCCGAGCTACCCATGCTCGAGACACTATTCGGAGTTGTCAGCGCCAGAGAGCCGCCGCCGTGGACGTTCACCCGCCTTCAGGAGATGTGCGACGCGATGGCGACCCCGGGCGGCTGCGCTGACCGGCACCGACGCCGCCGTCGGACCCGACTTCAGCTAGAACCAGTGATCGAATGCGACAAGCAGTGTGCGCATCTTCACGCGCCAGCAGTTGTAGAGTAACCGATTCGACGGATTGGTTAGGTTTAAAGAATGACAACTTTACGCCCTCGAATGTCTGGTCGCCGTTGTCGATCACGGATCGATCAGCGGCGTGCAGGACTTCCCCACATCGAGTGAGCCGCGCCGGCCTTTGGGCCATGCGATCGCCTAGCCCACTGTCCGGGCGGAATCGTTGACGAATCTCGGGCGCGTTATCGAGCTCCACATTGAATAGTCACTCTCCGGCCGCATCAAGCCATGAGAGCAATCTATTGTAGCCCCCGGGGGGCGATACATAATATCTATAGATGATTTGGAGGCAGAAGTTCGATACCCAGAATATGAACTATTTTGGGGCCTCGGCGTTTCTCCGTGTAGGTGTCAGGAGATATCTCAAACGCAAAGGACGGTTTCACCTCATGAACGTCTCGACCCTCTTCGCTAAGTTCCTCGCATGACGACGTTGCGGACACTGGAGTGTTTGGTGGCTCTGGTGGATCACGGTTCTGTCAGCGCTGCCGCAGCAGCACTTCATATGTCGCAACCGGCGATGTCGCATCAAATCGCCGCGTTCGAGAAGGAGCTGGGCGCGCCGGTGGTGGAGCGACTCTGGCGCGGTGTGCGCGTCACCGCGGCCGGCCGGGCAAGCGCCGAGGAAGCCCGGCTAGCGCTGCGGGCTGCCGAGCAGGTGATAGAGATCGGCCGACGAGTCGGCAACGGGGGCGCTGGGCGGTTGCGCATCGCTTGTATCGAGACGATGACCGTCTGGATGCTGGTTCCGGTATTGCGTTACTGGCGTTCTCGGCGTCCCGAGGTTCAGTTGGATCTGACGGAATTCACTAGCGCTGATGCCTTGGCCGACTCGATTGAGGCGAACCGCGCCGACATAGCAATAGGACCGCGCCCCACTACGACTGACGCCCATCTGGAGAAGATTGGTGAAGTGGAGTTTGTCATCGTCGCCCCCGCCGGGCACGCGTTCACGAGGCTGCCGACCATTCCCATGAAAGCGTTAGACAATCAGCCATTCGTCCACTACGACCCCGGCAACGCGATGGCGGCCTATGTCGACCGCCTCGCCGCTCAGCACGGCGTGACCCTCGACCCGGTCCTGCGCACTCGTACTTCTCGCACCGCCGCGCAGCTCGCCGCTGCGGGAATGGGTGTCACGATCGTCCCAGTATCAGCGTTGACGCCGCGCCTAACGGGGGTCGTGCGACGGTTGTGCCCCGTGGTCAAGTACGACATCGTGGCTGTCGTTGCCGCACAATCGGACACACTAGTGAAACTATTCGTCGCCGACGTCCGTCGCCGTGGCGTGCCGACCTGGTCGGGACCCACCTAGAACTATGGTGCCCAAGTCCTCAACCGGCGACAGACAGGGGTGCGCGTGAGACTCGTCAGAAGAAGTCGCTGCCGGGCGAAAGAGAGACCATGAACGCGCTTAATGTCGCCGAAGCAGCACTGCTCTTGGCTGATCCTCTCGCTTATACCGACGACGTCCGGCTGCACATTGCCATGGCTCTGCTTCGTGAGCATGCTCCCGTGGTCTGGGTTGACAATCCCCCGTACCGTCCGTTCTGGGCGATCACCAAGCACGCCGACATTCGCCTTATCGAGCGCAACCACAGTTTGTGGGTCAATGAGCCGCGTCCCGCATTGCGCCCACCAAATCTTGACGACAGCCTGCAAATGACACGGGCCTCCGGCGTCGAGGTGCGCGCGCTCGTCGAGACCGATGGAGAGCGTCATCGCATCGTGCGGGCCGTCGGCGTGGAATGGTTCCGCCCGAAAGCCATGCGTGAGTTGAAGGCTCGGGTTGATGGGCTTGCCAGGCGGTATGTCGATCGGATGGCGGCAATCGGTCCCCAGTGCGACTTCGTCGCCGATATCGCGACCAACTTTCCCAGCGACGTCATCTACGCATATATGGGCTTGCCCGAGACCGATTTTCCGCACCTACTGCGGCTGACGCAGGAAGCCTTCGGCCCGGACGACGATGAGCTGCAGCGCGATGGTGACCCGGTGAACTATCTCGATGTGATCAGTGATTTCTTCGAATACTTTCGGGTAGTGGTCAAGGATCGCAGAAGGAGTCCTACCGGCGACCTGTCCTCGGCGATCGCCAACGCCCGTATCAACGGGGAGCTGATGTCGGATGCCGACACCCTGAATTACTTCGCGACGTTCGCCGCGGCGGGGCACGACACGACGAAGGCGTCGATCGCCGGGGGCTTGCTTGCGCTGATCCAGCATCCTGGTGAGCGCGAACGTCTGACCCGCAACCCACGCTTGATGCCGAGCGCGGTGGAGGAAATGATCCGGTGGGCGACGCCGGTCAAGGAGTTCATGCGTACCGCTACCGCCCCGGCCATGGTGCGAGGCATCCGGGTCGGCGCCGGGGAATCTGTGTATCTGGCCTACGAGTCGGGCAACCGCGACAATGAAGTCTTCGGCCAGCCGTTTCGTTTCGACGTCACTCGAGATCCCAACCGCCACCTCGGTTTCGGCGCCGGAGTGCATTTCTGCCTGGGCGCCGCACTGGCCCGAATGGAGATCGCAAGCTTCTTTGCTGAACTTCTTCCGCGGCTCGAATCCATCGAGCTAGCCGGCGAACCCAAACTCATCGCCACCACCCTGATCGGCGGCCTCAAACGCCTACCCATCCGCTACGAACTGTCCTGAGCGCCCGGCACCTCGCTGGGTATCGGCTAGCCCCTCGTATTCACCGAAATCGGGGGACAAACATGGTATTTCGCGGCGTAACCGCGGTGGGCGTAATGACATCCAAGTCCTGAGCGTTAGACATAGAGTCATTCCCGCGCTTCTATGGGCCGCGGCCGCCGCCGGTGCTGATTGAGTCGTCGCGGCATCGTCTTATGT
>Ga0164298_10000542_pt1 | contig 10422 bp, 8 predicted proteins | sample Whisoiple_216_MG_FD_109713 | JGI IMG/M metagenome (GOLD analysis project Ga0164298, IMG submission 109713) | Unamended control soil microbial communities from upstate New York, USA - Whitman soil sample_216_MG | ecosystem: Environmental > Terrestrial > Soil > Agricultural land ... | reverse complement strand
TACCTGGCCCGCCTCTCGCCCGGCTTCAGCCGCGACGAGGTGGTTGATTGGACCGTGCAGCGAGCAAAGCTGGTCGAGCCGGTGCACCAGCTGCGTAGTGATGGCGCCGAGCGGGTGGCACCGCTCTGGCCCGGTGTCGAGGGGCTCCCGCTTGCCTCCAACGCCCAGATCTACCCCTATCTGCTCAACGGCGACTCGGTGATGGGCTTCGCCGAAGAGGTCGCCGCCCAGGTGAGCGACCGCCTCGAGTTGGCGGGAGCCTCGGCCGATAGTGCGAGAAAAGGACTAGTCGGCTCGTTGTCTAGTTGATGGTCCGAGGCGCGTCCCCGCTTGGCTCGCCCCGTAAAGCGAACTAGCCATGTACCAGGTCGAAGCCTCAAAAGCCCTGCTCAAGCCCAAGTTGTGGGCACGCCGCTCCTCGCGCCTGCGGGTGCCGCGCAACGTGGTGATGCTGGGCATGGTCAGCATGCTCACCGACATCTCCTCGGAGATGGTGGCGACGATCCTGCCGCTCTACCTCGTCTTCACCCTCGGCGCCAGCCCGCTGGCCCTGGGCGCGATCGACGGCACCTACCGCGGCGCCGCGGCGCTGGTCCAGGTGGCCAGCGGCTTCGTCGCCGACCGCTGGCGCAGGCCCAAGGAGGTCGCGGGTGCCGGCTACGGGATCTCCGCGATCGGCAAGGTCGCCCTCGTCGCCGCCGGCAACACGATCGGCGGCATCGGCGCGATCGTCGCCTTCGACCGGATCGGCAAGGGCATCCGCACGGCGCCGCGCGACGCCCTGATCTCGCTCTCGAGCAGCAAGGCCGGGCTGGCCACCGCCTTCGGCGTGCACCGGGCGATGGACTCGGCCGGGGCGATGCTCGGGCCGCTGATCGCCTTCGGCATCCTGCTCGCCGCGCCGGCCCGCTTCGACGCCGTCTTCGTCGTCAGCACCTTCTTCGCCGTGCTCGGCCTCGCCGTCCTGATCCTGACCGTGCAGGGCAAGCCGAAACGGGCGCCGCGCGACGACGCCGAGGCGCCCTCGCTGCGGGGCATGGTCGGCCTGGTTCGCGACCGGCGCTTCGCGCCGCTGCTCTTCGCCGCCGGGGTCCTCTCGTTGGCCAGCGTCTCCGACGCGATGATCTACGTCGCCCTGCAGCGCAAGATCGACTTCGAGCCGGCGGTCTTCCCGCTGCTCTACGTGATCACCGCCGTCGCCTTCATGGGGCTGGCGATCCCGGTCGGCCAGCTCGCCGACCGGGTCGGCCGCGTGCCGGTCCTGCTCGGTGGCTATGCCCTCCTCTTCGTCGTCTACGGTGCGCTGCTGATGGGCACACTCGGATACGGCCTGCTGATCGTCTGCCTGATCGGCCTCGGCGGCTACTTCGCCGCCACCGAAGGGGTGACCGCGGCGCTCGCCGGGGCGATCCTGCCCGAGCAGCTGCAGGCGAGCGGGCTCGGCATGCTGACCACGGTGGTCAGCATCGGCAAGCTGCTCTCCTCGGTCATCTTCGGCGCGCTCTGGTTCGCGCTCGGCCTGCAGCAGGCGGTGCTCGTCTTCGGCCTCGGCTTGGTCTTGGCGATCGCGATCGGTGCGCCGCTGCTGCTGCGCTCGCAGCGCGCCCCCGTGCATGGATAGCCGCAGCCCGAAGATCCTGATCGCGATCGTCGCGCTCTGCGTCCTCGGCGCCGGCGCCTACGTCGCCTACGCCGCGCTGGGGCCGAGCGAGACGACCACCGACGCCCGCCCGACCGCGCACGCGGTGCTCGATCGCACCGACCTGATGGTGCGCGCCGTCGACCCGCGGAACACCCGCCTCAACGGGCGCGTCTTCCTCGTCGACGACGGGCGGGTGCATCAGCCGACGGCCGACGGCCTCGCCTGCGAGCGGGTCTACTTCGCCCACGGCCGTGGGATCTGCATGGGCATCGCCCCCTCGGGCGTCGACTACACCGCGACCCTCTTCGACGCCAGGATGAAGGCGCTGGAGACGATCCCGTTGACCGGGCTGCCCTCGCGGGCGAGGGTCTCCGGCGACGGTCGCTACGGGGCGATGACGGTCTTCGTCACCGGCGACTCATACCTCTCCTCGCCGACCGCCTTCTCGACTCGGACGACGATCATCGAGATGGCCGGTGGCAAGCAGGTCGGTCAGCTCGAGCAGTTCGAGGTGAGCAAGGACGGCGTGCCGTTCGATGCGGTCGACTTCAACTTCTGGGGGGTCACCTTCGATCCCGGGGACTCCGACCGCTTCTACGCCACCCTCGGCACCGGCGGCGTCCACTACCTGGTCGAAGGCAGCGTCAGCGGCAAGTCGATGCGGGTCCTGCGCGACGGGGTCGAGTGCCCCTCGCTCTCGCCGGATGGCAAGCGAATCGCCTTCAAGAGCCGGCTCGGCGACGAGGCCCGCTGGCGGCTGCGCGTGCTCGACCTGGCGACGCTGGCCGACCACGCCGTCGCCGAGGAGCGCTCGATCGACGACCAGGTCGAGTGGCTGGACGACGGCACCCTCGCCTACTCCGACGAACGCAACGTCTACACCGTGCCCGCCGACGGCAGCGGCGAGCCGGAGCTGCTGGTCAAGGACGCGACCTCGCCGGTGCGCCTGACGGCGGCCTCAGCGCAGGCGATCGACCAGGGGCAGTAGGCGGTCGCGGCCCTCGCCGAGGGCGCGGCGGGCCAGTGCCAGCGGCTGGCGGGGCGGTGGCGGTACCGTCTCGACGTCGACCGCGTCGGAGCTCTGCAGGCGCAGCTCGGCGGTCGTGCCGGCGGCGACGCTCACTGGCTCGCCGATCTCCAGCGACTCGCCGTCGATGCGCAGGCCCTCCCCGTCGGGGCCGGGGTGCGCCGCCGGCAGCTCGACCCGCAGCCGCTCGACGCCGTCGGGGATCTCCACCCGCACTCGCCGCGAGTAGGGACGGATGCTCAGCTCGCCGCCCTGACGGCGGCTCTCGAAGTTGCCGGCGGCGATCTCGGCCAGCGAGCACCAGCGCCGCTCTCCCAGCCGGTTGACGTCGTCGACCGCGGAGGCGAGGACGCCGAGGCCGGGGGCGACGTCCTCGTGGTGGCCATAGAGGATCAGCGGCTGGCCGAGGAAGGCGCGCAGGACGAGCTCGGGGGCATCGCGGGTGACGATCGGGTGGCGCAGCAGAACCGGCAGGCCGCCGGCGAAGTCGGCCGGGTGCCAGCCGGCCAGCGGCCCCGCCTCGGCCGGCCGGCTCAGCCACGACTTGGGCGGCTGGGACAGCCAGGGGAAGGGCCTGGTCATCGTGATCGCCTCGAAGCCGCAGCGCAGCAGCCCCTGCACCGCTGCCTCCGAGCACTGCTCGTGCGGCGGCACCATCACCCGGTCGACGGCGACTCCGCTGCGGCCTTCGAAGCCGGCGAGGCGGCGCTGGGCCTGGGCGGCGAGGCGCAGCGCGTCCTCCTCGCTGGCCAGGCGGCCGAGCTCGCCGCCGTTGTGATCGTTGCCGTGGGCCAGCAGTGAGATCGCGCCGTTGCTCTGCTCCAGCGCCCGCACCGCACCGCGACCGGCGCGCCAGCCGTCGAGCGGCACCATCGCCAGGGCCACGTGGTAGCCGTGCTCGCGCGCGTGCCGGGCCAGTGCGGGCAGCTCGAGGAATCCGTAGGAGGACCAGTGCAGGTTGGGGTCGTCGAAGAGCAGGCTGGCCCGGGGAGCGGGCGGCTGCCAGCTGATCGGGGCGGTGAGCCGGCGCAGGAAGGAGACCAGCGGCAGCAGCGCGGCGCTGCGGCCGTCGCGGAGGCGCTCGCGCAGCGCCTCCTCCTCGGCCAGCTCGGCGGGCGCGAGCAGCGCCTTCTCGAAGCGGTCGTGGCGGACCCAGGTCGGCTTTTCCCCGCGGCGGGCCAGCACGGTTGCTCCTTCGGGCTCTCCCAGGCCCGGCCCGGAGTCGAGCGCGGCGGCGAGTCGCGTGTCGGGCAGCGCCGCCCCTCGCAACTGCGGCTCGAGCGCAGGCGTGTCCGCCAGCACCTGCGCGATCGGTGCGCCCGGCGTGGTGGTCTCGGCCACCAGCAGTGCCAGTCCCGGCAAGCCATCGCTCGCCGCGGCAGCGGCTCGCCCCTCTCCGCCCAGCTCGATCAGCGCGTCGAGGCCGCCCAGCTCGCCGCTCTCACGGCCCTCGAAGCGAACCGGGAAGGCCTCCTCGAGGGCGGTGAAGAGCTTGCGCCGCCGATCGAGCTCGGCGGCGGGGCTCAGCCCGACCACGAGCACGGTTGGGGAGCCGCTCACTTGCGTCGGATCGGGCGCAGCTGCCGGTAGAACTCGCGCATCGGGGTGCTGCGCCCTAGCGGCACGCCGCAGCGGGCGACGGGCTCGGCGGGGTTGCCGCGCACCATCGTCAGCGGCGGCACCGAGGTGGTGACGACGCTGCCGGCGGTCACCACGGCGCCCTCGCCGACGCTGACGTGGGGGAGCAGCAGAGAGCCGGGCCCGATGAAGACGTCGTTGCCGATCGTCACCGAGGGCTTGCTTTCATCGGCGATCTCGCCCTGCTGGTGGGCGACGATCGTGGTCCGCATGCCGAGGTCGACCCGATCGCCGATCTCGACCAAATGGGGAAAGGCGGTCTCGATGATCACATCGGTGCCGATGAAGCAGCCCGAGCCGATCTTCACCCCGCGCATCCGGTGCAGGCGCACGCGGGTCGTCTCGGCGCCGGGTCCGTAGAGGGCGATCAGGGCGAGCAGGCGGCGCCGCGCGCCGGCCAGGGTCGACTCGTACCTCATCCCGAGGCCCTTGCCGCTGCCCGCGCCGCGATGTAGGTGGCGAGCGGGTCGAGCACGGTGATCTGCTCCGGGTCCATCTCTTCGAGGTCGAGCTCGAGGTCGAGCTTCTCCTCGAGCTCGACGATCACCTCGACGAAGCCGAGCGAGTCGATCATGCCGCTGCCGCGCAGGTCGAGGTCGCCCGGCGCGTCGGAGGCGCGAATGCCGAAGTCGGCGAGCGCCGGCCCGCAGGCCTCGAGGATCAGCGCCCGCACTTCGGCGACGCCGGGGGTGCCCGGCTGGGCTGGGCTATCGGAATTGATCGCGTCCATCGGCTCGTTCAGGTGCGGCGGCGAGCGCTATTCAATCGTGAATTCGGTAGACGGTGTAGAAGTTGGACGGGTTGGTGCCGCCGACCCGGGGAGGTCCGCCGAAGGTCGCCACCGGAGCGCCGCCGCGGGTGATCCAGCGGGCGAAGAGCTGGTTGTAGTCGACCCCGAAGCGTTCGAAGCGATAGCCGCTGAAGCGGCGCTGGTCGATCACCGCGTAGCGGACGCGCTCGGCCTCGAGCTGCCTTATCGCGGCCAGTTCGTCGGCGCGCGAGTCGAGCAGTCCCGGCAGGAACATGGCGTCGTACAGCGCCGGTGGTCGGTCGGTCATGAAGTGCAGGCCGGAGTCCAGCGGGATCGAGAGGATCGGCTCGCCCGGTGCGGTGTGGGAATCGATGAAGTCGATGGTTCCCTGCAGGGCGGGCGCCGAGGCCGGGGTCGTGACGTAGCTGCCGCGCGGGGTGTGGACCGTGGCGCTGGCGTCGCGGTAGAGGCCAAGCTGGGCGTAGGCGATCAGGCCGAGGGCGACGGCGGCGAGAAAGCCATAGGACGCGGTTCGCGCCCGCGGCCAGCGCTTGCCGAGGCGGTCGTGCAGGATCGCCAGCAGCAGCACCAGCGGCGCCGCGTAGTAGGGAGCGTAGGAGGCCTCGGCGGTGAAGGCGTTGTAGGCGCGAGCGCCCAGCGCCGCCGCCGCGGCGACGAGGGCGAGGTCGAAGGCCCAGGAGCCCGAGATCGGCGCTTTTTCGCCCCTGAAGAGGCAGACGGCGAGCAGCGCGCAGGCGGCGAAGCCGAGCGCGGGCAGCCAGCTCATCCCGATCAGCAGGTGGGTCGCCTCGTACTGGACCTCGCTGCGGGCGGGGCCCCAGATCCCGAGCACCTTCCAGGCGCCGGCGAAGAGGAGCAGCGCCAGCAGGGCCGCCGGCAGCGGCCAGAGCGCCCGCAGCCGCTCGCCGGTGCCGCGTGCCTTGGAGAGCATCACGGCGCTGGCGAGGACCGCGGCAAGCGCGGTGCAGTAGAGGCCCGCCCGGGCCAGCGTCGCCGCGACGCTTTCGAGGTCCATCGGCGCCCACGCCTTCTGCGAGTCGAAACCGGCGATGCGCAGGAAGTCGACCGGCCAGAGGTTCTCGAAGAAGAGCCTGTGGGCGCCGACATCGGCGGCGAGAAGCCCCAGCACGAGGCCGGCGACGGCGATCGCCGGCAGGGCCAAAGGCGCCAGGGCGCGCAGCGCCGCGCGAAAACCGCTGTCACGGGCGACGCCGGCCAGGTAGGCCCCCCCGGTGAGCGCCGCGATGGCGGCGAACTCGGGCCGGGTGATGCCGACGACACCGGCCGCGAGACCAGCCAGCAGGAGCTGCTCCCGCGAGAGCGCCAGCAGCATCAGCAGCATGAAGAGGATGCCCAGGGTGGCGGAGTTGGTGTGGGGGAGGACGAAGTTGAGCGCGGTGCCGGAGAAGCCGATCCCGGCCACCATCGCCGTCGCGATCGCCGCCGGGACGACGCTCAGCAGGCGCCGCGCCAGCGCGTAGAAGGCGGCGAGGATCGCGGCCGCCTGGATCAGGCCGAAGGCGAAGGCGGTGGTGAAGCTGGTGCCGAAAACGGCGAAGGCACCGCCGAGGGCGTAGACGCCGACGGGGCCGTAGAAGTAGCGGATGTCGAGGTAGGGGGTGCCCCCTTCCGCGATCGTGGCGGCGGTGGTCAGCTCATGTCCGGGGTCGACCGAGGGCACGCCCCACTTCTGCCAGCTCAGCGCGGCGAGCAGGGCGAAGAGGAAGGTGAGGCCGGCGATCGCGTAGGCGTCGGCGCTTACCTTGATGCCACGACTCCTTAAAGCGTCGCTCTCGAGGGCCGGGGGGCTGGCGGGCTCCGTCGTTGGGGTGCGAACCGCGACGCTCATGTCGAAGCTGGTCGCACCGCGCCGAGCAGCAGGCGCATCTGACCGGGGACGAGGAGCAGGCTGAGGGCGCCGTAGAGGATCGAGCCGAGGCCGACGGTGATCAGCGGCGCGACGACCCCGCCGCCCACCGCGGTGCCGACGGCAGCGCCGATCCCGAAGCTGGCCGCGGCGAGGAGGCCGAAGCGGAGCCCGTCCACGGCGAGCTCGCGGGCGATCGCGCCGCTGCCGCGGCCGGCGCCGAGAACCAGCAGGACGACGGCGAAGACGAGGGGGACGATGAAGAAGGCGCCGACGACGCCGTTGGCGCCGTAGAGGGCGCCGCCCAGCGCGGTCACCGCGATATGCAGGACGACCACCGGGATCGCCAGGACGTTGACGATCTTGGCGCGGCCGAGGGCGAAGAGAGCCGGCAGCAGCAGGTTGACCAGTAGCGCGGCCACGGTCCAGGCGCAAAGCAGGGCGGCGAAGACCTTCAGCTGCGCGACCTGGGAGCTGTCGAAGCTGGCCGGCAGGACGTCGCCGATCAGGGTGGCGCCACCGGCGATCAGGGCGGCAAGGGCGGGGGCGGCGAGCAGCATCGCGTAGCGGAAGCCGGCCGGAACCGTGTCGGCGATCACCTCGCGCCAGTCGGCGATCACGCCACGCCTCATGTCGGCGATTCGCGACATCCCCAGGGCGAAGCCGGTGGCCGCGACCAGGTAGCTGGCGAAGAGGTAGGCGTAGGAGAGGACGGTCGCGTCGCCGGCGTCGTAGTTGCTGGCGAAGGCCAGCGTGATCACGTAGAGGCCGTTGAAGGCGAGGTAGACCATGGTGCTGCCGAGGACGAGCCCGGCGCAGCGGGCCAGGCGGCGCAAGCTGATCTCCCGCAGTCGCTTGCCGACCGGAGCGGCGACGCTGTTGGCGCGGATGCCGTCGAGCATCACCGCGCAGGTGACGATCGCCATCGCCAGCATCGACCAGCCGAGTGAGAGCTCGCCGGCGCTTCCCGAGACCGCCAGGTAGACGACGAGGCCGGCGATGGCACCGGAGATGTAGGCGAAGGCGATGCGGTCGAAGCGATCGCGTACCGCGAGCAGGGTCGCCGCGCCGGCTGCCCAGAGCTGCAGGATCATCGCGACGCCGAGGATCGGCAGGGCGGATTCGGTGACGCCACGGCCGGTATCGCCGAGGCCAGGCGCGAGCAGCGAGGCGAAGGGCCCGGCCAGGGGGATCGTCACGATCGCCACCGGCAGGGCGATGGCAACCAGCGCCAGGGCCAGCTCGACCGGGGCGAGGCGCGGGCGCTCGCCGACCAGCAGCGGGGCCGAGGTGACCCGGATGCTCTGGCTGAAGACGCCGAAGCTGGTGTAGAGCGCGAAGGCGACGAAGAAGCCGTCGGTGCGGCCGTTGATGCCGAAGGAGCTGAGGTAGAGCAGGGCCTGGATGCCAGAGGTGGCGCCCATCGCCACGGTCGCGATCGCCATCGCCACCCCTGCGTGAGCGTGCTTCTCGCGCAGCCCGTCCTTGTGGTCGACGGGTGCGGGGCCCGCTGCTGAAGCAGGCGGCGGCGCGGTCGCGGTGGCGCTCATGCCTGACTAACGGGCGAAGTGCGCCATTACTTTGCCTAACGTGAGTGGCAGGCACAAGAAACTCTTCCAGGCGTCCGTTTATGTGGTGATGGTGGAGTCGAGAACCAGCTTGCTGTCGGGCTTTCTGCGCTCCAAGGAGGCATTTCCCGACCGCCCGGCGCTCGAGGTCGCCGGCGAGGCCCTGAGCTACGCGGAGCTGGGCGAGCGCGCCGCGGCGATTGCCGCCGCGATCGGCGAGCGCGGCCCGGACGGGGCGCCGCCGCTGACGGCGGTCTTCGCCTCGCGCAGCACCACCGCCTTCGCCGCTGTGCTGGGCTCCCTCTGGGCCGGGCACGGCTACGTCCCGCTCAACCCGAGCTTCCCCCTGGAGCGCTGCCGCGGCATGCTGCTGCGCTCCGGCTGTCGCACGCTGATCGCCGACGCGGCTGCCGCCGAGCGGCTCGAGGAGCTGCTCGACGGGGTCGAGGACCCGCCGGCGGTGATCGTTCCCGATCGCGAAGCCGAGGCGCTGAGTGCCGCGGCCGAGCCGCAGATCGCGGCCGCGGACGCGATCGCCTATCTGCTCTTCACCTCGGGCAGCACCGGACAGCCGAAGGGCGTCGGCGTCGCCCACGGCAACGTCGTCTCCTTCATCGCCGCCGTCGCCGAGCGCTACGGCATCGACGAGAACGACCGGCTCTCGCAGACCTTCGACATGACCTTCGACCTCTCGGTCTTCGACATGTTCCTGGCCTGGGAGCGGGGCGCCTGCGTCTGCTGCCCCTCCGAGCGCCAGCTGATGGCTCCGAGCCGCTTCATCCGCGACTCGGAGCTGACCGTCTGGTTCTCGGTTCCCTCGCTCGGCGCGGTCATGCGCAAGCTGCGCATGCTCAAGCCCGGCAGCTACCCGAGCTTGCGCTGGAGCCTCTTCTGCGGCGAGCCGCTGCCGGCCGAGCTGGCCGGCGCCTGGGCCGAGGCCGCGCCGAACTCGGTCGTCGAGAACCTCTACGGGCCGACCGAGGCGACGATCGCCTGCACGGTTCACCGCTACGTCCCCGGCGAAAGCGGCGGCGACAACGGGATAGTCCCGATCGGGGAGCCGATCGGCGCGACCGGGACCTTGGTCGCCGACGCCGAGCTGCGCGAGGTCGAGCCGGGGGGAGACGGTGAGCTGCTGGTCCGCGGCCCCCAGGTGACGCCCGGTTACTGGCAGGACGCCGAGAAGACCGCGGCCGCGTTCGTCACTCCGCCCGGTCGTGAGCGCCACTACCGCACCGGCGACCGCGTCAGGCGACCGCGCACGGGCGAAGAGCCGCTGACCTACGTCGGCCGCATGGACCACCAGATCAAGGTCCTCGGCCACCGGGTCGAGCTGGGTGAGATCGAGGCCGCTCTGCGCGACGCCTCGGGAATCGACGCGGCGATCGCGATCGGCTGGCCGCTGACCGAGAGCGGTGCGGGCGGGATCGCTGCCTTTCTCGCCGATCCCGATGCCGATGTCCCGGCCCTGCGTGAGAGCCTCAACAAGCGCCTGCCCGAGTACATGGTGCCGCGCCGTTACGAGCTGCTGGAGGCGCTGCCGCTGAACGCCAACGGCAAGTTCGATCGCAAGGCGATGCTGGCGCTGCTCGAAGCCGAGCAAAAGGCGCCAGCGCTGACCTAGGGCCCGTAGTGCTGTCCCGCCGGTGACCAGTCGACCCCGGCGTCGCCGTGGCGCAGGCGGTAGTCGTCGCTGCCCGCATTGACGAAGCCGGGCGTGCAATCGCGCCTCGAGGAGCGGCTGAGGCGGGGCAGGGTGCCTTCCCAGGCGCAGACCAGGTCGTCCTCTTGGGTGAAGCCGGGAAAGCCATCCCCCCATTCGCTCCAGGCGCGGTAGAGCACGTTGTTCGCGAAGGTGGTCGCCTCGAACGGTCCTTCGCCCAGCACCACGGGGGAGCGGTTGCCGGC
>Ga0164298_10000541_pt1 | contig 10423 bp, 7 predicted proteins | sample Whisoiple_216_MG_FD_109713 | JGI IMG/M metagenome (GOLD analysis project Ga0164298, IMG submission 109713) | Unamended control soil microbial communities from upstate New York, USA - Whitman soil sample_216_MG | ecosystem: Environmental > Terrestrial > Soil > Agricultural land ... | reverse complement strand
GTCTTGCAGGTACTAGCGAAAATTCAGCCCGACGAAGTGTACAATCTAGCAGGTCAAAGTTCCGTCGCTCTGTCTTTTGAACAACCCGTAGAAACCCTGGAAAGCATTGCCACTGGCACATTGAATCTCTTAGAAGCAATTCGGTTTACAGGTGGCAAAATCAAACTTTACAACGCCAGTTCCAGCGAATGTTTTGGGGATACCGGAGGCAGTGCAGCGGATGAAAATACACCTTTTCGCCCCAGAAGTCCTTACGCGGTGGCGAAAGCAACCGCATTTTGGGAAGTAGCGAATTATCGGGAAGCGTACAATTTGTTTGCGTGTTCTGGTATTCTGTTCAATCACGAGTCGCCACTGCGCCCGGAGAGGTTCGTCACCCAAAAAATTGTATCTGTTGTGTGCCGAATTGCTGCAGGTAGTTCCGAAAAACTGCATTTGGGAAATATTTCTGTGCAGCGAGACTGGGGTTGGGCGCCGGAATATGTGGAGGCGATGTATTTGATGTTGCAGCAAGAAGAACCGGACGATTATGTAATTGCAACGGGTGTAAGTTATCCTTTGGAGGAGTTTGTGCAGACAGCGTTTGTTGCTGCGGGTTTGGATTGGCAGGAACATTTGGTAACGGATGCGAGTCTCTACAGGCTGACGGATATTGCTGTGGGGAGGGGAAATCCGGGTAAGGCGAAGCAAAAGTTGGGATGGGAGGCGAAGTATAAGATGCCGGATGTGGTGCGGATGATGGTGGAGGCGAGGATGATGTGAGGGAAAATTATGGGGTGAAAATATGGAAGCAGAATATCCAACGGGTAATGAGTGGTATAAAGCCAATCGCCGGGGGTTGAAGAAATATCGGGGTCAGTGGATAGCTTATACTAAGCGAGGAGTGATTAGTTGCGATCGGGATTATGACAAAATGAAGGAGGGTGTAGATCCAAGCTGATAAAGGTTAACGAGGGTGAAAAAAGTCCCCAATTAATGTGGAGAATCCAATCTTGAAAATTAAGGAAATTTGGTATTGGCAAAGTTAGGAGTTTTTGATTTTTATGATTTTTTTTAATTGGCTCCCAGCCATAATTAGGTGATTATAGAGACAATTATAATTTTTACCAAAGGCATCTTTTATGACTTATCCAATAGTTGAAATAGAAAAACTGGGGCTACCTCAACCACAAGGAATAATCCATGTTGGTGCCAATAATGGCTGCGAATTTGATAGTTACAAACGAGTTAATCCAGAAATTGTTTTGTATATTGAACCTATACCGAGGATATATGAAGAGTTAAAAAATAGAATTAGTAATACCGTTAATCATTTTGCTCTACAATATTTATGCTCTGACATAGATAATGAGGATGTCCTTTTCAATGTAGCCAGTAATAATGGCTTATCTTCTAGTTTTTTGCCACTAGGTCGCCACGAGGAAATCTATCCCGATATTCAGTATGTAGATTCATTCACAGTTCAAACTAGGACGGTCGATAGTCTATTGAGAGAGCTTTTCCCACATATACCAGAAAACAAGTTTCAGTTGTTGGTAATCGATACTCAAGGTTGTGATTTAAAAGTTTTAGGAGGCTGTCATAGACTTTTGAGAAATGGATTAAAATATGTATCCGTAGAAATTAGTGAGGACCCTTTGTATGAAGGGGGATGTACTCATGAGCAAATTACTGATTTTTTAAAGCTTTATGGGTTTAGAATGAAAAATATGTTTATTCATTCTGCTGGTTGGGGAGAAGCTTTTTATGTGAAACACCGCAAATTGGCTATTTTCAAGAGCTTTGGTAATAATAGTGATAGCAATAAGAGTTGTTGGGATAATTTAGCATTGCATAAGCCCTGTCAACAAAGTTCCTACTATCAATTTTTTACCCCTGAGCTGGTTACAAAACCAAGTGCCGTTAACGGCATTAAGAATGGTCAGTTTAGTTTTCATACGGAAAAAGAGGTGAACCCTTGGTGGCAGGTTGATTTAGAAAAATGTTATGAATTGAAAGAAATTAAGATATATAACCGACTCAATTCATGTTCTGAAAGGGCAAGGACATTGCGAGTTTTGCTGTCCTCTGATAGTGGTAATTGGGAAGAAATTTATGCCAATGATGAAGGTAGTATTTTTGGCGGTGTTGACAACAATCCTTTAATTATTCCCATTGATGGAAAGGTTGCCCGTTATGTTCGCTTACAATTGAACGAAGAAAACTATCTTCATTTAGATGAAGTGGAAGTCTATGGAAGGTGAGCTGTTAGTGATATCTGTTAAATATTAGGATTAAAACTAGGTTGATTTGTGAGGGTTGCACAATCATAAGATGATTTGGTAATTTGGGATATTCGATTGTGGGGGCGGACAGATGTTCGCCCCTACAGGATGATCATCAACAGAGCATCCCGCAATTAATTATGCAACGCCCAACTCCCTTGATCTCAATAATAAGTCCATCATCAAATATAGACAAAACTTCAGTGATCTTATTTAATTGCTTCCATATTCAAACTAACCTGATCGCGAGAACTATCGGGAAAATTAGTGAGAGCCGTGGTTCCCGGTTGCCACATTCTTACTTCCTTGAAGTTAGCAACTTCTAATAGAAGATGCTCTAAACTAGCTTGATTAAAAATTGTTTTGTGATAGTTGAACTCATAGTCTTGTCCTCCCATCAATCGTCCTAGAATAGGTCCAATACAATTGCCATGATCATGATACATTTTGATAATTAAATCCAAATTGGGAACAGCTAGTCTGAGAATACCATTAACTTTTAAAACTCGATGCCATTCCTTTAATATGCGGGGAATCTGAACATGAGAAAAGTGTTCCAGACAATGAGAAGCATAAATTAAATCAACACTTTCATCAGCAAAAATAGATAGATCATCAATAGCACGGACATAGTCTATATGTGGTGCTGGCCGAATATCAATATTGATAAATTCTGGGTGATCAAGATTACCGCAACCCAGGTGTAAATAAATCGACTCCCTTGACATTTTCATTTTCTCAGGGACACGATCTGAATCAACTTGATAGCCATACACTTCAACTTCGTCTAAATGTAAGTAATTCCTTTCTTGTAACTGCAACTTCACATATCTTGCTATTAGGTTAATTTCAACTATTAGGGGAGAACCATTAATACCACCAAAGGGCTTACTTTCATTGTAAATATAAACCTGTTCCCAATCAACTGCATCAACAGAAATTAGTACGGTTAACGTATTGGCCCTTTCGTAACAATCATCAAGACGATTATAAATCTTCACATCTTTAATGTGAAAATAATCTTGTAAATCCACCTGCCACCAAGGCTGTTCCTCAATATCTGTATGAAATCCAAATTTACCATTTTTCACACCATTAACCCCACCGGGAGCATCATTTTCTCTGGCTCCCGCATATACAGAACTTTGTGTAGCAGGTTTATTAAGGGCTATATTCATAAAATATGGTGGTGATATTAGTTCTATCATTTCTTTGGGGTAAAATAACATAAATTTTTTTTGTTCAGGAGAATTTTTCCATCCTTCAAACTCATATTCATTATTCCTCACACTGGGAAAAATATAAAAAGGAAGACGAGCAAAAATGGTTTGATATGGTAATTCCTCAGCTAGGTGAAACAAATGATCATGGGAATAATGCAGAAAGAAAGGGCAGTATAATTTTTGTAAATTGGGTGAAATCATTGATAAGTAATTACCAAATGTTCCCTGTCCAATTACTAAATTTTTGGCGCTGAGGATTGTGTTTACATCTTCTTCTAAAGAATTGGATTGAACTCTTGCACCATATCTAATTAACAGTTCATCAATACAAGGATTAAGTCGATCAGGCTCAGTGACAATTACAATATCTTGATAATTACCATATTCTATGATTTTTTGGTAGTAACTTAAAGGAGGTTGAATATATAAAGGGTGTACATTAAAATCCGAAAAAACATCCCCAGAACGAATATGTATAACCAAAGTTTTTTCACCAATACTTTTATCTTCAATATAGGGAACTAGATTGAATATTGTGTTGTGTAAAATTTTCAGCATTTCCGAGTTAGGAATTATGAGTTCGGGAACCAGAAAAAAGTTACCCTTTATTTTGACCAGCCAAGCAGTTGGTTTAGAAATGGAAAAGTTTATTTCTCCTTGATTTAATTTAAGGTAATAATGTCCAGGGTGAACGAGTTTGCCTTTATAATTGTCGGCCAAATAAATACCATTTAACAATTGAAAGAGACTATTGCCTAGTCTTAAAAATTCATCTATCTCAAATATATAGGAAATATTTTCACTCCCGTTTAACTCTCTCCAGTTGGATCTCTTATGATCACTGGAAAAGACTTCTATCTGATATCCCATTTTTTCCAGTTCACTAAAGTTTAATAATGACTTGCTCATATCAATACTGTTCATAGAAACTAATTCTCCTTTTCGGGATTTGAGGTGACCTTCATAGGCTTCAGGATTCAGTTCTAAGGCGCGACGGTATGTGGCGCTCGCCTCATCCCAGTGATTCAATTTCCGTAGAAGATCCCCTAACTGCAACAAGACTTCCCAGTTATCCGGTTGAACCTGCAAAAGATTGTGATAAGCTTCCACATTGTCTGGATTGAGTGCTATAGTGTGGCGGTAGGAGGCTATGGCTTCTGCTAAATGGGACTGATTTCGCTGTTGCAGTGTATTTGTCAAGGCATAAGCAATCCAATCAGCATCAGGGTTCAACTCACTTGCACTACTATAAGCTGCGATCGCCTCATCCAGTTGACCAAGTTTTGCTAAACTATTACCTAGCCCCACGTAACTTCCAAAATGTTCGGGATTCAATTCAATCGCCTTGCGAAAGCCTACAGCCGATTGTTCCCACTCTTGTTGTTGAGCTAGGGCCTCTCCTAGGTGGTGGTAACTCCAAGAAAAATCTGGTTTGAGTTCTATTGCATGGCGGTAGGCGGTGACGGCTTCATCGTATCGACCCAGTTTGGCTAGGGCTTCCCCCATCTGGTGGTAGGCCCAGGAATCGTTGCTATTGAGTTCAAGTGCCCGACGGTAAGTGGCGATCGCTTCTTCTAGATTACCTTCCTGTTGCTGTTGCTGGTCTTTGTCGAATTCGCTCATAGCCGTCTCATCCTTATATCTGCGATTACTTTTTATTTACAACTATCAAGTTATCTGTTTACACGGAGTGGCGCAACGCTTTACAGCACTGGCTTGTCTATATTACCAGCTTTTTCTACAGCATCACCACTCTGATCGGACTCAATAGTGTTGAGGGAGGAGTCAAGGGCGGGAGATCGCTACCTGGTCGCACTCCAAACTTCCCTGAGTGGTGCTAAGCGATCAAACTACAGCCAAGTTTCTCTGATACCTTCCTGAATTGTTTGGGGCTTGGCAACGATTGCCCATAGAACCCATTTGGGATCTATTCACTTACCACATTTGCCAACCGTTTGAGCATTAGCCGAATAAAACATAGATTGAGTTTGGCAGTCGCATGTATCGAGTGTCCGCTCGAAATTTTTTACTCAACTTTTGCACCGTTCCTTCTGGCTAGCGGTGCGACTGGTTTTTAGCGGTTTCTCACTATGTACACTTTCTGCGATCGCCACAATCAGTTGGCGTGCCATGACTACTACCCTCTAAACAGTATCTTTATATGCAACTTCCTCTAAAATTGGTATGACCTCATTATCTAAGCTCCCAAATGGGTTCTATAGAGGCTGGTATAAATGCTGAAGCGTTCGCCTTTTGTGCTATAGTTTTTCAGAGGGCTTGATATTACCCGAATTTAGACAGGTCATGTTTTGAGGATGAATACGGAAAAATTAGAAAAAATTAAAGCGGATTTGGAGCAGTCGCGCTCTTGGTTACAAGAAATTAAAAACTCGAAAGCATCAATTCAATTCAATTATAACAAAATTTTTTGTGTGGGCATGAACAAAAGTGCAACTGAATCTATGAAAGCCGCACTGATTGAATTAGGATTTCCGTTTGCACCTCAGCTTCCAGCCGAAATGATGTTAAAAGACTGGGCTGAAATAAGGTTTGACAAATTAATAGATTTTTGCTATTAGAGACAATAGCCAAGTATGGTTTGAATCTATTAAACGCGTTCACCGTAAACTATTCAGTCAAGGCAAAACCCCTCATGGGAAGATTTGGAGTCAGCAAGCTATGTTTATGAAGGTTGGATGGCAGAAGCCAGTAAATAATATATTTTCCAGGCTGATGAGTATGGTTTGTACGATCAATCGAGATATATTGAACTCTCGGAATTTCATAATCAAATTGTTATAGAATATTTTAGATACAGGAGTGAGGCACTTTTAGTAATTAACACGGCTTCGGAAGGATCTTATGACCAACTGTGTAAATTCCTGGATGTTTCTCCAGTTATAACAAAATTCCCTCACTTAAATAAAAGCCAATAATCAGGAGGATTGGGCCAAATGTTTAATGATAAGTTACAGCAGATCAGGGAAGATTTAGAGCGCTCAGCCTCTTATTTACAACAAGTAAAATCAGGTTTACAATCTCGTCATAAAATCAATTCATCTTTTCAAGATATACAATTGATTGAACATAAACTACATATAGGGTGTGGGGCAGTTAAACTAGCAGGATGGATAAATATAGATGAGAGTCCTCATCTTGGCGTTACTGACCTACACTTAGATATTACCCAAGGACTCCCTTATCACGACAATTCTTGTAGTTTAATTCATCACGAACACTTTTTAGAGCATCTATCAGCAGAAGCAGGTTTAAACTTTCTCAAAGAATGTTACCGAGTGCTGAAATTAGGAGGCGTAATGCGGATAGCTATGCCATCTTTGGATCTGATCATTGAAAAGTATTACTTAGGAAACTGGAAAGATCAAGATTGGTTAAAATGGCCTGAGTATCAATTTATTCAAACCCGCGCCGAGATGCTTAATATTTCTTTTCGGTGGTGGGGACATCAGTGGTTGTACGATCGAGAGGAATTACATCGCAGGTTGCAGGAAGCAGGCTTTACTATAATTAGAGATGTTGAGTGGGGAAATAGCGACATACCCGAATTAAAAAACCTAGAAACTCGTAAAGACTCTTTACTTATCTGTGAGGCAGAAAAATAATTAAATTTTATGACAAATCAAGCCTACAAATCAGAATTAGCACAAGTCGGTCAAGATGTGATTATTTGGCCACAAGCTAAAATTGTATCCCCTGAAGTTATTGCCATAGGTGACTCGGTAATTATTGATGATTTTGTCTTTATCATGGGTGGCAAAAGCACCCAAATTGGTAGTTTTGTTCACATCGCTTCGTTTACCTCAATTACTGGTGGTGGTGAGTTAGTGATGGAAGATTTTACTGGCTTATCAGGAGGAGTTAGAGTTTATACAGGAAATGAAGACTATTCGGGTGGTTGCTTAACTAATCCATCTGTACCTGAGCCTTATCGTCTACCTACTCGGTCATTTGTTCACATAAAAAAACACGCAATTGTCGGCGCCAATACAGTGATTTTGCCGGGAGTTGTTATTGGTGAAGGTGCTGCTATTGGTGCTAATTCTTTATTGACGAAAGATTGTGAACCTTGGAAAATATATTTTGGTTCTCCAGCTAAGGCGATTAAGACCCGTCCTCAAGATAAAATCTTAGAATTAGAAGCTCACTTGCGTCAAGAATTGTATGATGGTAGAGGTAATTACATCCCAAAAAACCAGCGTTAAAATTGAAAATTTAGTGCTTGTGAAAAATTAGACACTCTAATGATGACAAAAAAATCTAACTTAGAAGACTTAGCCATATTTGGTGGTAAGCCAGTATTTAACGAAGCACTCCATGTGGGAAGGCCCAATATAGGCGATCGCGCCTCGCTCCTCAAACGCATCAATGATATGCTAGACAGGAGATGGCTAACCAACAACGGCCCTTATGTGCAAGAATTAGAAGAGCGAATCAGTAGCTTGCTGGGGGTCAAGCACTGCATCGCCACCTGTAACGGGACAGTAGCCCTGGAACTTGCCATTAGAGCCGCAGGGCTTGGTGGTGAGGTGATTGTACCTTCCTTCACATTCATCGCCACACCTCACGCCTTACAATGGCAAGAAATCACGCCCGTTTTTTGCGATGTAGACCCTCGCACCCACACCATTAACCCTTGGCGAGTCGAGGAAATGATTACGCCACGCACCAGTGGTATTATAGGAGTTCATGTATGGGGACAGCCTTGTGATGTAGAAGCCTTGACCGACATTGCTCGGAAACACAACCTCATGTTGATGTTTGACGCTTCCCATGCCTTTGGTAGCTCCTACAAGGGAGAAATGATTGGGAACTTTGGTGAGGCAGAAGTCTTCAGTTTCCATGCTACCAAATTTTTCAATACTTTCGAGGGCGGCGCCATCGTTACCAATAACGAGGAACTAGCTGCTAAAATACGTTTGATGAAAAACTTTGGCTTTGCTGGTTATGATAATGTTGTTTACATCGGCACTAATGGTAAAATGAGCGAAGTCTCGGCTGCCATGGGATTGACATCCCTGGAAAGTCTTGATAATTTTATCTCAGTCAACTATGGTAATTACAAGCAGTATCAGCATGAACTAGCGGGCATTCCTGGCATTTCCTTATTCACCTACGGAGCAGCAGAAAGATGTAACTATCAGTACATTGTACTAGAAGTTAATGAGGCGGTGACTCAACTTACTCGCGACCAACTGATAGATATTATCTCTGCTGAGAATGTTCTCGCCCGTCGTTATTTCTATCCAGGCTGTCATCGGATGGAACCTTATCGATCCTATTTTCCTCATGCAGGATTATTACTGCCAGAAACAGAGAAACTGGTACAACGGGTGTTGCTGCTGCCTACAGGTACGGCAGTGGGGTTAGGCGAAATCAGAACAATCTGTGAGATAATCCGGTTAGTCGTTGCACGGGGTCAAGAAGTCCTAGGAAAATTATAAAATTTGCCTCTTTCTCAATTTAGTTAAATTAGGGGAGACAAATACCTGAACTTCTTTGTAATCAATGCTGTTCAATTGGTCTCATTTTAAGTTAGGATAAAAAATCGCTCTAATAGCTCTAAGATTAGTGGAATCTACTTTTAAATTTTAAAATGGAGAAAATTTATGCCAAGAGTATCAGTTATAATGGCTTCCTATAACCATGCAAAGTATGTAGCCGAAACAATTCAAAGTGTTTTAAGCCAGACTTATCAGGATTTTGAATTTATAATTACTGATGATGGTTCGCCCGATGAAACTGTAGAGGTTATCAAAAAGTTTGCCGATTCGCGAATTAAACTATTTTGTTTTTCAAAGAATCAAGGCGCTTGTGTGGCGATTAATAATTGTATAAAAGAATCCAAAGGTGAGTACATAGCAGTTATCAATTCTGATGATGCGTGGATGCCTGATAAACTGGAAAAACAGGTTAAATTTTTAGATGAACACCCAGAAAACGGAGCTGTTTTTACTTATGCCCAATTTATCGATGATTATGGCAATGATTTGGGTTACGATCATCATTACAATCGGATATTTATACAACCTAATAGAACAAGGTTTGAGTGGCTAAGACTTTTCTTTGAGTTTGGCAACTGCTTATGCCACCCTAGTATCTTAATCCGTAAGCAGTGCTACAACGAGGTAGGCTTGTATGACGAGCGATTTGCACAGTTGCCTGACTTTGATTTCTGGATACGGCTTTGCATGAAGTATAATATTTTTATCATGCCTGAAAATTTGGTAAAATTTCGGCTTTGGCAAAGCCAAGGCAACGCCAGTGGAAATACATCAAAAAATAGCAGTAGACTAACACTGGAATGTTCGCAAGTATTAAAAAATTATATCAAACCTGAAATTTTTGACGATTTGGTAAATATATTTACTTTGACAGAAAATATAAATGAAATTGGATTATCAAGAAAGATAAAAGAAGTTGATAGAGATATAGCACCGTTTTTTATTGCTATGCTTGCGAGTCGGGATAATCGCCATGCTCACAAATATTTTTGTTTTGATATTCTGTATCAGATGTATAGCAACAAAGAGATAGCTCAAAAGTTAAAAGAGCAATATTCCTTTGATTTTTCTAACTTGGTTAACTTGGCTTGGGAGCAGGATATTTTTGGTATAGTAGCCCTAGAGCAGGTGCGATCCCAGCTATGCCAAAATCAAGGGGAATTGGAACAATCTCAGGCGCAACTACACCAGATCCAGGTCGAATTAGCTGATGCCCAAGCTCAACAGCATCAGACAGGGGAAGTATTAGAACAGTTGAACTCTCAACTGCACCAAACTCAACAAGAGTTGGAGCAGTCGAACTCTCAACTGCATCAGGCTCAACAAGAGTTGGAGCAGTCGAACTCTCAACTACATCAGGCTCAACAAGAGTTGGAGCAGTCGAACTCTCAACTACATCAGGCTCAACAAGAGT
>Ga0164298_10000540_pt1 | contig 10423 bp, 9 predicted proteins | sample Whisoiple_216_MG_FD_109713 | JGI IMG/M metagenome (GOLD analysis project Ga0164298, IMG submission 109713) | Unamended control soil microbial communities from upstate New York, USA - Whitman soil sample_216_MG | ecosystem: Environmental > Terrestrial > Soil > Agricultural land ... | reverse complement strand
GCGGCGCTCAAGGACCTCGGCGAGGTAGTCGCGGTCACCGGGGACGGCGCCAACGACGCGCCAGCGCTCAAACGCGCCGACATCGGTGTGGCGATGGGCGCCGCCGGCACGGACGTCGCCCGCGAGGCCGCGGTCATGGTGCTGCTCGACGACTCCTTCGCGTCGATCGCCAAGGCCGTCGAGCTGGGCCGCTCGGTGTACGCGAACATCCGCAAGTTCCTGATCTACCTGTTCAGCCACAACCTCGGCGAGCTGGCACCCATCCTGGTCGCCACGCTCGCCGGGTTCCCGCTCGTACCGATCAACGCCATGCAGGTCCTGGCCATCGACCTCGGCTCCGACGTGCTGCCCGCCCTCGCGCTCGGCGCGGAGCCGCCGGAACCGGGGATCATGGCCGCGCCGCCACGCGACCGGCGGCAGCGGCTGTTCTCCCTGGCGCTGGTGCGCCGGTTCCTGTTCCTCGGCAGCATCCAGGCGGCCGGCGCGACCGCGTTGTTCTTCTGGCACATCCACACCGCCGGCATCCCGTTCGACCAGTTCACCGCGGACAACCCGGTCTACCGAGAGGCACTCACCATGACCCAGGCGGTGATCGTGGTCGGCCAGTTCTTCAACTCCTTCACCGTGCGCAGCGACCGGCACAGCGTGTTCCGGCTCGGCCTGCTGTCCAACCCCGCGCTCGTCGGCGCCGGGCTGGTCGGCATCGCGATCATGGGCGCGATCAGCTATCTCCCGTTCCTACAGGCGGTCTTCCACACCGCACCACTGTCCATCATGGACTGGCTGCTCGTCACCGCGTGTGGCGCGCTCGTCCTCGTCGCCGACGAGATCCGCAAGTTTCTCCTGCGCCGCAGGGAGGTCACCGCATGAAGACGATCATCATGGGCTGCGGCCGGGTCGGCTCCACCCTCGCCCAGCAGCTGTCCGCCGACGGGCACGGCGTGTGCGTGCTCGACCGCGACCCCGACGCCCGCGAGCTGCTGTCCGGTGGGTTCGCCGGCGAGTTCCTCGTCGGCAACGGCTACAACCGCGCCCTGCTCGAACGGGCCGGCATCGGCACGGCGGACGCGTTCGTCGCGGTGACCGCCGGGGACAACACGAACATCGTCGGCGCGCGCATCGCCAAGGAGGACTACCGCGTCCCCCGCGTGATCGCCCGCATCTACGACCCGCGCCGGGCGGACATCTACCAGGCTCTCGGCATCCCCACCGTCGCGAGCGTCCGCTGGACCGTGAACCGGATCAGCCAGGTGCTCCGGCACCGCCACGTCGACCCGGAGGTCACCTTCGGCAACGGGGAAACCCTGCTGGTGCGGGAGACCCTGCCCACCTGGTTCGCCGGCCGGCCACTGCACGACCTCGACGTGGACGGCCAGATCCGGGTGGTCGCGGTCACCCGCGGCGGGCACTCCTTCCTCCCGGCCGGCGACAACCTCGCCAGGGCCGGTGACACCGTGAGCCTCGCGGTCGCCGCGTCGGCGCTGGACCGGCTGCGTTCCTTCCTCGGCAAGGAGTTGGGCACATGAGTGGAGCTCGCGGGACGAATCATCGATGTTCAGGACGGCACCTCAGCCGCGGAGGGCGCCGGTGGAGCGGAGCCTGCGGAGCGTACCGGCGCCGCGGAGCGGATGAGGGGGCGTCATGAAGGTTCTCGTCGCCGGCGCCGGCCGGCTCGGTGAGCAGGCCGCCCACCTGCTCGCGGCCACCGGCCACGACGTGACGGTCATCGAGCGGGACAGGGCCCGCCTGGCGGAGCTGCCGACCGTGCACCCGGTTCGGCTCGTGCACGGCGACGCGTGCGAGCCACGCGTCCTCGAGGACGCCGGTGTGCTCAACACCGACCTGCTGCTCGCCATCACCGGGGAGGACGAGGACAACCTGGTGATCGCGCTGCTCGCCAAGCGGCAGTTCGCCGTCCCTCGCGCCATGGCCCGCGTCAACGACCCGGACAACACCTGGCTGTTCGACGCCCGCTGGGGAGTCGACGTGGCGCTGCCGGCCGCCGCCTCCCTGGTGTCCCTGATCGAGGAGGCGAGCGGCGCCGCCGACACCGTCGGCCTGGTACGGCTGGCCGACGCGGGCGTCACGCTCATCGAGACCCACCTCGACGACCACTCCAGGGCGGCCGGCCAGGCACTCGCCGACCTCACGCTGCCGGCGGGGACGGTGGTGGCCACCGTCGTCCACGACGCCCAGCCGTTGGTCCCCACCGGCGACTACCGCTTCCATCCAGGAGACACGGTCCTGGTCGTCACGACGACCGCCACCGAGAACGACGTTCACGAGGTGTTCCAGTAAGGGCGACCGTCGAGTCCGCGAGCTCACCGGGGCGAGTGACCGACGCCGAACGTTCAGGCGTCGCGGCCGCCGGGGCCGGCCTGAGCGGCGATGTCGCCGAGCAGGTGGCCGGAGCCACTGGCGAGGACGAGACCGGCGACCACGGATGCGGACGACGCGACCACCGCGACGGCGGCCTGCGGACCCCATGCCTGGTCGGCGAGGCCGGTGACCAGTGCGCCACCGAGGCCGCCGACGAACGCCAGGTAGACACCCACCAGCGCGAAGGCCGTCGAGCGGAGCTGGGGCGGGGTCACCGCCGCGACGACGAGACTCAGCGGGACCAGCCCGGCGAAGGTCACGCCCTGGGTGAGGACCCCGACGACGACGAAGGTGGTGACGTCGGGCGAGTAGGCCTGGACGGCGAACCCGACGCCGAGCGCGGCGAGCGCCGCACTGGCCAGGTACAGGGATCCGGTGGGGCTTCGCCGGAAGAGCCGGTCGCTGTAGACGCCACCGAGGGCGGCGCCGGCCAGCCCACCGACGGCGCAGACCGCACCGATCAGGCCGCGTGCGCCGACGTCCTGACCGAGCTGGTCCTCGAGGATGAGGGTCAGGTAGACCGGCACCGCGATCACGCACAGGCCGAACGCGCCGAGCGCGACCATGACGAAGTAGAAGGTGCGGATCTTCTTCAACCGTGCGAACGCGGTTCGCGGTGACACCAGCGTGGTGTCCTGGTCCGGTAGCGACCGCCTGCCGGGTGGCACGTCCCGTTCGAAACGTCCGCGGACCGGCTCGGGCAGCCGCAGGGTGGCCACGGCGAGCAGCACGCCGCAGCAGGCGAGGAACGCGAACGCCCAGCGCCACGACTCGTGGCCGGCGGGGACCACCGCCGCGAAGGCCGCGGCCAGGACCGGACCGGCGACGATGCCCAGCGGTTGGGCGGCGCGGTGCACGCCGAGCACCCGGCCGCGGCCGGCGGGCGGGTAGGCGTCGGTCAGGATCGAGATCTGGATCGGCCCTTCGTTGGCTCTGCCGATGCCCGCGACGACGCGGGCCACGACGACCTGCACGAGGGTGTGCACCAGGGTGAGCGAGGCCGCCGCGGCGGCCCAGAGGAGGGTGCAGACACCGGCGATGCCGGTGCGGCGACGCCGGTCGCCGAGCAGGCCGATCGGCAGCGCACCGAGCGAGACCATGACCCCGGCCAACGCTCCGACCACGACGATCTGGGCCGAGGTCATGCCGAGCGACTCGCGGATCTCGGGCGCGAAGACGGTGAACATCGCGTTGTCGATGCTGTCGACCAGCAGTAGACCGAAGAGCAGGCCCAGCGTCGAGCGTCCGCCGACCGACATGACCTCCCGGAAGGTCATGCGTCGCGCTGGACCGGTCCGCGCCACGACGTTCGCCTCACGCGGGGCGCCGTCGCCGCCCGGGCCGGCGATCGGGGGTCGGGAGAGGTTCGTCCCCGCGCGGTCCTCTTCGCTCATCGGTGCCCTTCCTGAGGAATGCCGGTCGTGTGACGTCGTGCCGCACTCGGCTCTGTGTTGGTCAGCATAGACAATGTCGACGCACTCTTCTATGTTACTCGACACAGAAGTGGGGACGGCGCCCGTTCGGGGAGCGGCGGCCTCGTCCGGGGTCGTCTGGCCGTCGCCTGTCCACGGTCATTGAGGAGTGGTGGTCCTGTGCGGGATTGGGAGAACTCGGTGGCCTTCATCACCGGCGGCGGTCAGGGGATCGGCCTGGGCATCGCCCGTGCCCTGGGCAGGCGCGGCGTGCGGCTGGCGTTGGCCGACGTCGACGAGGCGGCGTTGACCCGCGCCGGGGAGGAGCTGTCGCGGCTGACGGCCGTGGAGACCGTCCCGCTCGACGTCCGGGACCGGCAGGGGTTCGCCTCGGCCGCCGACCTGGTGGAGGCGAGGCTGGGGCCGGTCGACCTGCTGTTCAACAACGCGGGCATCGTCCCGGTCTCGCCGGTGACGGAGCTGACCTACGAGAAGTGGGACCTCGCGCTCGGGGTCAACCTCACCGGCGTGGTCAACGGGTTGCAGACCTTCCTGCCCCGCATGATCGAACGCGGTGCGGGCGGGTACGTGGTGAACACCGCGTCGGGTGCCGGTCTGGTGGCTGACGCGAACGTGCTGTACGTGACCGGCAAGTTCGCGGTGGTCGGGCTTTCGGAATCGCTGCGGCTGGCCCTCGGGCGCTACGGCATCGACGTCAGCGTGCTGTGCCCCGGTCCGGTCGACACCGACATCATTCGCAACACCAGGACGGTGAACGAGGACCTGTTCGCCGGGGTGCCCGGCAGCGCCCTCCGGGACGCCGAGGCGTTCCTGAGAGGAGGTGTCGGTATCGACGCGGTCGGCGAGATGGTCATCGCCGGCATGCGGGCCCGGTCGCTGTGGATCCACACCAGCGACGAGGTGCGGCCCTCTGTGGAGGCGCGGATGACGGACCTGCTCGCGTCCACACCCGTTCCGGTCGTCGACGCGACCAGCTGACCACGGGGGCCGGGACGGTCCGACAGTCCACACAGGACCGGACGGAAGGCGTGAGGTGCCGGGCCTCGCACCCCCGTGCCGACCGCCGCCCCGGTGGTCCGTCAGTCGCGGCTTTGGTTCCGGCCACGGGTCCTCGTGTCCGTGGGCCGGGTGGTGGCCGGGACCGGCAGGGTGCGCCAGACACCGTTGAGGTTGTCGTCGAGCACGGTCGCCAGCGACCGCAGGACCTCGCGAAGGTCGAAACTGTCGGGGTCGACGAGTGACTGGAGGTGGATTCCGAGGAGCGCGCCGTTGAGCGCCACGGCGAACACCCGCTCCTGCTTCGCGGCCGTCTCGGGATCGGCGTCCTTCGGGCGTTGCGCGCGCAACCAGTCCTCGAGGCCGCCGCGTCGCCGGGTGAGGAACTCCTGGTACTGGCCGCGGACGGCCTCCGCACCGCCGATGGCCTTGGCCAGGATCATGAACAGCAGCGGCAGATTGGCGTCCTGGGCCAGTGCCGCGGCGTCGTCGAACAACTCGGCGATCGGCGGCACGGTCTGGTAGCGGTCCGGTGGGATCTCGCGGTTGACGGCGCGTTCCACGACGGCCATCACCAGGCCCTCCTTGTTCTTGAAGTGCCAGGGGATGGAGCCGCGGCTGATGCCGGAGCGTTCCGCGATGTCCACGAAGGACGTACGGTCGAAACCGCGCTCGGCGAACAACTCCTCGGCAGCGTCCAGGATACGGCGACGACTTTCCTCGCCGATCTCGTCGATCCGGCGTCGTCCAGGTGAACCCACGATCGCCAGTCTAGATAGCGTGCCGGCCTCCCGTGTCCTGACGCGCCCACGCGGGGCCACCACTGCCCCGCGCCTGCCTGGGGCATCGCCGGGCGCGCGATGCGCGCCCGGCGATGGCCCGTGACGTCAACCGGGGCGCGATGAGCGGAGGACAACGTCGTCATGAACAGGTCGACACCTCTGGATCACCAGGCCGCCGACCGGACCAGCGCGGCCGCCGGACGGATCCGGGGTCACCGGACGGGATCCGGGGTCACCGGCCGCGCGGAGCGCACCGGGTCGACCAGCCAGGTCCGCGACTCGCCCCCTCGTCCGCGCCGCACTACTCACCGACGACCACCCTCGTGCGGACACGCCTCCCGCGGCATCGCCAGGACCACGCGCTCCGCGGCGAGGTCCACACCGGTCGCGAGATCCCCTCCGCCCTTTGTCGAACGCTCGACCGCGGCCCCGTGGGAACCCCGGACCACCCCGCACGCGGTGCCGGCGACATGACTCGCCACCCCCGCGTCGACACCGGTCGCCTCGTCACGCCCAGCTCAACCACACGGGACGAAGCCTTCCGCGGCGCCGACAGCCGCGTTCCTCGGCTGGTGCTGGCGCCTGTGTCGCCGGTGGCCGGACTCCAAGACTTCCCCCAGAAAACGTGTCGAGACTCGATCGTGTGAGAGCGAGTCAGTGGTTGTGGGCCCTCGTGGCGCTGAACGTGGTGTGGGCCACGGACCTGTTCGTCCTCGGCCACGGGTTCGAACGGTTGGCCGAGCCGGGCGGGTTGCTCATCGCGCTGGGTCGGCTGACCGGGCTCTACGGGGCGCTGGTGCTGGTCGTCCAGCTCGTCCTGGTGGCCCGGCTGCCGTGGCTGGAGTCGCGGCTGGGGATGGACCGGCTCACCGCGTGGCACCGCTGGAGCGGGTTCTGGGTGCTGTGGCTGGTGCTGGCGCACCTGGTGTTCGTCACGCTCGGGTTCGCCGCCCAGGACGGCGGCGACGTGCTCGGCGAGCTCGACACGCTCGTGTTCGGCACCGAGGACGTCGGCCTCGCGACCATCGCCACGGTACTGCTGGTCGTGGTGGGAGTGACCTCCGCGCGCCGGGCGCGCAGGCGGCTGCGGTACGAGTCGTGGCACGCGGTGCATCTGCTGGTCTACCTGGCGGTCGTGCTCGGCTTCCTGCACCAGGTCTCCGTCGGGGAGGACTTCACCGGCTCTCCTGTCGGGCGGCTGTACTGGTGGTCGCTCTACGGGTTCGCGGGTGCCGCGGTGGCCACGACCCGGGTCGGGTTGCCGGTGTTCCGCAACCTGCGGCACCGGCCGCGGGTGGTCTCGGTGGTGCGGGAGAGCCCCGACGTCGTGACGATCTGGATCGGCGGACGGGCCCTGGACCGGCTCCCGGCGCGGGCCGGGCAGTTCTTCCTGTGGCGGTTCGGCAGCCAGTGGTTCCAGGCGCACCCGTTCTCGCTGTCGGCGATGCCGGACGGGCGGTTCCTGCGGATCACGGTCAAGGCGCTCGGTGACGGCAGCGCCTGGCTCCAGCACGTCCGGCCCGGCACCCGGGTGTTCGCCGAGGGACCGTACGGGGCGTTCACCGGCGCACGCGCGACCCGGCGCCAGGTGCTGCTGGTGGCGGGCGGGGTCGGCGTGACGCCGATCCGCGCGCTGCTGGAGGAGTTCGCGCACGCCGGCGCCCACGTCGTGGTGGTGTACCGGGCCAGCACGCCCCGGGACGTGGTGCTCGCCGCCGAGCTGCGGGCGATCGCGCGCTGGTCCGGTGCGCGGCTGCACTTCGTGGTCGGGCCACGCACCACCCCCGGTCTCCCCGACCTGGCCGCACTGGTACCCGACGCGTGGCGCCGCGACGTGTACGTCTGCGGGCCGCCCGGCATGACCGAGGCCGTGCGCCACACCCTGCGCCGGCTCGGGGTCCCCGACGACCAGGTGCACACCGAACGCTTCGCCTTCGCCGGCTGAGGGAGAACCACCGATGCGCAAAGCACTGATCATCCTGGCGCTGCTCTTCGCCGGGCTCGTCCCGCTCATGCGGTACCACCCGGCGACCTCCCCAGCGCCGACCGCCGTCGCCGCGCCGCCCGCCCCGGAGACCGGCACCCCGACGCCGGGGACCGGCACCCAGGGGACGCGAACCGTCGACGGCCCGGTCGTCGACACCGAGTTCGGGCCCTACCAGGTCCGGGTCACCTTCTCCGGCGCCACGATCACCGACGTCCAGATCGTCACCGAGCCCGGCGACGGGCACAGCCAGCGCATCGCGAGCCGGGCCGGACCCACGCTGCGCAGCGAGGCGTTGCGGGCCCAGAGCGCGCACATCGACATGGTGTCGGGCGCGACCGTCACCAGCGAGGCCTACGCCCGGTCCCTCCAGGCCGCGATCGACGCGAACGGAGGCTGACATGCGGTTCGTCGAACAGGTCATGGGCATGCCGGCATCGATCGAGGTCCCCGACCAGGCCGCCGCCGGCGCCGTGTTCGGGTGGCTTCGCCACGTCGACCGCCGGTTCAGCCCCTTCCGGCCCGACAGCGAGGTCCGCACCGGCCGCCACAGCAAGGAGCTGACCGAGGTGCTCGACCTGTGTGCCAGGTACGAACGGGACACCGGCGGCGCGTTCCGGGTCCAGCTGCCCGGACGCCCGCTCGACCCGTGCGGCGTGGTCAAGGGCTGGGCCGTGCAGCGGGCCGCCGACATGCTCCGGGCGGCCGGCGTCACCGAGTTCTGCCTCAACGTCGGCGGCGACGTCGTCGCGGCGGGCAGGCCGTGGTCGATCGGCATCCGACACCCCGACCACGTGCTGCGGGTGTGTGCCGTGCTGGAGGTCGACGAGGGTGCGGTGGCCACGTCCGGCACCTACGAACGCGGCGACCACATCGTCGACGGACGCACCGGCCGACCCGTGCGCGACCTGGTCAGCCTGACCGTCGTCGCGAACGACCTGACCACCGCCGACGCCGTGTCGACTGCGGCGTTCGCCATGGGCACCGAGGGCATCGCGTGGGCCGACGCCCAGCCCGGCTGCCTCGTGTTCGCCGTCGACCGGGACCGCGAGGTGCACAGGTCCGCCGGCCTGACGAGAATGCTCAGGTGAGCGACTCCCCACACCTGCTGCTGGTCGAGGACGACCGGCAGCTGCTGGCGATGCTCGACGCCCTGCTCACCGAGGAGGGCTACCACGTCGACACCGCCGCCGACGGCCAGCAGGGCCTGCACCTGGCCCTCACCCGTTCCTACGACGTCGTGGTGCTCGACCGCGGCCTGCCGGCGATCGAGGGGCTCGACCTGCTCACCCGCCTGCGCCTGCGTGGCGTGGTCACCCCGACGCTGGTGCTGTCCGCACTGGCCAACCCGGCCGACCGGGTCGCCGGCCTCGACGCGGGCGCCGAGGACTACCTCGGCAAGCCGTTCGACCTCGACGAGCTGCTCGCGCGGCTGCGCGCACTGCGGCGGCGGCACCTCGACACCGCGCGGTCCCTGCCGCTGCCCGGCGGACGGCTCGAACTGGACACCCGGTCCGCCGTGCTCGGCGACCGCGAGCCGGTCCGGCTGTCGACGCGGGAGTGCGACCTCCTCGCCGCCTTCGCCACCCGCCCCGGCACCGTGTTCACCCGACGCCAGCTCCTCGCACTCGTCTTCGACGACGCGGAGAGCGACGCCGCGGTCGACACCTACGTCCACTACCTGCGCCGCAAGCTCGGCCGCGCGGTGATCGACACCGTGCGCGGCCGCGGCTACCAGCTCGGCCGCGGCCGGTGAGTGCCCCCGACTCGGCCGACGCCCGCCTGGTCCGCGCGACGATGGTGCGGCTGGGTATGCAGTCCGCAGCCGCGGTGCTGGTCGCCGTGACGCTGCTCGGCGTGGCGGTCGTGCTGATCATCCAGCGCACACAGGCCGCACAGCAGAACAACCAGCTGACCACCGCCATCGCCACCGCCGACGACGTGACCGACCCACCCGCCGGGATCTGGCTCGCCGTACGGCGCGACGGGAGGACCACGGCGACCCCGCACATCCCCAGGGGCCTCCCCGACCAAGGCCTGATCGACGCCGTGGCGGCGGACGGGGTGGCGCGGACCGACGACGTCCACGACGGACGGCAGGAGTACCGGGTCCGCACCGAGCGTCGGGGCGAGGAGGTGGTGCAGGCGGCGCTCGACCTCCGGTACGCCCACGTTGAGCGGGAGCGCCTCCTCAAGGTGCTGCTGCTCGCCGGCGGCGTGGGGCTCGTGCTCGCCGGCGTCACCGGGGCGTGGGTGGCCCGCCGCGCGGTGACCCCGCTGGTGAGCGCGCTCGCCCTGCAGCGCAGGTTCGTCGCCGACGCCGGCCACGAGCTCCGCACACCGCTGACCCTGCTGAGCACCAGGGCGCAGCTGCTGCGCAGACACCTGCGCGACAGCTCCGTCGAGTCCGATGTGGACGGTCTGGTGGCCGACGCGCGCCAGCTGGGCGCGATCCTCGACGACCTGCTGCTCGCGGCCGACCCGCGCGAGTCGGTGCCGCGCCGGCCCGTCGACCTGGCCGCCCTGCTGGGCGAGGCCGTCGCGGCGGCGGAGTCCGCGGCGGACGAGCGCGGCGTGCGACTCGCGGTGACCACGACCCCCGTCACCGTCAACGGTTACGACGCTGGTCTGCGGCGCGCGCTGAACGCCCTGCTGGACAACGGGATCCGGCACGCGAACAGCACCGTCCGCGTGGTGCTCACCCGGACGGGCCAGCAGGCGCGGGTGGACGTGGTGGACGACGGCCCCGGCATCAGCGCGGACCTCCTGCCCACGCTGTTCACCCGGTTCAACCCCGGCCCGGCCGACACCACGCGCGACGAGCGTCGCCGGTACGGCCTCGGCCTGTC
>Ga0164298_10000539_pt1 | contig 10426 bp, 10 predicted proteins | sample Whisoiple_216_MG_FD_109713 | JGI IMG/M metagenome (GOLD analysis project Ga0164298, IMG submission 109713) | Unamended control soil microbial communities from upstate New York, USA - Whitman soil sample_216_MG | ecosystem: Environmental > Terrestrial > Soil > Agricultural land ... | reverse complement strand
AGCGGACGCTCCGGCGCTCCCGGCTCCCCGGGCGTGAACTCGACCCACGCGCCGCCGACCTCGACCCGCGGGCAGCCCGACGGCCCGTCCGGCGCGGCGTGGAAGCCGAGCGAGCCGTACTCGGACGCCGTCGCCTGCGGGTCGGCCGAGCGCAGCGCGACGTGGTCGAGGTCGTAGTCGAGGTCGGTCTCCGCCTGCACGAGGCCAAGGGCAACACCCTCGCCAAGCTCGAAGTACGCCTCGCCTGTCCTCGGGCGCTCGACCTCGAGGCCGTCAGGCAGCTCGGCGAGGGCGAGGTCGAGATCCCCGACCCGCAGGGCCACGTGCTCCAGTGCGCCCCGCTCGCGAGGCCCTTCCGCTGCGAAGAGCGTCAACTTGCCGCGGCGCGCGTCAGCGCCCACGAGCGTGAAGGCGTCGGTGCGGTCGATCACGTGCATCCCGAGATGACGAACAGCGAAGTCCGCGAGGGCATCGCGGTCTGCGAGCCAGTAGGCGACGTGGTCGAGTGTCTGAGGCCTCACGCCCCTTGCCGCCTCCCTACTCGATCGGCTCGTTGTGGACGTCGTTGTCGTCCGCGTACTTCTGGGTCAACTCGTTGATGCGGTTCGGATCGCCGTAGGCGTAGTTGATCTCGACGAACGCGTTCCACTTGTCCGGCAGCGCATCCTCGGGGAAGATCGCCTCGACCGGGCATTCGGGCTCGCAGGCGCCGCAGTCGATGCACTCCTCGGGGTCGATGATGAGGATCCGGTCGAACTCGTGGATGCAATCGACCGGGCACACGTCCACGCAGGAGCGGTCTTTGATGTCGATGCACGGCTCGGCGATGATGTACGTCACAGCGCCCTACTGTAGATAGCGGCTGTGAACGGCTGCGCCGCCTGTCAGGGCTCGGGCGAGCCGCTGAGTTCGTCGACGACCTCCCCGATCCGCTCTGCAAGAGCCGATTTCGCGAGCACCTGGTCGAAGCCGGCGGCATGCGCGGCGCGCAGGCCGGAGGTGTCGGTGTGGTTCGTGTACCCGACGATCGGGACCTCCGGATACGCGTCCGCGACCTCGTCGGGATCGACGCGCGAAACGTCGGCGAGGACGATGTCGGGATCCTCCGTATGGTCGACCGTGATCAGGCGATGGCTCGGCAGGAGCGCCTCGAGTCTCCCCCGAAAGAAGAGATCGACCCCACACAGCAGGATCGTCGCCACGCGGGAAGGTTAGATCGGAGTGGATGCGCCGTTCAAGCGGGGTCTGGCGGAGATTCGGGCCGGCCGCTATTTCGAAGCACACGAAGAGCTCGAGGAGGCGTGGCGCGCGGCGCCGCCGGAAGAGCGGGACTTCTTCCAGGGCCTCGTCCACGTCGCGGTCGCGTGGTACCAGGCGGGACGAGGCCGGCCAGTCGCCACCGGGAGCCAGCTGGAGAAGGCGGCACGACGCCTCGCGCCGTTCGCGCCGGAGCATCGCGGCGTGAACGTCGACCATGTCCTGGAACAGGTTGAAGCGGCGCGGAACCGCTTAGCGGGTGGTTCGCTGGAGCTCGAGCCGCCGGAGGTCTAGGGCTTCGCGAGGCCCAGGTCGATGAGCGTGCGGTTGACCGCTACCTGGAGCCACCACTCCCGGTCGAAGAAGAGCAGGAGCCCGAGCACGATCAGGATGACGCCGCTCACAACCTGGATCACCGTGTAGTGGTCACGCAGCCAGCGGAACGCGCCCATCGCCTGCGCGAATGCAACCCCGGCGACGACGAACGCCGCTCCCAGCCCCAGCGCGTAGGCCGCAAGCAGGACCGTCCCCTTGAGCACCGTCCCGCTCGTGCTGGCCAGGACGAGGACGGCCCCGAGGACGCTCCCGATGCACGGCGCCGCGCAGACGGCGAATGCACCGCCGAGCAGCGCACCCGATCCGCGCCGGCGCGCGCCCGTCAGCAGTCCGGCGCCAACGATCCGCTCCGGCACCGGCAGGAGCCCGACGAACGCGAGCCCGAGCACGACGAGCACGAAGCCCGCGATCTCGGTCCTCGCGTTGCCGGAGACGACGCTGCCGATCGCCGCCGCGCCCGCTCCGAGGACGCCGAACACGGCGGTGACGCCGAAGATGAACGGGACGCTCGAGACGATCACACGCCGCGCCGTCCCTCGCTGCCCGAGCCGCCCCACCTCCACGCTCGAAACCGCAGCGAGGTAGCCGGGAACGAGCGGCAGCACGCACGGCAGCACCAGCGAAACGAACCCTGCGGCAAACGAGATGCCGAGTCTCCCGCCCATCAGTCGAAGCGTGCCAGGAGATCGTCGAGTCGGCGTTCCGTCTCCTCGTCGAGCCCGGAGTCGGAAGGCTCCTCCGGCTCCGACCCGCCCCGCCGGCTCCAGCGCCAGACGCCGAACGCGAGCACGAGCGCACCGGCCAGGACGCCGACAATCGGCAGCCACCACGCGAGCAGGTCGAAGCCCTTGTGCGGCGGAGCGGCGAGGATCGCCGGGCCGTAGTTCGCAACGAGCGCCGACTCGATCCGCTCCGACGTCCAGCACGCCGCGATCTTCTGCGAGATGAACCGCTCGATCTGCTGCGCCGCAGCCGAGTTCGACTGGTCGAGCGTCGTGTGGCAGGTGGGGCACATCACCTGGCCCTCGAGGTACGTGAGCGACGTGCGCGGATGGCTGCAAGCCGCCGCCGCTGGGCCGGCGAGCGCAAGCGCCGCCACCACCACGGCAGCGAAGCGCAGGATCACGCGGCGGCCTTCGCGAGCGCGTCACGGAAGTCGGCTGCGAAGCCCGGAGCGGTGATCGGGCCTGCGAGGTGCGCCACAACCCGTCCCTGCCGGCTCAGGACATACGTCTCCGGCACCTGATGGATCCCGTAGCGGCCGGTCACCTGTCCCGATCCATCCTCGAGCATCGGGAATGTGAGCTCGTGCGCGCCGATGAAGCGCCGGGCGTCGGGCGCGAGGTCGTGGTAGTCGACGCCGAGGAAGACGACGCCTCGACTGCGGTAACGCGTCCAGTCACGCTGGAGCACGACCGCCTCGCCCTTGCACGGATTGCACCACGATGCCCAGAAGTTCAGCACGACCGGCCGTCCCCTGTAGGAGAAGAGGGACACCGTCCCCGGCCCGCCGAGCCGCTGGAGTGTAAATCCGGGCGCGACCGCGCCGACGCGCGGCGCGTGCTCCTGATGCGTGAGCTTCCACACGAGGAGAGCGAGCAGCCCTGCGACGCACGCGAGCGCCAGTAGCTGGCCCGTGAGCTTGAGGCGTCCGGTCACGATTTCATCGCCGCGTGGACGTAGCGGAAGAGCGCCTTCGAGTGCGTGTCCTCGCTCACCGGCCCGAGGATCTGCCCACCGACGATCCTCCCCTGCGGATTGAGGACGTACGTCACCGGCAGGTTCGCGACGGCGTAGCTGTTCGAAGCCACCCGTCCGTTGTGGTCGAAGACGACGGGATACGTGACGCCGTGCACGTTGAGGAACTTGCGCGCGTCGCCGCGCGAATCGTTCGAGTCGATGCCGAGGACGACGAGACCGTCCCCCTTGTCCTGCTGCCAGAGCTGCTCGAGCACGGGTGCCTCCCGCTTGCACGGGTCGCACCACGAGGCGAAGAAGTTGATGACGACGGTCTTGCCACGGAGCGACCGAAGCGAGAGGTCGCCGTCACCGCTCAGCCGCTGCAGCGAGAACGCGGGCGCGCGGGCGCCGACCTTCGGCGGCGGCTGCTGATGCGTCAGCTTCCACACGAGCAGCGTCGCGAGAACCCCCACCCCGGCGACCGCGAGCGCCTGCGCCCCGAGCTTCAGCGGCCCCCGCATCGCAGGCTAGGCGGGAACGATGAACACCGGCGTCCCGATCCGCACGCGGGTGAACAGCCACTCGGCCGACGGGATCTGCATCCGGATGCAGCCGTGCGACTCGGAGTGGCCGATCGACCACGGCTCACTGGTGCCGTGGATGCCGACGCCGGGCGCGCTCAGGCCCATCCAGCGCGTGCCGAGCGGGTTGCCGGGGCCGGGCGGGACGGGCTTGGCGCCGGCGGCCCACGCGTCCTGCGTCGGCGGGAACCACCAGGGGTTGACCTGCTTCACGACGATCTCGAAGTGGCCGAGCGGCGTCGGCCAGGCCGGCTGCCCCGTCGCCACGGGGAACCACCGCACGAGCCGAACGCCGTTGTAGAGGTAGAGACGGTTCGAGCCCCGGTGGATGACGATGACGGGCTCCGCCTTCGCCGACGTCGCTGCGAGCTTGCGCAGAGGAGCGACGACGACGGTCGTGCGCTCGCCGCTGACGACGGCGGCCCGGATTCGCATCCGCGTGGGGAACTTTGCGAGCTCACGCCCGGGCCGCGAATGCGCTAGCACCGGCCGGTTGTTGCGCAAGATTACGGCGCCGGCGACCGGCGCGCGGTTCGTCTTCGTCGCGAGGGTCCCGACCCACTTGGCGATGCGCTGCATGTCGAAGGTCGGCTTCAGCGGGACGACCGTGTCCGCCGCGGCCGTGAGCGCGGTCTGGACGGCCGTGGAGACGTCGAGCGCGGTGTGGAAGTGATGCGGCGAGACCGAGACGCTGCGATGCCCGACGTGTACGACGACCGGCGCGAAGTAGGCCGTCTGCACGGCGGCCGTCGCGTCCTCGGACGTCATCCCGCCGACGAGGACCGAGCCGATCTTGACGCCGTCCGCGATCGTCGTCGGCGGCGGCGGCGTGCCGTCCGCTCGCGCGTGGCTCGCGCCGACGCCGAGGGCGCAGACGACGAGACAGAGGATGAAGCCGGCGCGCTTGGCCACGGGACGCATGGATTCTAGCTTCGAAGCAGGAAACCTCCGCTCACGGAGCCGTCGGGAGCAGCCGCTCGTGCAGGTTCGCTCCACGCGCGGCGTACTCGAGGATCATCCGGTCGGTCACCCACTCGACGGGCGCTCGGTCGTCCGTCCACGGCTCGGAGCTCGGCGCGGCCGGCTGCGCGTGCGCCGCCAGCAGCTGCGTCAGCACCCGGATCCGTTCGGGCGTCCGGGTGACCGCCTCGCGCAGGCGCGCCTGCGAGACGGGACGATCGAAGCCCAGCGCGAGCTGGTTCAGCTTCAGCGCCTGCCACGTAAGGACCTGCGGGAAGACGGTGCGCAGCGTGCTCGCAACGTGCTCTGCGAGCCGATGGTCGCCGGCCACGGTCGCAACGTTCAGCGCGACGACGCCACCAGGCCGCAGGCGGGCGCGCACGAGGCGGAAGAACTGTTGCGTCGCGAGGTAGAAGGGCACGTACGGCTGGCGGTACGCGTCGATCAAGATCGCATCGAAACGCGCGTGGGTCCGCCGGAGAAACGGCCGCGCGTCGGCGGTGACGACGTGCAAGCGCCGGATCCGGCCCAGCCCCAGGTAGCGCCGCGCGGCCGCAGTCACGTCCGGGTCGAGCTCGACGCCTTCGATCCGCGCCGACGGATAGAAAACGCCATAGGCGCGCGCCGTCGTGCCGCCGGCGTTGCCCAGGATCGCCACGCGGCGGACTTTCCGGCCGAGTAGCGGCGGCACGGTCAGGAACATGTCCCACTCGTCGCCGGTGAGCACTGTGCCCGATCGCCACTCGGAGTGCTTGGCGATTCCCTCGTTCAGATAGAGGTCGCGCTCCGAGCCGTGCTGGACGACCTGGACGAACTGGTACTGCGACTCCTTCTCGTAGAGGAGACCCGGAACGTCCTTGACGACTCCGGCCGGCACCGCGAGCACGGCGGCGAGCGCGACCGGCGCGGCGAGCCAGCGGCGGCGGAGCAGCAGTGAGCCGCAAAGGGATACGAAGACGGCGGTGCCGACCAGCGTCCGCTGCGTGCCGACGAGCTCGATCGTCACGATCGCCGGCACGAACACGCCGAGGATGCTCCCGACCGTCGCGAGCGCGTACAGCCTTCCGGCGACCGCTCCCGCCACCGTGACGTCGGTGACCGCGAGCCGGATCGCGAACGGCGCAGCGATCCCCAGCAGCACGACGGGCGGTGCGAAGAGCACGAGGGAGCCGACGAACGAACCGACGACGGCGCCCGCCGAGACGTTGTCCAGTCCCCGGACGGTCAGGTCGAGAAGCGGCTGCGCAGCGAAGGGAACGACCGCAAGGAGGGCGCCGCCCGTCACGACGATGGCTCCGAGGACGTGCGGATAGGGGTGCCGGTCGGCGATCCGGCCGCCCAACCAGTAGCCCAGCGAAAGCGCCGCCAGGACGAGCCCGATCACGTTCGCCCAGACGACGGTCGAGGAGCCGAAGTACGGAGCAAGCAGCCGTGAGGCGCAGATCTCAGCCGAGGTCGCCCCGGCGCCCGCTGCGAAGACCACCCACTGCAGCCGGCCCGGGAGACGGGTCAAGTCCGGCGAATCACGACGACCGCAAGGTCGTCGGAGAGGTCGCCCCCTGCGAACTCGCGCGCGTCCTCGGCGACGGCGGCGGCAAGCTCGCGCGCAGTCAGCCCGCGCCGCTCCGACAGGAGCGCGTCGAGCCGCTCGTCGCCGTACAGCTCCCCGTCCCGCCGCGCCTCGACGACGCCGTCTGTATAGAGGACGAGCGAGGCGCCCGGCGGCAGCTCGGCGTGGGACTCCGTGTACTCCTGGCCCCCGTCGATGCCGAGCACGAGCCCGTGCGCCTCGAGCGCCCGCGTCGTCCCGTCGGGCAGGACGATCCGCGGCGAGGGATGACCCGCGCTGGCGCCTGCGACCGTGCCGCGGGCGCCGTCGACGACGACGTAGCCCATGCTGATGAACTTGCCGCTGGCGATCTCGCTGCAGATCACCTCGTTCGCCGCGGCAAGGAAGTCGGCCGGCTCCGGATGCTCGCGCGCGAGCGAACGGAAGACGAACTTCGCCATCGCCATGTCCGCGGTCGCCTCGACGCCGTGCCCGGTCACGTCCCCGAGCACGACCGCGAGCCGGCCGTCGTCGAGCGAGAGGTAGTCGTAGACGTCGCCGCCGACCTCCACCCGCGCCGAAGGCTCGTACACCTCCCCCACGTCGAGGCCCTCCACGACAGGCCGCGCCCGCGGCAGGAGCGAGCGCTGCATCGTGTCGGCGAACTGCTTCTGCTGTTGGTAGAGGCGCGCGTTGTCGATCGCGAGGGCGACCTGGCCGGCGATCGCCGTCGCGGCCTCGATCGTCTCGTCCGACAGCGGGTTGCCGGGCCGGAAGGAGAAGACTCCGAGCGACGCGAGCACCTCCGTCTGCAGGGCGACGGGCACGATGGCGCCCGTCCAGCCCCGCTCGAGGAACGGTGCGAGTGCCGGCAGGAACTGCTCGCCACGGCCGCGGCCGAGCCGGAAGCTCCGCTGGTCGCGGAAGAGCCGCTGCACGTTCCGCTGGCCGAACGGAACAGGCTGGAACAGGATCGCGCCGGCAGCCGCGGCGAGCTGCGGGTCTCGCACGTGGATCGCGAGCGGCATGAGCTGCTCGCGCCGCTCGTCCGGCAAGCGCACCACGGCCGCGTCGAGATCGAGCACCTCGACGACGGTCCGCGCCAGAGTGTCGAGAGTGTCCTCGAACGAGAGGCTCTGGGCGAACGAGCGCGAGACCTCGTACAGCGCGCGGAGCCGCCTGGCCGCCGCCCGCTCCCTGGTGAAAGCCGCCTCGCGCTCCTCCGCCAGCCGCGTCGTCTGTTCGTGGAGCTGCGCGTTCTGGACCGCAACCGCGAGCTGTCCGGCGAGCGCGGCGAGCAGCGCCGTCTCATGCTCGGCGGCGTCGGGCCCTCCTGCCGGATACGCCGCAAGCAGCCCGACGACCTCGCCGCGGGCAACCAGGGGAACGGCAAGCGCCGAACCGATTCCGGTCTCGCGGGCGACCGCCGCGACCGCGGCGAGCCGTGGCTCGCGCACGACGTCGGATACCTGGAGGACGTTCCGGTGGCCCGAGGGGCCGAGCGCCAGGTCGAGCAGGCCGTCGGCGACTCGTTCGTGCGGGCCGGCGAGCCCGCGGCTGGTCGCCTCCTCGAGCTCGCCGTCGCCTTCTGCGCGGAGGTAGACGGCGACGCGGTCGACGCCGAGCAGCTCGGCGACCCGCTCGACTGCGGTCTCGAGCGTATGGGAGACCGAAAGCTCCGCAGTTGCCTGCGCGATCACCTCGAGCAGCGCCCGGGTCCGCTCGAGCTCCAGCGCCAGCAGCCGGGCGCGCTCGCCGGTGCGGAGCGCATGAGCGGCGCGGACTCCGAATGTCGAGAGCCGCGCGAGCTGCTCGGCGTCCGGCTCCTCACCCTCGGAATGGAGCAGCTGGAGCACGCCGAGCGGAGGCCTGCCGAGCTGCAGGGTCGTCGAGACGAGGCCGTTCTTGGGCAGCCGTTCGGCAGCCTGCGCGGGAACGGAGCCGGCCTCGGCGAGCGAGTGCTCCGCGGCCGCAAGCGCAGCCGTGAAGTCGAAGGTTTCGCCGACGCCCCAGGTTGCCCGCGGGCCGAGGCTCCCGTCGCGGCTCTCCCAGAGGATCGCGGCCGAGGCCCCCGTGACGCGCGCAGCGAGGTGGACTACCTCCGCGGCCGTGTCCTGTTCGTACATTGCGGCCGCGAGCGCCTCGCCCGCGAGCTCGAGCGCCGGCCGGGCCAGGGAGGACGCCTCGCCGCCGGCCGCGAAGGCGCGCAGGACGAGAGCCGCGTGCGCCGCGCACAACTCGGCGGCGAGCCGCTCCTCTGAACTGAAGGGCTCACCCGCGCGAAGCAGCTCGAGCGAGACGGCATGGCCGTTCGCGCGCGCGGGCACGAGCAGGAGCCGCGTGGCGCCGCTGCGCTCGGCGACCCGGCGCACTGCGGCCGGGGCCTGGGCGACCTCGTCGACCGTCGATCCGGGGAGCTCCGCCGCCGGTAGCACCGTCCCCTCGAGCTCGGCGGCGACCGCCTCGGAGGCCGACACGGCCACGGCTTCGAGCCGCTCGCCGGTCTCGTCGGGAGCCCGCAGTAGCGCGATCTCCGCGGCACACACCGTGCGCGCGGCTTCGGCGAGCGCTTGCAGCGCTTCCACCGAGGTCTCCGAGACTGCCGCCGCGGCGACCGCGCGGACGAGGACGGCGAGCGACGGCGCCGGAACCCGGGCGTTCCTCGATTCGAGATCGAGCAGGCTGCTCACGGTCCCGAAAGTATTCCCCCCGGGCGGCGCCGGCGACAGCTTTCGCTCGGTCGACGAGGCGCTCGGGTCGCGGTGCACGACCGCGCCGTACCCGCATTCGGCGCAGCGGAACTCGCCTGCAACCGCCCCTTCGTCCTCGGAGAGGGCGCGCCCAACGCGCGCCCGGTGGGGTTCTTTGCCCATACTGCGCCTGTGCAAACGCCAGAGCCAGCCCGTCCGTTCCGGTCGGCGCCCGAGCAGCGGCCGCCACGGCCGGAGCGCACGGCGCCGCTCGTGGGCAGCTGGGGAACGCGGCTGGCGTGGGTCTCCGGCCTCGTCCTCACGATCTCCGCGTTCACGAGCTGGTACTCGGGGACGCTGCCCAACGGCCTGACGCTGTCGGTGTCCGGCTGGCACAGCGGGTCGCTCGGCAAGCTCGTCTTCTTCGTCGGGCTCGCAACCCTGATCCTCGAGGGGCTGCGGGCCGCCGGGATCGTTCTTCCTGCGGCGGTGCCGGACCGGCTGCTGCTGATCGGCCTCGGGGCGCTTGCAGTGATCTTCGTCCTCATCCGGCTGATCTCGGTGCCGGACATCTACTTCGTCTCGACCGGCCGCGGAATCGGGCTGTACATCAGCCTGCTGGGTGCGCTCGGGCTGCTCGGGGCAGGGTTGCTCCGAACCGCCGAAGAGCTTCCGTAGCGTTGCCGGGGGCCGCGTGACGACGGCGCCCCAACCGGGTGGGTCGGCATCCGCGGTCCGCGCGCTGCGGGCGAACCGGAACTTCAGGCTGCTCTGGATCGGCCAAGCCCTCCTCTTCCCCGCGACCGCCGCGGAGGTGTGACGCTTGGCGGCGTCCTCTCCTAGACCGGAACGATCGCCTTCGTCTGCTCCACGAGCTCGCCGAGGTCGAACGGCTTTCCGACGAAGCCGCGAGCTCCGCTGGACGCCGCCTGGCGGCGCGCCTGCGCGTCGACCTGTCCGCTGAACATGAGGACCGGAATCGCGCCGACGCCGTGCCGCTCCTGGATCTGGCGGAGCATCTCCCAGCCGTCGACGTGCGGCATCATCACATCGAGCAGGACAAGCTCCGGGCGGCGCGTCTCGATCGCGGCAAGTCCCTCCTCGGCACTCGAGGCCTCTTGCACGTCATAGCCCTCCCGCTCGAGCTCGATCCGCACGACCTCGCGCATCCTCTCGTCGTCATCGACGAGGAGCACGGACGGGCCGGACTGCTGCCGCCCGGGCCCGGAGCGGGCGAGGAACGCCTCGAGATCGCCGCGGCGGTGCCGGCGGTGGCCCCCCGGGGTGTAGAAGGCGGGGACGCGGCCCTGGTCCGACCACTTGCGAATCGTGCTCTGGGCGCCACCGAGGAAGCGTGCAGCCTGCCCGAGCGT
>Ga0164298_10000536_pt1 | contig 10436 bp, 9 predicted proteins | sample Whisoiple_216_MG_FD_109713 | JGI IMG/M metagenome (GOLD analysis project Ga0164298, IMG submission 109713) | Unamended control soil microbial communities from upstate New York, USA - Whitman soil sample_216_MG | ecosystem: Environmental > Terrestrial > Soil > Agricultural land ... | reverse complement strand
CTTCGGCCCGAGGCCGGCGAGCGTGGCGTCGGAGCCCTGCCGCCAGTCCAGGTTGTAGGCACGCGCGAACGTTGCGGGATCGACACCGAACGCCACGTGGGCGCCGTTGCCCGCCCGGCTGATCTCGTCCGCGTCCCTCGCCACCACGGCGACACCGGGGACGGCTGCGATGCGACGCGCGATCGAGCCGTCGAAGGGCTGGTAGTCGGTAGTGCTGGTGACGACGTAGTCGGCGCGAACGCTCTTGTCGAGTTGCTGCGACTGCGTTCCGGCCATGACGTTCGCGAAGATCGCCATGAACGACGCCAGGGCGACGCCGATCATGAGCGCGGCAGCCGTCGCCGCCGTGCGCGCCGGGAGGCGGGATGCGTTGTCGGCGCCCAGCGAGCCCGAGACGCCCGAGACGCGCCGGATCGGCCACGCGAGCACGGTCACGAGCACCGGAACGAGCCGGCTGGCGAGTGCCGCGATCGAGCCGAACAGCCCGACCGTGCCGAGCGCGATCAGGAGCAGGCGGGCACCGATGCTGCCGGGATCGCCGAGCGTGCCGAACGAGAGCGCCGTCAGGGCCAGCGCGAGTGCGCCGAGCCCGGCGACCAGCGACCGGCGACGCGGCCGGCTTCGTCCTGCCACGGACTCGCGCAGGCTGACCGCCGGTGCGACGCGGCCCGCACGAGCGGCCGGGACGAGTGCCGCCAGCAGGGTGACGCCGATGCCGACGACCAGGCCCGGGACGAGCGTTGCCGCCGTGAGCGCCATCGGCACCGCAGGAATCGTCAGGCCCATCGCGTTGAAGAGCGCGATCAGCCCGGCGCCGAGCGCGATGCCCGCGCCCGTGCCGATCAAGGAGGCCACGGCCCCGATGGCGAGGCCTTCGGCGAGCACCGAGACGAGCGCCTGGCGACGGGTGGCGCCGAGGCAGCGCAGGAGGGCGAGCTCTCGCACGCGCTGCGCGACCGTGATGGCGAACGTGTTGTAGATGATGAACGCGCCGACCAGCAGGGCGACTCCGCCGAACGCGAGCAGGATGTAGCGGAAGATGTCGATGAAGCCCAGCTGCTCGTGCATCGTGCGCTCGCTGTGCGCCTTTGCGGTCTCGACGCGAAGCGTCACGGGCGCCTGGAGGCGAGCCGCGTCGATCCGGCGAGCGAGCTCGGCCGGCGAGACGCCGCGCTCGGCCTGAACACGGATGGTGTCGACCTCGTCGGGACGGTCGAGCACGGCCTGCGCGGTGCGCAGGTCGAACACCGAGATCGTCGCGCCGGATGCACCGACGCCCGCGAGTTTGACGAGCCCGACGATGCGGTAGCGCTTCGTCGGATGGTTCGTCGAGACGCCGATGCTGTCGCCGACGACGACCTTCTGGTCGGAGGCGGTGAAGCGGTCGATGGCGACCTCGCCCGCGTGCGGCCAGCGGCCGGAGACGAGCCGCAGGCCGGTAAGGCCCGGGGTCGGCACCGAGAGGCCGAGCTTGGGCGGGCCGTCGACGCCGATCGCCTTGCCCTTGCTGTCGATCAGCGTGGCGGTGCCCTCGACCTCGCCACCGACCGCGGCAACGCCTGGAATGGCCCGGATCTGACCGACCAGGCCGGCCGGCACGGCCGGAGTGGAGGTGTCGCGGTCGGCCGAGCGCACTGCGAGCTTGCCGCTCACGATCACGTCGGAGCCGCGATCGGCCTGGGTGAACCAGCTCTCGAAGCCGCGCTGCGCCGTCGAGGTCAGCACGAGCGTCGCGCAGACCATGGCGGTGCCGAACACGATCGCGAGAGCGGTCAGGACGGTGCGGAGCTTGCGCGAGGCGATGCCGCGCAGCGCGAGGCGGTTCACGTCAGCTCCTTCATGCGGTCGAGGATCTCGCCGGCGCTGAGGTGCGGCTCGTCGGCGACGACGGCCCCGTCGGCGAGGAAGACCACGCGGTCGGCCGTTGCGGCCGCCACGGCGTCGTGGGTGACCATCGCGATCGCCTGCCCGCGGTCGTCCGCCGCGCTGCGAAGCAGGGCGAGGACGTCGGTGGAGGCGCGCGAGTCGAGGTTGCCGGTGGGCTCGTCGGCGAACACGATCGCCGGCCGGGTGGCCAGGGCGCGAGCGACTGCGACCCGCTGCTGCTGGCCGCCCGAGAGCTCGGACGGCCGGTGCTTGGCGCGATCGGCGAGGCCGACCGTGTCGAGCAACTCGGCAATCCAGTCGCCGTCGACGTCGCGCCCTGCAAGTCGAAGCGGGAGGGCGATGTTCTCGGCGGCCGACAGCGTCGGCAGCAGGTTGTAGGCCTGGAAGACGAAGCCGACGCGGTCGCGGCGCAGCTTCGTGAGCTCGCGCTCGCGCAGGCCCTCGAGCGCGATGCCGTCGATGGAGGCGCTGCCGGAGGTCGGCCTGTCGAGCCCGGCCATGATGTGCATGAGCGTCGACTTGCCCGAGCCCGAAGGGCCCATGACGGCGACGAAGTCACCCTCGTGGAGGGCGAGGGAGACGCCCCGCAGGGCGTCGACGGCGGCGTCGCCGCCGCCGTGACGCCGGGTGACGTCACGGGCAGCAGCGATCGCGACGCTGTCGTCCGCCCAGGAAGTGGGGCTGGTTGCGGTGGGGATGCTTGCGATGGCGGACATTGCAGTGCTCCTTGATTCGATCGGGGGACTCAGGCGAGGACCGGCTTGGCCGGCTGGTAGCCGGCGCCGTAGCCGGCGATGTGGGCGAGGGGCATGGCGGAGAGCGTCGCGAGGTCCTGCAGCCAGGCCGGGATTCCGGGCAGGCGGATCACGTCGCGGTGCGCGCGGGCGATCGCTGCCATGCGCACGGGGTTCGGCATGCCCTTGCGGTTCGTCTTGCCGTCGCGGGCGAGGGCGAACATCGACTCGATCAGCGACTCGAACTGCAGCGCGGGGCTGACGACGCAGTGGAACATGACGGGCTCGTCGCCGGCGTTCCAGAACTTGTGGGCGGTGCCGGCCTCGACGACGGCGCTCTCGCCGCGCTCGAGCCGGACGCGCTTGCGACCGACCCGCAGGTCGAGGGTGCCCTCGATGGCGGTGAAGGTCTCGGACTGGTTGGGATGCACGTGGGCGGCGGCGACGAAGCCACCGGGCTGCACGACCGCGACGATCTCGACGTACTCGCCGTTGGTCGACGCGGCGGTCTGGAGGAACGTCAGCTCCTCACCGGTCACGCTGTTGACGAGGGTGTCTCCGGGGTTGATCACGATCCGCTCCTTTCAGTGGGTGTCGCAGCTGGTTGCTGCACCACTGATGCTGCGCGGGGGCATGTCCGCGCCGCATGAGGCAGAAGTCGTCTCCGTGTCCCGACCGGTTGTCCCGGGTGAGGTGGGGTAATCCGAACCTCCGGCGGCCGTCAGCCGTAGGTCGTCCCCGGACTCAGGGGTAGCGGGCGCCGACTGCGGGAGGCAGTGCGTCGAGCTCGGCCAGTGCCTCGGGGTCCAGGGCGAGCGTCGCGCCGCCCAGGTTCTCCTCGAGACAGGCCGTCCGCTTCGTGCCCGGGATGGGCAGCAGATGCTCGCCCTGCGCGAGCACCCAGGCCACGCACACCTGGGCCGGCGTTGCGCCCAGGCGCTCGGCCACGCGCCGCAGGCCGTCGACGATCGCCAGGTTCGCGCGCATCGCGTCGGGCTGGAAGCGGGGGTTCCGGGCGCGGAAGTCCTTGTCCGGGAACTTCTGGCCGGCAGGCAGTGCGCCCGTCAGGAAGCCCCGTCCGAGCACGCCGAAGGCGACGAAGGACACGCCGTTGACGGCGCACCACGGGATCACGTCGTTCAGCGGCTCGCGCGTCCAGAGGGAGAACTCGCTCTGCAGTGCGCTCACCGGATGCGTGGCGTGTGCGCGCGCGATCTCCTCGACCGTGCACTCGGAGATGCCCAGCCGGCGCACCTTGCCCTCGGCCACGAGCTGCCCGAGCTCGCCGAACGTCTCCTCGACGGGAACTTCCGGATCCACACGGTGCAGGTAGTAGAGGTCGAGATACTCGATCCCGAGCCGTGCGAGCGAGCCGTCGCAGTGCCGGCGAACCGATTCGGGCCGCCCGTCCCGGCTGGTCTTGCGGCGCGGAAAGCCGCGGTTCTGCAGGCCGCACTTGGAGGCGATCAGCACCTCCGGCGGGCGATTTCGCAGGGCCCGGCCGACGAGCTTCTCGTTGTGACCGCGGCCGTACAGCATCGCCGTGTCGAAGTGCGTGACGCCCAGCTCGACCGCTCGCTGCAGCGTGCGCTCGGAGACCGAGTCCTCCTGCGGATCGAGGAAGTAGCACCACGATGCGCTCATGCAACCCAGGCCCACGGCCGAGACCGAGGGCCCGTCTGCGCCGAGCCGCCGCTGAGGGAGTTCACTCACGTGCGAACCCTATGCAGACCCGCAACAAATGAGCGGTAGCATGTGCCGAACCCCTCGAAGGGAGCCTCCGTGGGTAATTTCGGAGCCACCGAAATTCTGATCATCGTGGTCATCATCGTGTTGCTGTTCGGCTCGACGCGCCTTCCGAGCATCGCGCGCGGCACCGGCAAGCACCTCCGCAAGACGAAGGACTCCGTCGGTACGTTCAAGGACGAGTTCGAGAGCGGCATGCGCGAGATCGACCCGGTCTCGCCCATCAAGGAGACGATGAGCGACGCCGATCCGCGCAAGGCTCCCGCCCCCAAGGACAAGACCGACTAGAGCACGACGGGCGTGAGCGGCTCGCTGCCGCTCAGCACGGCCGCGGCGTTGCGCGCCGCGAGCACGGCCATCGCCGTGCGCGTCTCGATCGTCGCCGAGCCGAGGTGCGGGATCAGAACGGCGTTCTCGAGCTCGAGCAGACCCGGGTGCACCTTGGGCTCCTGCGGGAAGGCGTCGAGCGCGGCGCCCTTGATGACGCCGGCAGGAGGCGCCTCGGCGAGCGCTCCCTCGTCGACGACGGGTCCGCGGGTCGTGTTGATGAGATAGGCGTCATTGCGCATCTGCGCGAGCCGCGCGGGCGTGATCAGGTGATGGGTCTCCGGCGTCAGCGGGCAGTGCAGCGAGACGACGTCGCTCGTTCCGAGCAGATCGTCGAAGCCGAAGAACGTGGCGCCAAGCTCGGCCTCGAGCTCCTCCTCGGCGCGGCGCCGTCCGCTGTAGATGACCTCCATGCCGAAGGCGCGCGCCCGCCGTGCCGTGGCTGTGCCGATCTGACCCAGGCCGACGATGCCGAGCTTCTTGCCCTGCAGGCTCGTACCGAGCATGTAGTGCATGTGCCAGCGCCACCCGGTGCCGCTGCGGATCACGCGTTCGCCCTCGCCGAGGCGGCGGGTGACCATGAGGATCAGCGCCATCGCGATGTCGGCGGTCGCGTCGGTGAGCACGCCCGGCGTGTTCGTGACGAGCACGCCGCGGGCGGCACAGGCGGCCACGTCGATGTTGTTGTAGCCCACGGCCACGTTCGCGACGATCCGCAGCTGCGGGCCGGCAGCGTCGAGGAAGGCGTCGTCGACTCGGTCGTTGAGCAGCGTGACGACGGCATCTGCACCGACGATTGCCGCGTGCAGCTCGTCGACCGGCAGGGTCGTCTCCTGCATGTGCGCGTCCAGATCGCCGGCCTCGCGCAGCAGCTCGAGGGCCGGTTCGGGCACGCGGCCCGTGACCACGATGCGACCTGCCATCAGGCGGCGGCCGTCCGCGCGAGCAGGTCACCCATCTTCTGCAGCGCCTCTTCGATGTTCTCGAGCGAGTTCGCGTAGGAGACGCGCAAGTAGCCCTCGCCGTACTCGCCGAAGGCCGTGCCCGAGAGCAGCGCGACGCCGGCCTCGTCCAGCAGCCGGTTGGCGAGCTCGCGCGTGTCGAGACCGGTGCCCTTGACGTTCGGGAAGGCGTAGAACGCGCCGTTGGGGACGATGCAGCTCACTCCGGGCAGCTTGTTGAGGCCGTCCACGACGAACTCGCGCCGCTTCGTGAACTCGGCCATCATCGCGTCGACCTCGTCGCGCGGCCCCTCGAGCGCCGCAACGCCGGCCAGCTGCACGGCAGGGGCCGTGCACGAGACCGAGTTGATGATCAGGCGCGTGATCGGCTCCACGAGCGGCTTCGGCAGCGCCGCGTAGCCGAGGCGCCAGCCGGTCATCGCGAAGGTCTTCGAGAAGCCGTCCAGCAGGATCGTGCGCTCGAGCAGCCCCTCGTGGGAGGCGATCGTGTCGTGCGCGCCGGCGTAGAGCATCTCGGAGTAGACCTCGTCCGAGAGGATCCAGCAGTCGTGGTCGGCGAGCAGCTTCGCCATCTGCACGTTGAGCTCGCGCGGGACGATGCCGCCCGTCGGGTTCGCGGGCGAGTTGAGGATCACGAGCTTGGTCCTGGGCGTCAGGCGCTCGGCCAGGTCGTCCACGCTGAACGCGAAGTCCCGGTCCTCGGTGATCGGCAGCGGCACGGGCGTCGCGCCGGCCCACCGGATCACGGACTCGTAGATCGGGAACCCGGGATTCGGGTAGATGACCTCGTCGCCCGGGTTGCAGGTCGCGAGCACGCCGAAGAACAGGAACGGCTTGGCGCCCGGCGCGACGACGACGTTGCCGGGATCGATGTCCAGCCCGCGGTGGCGCGAGAGATGGGCGGCGCAGGCCTCCCGCAGGACCGGCAGCCCGGGCGCGGGGCAGTAATGCGTCTCGCCGTCGGCCCAGGCCTTGCGGCCTGCGTCGATGATGTGGCGCGGCGTCGTGAAATCGGGCTCGCCGATCTGCAGGTGGATGATCCGGCGCCCCGACGCCTCGAGAGCCTTTGCTCGCGCAAGTACCTCGAAGGCGGTTTCGGTCCCCAGGCGGTTGAGGCTGTCGGCGAGCTGCATCAGAAAACTCCGTGAATGGTTGAACCTTTCCGCAGGCACGGTACGCTGTCGCTCTGGAGCCGTCAAGCCGTGACCGAGATCACCCCGCCATCCCCGTCCTTCGTCCCCGCCCAGCGCGTGCGCTCGTTCGATCACATCGTCGGGCAGATCCGCGACGCGATCGCCTCGGGCGGCATTGCACCGGGTGAGCGGTTGCCGAGCGAACGGGATCTGGGCGCGACCTTCGGCGTCTCGCGCACCACGCTGCGCGAGGCATTGCGTGCGCTGGAGGCCCAGGGCGTGCTCGAGATTCGCACCGGCTCGCGCGGCGGCGCCTTCGTCGCCGAGCCGAGCTCCGAGCTGGTGGCCGGCGCGCTCGGCAACCTCCTGCGCTTCCGCTCGGCCACGGCCCGCGAGCTGGCCGAGTTCCGCGTGCCGTTCGAGGCCGAGAACGCGGCCTGGGCCGCCCGCCGCGCCGACCCGTCCGCGCTGGGCGAGCTCGAGCACATCGTCGGCGACGTCACGGCCCTCGCCCAGGACGACGCGGTTCCGTGGGCGGACGTGGCCGTGCTCGAGGTGCGCTTCCATGACGCCGTCGCACGCGCGACCGGCAACTCGGTGCGCGCAGCGATCATGAGCGCGATCCTCGACGCGCTCCAGCGCGCCTTCATCGCCGTTCCCGTCCCGCCCGGCTCGCCGCTGCGCGACGAGCTGGCCCCCGAGCTCCGCACGATCGTGGACGCGATCCACGCCGGCAACGACGAAGGCGCGGCGGCCGCAATGTGGGCCCACGTCTCGCGCTGGAGCGAGCTCGAAGTAGCCCACTCCTCGTAGAACCCGGCGATCCGGGAACCGCGTGAAGGTGCTGTTCGATCCCCGCCCATGACGATCGAACCTGCGCGACGGCGAAGAGGCCACCGCGTGCGTTCGGAGGTCACGGGGGCAGACCTCGGGACGCGCTTCCGGGCGTGAAATCCCACCCTGCGGCGACAGCACGCCGCCGTGAATCTCAGTCGCCGAGCTCCGTGCGGCGGCGGTTGACGTACTCGTCGAGCTCGCTGCGGATCGCGGCGTCCATCGCCGGCTCTTCGTATTCCTCCAGCGTCTTCTTGTAGATCTCGCCGGCTCGCTCCGTGGCGTCGCGACCGCCCAGGCGCTCCCAGCGCTGGAAGTTCTCGGTCGAGGACAGGAGCGGGCGGTAGAAGCACTCGCGGAAGCGCTCGAGCGTGTGCACCGCGCCGAGGAAGTGGCCGCCTGCTCCGACCTCCTGGTGGGCGCCGAAGGCCAGGCTCTCCTCATCGATCTCGAGCGGTGTGAACTGCACCTGGAGCATGCGCAGGATCTCGATGTCGACGATGAACTTCTCGTAGCAGGAGACGAGCCCGGCCTCGAGCCAGCCGGCCGAGTGCATCACGTAGTTCGTGCCCGCGAGGAACGTGGGCGTCATCACCATCATGGCCTCGTAGGCCGCCTGCGCATCGCAGGTCTGGCTCGAGGTCAGGCCGCCGCCCGAGCGCCAGGGCAGGCCGTAGCGGCGCGCCATCTGCCCCGTGCAGAGCAGGCCGATGGCCGACTCCGGCGTGCCCAGGGCCGGCGAGCCCGACTGCATGTCGGTGTTCGAGAGGAAGGAGCCCAGGATCACCGGGCAGCCGGGATTCACGAGCTGGGTCAGGGCGATGCCGGTCAGGGCCTCGGCCAGCTGCTGGGCGAGCGTCGCCGGGATCGAGACCGGCGACATCGCTCCCATCAGCAGGAACGGAGTGACGATCACCGGCTGGCGGGCGCGGTTGTACTCGAACATCGCCGACAGCATGCGGTCGTCGAAGCGCAGCGGCGAGTTGACGTTGATCAGCGAGACGACGCCGGGCGTCTTCTCGATCGCCTCGCGGCCGCCGAGCAGGATCTCGGTCATGCGAATCGTGTCCGCAGCGTTCGGTCCGGACGTGACCGAGCCCATGTAGGCCTTGTCCGAGAGCGTCTGCAGCGCCAGCACCATGTCGAGATGCCGCGAGTCGAGCGGAGTGTCGTTGGGCTCGACGATCGTGCCGCCGGTCATGTCGAGCTCGGGGAACGAGTGCGCGAGCCGGACGAAGTTGCGGTAGTCGTCGATCGTCGCGTCGCGGCGAACGTCGCCCTGGCGGACGAAGGGCGGCCCGTAGACCGATGAGAACACCATGCTGTCGTCGCCGATGTGCACGTTGTGGGCGGGATTGCGCGCCTGCACCTCGAAGTTGCGCGGTGCCTTGGCCACCTGCTCGAGGATGAAGTCGGGGTCCAGCCAGACGCAATCGCCCTCCGTCCGCATGCCCTCCTTGGCGAACAACTCGACCGCCTCCGGCAGGAGGAACTCCACTCCGAGCTCGCTCACGATCCGCTTCCAGCCGCGCTCGAGGGTCTCGACCGCGTCGGGCGAGAGGATCTCGTACCGCGGCAGCTTGTTGACGAACATGCGGCCCCCGGTCTGATGGGTGATTGACGGAACCGGCAAATCGGCGCTAGATTCCACGATAGGAAACATGAGTCCCACGTGCTGAGTCAAGGCGAGACAACTCGCCCGAGCGGTTCCCAGGCCATCGAGCGCGCCGCGCAGCTGCTCGTCCTCGTGCTGGACCAGGATCGCCCGACGACCCTGGGCGAGCTTGCGCGCCTCACCGATCTGCCCAAGAGCACGGCCTCGCGCGTCGTCGCCGCGCTCGAGCGAAACGACCTCGTCCAGCGCGATTCGGCCCGCGGCGCCATTCGCCCTGGCCCGGCGCTGCTGCGCTTCGCGCAGCGGGGCGTCGACGACACCGACCTCGTCGAGCTCGCCCATCCCGTGCTGAGCACGCTCGCGGCCGAGAGCGGCGAGACGATCAACCTCGCCGTGCCGGCCGTCCTCGGCGTGAACCACCTCGCGCAGGTCGACTCGCGCCACATGATCGGCGCCGCCAACTGGGTCGGGCGCACGGTGCCGTTCCATCCCGGTGCCAACGGCAAGGTCTTCCTGGCGTTCGGCGCCGCCGCGCTGCCGCCGGGGGAGCTCGCCCGCTTCACGCCGCACACGATCTGCGAGCGCGAGCACCTCATGGCCGCGCTCGACACGATTCGCGCGCTCGGCTACGCCACGGCGATCGACGAGATCGAGGTCGGTCTCTCGGCCGTCGCGGCGCCGGTGCGCGGCGCCACCGGCACCTGCGTTGCCGCCCTCTCCATTTCCGGTCCGAGCTTCCGGCTCGGGCCGTCCCAGCTCGACCACATGGGTGCGCTGCTCGTCGAGCAGGCCGCCGTCCTGTCCACCCGACTCGGGTACCCCACCCTGGAGCGAGGATGACCATGACGCATGACGAGATCCTGCAGGGACTGTTCGACAACACGCTGATCGGCAACAAGCCCGAGGTCGCCGACCTCGTCAACTTGGGCCTCGCCGAGGGCATGGAGCCGAGCTCGATGCTGTTCGACGCGCTCATCCCGTCGCTCGAGGAGGTCGGCGCGCGCTTCGAGCGCGGCGACTACTTCGTGCCCGAGATGCTGATCGCCGCGCGCGCCATGCAGGGCGCGCTCGACATCCTCCGCCCGCTGCTCGTGGCCGAGGGCGTCCAGCAGATCGGCACCTTCGTGATGGGCACCGTCAAGGGCGACGTGCACGACATCGGCAAGAACCTCGTCAACATCATGCTCGAGGGCGCCGG
>Ga0164298_10000534_pt1 | contig 10456 bp, 9 predicted proteins | sample Whisoiple_216_MG_FD_109713 | JGI IMG/M metagenome (GOLD analysis project Ga0164298, IMG submission 109713) | Unamended control soil microbial communities from upstate New York, USA - Whitman soil sample_216_MG | ecosystem: Environmental > Terrestrial > Soil > Agricultural land ... | reverse complement strand
TAACAAAAACTGCAGTCTTGATCGTTGGAGGAGCCCTTGCTCCCAGGACATATGAATTCTCAAAAGTTTATGATCCAGATTTCACGCATGGCTTTAGAAAAGCTGTGAATTAGTTGGTTACCCGATTGGGTATATTTTCAAGTCCTTCTTGTCAGATTATGATTATTTCCTATCAAAGCCAACATAAATTGCGATATATGAGAATTCTGTTATTATTATACAGCATCTTTTAGTCATTGATAAAGGACATCAAGGATGCGGATATTCTACCGGAGATCGAGAATAAGAAAAAATGAAAACCAAACCCTATTGTCGAACTTATCAGTATATTAGATGTAAGTTGATAACAGACTATAAATAGTCCTAACGAAGGCAGCGTCAAAATCAATGCCAGAGCGGTACTAACCCACAACGAATTGCTCAGTACTTCTGGAGTAATATTTTCATATTTATTAGAGAAAACGAGTCTAGATCTACCCAAATAGGTTCCAATAATACAAGGTCGATTAGGACATAATAAGATTAACCTAATAATTCTTATCCTTTATATTATCATAATTGAATAAAATTATGACATAAACAAATAATATTACTGATTCTAAATACTGTGACAATTTCTGTCGAAATATTATAAACTTTCAAAAGACGATTCGATATTGTGAAAGTACCGCTTACATAAAATTGCCCGTAAAAGACACGAAAATTGTACCTGGCTAACAAAATTCATTAAGTTTTAGTTAATTTTATTTAATAGTAATTAGTTATTAATATAATGCATCCATCCTTACAAGAGGATATACTAAATGACAAAAATATTGATATGCTAAATAGGTTTGAAAGAGATGTAGCTGTTTATGATAAGCTATCTGAACTATCTGCGGCAATGAGTTCTGTAGGTATATTGTGTTCTATTTTTATCCCCATCTTGTTATATCACCTTTTTGTTCATGGTAATCCATTCAGTGGAATTACCATTTTTCCCTATCTTTATTGCGTTGTCGGAGGTATCTTAATGACCATGCTTATAACCAGATTGGCTATCATTTATGCTGATCACAAGAAGCATCAAGTATCCAGAACCATATATAGGCCAATTACTGGCTTTTGCATGTGTGACCTGAGTATATTTCGTTCACATGCAAGAAAATTGGAACGGGCTAAAACGATGGGGGACAGGTTGAGATACGTTAAACTAATGAATTACTATAGCGAAAATATCTTACGACAGCGGTACAGAATGGAAAAGTTAGGTATAACGCAATAATAATAATACTAAGACTACCCCACTAATTTGATTATTCAAAACTATAGAAAGTAATTGCACTTTTCATTGTATAAAAGTGGATGCAATCAATCTTGAATGATGACTCTAGACCTGTAAAAATGAGTACAGCAAAACTATTTGCATTGTCCACGGTCCTGGCAATTATTATTACGGTTCCAGCCATAGCTCTAACGCTGCTGCTTCATTACATAGTAAAGACAAATATCGTTACGACTATGATAATAGGGGTTTTAGCCTTTCTTACTACTATGGGCTTTGGATTCAAAATTTCTAAACGGCTAATATCTCACAATAAGAATGCGATAGATATGTGAAATGCGGGGGAGGCATGTCTAAAATTAAGCAGATCCAATATCCATCGTTATCGATATTCTTGCTGACGACTAATGTTTCGATTTCTAACACGTTAAGCAAATAAAAAATACCACAGGCTTGTAAGAAAGCGAAGTGAAAGAAGAATGATCAATTATCGGAATAGGTGTCGCATATCGGTTCAGTTATCCTAAAAAGTTACAAACTGTATGCGCTGTGAATTCGGAATGAGGGTTGCAAATCCCACTGCATTTCGTTTAAAGATTCTTGAAAAATTGTGACAGATACTAAAATTGAACTGTTAAATTCTCTGGAAACGACTTCATCAGATTGTTCTTTTAATAAACGAATGGAACATCAGATAACACAAACGCTTAAAAAGCATCGCATTTTAATATTGGTTTACTATGACATTACCAAAAGGATTCGGTCAGCAACCAAAAAGTGTTGGGAAAAGGAGTTTTAATGACTGGTGGGCCACGGTGCCAGACGATCTCAAGACCAAAAGCCGAAAAGGCGACGAACAGAACAAGCCATTGCTAAATCAAGTTAACTATGTTCTCTTACATCTCCATTTGGCTGGAAAACACGACGCGAAGCCCAGTCATGAAGAGTTGAAAGATTGGCTTCACAGTGGCCAAGTAGACGTGCTCCGAATGACTAAAAAATAGGTAAAAACAGTTAGGTATCCTAAACATCATTTCACATTTTTTATATTACATGCAAATTAGATGCAAAGTATTTTTTTAATGGACGAGGCTTGAAAATAATGGTCTCGTAAAGGTAGATATCGTAAACATAAACCCTCTGCTCTTCATAAATATTGCTGAATTTTTCTTTAGCAAAAATTTGGTTGTAGTCGATGACTAACAGAATGACGTTTGTTAGTCAGCAATTCATGTTCTCCTATATTGTAACAGATAGATGATCGATTATTGGATGAAAGTTTACGACCAGGTGAGAACCAGCCGTAGCATTGTTGGAATTATTACATTTTTGGCAGTAGGAAATTCATAAGCTGTTATAATATCTATCTGGAAAATGGTTAGTATTTTGACAATTACAAGCGTGAGAAAAAATTCATAAGGGGAATCATCTCCAGTCCATTCTTGTTTTCTCTCGTACCCAGGTAGAGTGAAAATTAGTATACGGCAATGTGTTTCCATTTAGGGAGTGATATTAAGCAGCTACCCTCAGTAGCTTCCTGAAACAGTACGACCAGTATATATTATATCTATTGATTTTCGATAGAGTAAATTAGTGTATGAAACTAACCCAAGTCATTTTAAGTGAGGCTATATTTGTGACAAATTAATGAAATAATGTTACCCCTATCTCTATTTGGACTATATTTTATTGTAAATAGAGTCGAGCAACCACACGAAAGACTTCCCGAGTAAATATCCCAAGATAATGCTAAGTCTGCTATTCAGGTTTGATCAGTCTAGTAAGAATCGTTTCAGGAGGCACCATCTGCTCGATCCCTGCTGCTATGGCGGATAAATTTCTAACCTCTATTATCATTAGCTTTATAGCAGCAACCATAATACCTACACTAAACATGGAGCGAAACGCTCCCAATACACTACGAACGCTCAGTGCTTCGAAGTTTGTTTCGAGCTGCAAAATAAATTCGATATCATTTGCAGCATTTTGCGGGAGGATATCTTTATAAACGGTATTGGCAAGTTCTCCTGCTGCCTCGGTAATCTTTTCAATGTTTATCATCTTCTGAAGGAGATCATTTGGAACTTTCGGTGTTGTAGTTACTATTAGTTCGCTTATAGCTGTTGAACTCAGACCCCAAAATTTGCCTCGTAAGATTGCGAGTATATTATAAGAATCTATATCAACTGAGGCAATTTTTTTTGCATCTATAGATTGTGATTCTGCATTCATTGCCCTGCCCAAGTCGTGGTAAAAGACATGGTCCAGATAAATATCAAATAGTCTCAAATCACCTTTTTCTTTATAAGCTACTGCAGCTTTAGATGAGTCTTCATGGAATTCGCTGCCTGCAGTAGCAGCTATTGCCTCATCCAGACTCTTAGCAACCAAGGCCTTAACAATAATATCCCTTCTTCCAACGAGCTCTTCGGCGCGAAGATTCACCTTAGGCAATAATTCCTCGTAAGACTTTCCCAGGGCCTTTCCTTTCAGAACTATCTTTAAATTCCAAATAACATATTTGACAAAATATGCGTTTAGAATTCCTGAGCCGCCGGTAATATTAACCATTTTAGCATGGCTGTTTACTAAATACTCTCTGAGTGCTCCCTCGATTTTTTCTGCTGTATATGGCTTGACCAATTTTGCAAATGCGTCCAAGTAAACAGTGTTCTTTATTCTGGTAACTAACTCATCCATATCTCTGGATTCAGCAAGAGTTTGTAATTCGCCTTTCGAAAGCATTCTACCTCTTATACCGTGGGATAGTACTGTCCCGAAGATCTTGGCTGGCATACTAATCTTACTCATATGAAGTTACCAACAAGAATTTTGATATTTTAGCCTATATAAGAATCTTAATTCAATGTACAAGAATTTGAGTTATCATCCCCCTCACAAGCCAAAACAAGAAGATGTCTGATTTGCAAATGTTATAGTACTATTCGTTGGATATCTTTTCTTTCTATTGAGGTCCAAGCTCCCATTCCTGATTGATTTTTGCCATCGTTTTTACCCGTTATTTCGCTCACTACTATCTCACGTGGAGATATAGGGGGCCACACCATGGCTACATACTCTCCAGGTTCTCCAGCTTTGTCGAGACTAGCTAGTTGCATACGCTCAGATTTATAACCGTTCGATACCAGTTTTTCTCTAACTTTATCTTCCAGCTGCTTCTGGCCATGAACAATCAGATAGATAGTTCTAGCAGGATCTAAGCTTACCATATGTATTTTTCAGACTCAGGTGACACCTTCATAATCTATAAACGTGTTGGTAATGTGAATTGTATTATTGCTCATGAGCATTATAAGCGATTCCTACATGAATTTGATCCTTCCAGAAGACGTTTCAATTCGAATTAGGGATTTTATAACTGGAGGCCGAGATTTTCCGTACATCAAAGAAAATGAATTAATGTGTGTGCTGTTTGTCTATGGCAGAGATCACAGAGTTAAGACAGAGACTGAAGTAAATGAGACATTCGATTTGGTTGAGCGTACAGTAGCAAATATTACTAAAGAAATTGAATATTATAACAATTCAAAAGCAAGGTTCAATACAGAATTTATCAAGAGTAAATATATAAGAAGGGAATTACAGATAGTGCAGGAACAGCACACCTCCAAACCTCAAATCTGGAACGATCCGACTGTCTTAACGGATTCCTTTGCGCGGCATATTTCATTCCATAGACAGGAATACTTTTTTCAGGTATTTGGACCATTAAAGGAATCGGAATTACTAAATGAGCTGAGGGGAGATCTTATGAACAGAATAGTAATGGTAGGTTTTAACAGAAGAGATCAGAGTTTTGTTCCGTTTAAGCATTCATTGGTTCCTGTGTATATTTGGTTCAGGGACAGGCTGAAGTTTAAAGTTTAAGCACTGGCCAGTTTTAATTCGCTGCCCTAACTTTTTAATCGACTTCTATAATCCGTGTAGTGCATACCAAGTACTATTTCTTGTGTGAAGCAGAGGAAAATCACAACAATTGAATGAGGTCTGGCATAACTATATGTACGCAAAAATCGTTTAACAGCAACGTTGCTAAATAATCCTATTGCTGTCTTTGATTCAGGTGTAGGCTCTCTCTCGATAATAAAGGAGCTGAGGAAGACAATTCCTAGTGAGAATCTGCTTTATTTGGCAGACAAATCTAACTTTCCGTATGGTGACAAATCACGTAATGATCTACTGGGCATTGTGCTTCGGACAATTGATTATCTTCGTCGATACAGACCCAAACTGGTTATTATAGCCTCAAATACGCCCTCGATTCAAATATTAGAGGAGGTTAGGAAAAAAACAGGTCTCTCAATCATGGGCGTAAAACCTCCATTGAGACAAGCCTGTACGTTAACAAAGAAAAAGCATATCGGTATCATGACAACTGGAGGAGCTCTGCAAAGTAACGAATTGGAATCCTTAATTCGTAAAGAAGTTCCACAGAACATATTTATTACTAGGATTAATGCTTCAGCAGCGGTTCAGCTGGTTGAAAATGGAACATACCTAACAAATGAGAAGATGACATTTAAGACACTCTTGCAGATAGTGGGGGAAGACCTTGACGAAAGACTTGACGTAATTACTTTATCCAGCACCCACCTTCCATTTATAAAAAATTATCTCGTGGCTCTTTTGCCTACGGTGAAATTTCTCGATCCTGCGAAGATGATGGCGCAGGAAGTAAGAAAATTTCTAAAATTTAATCGAATGCTAAGAAAAAGTGGCAACGGGCAATTAGAAATTCAAGTGTCAGATAAAAAAAATGAGTTTGAGAGGATACTACGGACCATGGGTGTACGAGAGTCAATAAAGGAAGTTTTTCTACCTATTTGATAGTAGGAGATAAAGACCAAGGTTTTGGATAGGCTTTAAATAATCGATTCTTGACTTTGGATTAGGCACACCTAACGGTTTTTAATTATGACAAAAAAAATAAGAATTGGGATTGACGTAGGAGGAACATTTACAAAGGCTGTTGCGTTGGACATTTCCAATTGCAGCGTTGTTGGTAAAGTCACTGTACCTACCACGCATGGTTCTAAGGAGGGAGTGTCAACTGGAATAATAAGGGCACTCACTAATCTTGTGAACATATGTAACCTTCAACATTCTCAAATCGAACTGATTGCCCATAGTACAACCCAAGCAGTTAACGCTCTGCTGGAGGGTGACACAGCGAAAGTTGGTATTATTGGTATGGGGGTTGGTCTTGAAAAATCGAGTGTTATCAGACGTACAAATATTCATGATATAAAATTGGCATCCCATAAATATCTAAAGTCTTGTTATCGATTTTTAGATACTTCGAAATATTTGAATGAAAAAGAGGTAACGTCAGCAATCTGTCAACTCAAGAAGGAAGGAGCTGAGGTGCTTGTAGTAAGCGAAGCCTACGGCGTGGATGATCCCAGCAACGAAATATTCGTGATGAAAAAATCAGACATTCCATCGACTTCTGGCCATGAACTAACAGGGATCTACGGCCTTGAAATTCGGACTTTAACTGCCGCCATCAATGCTAGCATCTTACCCAAAGCTATGACCACAGCTGGATTTGTTGAGTCAGCAGTACGAAACGAGAATATTGTAGCTCCTATTATGCTGATGAAAGGCGACGGAGGAGTTACCGATATGCAGACATTTCGAAATAGGCCTATTCTTACGGTTTTGTCTGGACCTGCAGCAAGTGTAGCGGGTGCATTGCTGCATCTGTCGGTGCTAGATGGTATATTTATCGAAGTGGGCGGGACATCCACCAATGTCTGCGTTATAAAGGGCGGGAAACCAGAGGTTAACTATGTAACCATAATGGAACATCCGACTTGCATTCGCTCCCTAGATGTTCGGGTCGCCGGTGTAGCAGGTGGTTCTCTAATACGATGGTCTGGAAGAAAAATAACCGACGTCGGTCCACGTTCAGCGCACATAGCAAATCTCCCATATTCTTGTTTCGCAAATCCTGAAGACTTGGAGAACGGTCAAATAATTACCTTCAGACCCAAGGATGGTGATCCCATTGATTATATTGCTATAGAAACAGGTGGCGCGAATCGCTACGCTATTACGAATACCTGCGCGGCTAACGCGTTGGGACTAATCCCAAACGGGGATTATGCAATGGCAAATCAGAAGTCTGCGAGGATTGCATTGTCAATACTTGCAAATAGAATGGGAATGGATATGATAGAAGTAGCACAATCAATTCTTGAGATTTCAGCAAAGAAAATTATCAAAATTATAGAAACTATGGCGAAAGAATACAAATTAAAGGTAGATAGTATTTCGTTGGTCGGGGGAGGAGGGGGCGCCTCAGTTTTAATACCATTTCTAGCTCAAAAACTTCAGTTACCGTTTCACATTGCTGAAAATGCAGAGGTTATATCCTCTATAGGAGTGGCGGCGGCTATGATTAGGGAAGAACGTGAAAGAACAGTCAATAATCCTAATCCAAGCGACATTGCATCATTGGCAGATGAGGTAAAACAATCAGCACTGAATAGGGGGGTTTCCCCAGAGTCGCTTGTTATAGAATCCCAATTTATTAGTGAAAGGTCAGTGTTGCGTGCTATCGCCACCGGTAATGTGAATCTGGATATTGGTTCATCAAACTCTGAAGTAATCGATGAAGAACAGGCCAGAATACTAGCGTGTGAATTATTTGGGATTAATCAGGGCCTTCAGAAATTATACGACATGAAGAACTATCATGTTTTTGCATGCGAGATCAATAAGAAAAAGTTATTTCTAAAATCAAAGAGGAGGCCAGCTCTCGTACTTGATAACCATGGTCGAGTGAAATTATCGATTGATAATGCCTCGATAATTAATGGGAGTCCAGGAGAAGTCGCTAGTAAAATTGACACCATGCTTAATCAATCGGAAGAATCAAATAATAATGTGAATCTAGCCCCCCAGGTCCATTTATTGGACGGCACGAAAATTGTAGATTTCTCGAGCCTAACATCTCGAGATCATGTGTCAAAGGCTATCAGGGATGAACTAGAAAAATCCACTAGTGCTGAGATTGTAGCCATTATTAAAATATGATTACATCTGAAGTGCAAATTAGTTGTCAAATGTTCTGTTTCGGGGTATCGATTTATATTGTCAGTCTGGATAAAGAATTTATATAAAATATTCTAACCCTTTCATTTTGTCGAGTTTGCAGTTGACCTCCATATTCACTAAATAAAATCACTAGCATGAAAACATTATTTGCCCCTTTGATATTTGACTGATTCCGGCCAAAAGTCCTAGGAGAAGTGCCTTCACATTTTTTTTATAGAGTATTTCCGAGACCGATTTGGATATTTCGTAGTAACTTGGGATTCAGTCAGTATGCGAATACACAAAGAGCCCTATCCTAAAATTATCATCCTATAGATAATAATAGAGCCCTAGACATACTACTACTACCGCAAAATAGCTTTCTAACTACTTTTCGTACCCAACTAAAAAATTTCTGATCCTCTTGTGCCAGGAGTCGGTTCTTTTCTACAACCCATCCTCTTTTAGCAGCATGACAATGATTATTACCATCATTAATCTTTATTACTGATTGTTTCTGCTCTATGCCAAATATGCGGTAGATATCCTTTATTGGTTTGCATACCTCGATCTCTTGCAAGTCATATCCTTTACCAAGATAGGGTTTTGTTTCGTTTACACATTTTATGTGACGGTCAGTCGACTACGATATTACCTAGTGTAACTATAGTAGCAATCCTCGTATCATACACATTGGCCGCAGCAATAACAACAACAGATAATGGAAATACCTTATCCACATATACGTACTTCAGTTATTAATACATGATGACGTTTTGTTCCTAACTAACTTACCTCTGTCTGTAGGATTAGGTCCGATCGATCATTTCCCCACTAACGGTGCCTTTATCGATATACTATTATCAAGTGATTGCCTCTCTATTGAATTCTTACTTTAGCATCATACACTTTTTTTAGTAAATCTAGTCCATAATCTCTCAAATATCTTATATTGACCATACAGAATCTTCGATGACATGTCGAACCTGAACCAGATTCCTTTGGCAACATCTATCTCCCATTGATATTGACATCCAGTTCTTAAGACATTCCCAAAACATACAGAATGCCATCGAATACCTTCCTAAGTGATATTGCTGGACGTCCGACGGAATTATTTGATTTTGCTGGTGGACGTATCAACAACCTGGCCTCATTCCATAACGCATCAGGGATTTTTTTTGACAGTTAGAAGACACTTGACTTTATCATAAGCGTCACTTATGAACAAAATCCTGACAAGCTATACTCTATCTATTTTTGGGATGGGTTCTAACCAACTAATCATTCCCATGAGTCATTAAATAAATATAATTGTCTATAAGTGCAATATCATCAATGCCAAGACTATTTGACCCACATATCCATATGTATTCTAGAACGACTAATGACTATGAAGCTATGTCAAAAGCCGGGATTGAAGTAATAGTTCAGCCTTCATTTTGGCTAGGCAGCCCTAGGAGATTTGTCGGAACTTTTGAAGATTACTGGGAGAACATAATTTCTTTTGAACCCTTGCGGGCTAAGGAATTTGGAATAGAGCACTATTCATGCATTTCTGTAAATCCAAAAGAAGCTGGTGAACGGCCACTTGCTCTTGATGCGGTTGAAGCAATGGTAAAGAACGGTTACTTAGAAAGAGATAGAGTAGTAGCAGTAGGTGAGATCGGTTACGATCAAATAAATGAATTGGAGGAAGAAATTTTTGTTAAGCAGATGGATATAGCATCTGAACGACATATGCTTATGACTATTCATCTTCCACATAAGAACAAGTTAAAGGGAGTCCGAAATATTGAGAGGATAATGAACGATAACTCTGATAGTAACAAAGTAAGATACAACAGTAAAAAGATGCTTATTGATCACAATGTGGATGAGACAATAGGAAAAACACTAGAAATGGGAATGTGGGCAGGATTGTCCGTATACCCTGTCACAAAATTGTCTCCTGATCAGGCAATTAAAATTCTGAACAAATACGGCACAGAACATGTGATGATTCATAGCGCGGCTGATTGGGGTCGTTCCGATCCTCTTAGTGTTCCAAAAGTTGCCAAAAAAATGAAAGAATCTGGTGGATTTAGTGAGAACGAAATTGAAAAAGTTACCTTCTCAAATGCAGTCGAG
>Ga0164298_10000529_pt1 | contig 10470 bp, 8 predicted proteins | sample Whisoiple_216_MG_FD_109713 | JGI IMG/M metagenome (GOLD analysis project Ga0164298, IMG submission 109713) | Unamended control soil microbial communities from upstate New York, USA - Whitman soil sample_216_MG | ecosystem: Environmental > Terrestrial > Soil > Agricultural land ... | reverse complement strand
TTGTCGACTGGTTATCGCCCCGGCGAGGCGCCGCGTTACCAAAGCAGAAGGCGCAGCCGGCTGACAAATCGCTCGGGTCAGGGACCCGTTGCAGGCAATCCCGTATAGGCGGGCACCGACGGCGGCGGTATTTCCAAACCGCACCGGATCAGTTCGTACATCGGCACCCGATCGATGCGGTACTTGGTGAACTCGTACGCGTGCACCACATTTGACAGAAACCGTCGCGCGCCCAGCGGTGCCCGAATCGACTGCAGCATCGATTCGGTGGCGGGGCAGTCCAGCGCCGCCTCGGCTTGGGCGACCCAGTCGCGGTCGATATACGGCGGAATGTAGGGCGGGATCTTCAGGAACGGTCCCTCCGCGACGGCCCAGTCGGGGTAGAGGTTCTTGTCGTGGCCGATGCGGCCGTCCTGCAGACGCGCGGTGTGCGCGGCCAACGGATTGGCGAGGCCGATCTGGTCGATCACCCGAACGTCGAGGCCGACGTTCATGCCGAGCATCCCGAGATTGGTGAAAAACACTGTGTGCGGCCCGATATAGGCCTTCCGGACGTCTGGCGGCATGTCCGGCGGCGGGGGTATCGCGGGCACGACATCCCACACGTCGTATTTGCCCGACGGCAGCAGCAGCGCCCCGTCGGGCGTGTTGTCGAGCGCGGTCACCACGGCGCGCATCCGCGGGTAGTCCAGATAGTCCGCGGCGGTCAGTGGATGTGCGTGACCGGTGGCCTGGGAGTAGAACCGACGTTCGTCGACGATGCCCGTGTACGTGACACGGGTGGCGTCCGACCCCATTCCGGGCGCGTTGGCCGCCCATAGCGACCAGCCGACCACGGCGAGCCACAACACCGAGGTGATGCCAGCGAGTTGGTATCCGATACCGCGGCTGAACTTTTCGCCGTCCGGCAGCGGCACCGGGATGATCGCGACGGGTGCCAGCAAGCAGAACATCGGCGTCAGCAGAACCCTGCCGTGCATGAAGTCGCCGCCCTGCCGGATCCAGTAGACGGCCTGCAGCAGACCGCTGAAGACGATGAAGGCCACGACGGCGGGCGGGCTCTGCACCATGCGCGCCAGCCTGCTGTAGCCGTACGGCGTCTCGCGCCTGATCCACCACGGGCGACTGCGGGTGCTCATCAGGATGAGCCCCAGGATCGCGAGCAGCAGCGCCGGCACCCAGAGCAGGTAGGGCTCGTCGAAGTTGGTGAGATACACCCAGCCCTGCGCCCACTTGTCGCCGGATGCGTCCTTCGCCAAGGCCGTTTGGGGAAAAAGCAACCCGTAGTAGCCCATCCGGAATATCTGATAGGCGACCGGAAGCAAGCCGCCCGCGGCGACGATCACGATTCGGCGTCGCCATCCGCGCGCGGCGACCAGCATCATGGCCAGGGCCAGACCACCGACGAGGGCCAGCTCGGGGCGAACGAGGACGGACAGGCCGGCCAGGAAGGCCAGCGCGGCATCGAAAACCCAGCTGACCGCATTGCGCTGCGACGAGTCCTGTTGCGTGCGTAATGCCTGCGACCAGCAGACCATCACCCACCACAGCAGGCCGAGATAGGCCAGCACCAAACCGTTTTCGAGGCCTGACGTCGCGAAGTCGCGGGCCGGCGGCACGGCGATGTAGACCAGCACGCCCGCGGGCAGCAGAAGGGCCCGACGGCCCACCAGGCTGGGTGCATACAACCGCGCGGCGCCGAGCATCAGGAAGACGACGCCCGCGACGCTGAGCACCAACGCCAGCCACAGCGTGACGTATTCGAGCTGCGTCGGGCCGCCGATCACGGCGCCGAGGTAGTTCAGGTAGGTCCACAGCGTCGAGGTGTTCGATTCGACGCGCTCACCCTGGTTGAAGACTGGACCGTTGCCGGCCAGCAGGTTTCGCACCGTGCGCAATACGATCAGGCCGTCGTCGGCGATCCAGCGCCGCTGCCATGCCCCGTAGCTGAACAGCGCTGCGGCGACAAGGACACTCAGCGAAAGGCTGATGCGTGTAGTGATGTCGTAGGGAAACGCCGCCCCGCGTCTAGCCCAGGAGAACAGCGGCACCGATGGTTCCGATCCACGCGACCGCCAGAAGCTGAAGTACCCGATCCTTGAGCGCGATGTCCTCCGGTTCGCCGGCCAAACCACTGTCGACGTCGACGGCATAGCGCAGGATCGCGATCGTGAACGGGATCATCGTGATCGCATACCAGGATGCGTTGGCGCCGTCGCGCTCGAAGGCCCAGAGCCCGTAGCAGACCACCATCGCGGTGGCCGACAGCGTCCAGACGAACCGAAGGTAGGTCGACGTGTAGCTCTCCAGCGACTTGCGGATCTTCGCTCCGGTCTTCTCCGAGAGCTGCAGTTCGGCGTAACGTTTACCCGCGACCATGAACAACGATCCGAAGGTCATCACCAGCAGGAACCATTGCGACAGTGGGATATTCGCCGCTACACCACCTGCGATCGCTCTGATCAGGTAGGCCGAGGAGACGATGCAGATATCGAGCACCGCTTGATGCTTGAGGCCGAAGCAATAGGCCAGCTGCATGGCGATGTAGACGCCGATCACACCGGCAAGGTTCGGCGTCGCAAGGAACGCGACCGCCAGTGAGGCCGACGCGAGCACCACGGCAGTGCAGTACGCCAGCCACGCCGGGACGACGCCTGCCGCGATGGGCCGGAAGCGTTTGGTCGGATGCGCGCGGTCGGCCGCGACATCGCGGGCGTCGTTCACCAGATAGATGGACGATGCGGCGAGCGAAAACGCCACGAACGCGATGGACACGTTGACCGCGACCTCGCGCCAGTCGTAGTTCACGTCGCTGCCGAGCGCGGCGACGGGTGCGATGAGCACCAGCAGGTTCTTCACCCATTGACGAGGTCTGGCCGCCTTGATCAGGCCGGTCACGACATTGCCTGGTGGACCTTTCACCGGTGCCGGTTCTTCAGTCATCTTCGCCGCCCTGGATGCACTGCTTTCACTTGAGATGCTCATGAGTCTCCTTCGGCCCCGCCGACGCAACGAGCGCCACCACCTTCGCGACGGCCGCGCCGACCGCCACGCCGGTGATCACATCACTGGGATAGTGCACGCCCAGCACCAACCGGGACAACGCCATTGGCGGTACCAGGAGCGCAGGCACCGGCAGGCCCGTCACGCGGGCCATCAGTACCGAGGCGGCGGTCGTCGAGGTGGCATGCGCCGAGGGAAAGCTGAGCCTGCTCGGGGTGCCGACGTTGACGACAACGCTCGGATGATGCGGACGCTCGCGTCGCACCACCCGTTTGATGACGACGGCGGCGGCGTGCGCGGCAAACGCCCCGAACCCGACGGCCAGCCACGCCCTACGCCTCGCAGGTGCGAGCAGCGCGCCGAGCGCCGAGACCGCCAGCCAGCCGATGCTGTGCTCACCGAAGTGCGAGAGGGTGCGCGCAGCCGCGAGCACGCCCGGCCGGTCGGCGAGCGCCGACTGAACGGCCACCAGCGCGGCGTCCTCACCGCGCGGGCGCTCAGCCATCTGCGGGTGCTTCCAGGAAGACGGCTTCCCACTGCTGGACACCGGACAGTGTTGGGAGCGCGTCGCGATACGCCTTGCGCATATCGTCGAAGCGACGCCGCAGCTGGCGCTGGCGCCGAAGCGACGCCCGCAACAACGCCAACATCTTGGCCCGGTCACGCTGGCGGTACACCACTCCGCGGCTGTCGGCGGTGGTGACGGTTACCCCGTCGACGGTGCACAGCAGAAACCAACGCGAGTCCTGGGTGGGGACGTTCAGCTGCGGTCGCTCGTGGTGTGCGGGATCAGCCTTGGTGAAGTTGTGCAACACCCCCCGAACCAGACGAATTGCCTTGCCCGGTGGAGTTTTCGGCTCTCCGACGGGGCCCACCATCCCCGACGGCGGTGGCAGCTGGGTGGCCGACGGCAGGATCACCGCGTCGGGGTATTCCCTGCGGAGGCGGTGCACCTCGGGAAGGGCCGACTCCAGGATCGAGAAGATGTGCTCGGGTCCGGCGAGGAAGTCGTCCATCGCCTTGTTCTGGATGGCTACAGTCGAATATTCAAGGCAAAGAAGGTGTTTCAGCGTCGCCTTCAGATGGCTGCGGACCAGGCCACGCACGTCGCCGTCCCAGTGCAGCGCCGCGACCACCAGCCGGTTCCGCAGGTGGAAGTAGGCCTGCCAGTCGATGGCGTCGTCCTTGTCACTCCAGGCCATATGCCAGATCGCAGTGCCTGGCATGGTGACCGTCGGGTAGCCGTGCTCGGCGGCGCGCAGCCCGTAGTCGGCATCATCCCACTTGATGAACAGTGGCAACGGCTGACCGAGCTCGTCGGCGACCGCGCGCGGGATCATGCACATCCACCAGCCGTTGTAGTCGACGTCGATGCGGCGGTGCAGCAGCTTGGAGTCGGAGTACCGGTCGTTCAGCGGATATCGCGCGAAATCGTGGTCGTACTTGGTGTTTGGCGCGTTGGTCCACATGAAGTCGCCGCGGCCGACCACCTCGCCCATCACGTGAAGGTGTGCCGGATCCTGGAGGTTGAGCATCTGACCACCGACGAGCATCGGCGTCTTGGCGAACCGGCTCATCGCCAGCGCCCGCAGGATCGAGTCCGGCTCGACGCGGATGTCATCGTCCATGAACAGGATCTGCTGACAGTCGGTGTTCTTCAGCGCCTCGTACATGACCCGGCTGTAGCCGCCGGAACCACCGAGGTTGGGCTGGTCGTGGATCGACAGCCGGTTTCCCAGCGGTGCGGCGGCCTCGGCGAACTCCGGGTGATCCCGCAGCTTGCTGCGGCCCTGATCCGGCACGATGACGGCGCCGATCACCTTGTCCACCAACGGGTCCGATGTCAGTGCACGAAGTGTCTCGACGCAGTCGTCAGGCCGGTTGAATGTCGGCATGCCCACCGCGATGTTCGCCGTGCCCGGTGCGGGCGAAGGTGCGTACCAGCCGGCGTCATGCAGGGTCACCGGGGTGTCGCTGGTGATGTCGAACCAGATCCAGCCGCCGTCCTCGAAGGGCTCCAGGCCGATTTCGAACTCGAGCGCCGAGGGCCCCTCATCGTCATGGTGAAACGACCTGCCCTCCACGAAGATCCGAGCGCCGGTGGCCTTGCTTCGATAAACGTCGACCCGACCGGTCCCGGTCAGTTCCACGCGCAGCACCACCGATTGCAGAATCGACCAGCGTCGCCAATAGCTTGCCGGAAAGGCGTTGAAGTACGTCGAGAACGACACCTCGGACTCGGCACCGATCTGCAGCGTGGTCCTGGTCGCGGAATGGGCGCGGCGGGCGTTGGTGTTCGACTCTTCGATGTACAGCTTGCGAACATCGAGCGGTTCGCCGGGGCGCGGCAGGATGATGCGGGAAAGCAGGCTGACCGCAGCTACGCTCATGCCGCTCATTCCGCACCGCTCTCGTGCAGCGGTGCGCCGTCGCGCAGATGCGGAGCGAGGATGTTGTCGTACATGTTCAGCGCGCTGGCGATCGCCATGTGCATGTCGAGGTACTGGTAGGTGCCCAGCCGACCGCCGAACAGCACACCGGCACCGGTGGTTTCGGCCTTGGCCCTGGCACGGTAGGAGGCCAGCAGCGCGCGATCGCTTTCGGTGTTGATCGGGTAGTACGGCTCGTCTTCGTCGTCGGCGAACCGCGAGTACTCCCGCATGATCACTGTCTTGTCGGCCGGATAGTCGCGTTCCGGATGGAAATGCCGGAACTCGTGAATTCGGGTGTACGCCACGTCCAGATCGTTGTAGTTCATCACCGGCGTGCCCTGGAAGTCGCCGGTCGGCAATACTTCCAGTTCGAAATCCAGTGTGCGCCAACCCAATCGCCCATCGGCATAGTCGAAGTAGCGGTCCAGCGGCCCGGTGTAGACGACGGGTGCATCCGGGTTCTCGGCGCGCAGCTCATCACGCACGTCGAACCAGTCGGTGTCCAGCCGCACCTCGATGCGGTCGTCGGCGGCCATGTTGGTCAGCCACGCCGTGTAGCCGTCGACCGGCAGACCCTCGTAGGTGTCGTTGAAGTAGCGGTTGTTGAAGTTGTAGCGAACCGGCAGCCTGGCGATGTTGGCGGCGGGCAGCTCCGTCGGGTCGGTCTGCCACTGCTTGGCCGTATAACCCTTGACGAACGCCTCGTACAGCGGGCGGCCGATCAACGAGATCGCCTTCTCCTCGAGATTCCGCGCCTCGGCGGTGTCGATCTCGGCGGACTGCTCCTTGATCAGTTGCCTCGCCGCATCCGGCGTGAAGTACTTGCCGAAGAACTGCGCCACCAGGCCGAGTCCCATCGGGAACTGATAGGCCTGCCCGTTGTGCATGGCGAAGACGCGGTGCTGGTAGTCGGTGAACTCGGTGAACTGCCGCACGTAGTCCCACACCCTCTTATTGGAGGTGTGAAACAGGTGTGCGCCATAGCGGTGCACCTCGATACCGGTCTGCGGCTCCGGTTCGGAGTAGGCATTGCCGCCGATATGCGGGCGCCGATCCAGCACCAGGACTCGCTTGTCCAGCTGGGTCGCCACGCGCTCGGCAATCGTCAGGCCGAAAAAACCGGAACCGACGACATAGAGGTCAAAACGAGCGGTCATCGGCAGCCAGGGTATCGGACCGGGCTCGGCCAGCCCGAATCCGAGACTGGCTCAAGGTCTCCATTCGCTCACAATTGCGTCTCGTCACTTCAGACACACCAGTCACATCCGTAACATCGTTCACGTAGCACCCAGCTGTACGTAGTCCACATATTGAGGAGACTTCCCGTGCCTAACCGACGTCGACGCAGGCTCTCGACAGCCACGAGTGCGGTCGCCGCCCTGGCCGTCGTGAGTCCATTCGCCATTTCTGCCATTTCCGACATGACCAAGCCCGCGCCGCAACCCCGCGAGTTCCGCTCGGCCGCCATGGTCACCGATCTACCCAATGAGCTTATGTCGGCGCTGTCCCAGGGTCTGTCGCAGTTCGGCATCAACTTGCCTGCCATGCCCAGCGGTCTGACCGGCGCAGGTGCAGCTACAGGTGCAGGTATGCCGACGACCTTGACTGCCCCGGGCGCGCTCGCGTCGCCGGGTCTGACGTCTCCTGCCCTGACGCCCGGCCTCGCCAGTCCCGCGCTCACCCCAGGCCTGACCACGCCGGCACTTGGCACCGACCCGGCGGCAGCCCTTGCCGATCCGGCACTTGCCAACCCCGGGCTGACCAACCCGACGCTCCCGACGCCGACGCCGGGCGGCCCGGCGGGGATGCCGGGGCTGGCGGCTGGCGCCGCGGCGGCGAACCCGGCGCTGAACCCCGCGCTGACCAGCCCGACCGGGGCAGTTCCCGGCGGATTGACGACGCCTCCTGTCACCGGCCTCGATCCGGCGCTGGCGACGGCACCGATCAGCAACGCCGCGGGGCTGCCCGCTCCCGGCGAGGTGCCGATCTCCGCGCCGATCGGGCTCGATCCCGCTGCAGGCACCTACCCGATCCTGGGCGGCGACCCCGGACTAGGCCTGGGCTCGATGCCCGCGGCGAGCACCGGCGGCGGCGGCATTTTCAGCGAACTCAGCAGCGCGGCACAGTCATTGGGTGCCGGCCAGGCGATCGACCTGCTCAAGGGCGTTGTGATGCCGATGATCACCTCGGCGATGAAGCCCGGTGCGATCGCACCCCCGGTGCCCGCACCGCCACCACCACCGGCCCCGGCCGGATAGTCCTGCCCCCAAAACGGCGCCGCAGAGCCAAGTGGCGGGTTCTGCGGCGCCGTTGCAGGCATATACACAGATACGACTGCAGTTCAGCCGTGTCGAAACACTGGTAACAACTGACTCATACGTAACATCAGTCCGTGCTGTCCCGTCGACACCCGATGCTGTTCACCGCGATTGCGGGGACTGTGGTGATCTTGCCGTGGGCACTCCCGAGCACTCCCTTCGACGAGGCCCGTCGGCCGCTCGCCGAGCAGACTCAGCTGGCTCAGCAGCCGCTCACGGGTCTGGGCGGCGGTGAAACGATCCGGGAGGTCCACCAGGACACGCCGTTCTCCCTTGTCGCATTGACCGCGAGTGACCTCAGTACCACCTCGGCACGGGTTCGGGCCAAGAAGCCAGACGGCTCGTGGGGCCCTTGGTATGCCGCCGAGAACCTCGACGGTGTCGGCGACGGCGCCACCGCGCCCAGCGGTACCGAGCCGGTCTTCGTCGGCCTGACCACCACGGTGCAGATCTCGGTGACCCGGCCCGGCGGCACAACGGCGTCGGCCCCCCAGAATCAGGTGGCGACCGGACCCGCCAAACCAGACCTCGGCTATATCCCCGCCAACACCGGCCAGCCGTTCGGGCAGAACGTGAACGCCGTGCTGATCAGCCCGCCGCAGTCACCGATGGGTGACCTGCCACTGCCCAACGCGGTCACACCGCCGGGCCAGCCGCCCGCCGTCATCACCCGCGCCCAGTGGGGCGCCGATGAATCGATGAAGTGCCCGAACACGGTGTATGACAACGGTGTACGCGCCGGGATAGTCCATCACACAGCCGGGAGCAACGACTATGGGCAGCAGGACTCCGCGGCAATCGTGCGTTCGATCTACGCCTATCACACCCGAACACTGGGCTGGTGCGACATCGCCTACAACGCATTGGTCGACAAGTACGGACAGGTATTCGAGGGCCGAGCAGGCGGCATGGACAAACCGGTCGAGGGCGCCCACACGGGTGGCTTTAACAAGAACACCTGGGCGGTGGCGATGCTCGGCAACTTCGATGTCGAGCCGCCGACACCCATCCTGATACGGACCGTCGGCCGGCTACTCGGCTGGCGGCTGGGCATGGATCATGTCGATCCGAGGGGCACGGTCGTCCTCACCTCCGACGGCGGCTCGTTCACCCACTTCCCACGCGGCGCCACCCCGACCCTGCCGTCGATCTTCACCCATCGCGACGTCGGCATCACGGAGTGTCCGGGCAACGCGGCATACGCGGTGATGGATCAGATCCGCGATATCGCGGCGCGATTCAACGAACCGCTCCCGCCGCCGAGCCTGACCGACCAGCTACGCGGCGGCGCCATCCTGGCCAAGTGGGAGACGATGGGCAAAGAGAACAGCCCGCTCGGCGCACCACGATCACCGGAGGCGGCCGGCGAAGGCAGCGCCCGCTACGCCACCTTCGACAAGGGCGCGGTCTACTGGTCTCCGGAGAGCGGAGCCGAACCCCTCACCGGAGCCATCTACGAGGCGTGGGCGTCACTCGGCTACGAACGCGGCGCACTCGGGCTACCGACAAGCGGCGAAATTCAGGAAGCGCAGTGGATCGTGCAGAACTTCCAGCACGGCACACTGAACCTCGATCGCGAAAACGGCACCGTGACAAGGGTCATCGACGGCGTGCCCGAAGAGCTGCCACCGCCTTCTGCCGACGGGCCGCCCGTACAACTCGAGCGCATCAAACCGATCGACCCGAGCTGATCTAGAGCCACCAGCGTTCCAGCACGCGGGCCACGCCGTCGTCGGTGTTCGGCGCCGTGATCTCGTCAGCAGCCTCGACCGCCTCCGGATGGGCATTGCCCATCGCCACACCGAGGCCGGCCCACCGAAGCAGCGGGATGTCGTTGGGCATGTCGCCGAACGCCACCACGTCGGATGCAGTGATCTCGTAGGGCCGTGAAACCTCTTCGACACCGGTGGCCTTGCTGATGCCGAGCGGTACCACCTCGATGAGTCCGTTGTTCGTCGAGTAGGTGATATCACCCTGCAGTCCAACGTGTTTGACGAGCTCGGCAGCCATATCGGAACTGCGCGCACCGGACTTGCGGATCAGCAGCTTGATGGCCGGCGCGCCGAGTAGGTCCTCCACCGACACCTCGGTGTTGTCCGGGTTGAGCCAGGCGTGTTCATAACCCGGCGAGCTGACGAACTGCGGGGTCGCCGCGTCGTGTGCGCTGCGACCCACCCGTTCCACCGCGAGGCCCGCGCCCGGGATCACGCGGGTCGCAATCTCGGCGAGCTCCCCAAGCTGGTCTGCCGACAACGTCCGCGCCGAAAGGATGCGGTCGGTGGCCGGGTCGTAGATGACCGCGCCGTTCGCGCACACCGCCATCGGCGCGAAACCCAGCGCATCGACCACCGGGTGCACCCACCGCGGCGGCCGGCCGGTCGCCAGCACGAACAGCGCGCCCGCATCAACCGCGGCGTGCACGGCGCTGCGGGTTCGCGGGGTGACCTTCTCGTCGGCGTCGAGCAGCGTGCCGTCCACGTCGCTCGCGATCAGCGCGGGCAGCGTCACTTACTCTGTCGCTCTGCTTGTTTCCGGGCGCGCTCGGCCAGCTCGACGTCGTCGAGCACTTTCGCCTCGGCCAGCGTCGGCGCCGAACCACCCATCCTCCGCGGCACCCAGTACGCCCCTTCGGGATGCTCGTAGGTCTGCTGAACGCCGTGCAGAAGGGTCGTCATCGCCGTACGCATCGCCGCGTCGGTCTGCTCGACGGTCTCGGC
>Ga0164298_10000527_pt1 | contig 10482 bp, 6 predicted proteins | sample Whisoiple_216_MG_FD_109713 | JGI IMG/M metagenome (GOLD analysis project Ga0164298, IMG submission 109713) | Unamended control soil microbial communities from upstate New York, USA - Whitman soil sample_216_MG | ecosystem: Environmental > Terrestrial > Soil > Agricultural land ... | reverse complement strand
GGCGGTGAGGCCGTTGGAGGCGCCGTCCTGGTTGACCGCGGAGCCCTTGATCGTGGCCAAGACGCGGTGGCCGTTGGCCACCGCGTCGGAGAGGCGCTCCAAGACGAGCACGCCGACGCCCTCCGCCCAGGCGGTGCCGTCGGCGGCCTCGGCGAAGGACTTGCAGCGACCGTCGGGGGCGAGGCCGCGCTGGCGGGAGAACTCGGTGAACACCCCCGGACTGCCGAGCACCGTCGCCCCCCCGGCCAGCGCCAGGTCGCACTCCCCTCCCCGCAGCGCCCCCGCCGCCAGGTGCATCGCCACCAGCGAGGAAGAGCAGGCGGTGTCGATCGTGATCGCCGGGCCCTCCAGCCCGAGCGCGTAGGAGACGCGGCCGGAGGCGACGCTGGAGGCGCTGCCGGTGAGGCGATAGCCCTCGATCGAGTCACCGGAGCCACGCAGCCCGGCGCTGTAGTCCTGCGAGCTGAGCCCGGCAAACACGCCGGTCGGGGTGTCCCGCAGCCGCTCCGGATCGAGGCCGGCGCTCTCGAATGCCTCCCAGGACGCTTCCAGCAGCAGGCGCTGCTGGGGGTCCATCGCCAGCGCCTCGCGCGGGGAGATGTCGAAGAACTCGGCGTCGAAATCGCCGGCGTCCGCGAGGAAGCCGCCGCGGCGAGCGTAGGTCGAGTCCGGGCGGTCCGGATCCGGGTCGTAGAGACGCTCCGTGTCCCAGCCGCGGTCGTCGGGGAACTCCGACGTCGCGTCGGCCCCCTGCTCGAGCAAGCGCCACAGCTCCCCTGGCGAGGATCCGCCCGGGAGCCGGCAGGCCATGCCGACGATCGCGATCGGTCCCGCGCTGGCCTCGGCTCGAACCGCGACCCCGCGCGTCGGCTCACCGCTCGCCAGGGTGAGCAGGTGCCGCGCCAGCGCACGCGTCGTCGGGTGATCGAAGACGGCGGTCGAGCCGATCCGCAAGCCGCTGACGGTCCGCAACCGCTTGCGCAGGTCGGCCGCGGCGGCGGAGTCGAAGCCGAGCTCCTTGAAGGCCCGGTTGGGCTCGACCCCATCGGCAGAGCCCTGCCCCAGGACCATCGCGACCTGATCGCGCACCATGGCCAGCATGCGGCCCTCCCGCTGCCCCGCCGAGAGGCCCTTCAGCTCGGCGGCGATGCCCCTGCCGGGGCCCTCGTCCCCGACAGGGGCGTCGTCGTCGACCGCGTCGTCGAGCCAGAAGCGCTGGCGCTGGAAGGGATAGGTGGGCAGCTTGACCCGCTTCGCCGCTCCGAAGAAACGCGCCCAATCGACCTTCGCGCCGGCCACGTGCGCTTCCGCGAGCGCGCTGGCGAACTGCTCATCGCCGCCCCGATCGCGGCGCAAGGTCGGCAGGACCGTTGCTTCCCCGGGGTCGCCCAGGGCCTCCTCGATCGTCTCTTCGACCGCGCTGGTGAACACCGGGTGGGGGCTGATCTCGATCAAGGCCAGATGGCCGCTCTCGACCAAGCCGCGAGAGACCTCCTCGAAGCGCACCGGCTGGCGCAGGTTGCGGTACCAGTACTCGGCGCCCAGCTCGGCGGTGTCGAGTGGCCCGCCGGTGACCGTCGAGTGGAAGGGGATCGATCCCGAGCGCGGGGAGAGCCCGGCGAAGGCGGCGAGGGCCTCCTCGCGCAGCCCTTCGACGTGATGGGAGTGGGAGGCGATCGCCGCTGGCACCTCGCGAGCGCGGACGCGCTCCTGCTCGGCACCGAGCAGGAGCAGCTGGTCCAGCGCCTCGCGCGAGCCCGAGACGATCGTCGAGGAGGGACCGTTGTGGGCGGCCACCTCGATCGCGCCCTCCCAGGGCTCGATCAGGGCCGCCACCTCCTCGCGGGGCATGACCAGCGAGACCATCCCCCCCTTGCCGGCCAGTTTCGAGATCAACTCGCTGCGCACCGCCGCCAGCCGGGCGGCATCGGCCAGCGAGAGTCCACCGGCTATATGGGCGGCGGCGATCTCCCCCTGGGAGTGCCCAGCCACCGCTGCCGGCTGCACGCCGCAGGCTTGCCAGAGCCGGGCGAGGCTGACCATCACCGCAAACAGGGCCGGCTGGACGACCTCGATGCGCTCGAGCGAGGGCGCCCCTTCGACCCCCTCGAGGACGTCGCGCAGGCAGAAGTCCAGGTGCGGGTCGAGCGCCTCTTCGCACTCGGCCAGACCGCGGGCGAAGGCGGGAGATCGGTCGCGCAGCTCCAGGCCCATGCCGAGCCACTGCGAGCCCTGGCCGGGAAAGAGGAAGGCGGCCGGGTGCTCGGCCTCGGCGAGGCCGGTGATGACGCCGGGGACATCCCTGCCGGCCGCCAGCGCTCCAAGGCCATCCAGGCACCGGGTTCTATCGGCCGCCACCACCGCGGCGCGATGCCTCAGCTGAGAGCGCGTCGTGGCCAGCGATGAGCCGACGTCCGCGAGCCCCAGCTCGGGGCTTCCCTCGAGCTGGGAGCCAAGCCGTCGCGCCTGGGCCAGCAGGGCGGAACGCGAGGCAGCGGACAGGACCAGTGGCGTCGCCCCGGGCAACGGTCGCGGCGCGATCTCGTTACCAACAGCATTTCTTGTTTTGATGGACTTCTTTTGATTATCTGGGATGTTCCCGGAGACGACGACGTGACAGTTCGTGCCGCCGACGCCGAAGGAGCTGACGCCGGCGAGAAGCGGGCGGTCGACGCTCGACCAGGGCCCCAAGGCGTCCTGGACCCGGAGCCCGAGCTCCGCCAGGGGGATCTCGGGGTTGGGCTGCTGAAAGTTGAGGCTCGCCGGCAGCTGACCGCGATCGACCGCCAGCGCCACCTTGATCAACCCGGCGATTCCCGCCGCACCCTCGAGATGGCCGACGTTGGTCTTCGCCGAGCCGACCGGCAGCGGCTCGGTGGCAGCGCGATCGGCCGCCAGCACCCCACCCAGGGCTGCGGCCTCGACCGGGTCCCCGACCGGTGTGCCGCTGCCGTGAAGCTCGACGTACTGGACCTCGGACCGCTTTACGCCGGCGCGCCGGTAGGCGGCCTTCAGGACGGCTTCCTGCGCCGCCCGGCTGGGGGCCGTCAGGCCGGCGCCGCCGCCGTCGTTGTTGACGGCGCTGCCGCGGATGACGCAGTAGACACGGTCGCCATCCTCCCTCGCCCGGGCGAGCGGCTTGAGGACGATGACGCCGCCGCCCTCGCCCCTGACGAAGCCGTTGGCCCGCGCGTCGAAGGTGAAGCAGCGCCCGTCCGGGGACAGGGCGCCGATCCGGGTGGCGCCGAGGGCGCCGCGCGGATCGAGGTTGAGGTGCACCCCCCCGGCCAGGGCGAGCTGACTCTCGCCCCGGCGCAGGCTCTCGCAGGCCAGGTGAACGGCGACCAGCGACGCGGACTGGGCCGCGTCGACGGTCAGGCTCGGGCCACTCAAGCCGAGCACATAGGAAATCCGGTTGGCGATGATGCTCCGGTGCAGGCCGACGATCGTGTGGCGGCCGATCGCCTCCGCTCCGCGCCTCTCGACCAGGCTCGCGTAGTCGCCCGCGATCGCGCCGAGGAAGACGCCGGCTGCTTGGCCCCGAATCGCGCTCGCCGCGATCCCCCCATCTTCCAGCGCCTCCCAGGCGAGCTCCAGCGCCAGCCGCTGCTGCGGGTCCATCGCCACCGCCTCCCGCGGGGAGATGCCGAAGAAGGCGGGGTCGAAGCGATCGACGTCATCGAGAAAGCCGCCGAGTCCTATCCCCGGCTCATCGCGCAACTCGCCCGCGGTCACACCGGCCAGCTCCCAGCGCTCCCCCGGCAGCTCCGAGATCGCGTCCCGGCCGCTCGCCAGCAGTCGCCAGTAGGCCTCCGGATCAGGCGCATGCGGAAGCCGGCATGAAATGCCGACCACCGCGATAAGTGAGCCGTCCCCCGAGGCCCTCGTCATCAAACCCTCCCTAGGCTGAATCCACAGGTGCAGCGAAAACACCTTAGTTCGCAAATGCCGCCGAGCCCAAAAACCGCGACGGCGGCTAGCGCGCCGGCAGGGCGATGGCGCTGAGCAGCAACCCATCGGCGGCGAGCCAGCGACCGGCGAAGCCGGCGAGCTTGTGCCCGCCCACCGTCGGTCCCGGCACCAGCAGGCTGACGGAGAAGGTGCCGGCCCCGCGGTCGATCGCGACGCTGGCGTCCTCGAAGCCGAGCCAGCTCCTCGCCAGCGGGAACCAGGCCTTGTAGACCGACTCCTTGATGCTGAACAGCAGCCGGTCCCAGCTGACCGCGGGATCCTCGAGCGCCGCTCGCTCGATCCAGCGCCGCTCCTCGGGCAGGGCGATGTCGCCGATCACGCCCTGCGGAAGCGGATCGTCGGGCTCGGCATCGACCCCAATCGTGAGCAGCTCACCGGCGAGCGCGACCGCGCAGGCCCGGTAACCCGCGCAGTGGGTGATGCTGCCGACGATCCCGGCCGGCCAGATCGGCTCGCCGCGACTCCCGGTCGGGATCGGCTGCGCGGGAAGCCCCAGCCGCGCAAGCGCCTCGCGGGCGCAGGCGCGCGCCGTGACGAACTCCAGGCGCCGCTTCTCGACCGCGTTGCCGAGCGCCGCCTCCTCCTCGGGAAAGAGCTCGACGCCGCGCTCGCCGGAACTGGCGACGACCGCGGCGGTGGCGGGCAGGATTCGCTCAAGCATGCCTCTCCCCCGGCAGTATCTCCCGCGGCCGCGGGTTCCAGCCGGCCCAACGGGCGCGCTCGCGCGGGTAGCCGATCGAGACCTCCTCGAAGCGCACGCCGTCGTGCCAGGTCGTGCGCGGGATGTGCAGGTGACCGTAGACGGCGGCGGTCGCCCGGAAGCGGGTGTGCCAATCCGCGGTCTCGACCGTGCCGCACCACTGGGCGAACTCCGGGTGGCGGAGCACCGCGGTCGGCTCGGCGATCAGCGGGAAGTGGTTGATCAGGACCGTCGGCAGGGCCGGATCGGTTGCCTCCAGCCGCCGCTCGGTCTCGGCGACCCTGGCGGCGCACCAGGCCTCGCGACTGGGGAAGGGGTCCGGGTGGAGCAGGTACTCGTCGACGCAGACGACCCCGGCCTCGTGCGCGCGCCGCAGCGACTCCTCCTTGCTCGCCCCGACGTTGCGGCCGAACGAGTAGTCGTAGAGCAAGAAGAGGGGTGCCAGCAGCACCGGGCCGCCGCCACCCTCCCAGAGCGGAAACGGGTCCTCTGGCGTGAGCACGCCGATCTCGCGGCAGAGCTCGACCAGGTGCAGGTAACGGCGCTCGCCGCGCAACCGCAGCGGGTCGTCGCCGTAGGTCAGCAGCTCGTGGTTGCCCGGCACCCAGATCACCCGCGCGTAGCGCTCGGCGAGCGTCCGCAGCGCCCACTCGACCCCGGCGTGATCGTCGGCGACATCACCGCAGACGACCAGCCAGTCGCGGGGGGAGTCGGGGCGCATGCGCTGGACGAGCTCACGGTTCTCGGCGTGGTCAACGTGCAGATCGCTGACCGCGAACAGGCCCCCGCTCACCCGCGCCCCGCGGCGCCCGCTAGTCGCCCGGTTCGCTCAGCTTGTGCCCGCAATGCGGACATACATCATCCCCCCGCCCCTGACTTCCCTTCCCCGTGGCCGCCTTCTCGCCGCGGCTGCCGTAACCCTTGGCGCGCAGCTCGAGCCGCAAATCGGCCACCGAGAGGCGCTCCTCGATCGCGCGCTCGATCCAGCCCCGTTGCTGATCCGTCGTCAGCGGCGCCAGCAGGACGTGGTGACTCCAGCTGAGCTTGTCACTACGTAGTGACGAGTCGAACTGGGCGGCCACCCAGGCCATGTTGCGCAGGCTCGCCACGTCGTAGCCGGTCACCCGGGCCGCCTCGGAATATTTCTCGCCCCAGCGCGCGGTTCCATAACGGATCCAGTCCCCGATCCACCACTGGCTGCAGCGCCCGATCGCGCCCAGGCGGCGACCGGTGGAGAGCCACTCGGCCTGCCCGAGTTCACCGGGCGGCGACCAGGCGACCTTCGAGACCCCGGAGCTCGGGCGCCGCGCGCCGCCCCGCTGCTCTAGCCCCGCTGCCGCCCGGCCCCCCGTGGAGATGGGTGCCGGAGGCGCAAGTGTTTGGACGACTTCTGGGGACCCTGACATCGCCTGCCTCGCCGTTTGGCTGAACGGAGACGCCGAGCACCCGCGTCACGTGCGCACTGCGCCTCCCCGCTGACACAAATATGTGTACAGGCGAAGTTCAATCGGCGCTGCACCAATGTGGTGCGCATAGGGGTGCCGGACTCGCCAAAGTGTCCCATTTGGGTCTGGAGAGCCGATCAACTAAGCATTTTCGACGGCTTGCAGGTGGGGCTGCGCCGGCTCATCGTCGAGTTCCTCGATCACGAGGGCGACCTCGAGCTCGGCATGGCAGGTGTGCAGCAACCGCCCCAGGGCCTCCTCGGCCTTGCGCAAGCGGCGCTGCACGGTGTGCCGGTCGACGCCGAGCGCCGCCGCCGCGGTGGCGGCGTTGAAGCCGGCGTCGATGTAGGCGCGCAGGGTCTCGCGCAGGCCGACCCCGGCATCGCCCTGATCGTCGAGCGGCGCGAGATATGTCTGGCGCAGGGATTTCGCCAGCAGCTCATCGCGCAGAACCGCCGCCAGGAGGACGACGTCGCTGGCCCGGGTCAGCGGCTGCGGGCGGCGCATCATCACCTGGTGCGCGGCCCTCGCCTCGTGGTGGGTGAGGCGCCAGCCTTCCAGCCCGCGACGCGGCTCGCCCACGGCCAGCTTGACGTCGCCGAGCACGCCGGCGGCCAGGTAGCGCTCGACGTCGTCCACCTGCAGGCGCCGCTGCCCGCCGAGCCAGGCCCAGGCGCTGTCCTGGCCACGCGGCACGACGAGCGGCTGGCGACTGAGGCCGGCCGCCAAGGTGCGCGCGGCAACGTCCGGGCGGGTGCCGCTGATGACCAGGCCGAGATGCCAGGCATCCAGTTCGTAGTCGAGCCCCGCCGCGTCGAGCGGGGCGTTGCCGTCGAGCAGGCGCTTGACCCGTTCGGCCACCCGCTGGGCGGGCGAGCGGCGCATCTGCTCCAGCTCTTCCATGTAGATCGCCGAGACCCCGGCCATCATCCGGTCCACGTGCGGCCCCTGGCTGCGCAGCAGCTGCCGCATCGCCTCGTTGGGCAATTGCGAAGCCTCATCGAGGATGAACTCGCCGACCAGCCGGTCGCCCGCCGCGTAACGGCGCAGGACCGTGTCGAGTTTGACCCCGCTGCGCGCCGCCCGGCGCGCCTGGGCGGCAGCCGCCTCCGGTATCGACCCCTCCCACTCCTCGCCGTGCTCGATGCCGAGCAGCGCGTAGTCGACCGCCTCGGCCACGGTCGCCCGCAACCCCGCCCGGTACTCGGGGTCGTTGCCTTCCGCCGGCTCGGTGAGCTGGCGCACGCGATTGAAAATCATGTCTTCGATCTCGGCGGATCGCGCCCGCAACCGGACAACGAGCTCGGCCCGGATCTCATCCAGCGCTTCTAACCGCATCAACCCCCTCTCCGCCGTACACAAGCTAGTACGCAAAGTTCGACGCTGTCAACCGCGCCGCCTCGGCCGCCGATCGGCGCTGGTCATCTAGGCTGCCCGGCGATGGACACGATCGACGAGCTGCTGGCGGCGAACGAGAAGTTCGCCGCGGGGCTATCGGAGCGTCACCTCGACGTTCGCCCGAGCCGCAAGCTGGCGATCGTCACCTGCATGGACTCCCGCCTCGACGTCTTCGCCGCGCTCGGCTTGGCGGACGGCGAGGCGCACGTGCTGCGCAACGCCGGCGGCGTGATCACCGACGACGTGATCCGCTCGCTGGCGATCTCACAGCGACTGCTCGACACCCGCGAGGTGATGCTGATCCACCACACCGACTGCGGCATGGAAAAGATCGGCGACGACGGCTTTCGCGCCGAGCTGCAGGAGGAGACCGGCGTCGCCCCCGCCTTCGCGATCGAGTCCTTCGCCGACGTCGAGGCCGACGTGCGCCAGTCGATCCTGCGCGTGCGCCGCTCTGCCTTCCTCCCCCGGCGCGACGCGGTGCGCGGCTTCGTCTACGACGTCGACACGCACCGCCTGCGCGAGGTCCTCGCCGCGGCTTGAGCGGCGTCTATTCGCTGGCCCGGAAGGCGAGGATCTGCGGTGTCTGGCCCGCCGCGGCGGCGACCCCAGCCGGTGCGATCAGGGTGTCGCCGTCCAGCATCACCCCGGAGTTGGTCCCGGCCGGCAGCTTTTCGCGCCAGATGACCTGGCCCGACTTGGCGTCGAAAGCGGAGAGCGAGCCTTCGTAGGTAGTGGCGAAGACGAGGTCGTTGGCGGCCGTGGTGGCGCCGAAGGCCGGGCTGGCCACTTCTTCTTTCCACTTGACCTTGCCGGTCGCGGCGTCGAGAGCGACGATTTCACCGCTGAGTTCCGCCGATTCCTGCTTTTCGGCACCGGAGACGATCGTCACCGAGCCGTTGACCACCGGCACGAAGAGCAGTGATCCATCAGTTGACATCGGCGCGATCACGCCGCCCAGCGAGCCCGGGTAGACGGTGGACGGAGCGCCGATCTTCGACTCTTCCCCGCGCATCGCCAGCAGGCCGTCGTCGTCGTGCCCGTTGTGCTTGCCGACCGCGACCTGCCAGAGCACTTTGCCGCTCTTCGGGTCGGCGGCGAGGACGATCCCCGACTTGCCGGCCGCGGCGACGATTTCCTTGCCGCCCACCTTCATCAGGATCGGCGGGCCCTGGAAATCCCAGTCGTAGATGTCGTGCGGGGTGACCTGGTGGTACCAGTCGAGCTTGCCGGTCTTCGCGTCGAGCTTTACCAGCGAGTTGGTGTAGAGGTTCGGCCCGGGGCGGCTCGAGCCGTAGGGGTACTGGCTCGTGCCGGGGAACGGAGCCGGGTTGCCGACGCCGAAGTACATCGATCCCTTGCCGTCGAATGCGGGCGGGTACCAGACGCCGCCGCCGGCGTTGACCTTGGGCTTGCCCCAGAGGCTCGTCGGCACCGTGTCGAAGTGCCACTTTTTCTTCCCGGTCTTGGCGTCGAGAGCCCAGAGGATGCCAGCGCCGCCGCCTTCGTAGACCTCGTTCACATTTAGCGGCACGGTCGAGACGTAGACCATGCCGTCGTCGTAGCCGGGGGCCATGTCGATGCCCTCGTGTTCGTTGCGGGTCAGCGGCACCGACCAGAGCTGTTCGCCCGTTTTCTGGTCGAGCGCGAAAGCTTCGGTGGGCGTGGCGCCGAAGACCTTGCCCTCGGCGACGACGATCCCGTTCGGCCCCTCGCTGGGCTGTTCGAACGACGCCGTCCAGAGCACTTCGCCGGAGTCGAGGCTGAGCGCCTGCACGTTGGAGGCGAGGTCCTGCGAGTAGATCACGCCCTCATCGATCACCGGGGTCGAGGCGTAGCTGCCGAAGTTGCTGGTGCCGGTGATCGGCGCTTTCCAGGCGACCGAGAGGCTGCCGACATTGGAGCTGTCGATCGTGCTTTCGGCTTTGCGGGTGTTCGCCGCGTCGACGCCCGGATAACCGGAGCCGGTGAAGCTCTGCCCTTCGTCGTCGGAGGACGAAGAGTCGCCGCCGCAACCGGCCAGCGCCGTGAGGAACATGGCAACCGCCATCAGCCCAATCGCCGCTCGCGCGGCACCCGAAATCCTCTTCAACTGCTCCATTGAACCCCCGCCTCCGTCGTCGTCGTCGCGACCCTATGCGACTGGTTTATAAGTGTCAAGTAATTCGCTATTTGCGATCATAAGCGGCTGCAGGACGCGGTTGGAGAGCAGTCCCAGCGCGCCGAGATTGGCGAAGCCGGGGCCCTGGCTGAGGCCGGCAAGGCCCGGGATATGGAGCCGCGGACGCATCCCCACGAGCTCGAGATTGCGGCCGATCGGCACCTCGCTTCCCGCCGGTTGCTGCCAGAGCGGGCCGCAGTTGCGCTCGAGCTCCTCGCGCACCGTCGCCGGGAAGAGGGTGCGCAGCTGCGCCAGCAGGTCGAAGCCGGTGCAGTTGGCGACGAAGTCGTGCTCCCTGTTGCCGCGGCCTTCCGGCGCCTCGAACTCGAGTCGCACGCCGTCTCCCCCCTCCGTCGCGCCGACGTCGGTGACGCGGCCGGTGACGAAGCGGCAGCGCTCGTCGTAGGCGATCGCCGCCAGGCTGGGCGGGTCGAAGACGCCGCGGTCGGAGTGCTTGACGAAGTCGCGCCGCGTCTGCTGGTCCAGCGACTCCCATTCGACCGTGTCGGGATTGGAGAAGACGCGGTTCTCGAGGAAGCTCTCGCCGCGGCTCATCGGCAGCATCGGCGTGTAGATCGTGAACTTGGCCCTGGGCCGGAAGCCACGCAGGAACATCACGCAGCTGAGCGCGCTCTCGCCGCCGCCGACCACGGCGACGTCGCACTCGCGCTCGGCCGGCAGGCGGGCGAACTCGCTGCGCCTGCTGTCGCAGTGGAAGACCCGCTCGGCGACGCTCGGCTCGTGCTGGAAGGCACGGTGGATGCCGGGGCCGGTGAGGACCAGCGCCCCGGCGCTGTATTGCGAGC
>Ga0164298_10000526_pt1 | contig 10485 bp, 18 predicted proteins | sample Whisoiple_216_MG_FD_109713 | JGI IMG/M metagenome (GOLD analysis project Ga0164298, IMG submission 109713) | Unamended control soil microbial communities from upstate New York, USA - Whitman soil sample_216_MG | ecosystem: Environmental > Terrestrial > Soil > Agricultural land ... | reverse complement strand
ATATCCTACACAAAGTCAATTCTTAGAAATATATAAAAAAATGTTTGACCATTATAGTATTGACCATAACGATGAATCATTATTATTCAGAAAACGATATTTGGAAAGTGTAATAGAAAGAATAAAGGAAAATGGGATTGAACCAGAAGATGCAATATATGGTTTAGGGTATTCTTCTGTAATTTACAGACTTAGAGAACTCATAAAAAAAGAAGAACAAAGTATAGAGAGTTATAAAAATATCAGAAATATAGCTGTAGGTATATTACAACAATTGATAATAATCTACTCTTTTATGGATACGAAATATCCAACTAATGAAAGAAAGAACAAAAGGAATGTTGCATATTATGAATTAAGTAAAGAATATAAATTAATGCCTAAATTTATTGCATATATGCTATACAATGGTGATATAGATAATGGTTATCATCTAAAACAAGTTAGAGAAAGAATCTATAATGGTATGAAAATAAAGAGTGGTAATCAATTCCCTGATTGGTGGAATAAATCAATACAACAAAAATAAATATATAAATTTAAATATATGCATTTATTATTAAAATTTAATGAGTAATAATAAATATGAATCATGTGCTATCTGTGGAATTACATATGACCTAGTTTTTTTTATTTCAAGTAGTATGACTAATACGATATTCGGTCATACGATAGCAAGAAATAATACTAATTTTACTAGATTATGTTTTTGTATAACATGCAGTTTTATTATAGGCAATAAGATTAGAGAGGCTAAAGAAGAATATGATAGTATGAAAATTCAAAAAGATAGCCTAGACAAACTAGAAGAAATATATGAAAGTATAATGACACTATCTAGGAATAGGATGTAATTAATTAAAATGCCCGGAAGATTAGGCCGTACCAATAAAGATAAAATATTATCATGGATTAATAGACGTAATAATTTACATATGAGTTGTAAGACAAGTCAGATAATAGACCACTTCGGTATGTATATTGGAGTTTGTGAAGTTATGGATATACTAAAAGAATTAAAAGAAGAAGGCTTGGTTGATAGTAGACCTCTCCATGAAGAAGAAAGATGGGTTAGTTAAGAATGAAAGGATATCTTGAATGGCCATTTAATATACGAATCTCAATAGCTGTAGCAATATTTATTGTACTAGTAATAATAGTAACTTATTATCAAATTCCACATGATCAATATACAGTTAATACAGATGAAGGATGTTTTGCACACAAATCAGATCGTTTAGTCGTAATAAACGTATTCTCTGGAAATAGCTGTTATGCTGAACTAGATTCAATATTACGATATGGATATCGTATCACAGCTGCAAATAATTATGAAGTATACTTAGAAAAATGAAATAATGAAATGAAGAAAGGTAAAAAGAAGGAAGTTGAAGTTGAATATAAAGTCAAAATAATAAAGAATACAAATATAACTGAATACCTAGAACGAAAAGATAGAGAGGTTATGGATGAGATATACGAAAAATGGAAATATGTAGGTCAAATGATAGAATTTATAGATGGTAAGAGAGATAAATTCGAAGAGATAAAATAAAAAAGTTAGTTAGCTGAAGGAGTTTCTAGATCTAGAGGTTTATTTTTACTCTCATTCTCATCTAGTTTTTTTAAATTATCTAAATTTACTATCGAGTCTTCAAGTTCTTTTATCAAACTTGAAGCTTCTTCTCTATTTAATATCAATGCACTAATCATTCTTACATGATCTCCCATTGTTACAAATATTTTACCTCTATTTTCCTTCATTGCTGAAGTAGTAACTATCAACCTTTTCATATTGTATTGGAATATTAGATCTCCTATAGTTTCTTCTCCTTTCTTTTCTACTGAGACTTCTGACAGTCGTTTCTTCATGTATTCTAATGTTGCCATTATTTATTCATCTTCATCCGGTTCATATAATATCATTCCGTTTGTATAATCATATCCAACACATTTACCTTTAGCCCTAGTATTATCACATAATTGAATAGTGAATATATCACCTTTTTTAATTAAAATATAACCGGGTATTCGTACTGCTTTTATCATATTTACTGTAATGCATCCTTGATAGGATCGGGTAAGAACTCGGTTATTTTATTAATTATCAATTGTTTACTATATGATGTATTATTTTTCTTTATGTAATCTACGACTTCATTTATTAGATCATCAGACCATTCGCCTACTTTTTCTAATTGTTTCTTATCATGATCAACCCAAGATAATACCCAAGTCATTTCAATGTTTCAACTCCATTACTATTATTCTATATTCCTTTTCTATCAACTCTCTTGTTTCTTTTATTTCTTCTTCTTTATCAATACTTGAAACAACCCTTGATAACATCACACTATCGTCAACTAATTGTTCTATAACCTGTTTAGCTGATTTAAGGTTATCATATGCTGATAATAATTGATCATAATGAAATATTAGGTATATGTTCATATTATTGAAAACCTTTCACTTTTTTATAGCATTCAGTACAGAGTGAACGACCATCGTATATTACCGTAGCCTTACAAATATCCTCAGTCCTAATTCTTCCTATTCTAGACAAATGAAAACATCTTTCACAAATATAATCAGTCATGTTAATTCTTCGTTTCTTTTAATTTTAAAATATCTTTTACTATAATTTCAATCGGAGTAGGTAAAAATGGAATTATTATTTTTATAATACTTAAAAGATCAGAATAAATATCTATATCATGATGAATTAATGCATTGTATACTGTATTTATCTGATAATCACTCCATTGTTTGATTAATTTACCATCATAAGTTAATTTCCAAAGTCGATCTATTTGTGGATTTTCTTTTTCTACACTATCCACTAAATCTTTATCTCGTTGACCTTCTTGATAATCTAGATACCTTCCTAACGCATTTGTAAACAGACTGATTGATTCAGCTATATTGTATAACGCCTTGGCTTTTTCTTTATCCGTATAATAAAGATCTGAACTATCAGCATCCAAGTTTCTATGAGGCTTGAACAATAGAATTAAGTTTATTTAAAATATGTAAATATTAAAATGTATCTAAATTGAGAATTTGCTGGCATTGTAATATGCCGTTCAATGAGACAGATTATTCTACTGTGGATGCTGACCTTAATAGAATCTGTCTAGAATGTACTATTATTAGCAGTAGCAGTAATAATGATAAATAATTGATTAATTAATTAATGTCATATGAATATGGATGATTCATTATGTAACTGTACAACTCGAAAGATTATCGCTTATCTACACATACTAGGATTGATAACTGCAATTTCATGGCTTGCAACTTCAAAATTCATATTTAAAAATAATAAATTACTAGGTATTCCAAGGGGTATAACATTCTGGATTGCTCCTACCATATTATTAGGTACTACGTTGTATGAAATATTAGAACTAAAGAAATTCAAAGATCAAACTAATCCGCAAAAGATAATACCTCCATTAGATAAAACTGAATACTGGTATAGATAGATAAGTGACAGAGATTTGTATTATATGTGATGTAAAGATAGAATACGAAAACAATGTATGTACTATACAATTTTATAGAAATGGAAAAGGTCTAGAACATTGGTTAGTATTATGTAATAGCTGTTATGAATCTGTATACCAGAATTTTAGTAATTTAAAACGAATCAATGAAATTAAAAATTTAAAAAATCAATTAACTGAAGAGGAGCAAAATATCTATAAAGAAATTAAAATTCAGATTAAAAATGGAGATAACAATGAAAGTTATTTACCCCTTACTTCTTTTGGTCTTCACGATTAATTAATTACCAAGATAATTTATTCTTAATATATCCAAATAGTCCTACTTCATATATGAATATAAATTCTAAAGCAGTTCTGACCATACAACCAAATCGATACATTTGTTCATATTTTACAATTACAACTATGAATGCAAGTATATTCATAATAATGGTAGATATGATAAGAGTGTCATATAATGTCATCAGATATCTTTACCTTTACAAGTTATACTATGGACTTTTAATTTAAAACCTTCAATCTTGGCTAATTCGTTAACTAAATGTCTCCATTGCCAATTTTGGAATACATCTTTTGATGTGATTTCTATCTCTGGTGTTTCTCTATATTCTTTATCTGTTACTTCTTGATCACCATAAAACCCACAACGACTGAATGTTGTTGGACTTTTAGCATCTCCTCTTATATACATATCTTATCTTTATTTTATTTTTACCAGCAAAATATCCACCAGCATGTTTTAGTATGATTAGAATGACTACTGGTATTATTAGTATTATCATGATGAGGTACTACTATTATAGGAGGCATAGTACTAGGATGTTCATCTTCTGTCGTAGTTGTAGACGGACTAGATCTAACTGTTGAAGGTTCACTTTCTATAGTAGGATGACTAACAATAACCGGTTCATCCACTATAGCCAGTGATTGTTGTATTGTAGGTAGTAAAAGTAAAGATAAAATCAAATACCACATAAAATTGTATATTTTAATTAGTCTATATGTTTGTTTTGATTTTATGGTTTTGAATCTATGTCTATAAATGTAAAGTTATAATCAAAAGTCCTAGCTGCACCGGAAGCACCATTACTTACAGCTGCGAATGGTTTCATAGCTGTAGTTTGTCCGGGAGTACTGGTAGTAAAGAATGAAAATGCTCCTCCGTCAAGTCTCCAACCCCATTTAGAATTAGTATCATCACCAATGATTTCTACAGTATGCCATAAATTATCCCATAATGTAGTACTAGCTCCTATCTGTGTTGCTTGAGCTGCTCCAGAATTATACATTGCAACCCAATGTAGATCAGTTGTAATAACACCGAACATAAATCCACTCTTTGTGTTTAATGGGTCATCAGTAGACGGAGTAGCTATTGAATTATCCAGATATCCAATGTAAAGTCTGGAATCAGTAGTAGTAGGATTATATCTGAATCTGAATATCATTCTTGGATTTAATACTCTAGCACCAAAGTTATTTGCAGCAACCCAACCAGCTGCATTATCAGCACCGGTACCGGTAGTAAACCTTCTGAACATACCAGTAGTGTCTATTGTCATACTAGAGGTCATTCCGGTAAACGGAGTAGCCGACATTGCAAGAAGTAGACCATCACCGTTGACCAGATTACCATACATTCGGCCTGTACGTCTTCTAGATAGTTCTGTAGAACCGGCTATAGGCCACCAGTAAGTACCGTCATATGTCCACATCAGGTTATTCTTATTTGTCTCGATAAAGATAGTACCTACCGGATAACTACCGTCAACTGGTTTAGTATCAGTACTTAGACATGTATAAATATTATTTGAAAGTGGTGCTATAGCCATTAGACTAATGCCCTCCAATACCATCTGAGATTATTGGTACCTGATCTCGGAGGAGTAGCATAATTTATAGTGATATTAGTAGCATCAGAAGTAACCCATAATGGCCCTATTGCATCCTGAGTTTGTGCTGTAGCAATTGCATATGTTGGTGCTTTTGATAATCCATGAGCGATATTAAATGAGGATGTTGAACCATTACCTGATTGTGTTGCTGATAGTCCTTGAGCTTCAGTTACATAATCTCCAATATTATTTCCAAATTTAGTATTTGAACCATTATCAAGTACCCCTAGTGCATTGACATTATTTCTTATATCACATAATTCAACGAATGTATTTACACCAAAGCTTGTGATAGCCAATCCATATCTCTGAGTTTTACTACCTGAACCTCTACTATCGTATGCATAACAACTTATCAGTCTACATTGAGTACTCGAACCGTTACTTCCTCCATCCCCATCAAGATTGAAACCATCATAAGTACTGGCTAAACTTGAACCGTTATCCCATGCATAACAGGTATTAAATGTAGTTCTTAATCCACCAAAAGTAGAAAATCCATGTCGCTTATTATTATAAGCAGTACAGTTTGCTATTATTACATTATTCGCTTGAGCTAGAACGATAAAGCCATTTCTAGCGTTGGTTACATGTACGTTAGTAATCTTGGAGAAATCGGTACCGGCTAATAATCTTACTCCGTCTAGAGTTGTTCCGTTTAATATATTTCCATTACTAGCCTGTAGACCTAATCCTCCATTGTTCAAAATTCCGCATTGTTCAAAGGTATCTAGTTTGAAATTATCAATAGTAGTATAATCACTTCCCGGCCCTAAAGAGATTGAAGAGGCATTTCCAGAGTTTATTACATTGTATATTCTCAGACCATTAATTGTAGTCCGTAATACAGGTTGATTATTACTGCCTTGTAAAATATTAATTCCATTACCGGCTACCGTACCATTAATTATTAAATTATTAAATATTGTATCTTGAGCTCCGTCAGATAATCTTACTGCTTCTAGACCAGAATTTTCTACATATAGATTAGTTACCTGAACATTCTTAGCACCATAATTATTAAAACCGTAATGAGTCGGATTAATAATATAGATATTACTTAATTCACATTGATTGGTATTTCTTATTCCAGCTGTACCGGTTATGAATCCGAAATAATCTCCTATACTGATATATCCATTAACTGTAGCGTATTGAGCTGAATCAAAGTCTAGACCAGCATTATTTCCAGTTCCTACTCCATTTGAATTATTTACACTAACGCAATTCTTCATCTGGAAATATGCTGAACCAATATCGTATCCGTTGTTATTACAATTAGCTACATAACAGTTAGAAACTCTACATCTTGAAGCTCCCGGAGATGTTGGATATCTACCTTCACCTGCAAAACTTATTCCTTGATATGGCCCATCGTGAACGTATAGATTATCATAAACTACATCAGATCTTTTGAAAAATACTACACATGATCTGTTAGCAATCATGTTATTATTGGCTTTACTACCATCGATTTGTAGATTGGCTACTCTTACATAGCTTGCACTTCCAGTAGTACCATCGTTATCATCCCTTAACATCAACTGGTTAGGATCGGATGCTTTTAGAATTGTACCCCAACCTTCACCTAATATTTCAACATATGGTAGATATGTAGGTATAGCTATTCCGACAGGCCCTAAACCTCCAGACGGATTAGTTACATCAACCATATGGGTACCTTTCTTTATTAATATCCTACCTCCAGTAGCATTATCATAGGTATTCATTATGTTGATTAACAGGGATGAGAATGACGAGTTTGAAGTCATTCCCCCATCTGTTTTGTTAATAGCGTAATACGTTGAACCTGATTTGAATACTAGATGGGATTCAATTTCTTTAACACTTCTAAATAATTTCCAGCTGCTACCATTAAGTATATACTCATCTAGAGTATCTGTCTCTAGGCATGTAGCATTTTGAACAACATCAGTTCTTTTAGTATCTCCGGATACACAATTATACTGACCGTTTCCTAAATGATTAAAAGTCATTAGTGATCTGCCTCACCGTAATAATTTATTATTCTAAATCCTCTAGATGCGGCTGCTGCATCAGATTTTTCACATTGACACATCCATGTAAGTGAATTAGTTGAACTTGGAATATCTGCCGTAACTCCTTGATATGCTCCATTATTAATCTTGTACCAGAATTTTGAGTTTGCTTCATCAGCTACAATCCATACTTTTATTTGGCTTGTAGTATCCATAGTAATCGTAGTACTACCATCAGTAGTAGCGTTTGCTACTACAGTACTACCAGTAGCATCATTATTTATAACCTGATATAATGTATCAGTTGATCTAAAACCAATTAAAAAGCCTACAACACCGGCATCAAAAGGTGCATCTCCGGTTGGTTCAGATACTCCCATCAATCCAATATATAATCTCATGTTAGTAGCATCGTTTAACTGGAATCTACAGAATAATTTTGGATTCCATTTTCTAAGTGCTACTGTGGTATTCATTCTAAATCCTCCTTTATTTCCCTGAGTAGTACCAGTCTGTCCTAAAACATATCTATAATTATTAGTGGTATCCACAGAAAAGTTTTGACCACTTGCACCAGTTCCAGATGAAACTGATCCGAATAATCCTACTCCTGTATTTGCTCCCGCACCACTAGGGTACCATCCATTACGTCTATCCGAGAATCTACCGGGTACATCTCTAAGCCACCAAAAAGTACCATCACTTACAAATTCATCGAATGTATCTGTTTCATAAGCTCTGTAACCAGCTGGTACGGTTGGTTTTGTGTCTGTTGACGCTCCAACGTATAGACCATTACCAGCATAAATGAAATTAGGCATTTAATTATGTATAAACCTCCGCAGAATAACTCCAAGATAAATTACTAGTACCTGCCGGAGGAGCTATAACATAAGTAATTGTAATATTTGTTGCGTCAGCTGTTACTATAAATGGCCCTCTAGCATCCGAACTTGTTTCCCTTACTGTATAGTAAGCTGGTGCAGCCATTAATCCATGTGGAATAACAAATGATAAAGTAGAACCATTACCTGATTGTGTTGATATTCCTTTTACGGATGCTGTTTGTCGTAAGTCAATTATTTTAACAAGACTATTAGTAGTAACAGCTTTTGAATCAGCAATTATAGTATTAGTGGATGCAGTAATAGAATGACCAGCTTTTATTTGTAAAACGTTGTCTACACCAGCACCGGCATCATTAACTCGAATAGATGTTACACTACCGAATGGTGATAATTCTACATAGTTATGATGAGCTCCTCCTAAGAATACTAGGGCATAACCTGAAGATGGGCCATAATTAGCTGTCTCTCCAGCATATATTTTATTATTATAAACTCCATAGGCTTGAGCTGCACCATTAAAGCTACCACCTGAACCATTAGTTACAGGTAGACTACTAGCATCAAATACTATAGAACCAACTCTCGTGTCAGGTGACGGAGTACCGTTCATATCTAGTAATGTAAGACCAAAAATATCATTACTGAAAGAAGGTGCGATGAATGCAAGTGGAGCTACTTTGTAAGTCCAACCATCAAGACTGATATTGTAATATTTACTATAAAGACTACTTATAATCAACCCATAATTTTTAGTACCTGTATGACTAGACCGTATATTTGCACAATATCCTAATTTTCCGGGTACCGGTGTATTACCAAATGTAGCATCTTTATGACCGTCATCATCTATCTTTACACAGTAATCACCAAGAAAGCTAGAGTTTGAATCAGTACAGTATATGTCATCTATATGGAAATAGTCATACCATCCACCTACACGTAAAAGTCTCCACATATACTGACCTGAAATATGTTCAATTTCACATCCTCCATGTGCGCCGGTGAAATCACTACTAATATAAATTCCTCCAGCATCGATCACAGTTGCGCCGCCGGCTATATTCTGACCCGGTGTAGTGGATGCAGCAAATGGATTGTAAAAGTATATTCCCTTGATTTTTACTATTGAACGTTTACTATCATCATCAACTGTAATACCTTCGAAACAAAATCTTTGAGTTGGGAAAGTACTGCCTATCGTAAATGTGGTACCTTTCTGTCTGTCTGCCGGTAATAGTCCTTCAATATCAAATACTGGAGTTGTTGCATTAGCTTGGTTTGGTATTGTTATTGGTGTAAGTATGGGGAAATTATCTCCACTAAAAATGAACCTACCTCCAGTTGTAGCTTTAGCTGTTATTGCTGAATTTACAACCGCACCTATATCTGTGGTTGAACTATAATCAAGTTTGAATGTCTGACCATTTAAGGCATAGTAAGTAGAACCAGATTTGAAAAAGTAATAATCAAATATTGTACGTAAATTTTGAATTGCTGTTTGAGCATTAAAATCTATAGTTTTATTAGTTATAGCAGAATTATCTGTAGTACCGATTAATTGAGTTGTCGTATCAGGTAAAGTAAATGTCCTAAGAGCTGTTAGACCGGATTCATCTATCTTTATACGTTGGTTATTACCAAAAATTAAACCTCCATTACCGAGTGTATATACCCTTAATCGTACTCCTAATAAACTAGCAATTGCAAGCTCAACTTTGAAATCGCCTCTGAATGCTCCAGTTGTAGGATCTTCACAGCTTACATATGAATTTCCATAAGTCTGTTCAGCATTATTAGCATCGTTTAAATCATAATAAAATCCTACTCCATGAGCAATAGTATTATCAGGTCTGTAAAACGTTATTTGTTGACCACTAGAATTATTTATTTTCTGTATTTGTGTGAATACATTCGCTATATCAGTATAGGCTAAAGGACTAGGTAATTTTGATCTTGTAGTTATACCTGAATTAGCTATATCAGCATCAGTCCATTTCCTAAAAGTATTAGACGAACTGGTCATGTCTTTATTCTGGAGCGCATCAGCTGAGGTAGTTGTAAAACCGGATACAGCTTTAGCGTTTTGTGAGATTATTGCTATCCACACAAATACTACATTATTACTACCTGTAGCCGGTGCTACCTGATAGGTTATAGTAATATTGGTTGCATCCCATGTAGGTACAAAACTACCTAACGCATCAACCGATTTAGCCTCTACACTTACTGAAGT